>ENA-OQET01000441-OQET01000441.1-human-gut-metagenome-genome-assembly--contig:-NODE-441-length-21935-cov-3.557639_pt1 | contig 21935 bp, 25 predicted proteins | sample MGYA00242800_ERZ504645 | MGnify/ENA primary metagenome ERZ504645 (study PRJEB26092, sample SAMD00036308) | human gut metagenome | host: Homo sapiens | study: EMG produced TPA metagenomics assembly of... | reverse complement strand
CTTTAATCTTTTAGAACGAGATGGATGTTTTAATTTTCTTAATGCTTTTGCTTCAATTTGACGAATACGTTCACGTGTAACGTTAAATTCACGACCTACTTCTTCAAGAGTTCTTGTTCTACCATCATCTAATCCAAAACGAAGTCTTAAAACTTTTTCTTCACGATCAGTAAGTTCTAATAAAACATCATTTAATTCATCTTTTAATAATTCATTTGCTGCATAATCATTTGGTGACATAGCGCCTTCATCTTCAATAAAATCACCTAAATGAGAATCATCTTCTTCACCAATTGGTGTTTCTAATGAAACGGGTTCTAAAGAGATTTTTTGAATTTCACGTACTTTTTCTGGTGTCATACCATCCATTTTTTCAGCAATTTCTTCAGCAGATGGTTCTCTACCTAATTCTTGAATTAATTGTCTTTGAATACGTGTTAATTTATTGATTGTTTCTACCATGTGTACTGGAATACGAATTGTACGGGCTTGATCGGCAATTGCACGTGTAATTGCTTGTCTAATCCACCAAGTCGCATAAGTAGAGAATTTAAATCCTTTTGTATAATCAAATTTTTCTACTGCTTTAATTAACCCCATGTTTCCTTCTTGGATTAAATCTAGAATAACATTCCACGTTCCAACATATCTTTTATGCGATGGAAACAACTAATCTTAAGTTTGCTGCAGCAAGTTCTTTTTTAGCTTGTTCATCTCCTTCAAGAATTCTTTAGCTAATTCAATTTCTTGATCATGATTTAATAATTCAACTCGCCCAATTTCTTTAAGATACATTTTTACAGGATCATTAATTTTAACATTACTTCCAAGTTGAGTGCTTTCGCTTTCTTTATCATCATCATGTTCTTGATACATATGTAATGTATCCCCTGTCATCATATCGAAATCACCATCAAAATCTAAATCGGAGTATCGTCTGCATCATCTATATCAAGGTCTAAATCATCATCCATTGTAGGAACGTCTGCAAGTAACATATCATCATCTACATCTAATGAATCTAAATCATCATCAGAAATGGTAATTTGATTTTGTTGAATATATTCAAGTAATTCTTCTGCGAGTTCATCACTTAAATCATAATTCATTAAATATTCATCAATTTGTTCTTGGGTTAATACATTGTTATTGTTTTTTGCTTCATTTACAACTAATTTTTTTAAATCATCAAATGAAACTGCTTGTACTTTTTTCTTTGCCATAGTTTACTCCTTATCTTTTGATTCTATAATTTCTTGAAGAATTTTTGCTTGTTGACGAGGATCATATGTTTGTGATAGCTCCTGTTCAAGTTGTTTAATTCGTTCAATTTTAAGTTTTTCTTGTATTATTTTGATATAATCATCAATTGCTTGATTTGATTCTAATTGAGGTAAATGTAAAGATGATATTTCTAAAATTCTTTTAACAATATCTTGATCATCAATCATATTAATCAAATCAGCAACTTCTAAAATGACGTACTGACGATAATAATCAATAATATAGGAAGCAATTAAGCGATTAACTTTATCATACATATAGCCTGCTTTTGCTTCATATTCCATCGCATACTTTTTATCCTGCATCATATAATATAACAAATCTCTTTCAGCCTTTTGATACTTATCAATCAATCTTGAAACATGATCATAAGTCACTGGTCTAAAAGGTATTGGTTTTTTTACAAGAGTTTGTTGACTCATTAAATGATGAATTGTTTCTTTAGAAAATCCTGATTTTTTTTCAAGTTGACCAATATAATAATCTTGATCAACAATATCATCCAATTGCATGATGACTTTAACCATGGATTCTAAATAATTTTTTCGATCTTCATAATTATCAACATTGATACGTTCATAATAATAATTTAATTTAAACTCAACAGCACTTATTGGATTTTTAAAGAGTGCTATTAATTCATCTTTTCCTTTAGCTTCTAGAAATTCATCTGGATCCATTGCATCAGGAATAACCACGATTGATGTATGAAATCCTTCATTATTTAAAGCATCCACACATTTTATCATCGCATTTTTTCCAGCTTGATCACCATCAAGACATAAAACAATATCATTTGATAATCGTTTTAACATTTTTAAATGTTGTGAAGTTAAAGCTGTTCCCATAATTGCGACAGTATTTTTAATACCCGCTTTATATAATGCTATTACATCCATAAAACCTTCTAGAATAATAACTTTACCTTCATTTCTAACATCATTTTTTATACGATGGTAATTGTATAAGGTCTCTCCTTTAATAAAAATTTTAGATTCAGGAGAGTTCATATACTTGGATTCTTTTTGATTTTTTTGATAGATACGACCACTAAAGCCAACAACACGTCCTTCACTATTATGTAAAGGAAACATAATACGATTGGAATAGCGATCATATCCCACTTCAGATTCTATAACAAGTCCTGATTCATAAGCTTGCATTCTTGAAAAACCAGATTTTTCAAAAGCTTTTAATAAAATATTTTGTTCCGGTGCATAACCAATTTCAAAATAGTCAATAATATCTTTAGATAAATGTCTTTGACTTAAATAACTATTTGCTTCTAAAGCAAGCTTCGTCGTTAAATAATGTTTATAAATACGATTAGCTTCTTCATGCATTAAATAGTATGGTTCTAATTCTTGATTTACATGTGGTTTTTCTTCATAAAATGTAAAATCACCTAAATCAACATTTCCCATTTGAGCCACCATTTTGACAGCTTCCATAAAGGAAATTTTTAAGTAATCTTGTAAGAAAGTAAACACATTTCCACCGTGTGAACATACAAAACATCTATAGATCTGCTTTTCAGGTGAAACAGACATTGATGGATGATCATCATTGTGAAATGGGCACCTTGCTAAATAATTACGTCCTCTTCTTTCTAAAGGAAGATAATTGCCAATAACATCAACGATATCAACGCTTTGTCTTATTTCATTGATTTTTTCATTTGAAAGTCTTGGCATAATAATCTCCTTTATTAGAATGTAATTTTATCTTGAATATAACCTACTAATTGATCAATTGGTAAACGTACTTGTTCCATGGTATCTCTATCACGAACAGTAACAGCATTGTCTTCCATTGTATCAAAATCAACAGTCACACAATATGGTGTTCCAATAGCATCTTGACGACGATATCTTTTACCAATTTGACCTGCAACATCAAATTCAACAGAGAAATGTTTAGCAAGTGTTGCATAAACTTCTTCAGCTTTTTCACTTTGTTTTTTAGTAAGTGGTAAAACTGCTACTTTATATGGAGCAATGGCAGGATGTAATTTCATCACTGTTCTTGTATCTCCATTTTCTAATGTTTCTTCTTGATAACTATCACAGAAAATAGATAAGAATAAACGGTCTGCCCCTACAGATGGTTCAATAACATATGGAATATATTTTTCATTTGTTTGAGGATCTAAATATTCTAAAGATTTTTTAGAATGTTCCATATGACGAGATAAATCATAATCTGTACGGTCTGCAATACCCCATAATTCACCCCATCCAAATGGGAATTTATATTCAACATCACATGTAGCCTTAGAATAGAAAGATAATTCTTCTTTTTCATGATCTCTGAATTTTAAATTTTCTTCTTTTAATCCTAAGTCTAATAAGAATTTTTTACAATAAGCTTTCCAATAATCAAACCATTCTAAATCAGTATCTGGTTTACAAAAGAATTCTAATTCCATTTGTTCAAATTCTCTTGTTCTAAAAATAAAGTTACCTGGTGTAATTTCATTTCTGAATGATTTACCAATTTGACCAATACCAAATGGTACTTTTTTACGAGAAGTTCTTTGAATATTTTTAAAGTTTACAAAGATTCCTTGTGCAGTTTCTGGACGTAAATAAACAACAGATTTATCATCTTCAACAACACCCATATGTGTTTCAAACATTAATTTAAATTGTCTAACATCAGTGAAATTACTTTTTTCCACAGTTAGGACAAACAATATTATGTTCTTTAATATAAGACATTGTTTGTTCATTAGACCAACCTTCACTATGTACAGAAGGATCATATGCTTCAATTAATTTATCTGCACGATGTCTTGTTTTACATTCTTTACAGTCAATTAACGGATCAGAGAAACCACCAACATGTCCTGAAGCTTCCCATACCTTTGGATTCATGAAAATAGCTGAATCTAAACCAACGTTATAAGGAGATTCTTGAATGAATCTTTTCCACCATAAACGTTTAATATTGTTTTTCATTTCAACCCCTAATGGTCCATAATCCCAAGTATTTGCTAGTCCATCATAGATTTCTGAACCTTGGTATACAAAACCAGTTGATTTTGCATGATTTACTAATTTATCCATATCTTTAGTTGCCATAATTTTCTCCTTTTTTACGATATAAATGAATAAAGACTTGGCTTTCCAAGTCTTCTATCTTCTTTTCGCGTACAAATAAAATACCCTTATAGTGGATATTTGTCAACCAACTATAAGGGTACTATATATAGGTTCTTTCGTCTAACCAATGCATAATATCATGATAGACATCTCGATAATTATTATCATGTAAAATATCTTGTCTTTTATTATCATAAATCTTATATTGGAGATCTTTTAGACCATTTCCTTTTAATATTTGATAAAGTTTTATAGTATCTTTTCCATTTTTAGTAAGATTATCAAAACCACCTGATAATAAATAAACAGGTAATAATCAGGTATATGTTTTAGATGATCTTCATCACTTACATATTTTATGTATTCCAATATATCATGATAGGCTTGATTTGTATAAACAAAATCACTTAAAGGATCTTCTTGATAAAGCTGTACTTCTTTTTGATTACTCATTTTATAACAACCATTTAAATTTTTTTGTAAAAATAAATCAACTGCTTTTTTTATTACTCTTGAACGATTCATTTTGTCCATGTAGTAAAATTATTTAAATCAACAATCGTTTTCATACGATAATAAAAATTATTTTTCATACATGTTCCAAGCATTATCATTCCATTAATATAATTTCCATACGTCATGGCATATTTAAGTAATACGAGCGAACCAAAATCAACACCAATCATAAAATAAGGAAGGTCTTCATATCTTTTAGCGATAATATGTCTTAAACGTTGCATATCTTCAATCAAAGTATCAAGCGCATTTCCGCTTCCAAAATAGCCTTGTTCAAAATGATAAAGTGATGTACCATGCCCAGGAAAATCAGGCACGACTACAATAAAACCTTCATGACTTAAATATTCCGCAAATTTTTGATAACGGTCTGAATGTTCACATAATCCATGATGAAGTTGAATGATTCCCTTATATCTTAATATCACATTTGGTTGATAAATATCAAATTTAATATGTGTTTGTGTTAAGGAGGTATACGTTTCTGTAAGTTTCATCATTTATGCCCCCTTGTATAAGATCTGTTATAGTTTTGCCTTTTTGTACGTGGTTTAATCAGGCATTTTTTACCAAATCCAATCAAATCTTTTCGATTAGCTTTGATCAAGGCTTCATATACAAGGTCATAGTTTTTAGGATTCTTATATTGAATCAAGGCTCTTTGCATCGCTTTTTCTTTAGGATCTTTTGGCACATAAACAGGTGTCATATCACGAGGATCCAACCCTGTATAATACATCGTTGTTGAAAGTGTTCCTGGTGTTGGATAAAAATCTTGTACTTGTTCTGGTTGATGATGAATATCTCTTAAATATTCCGCCAGTTCGATAGCATCTTCTAAACGGCATCCTGGATGAGAGGACATTAAATAAGGCACTAAGAATTGTTTTTTATTATATTTTTCATTAATACGATAATATTTATCAACAAATTTTTCGTAAAGCCCACGTCTTGGTTTGCCCATCTTATCTAAAGCATGATTACTGATATGTTCAGGGGCAACTTTTAATTGTCCTGAAATATGATGTTGAACAAGCTCTTCAAAAAAAATGATCATTTTTTATCATACATGAGATAATCGTAACGAATTCCTGAACGTACGAAAACTTTTTTAACGTTTGGAAGCTGTCTTAATTTTGTAAGTAATGATAAATAATCTTCATGATCAACTTTTAAATTTTTACAAGGTTCTGGCCATAAGCATTGTTTTGTAGGACAAGCCCCTTTGGTTTTTTTGTTTATCACAAGCAGTATCTCTAAAGTTAGCTGTTGGGCCACCAACATCATGAATGTATCCTTTAAAATCAGGATCCCAAACCATTTTATTTGCTTCTGCAATAATTGATTCATGACTTCTTGCTTGAATAATTCTTCCTTGATGGAACGCTAAAGCACAGAAATTACATGATCCAAAACACCCTCTATTTGAAATAAGTGAGAATTTAACTTCATCAATAGCTGGAACGTGTTGATAACTTGGATGATAATCACGATTGTAATCATAACCATAAGCTCTATCGAATTCTCTTTGGGTAAGTGGTCTATTCGGTTTATTTTGAACCACATACCATCCTTGATAAGGTTCAACTAAGATTTTTAGCATTATAATGATCGGTATTTAAATATTGTTTTTGGAAAGATTCAGCGTATTTTCTTTTAGATGTTGTAATTTCTTCGTAACTAGGAAGCATTATATAATCAGCTTCATTTAAATCATCGATATTTTTTGTTTTATAAACTGTTCCATCTAAATACGTTAAATATTTAATATCTAACCCACTATCTAATGCTTCTGCAACTTCAATAATACTGTTTTCTCCCATTCCAAACATTAATAAATCTGCATTGGCATCAATAATAATCGATTTTCTAACCTTATCACTCCAATAATCATAATGAGCTAAACGTCTAAGAGAAGCTTCAATTCCTCCAATTAAAATATTAGCATCAGGAAATGCTTGTCTTGCCATTTGACTATAAACAATCACTGCTCTATCAGGTCTTTTAAAACCTTCGCCACCTGATGTATAAGAATCTTTATGTCTTCTTTTTTTAGAAACAGTATAGTGATTGACCATTGAATCAATATTTCCTGAAGAAATTAAAAAACCTAAACGAGGTTTCCCAAATTGCCTAAATTCTTCTACCTTATGCCAATCTGGTTGCGATAAAAAAGCAACCTTAAAACCATTTGCCTCTAATGTACGACAAATAATAGCTGCTCCAAATGAAGGGTGATCTACATAAGCATCACCACAAATATAGACAAAATCTACCTCTTGCCATCCTCTTTCTTCCATTTCTTTTCTATTTATCGGTAAAAATTGTCCCATCTATAAATCCTCCCCTTACTTTTGTTTCTATTATAGTCAAAATATGTTTATAAAAAAAGACAAAAGTGTCTACTTTTGTCATATTTTTGAAAGACTTTGAATCATTTTCTTTGTTTTAAATAAAATCCCCGTCATCTCATCAACATAATAATCCATAATTTCCATTAATAAATCAATAGATTCATCCGGTACTTTAAGTTGATCAATAGAATCAATCGTTAATTTATTAATATGACGAAAAGCCTTTAATGTTACCTTATCTAATTGTTTATCATGAAGTGATAAACAATCATGACAGACAAAGCCCCCATCTTCTAAACTGATTCCTGCTATATGATCTTGTCTTAAACATCTTACACAGCCATCAACTTGTAAAGCCATCCCACATCTTTTTAAAATAAAAGCATTATATAATAGATAAACCAATGGATAGGGATAACCATGATTTAGAGCATCTAATGATTTTTTTAAAGTATCAAAGATTTCTAAATCCGGTTGATTATCCTCTTCATTCTTTAAAACAAATTCCATAAAATAACTTGCATATGCTTCTAATTCAAGATTTTCTTTAATATAGCGATAAAAATCAACCGAACTTGCTTTAATCATCGTTGATAAACCATTTCTAGGTATAAAAGTAAACTCTGAAAGTGTAAGACTTTGACAAGCCGAAGCATTTTTACTTTTTAATTTTTTTACACCCCGAGCAATCAAAGTCATTTTTCCATAATCTTTAAAATACACAGTGACTAAAGAATCACTTTCTTTATAAGGATGCGTCTTTAAAACAATACCTAAAGAAACAACTTCTTCTTTTTTAATAGTCATCTTCGTTATAACCAAATTCTTTTAAATATTTTTGTTTATTACGCCAATTATTTTCAACTTTAACAAATAATTCCAAATGCACTGTTGTTTGTAAAAAAACGTTTCATTTCTCTTTGTGCATTTTGACGAATTTTTTTGATCATACTTCCTTGTTTACCAATCAAAATACCCTTTTGAGATTTACGATCAACAACAATTGTCGCAATAACTTCTACACTGCCATCCTCTAATTCTGCCATTCTTTCAACAACGATTGCAACACTATGAGGAACTTCTTCTCTTGTAAAATAAAGGATCTTTTCTCTAATAAATTCAGCCATCACAAATCTTTCTGGATGATCTGTCATTTGATCTTTTGGATAATACATCATTCCTTCATTTAAATATGTTTTAATTGTAGAAATCAATGTATCCACATTTTGATCTTCTAAAGCTGAAATAGGAATGATTTCTTTAAAATCAAAAAGTTCTTTCCATTCTGTTAATTTTTTAATAACTTCATCTTTAGAAACAAGATCACATTTATTAAGTAAAAGGAAAACCGGTCCATCCGCTTCTTTTAATCTTTCAATAATAAAACGGTCTCCTCTACCAATCGTTTCATTTGCTGGTGCAATAAATAAAACCATATCCACTCCATAAATACTATTTAAAGCCGTCGTATTCATAAAGTTTCCTAAACCATCTTGAGGTTTATGGATTCCTGGTGTATCCATAAAAATGATTTGTGCTTCATCATCTGTATAAATACCTTGAATTGTATTACGTGTTGTTTGAGCAACATCTGACATGATTGCAAGCTTTGTTTTTAATATTTGATTTAATAAGGTAGACTTTCCAACATTTGGACGTCCTACAATACTGACAAATCCTGATTTAAAACTCATAAACTCTCTCCTATAAATACCATTGGTAATAATTCACCAATTGTATGTTTTTCTACTTTTTCTTTATTTGCTAGAAAGATGGGCATCTCTAAATCAACAAGTTCTGATAATACTTGGCGACATGCCCCACATGGAGAAGCAATCGGACTACAATCAGCAACAATTGCTAGTCCAATAATATCTTCTTTGCGATAACCTTTACAATAAGCGCCAAAGACAGCATTTCTTTCTGCACACATTGTTGACCCATAAGCAGCATTTTCAATATTACATCCTTGAACAAATGTTCCATCTTTTAAAGCAATACAAGCTCCTACTTTAAAATGACTATAAGGAACATACGCATTTTCTCTTGCTTTCCAAGCTAAATCGATTAATTTATTTTGGTCCATATTATTTCCTTTCAATATTTAAAGCATTCAATATTTCTTTTTGTCTTGAAAACATCACTTTTTCATCCTCTTCATTCATATGATCAAATCCAAGCAAATGTAATAAACCATGTGTAAATAAAAAACACATTTCTCGATAAAATGAATGACCATATTCTTCTGCTTGCATTTTAGCATGATCAATTGAAATAAAAATATCTCCTATTTCTCTTGGCATACCTTCAATGTAATATTGTTCACTATCTTCTAAAGCAAAACTAATAACATCTGTACTACGATCAATTTTACGATATTCCTTATTGATTTCATGAATACGCTGATCATCTACAAAAATAACTGATAATTCTAAATCATCATGAATATCTAATTGTTTACATGCTTCTTGAATAATTTCTAAATAAATACTTTCATAATCTTCTTTAAAATCTTCTACTTCATTATTAAGTGCTAAATCTATTTCCATAATCTTCCTCACCCACTATTTTTCCTGAATCAATTATAACACAGTCAAACTGGCAGTTCATCATATTTATTTGATGAGAAACAATAATCACGATGATCTTTTGAAAACTTAGATAATTGATCAATAATTGTAATCTTTCTTGATCTATATTACTAAATGCTTCATCTAAAATCAAAACATCGGGTTCACTTAATAGTGCACGAATAATCATCACGAGCTGTCCTTGTCCCGATGATAAAAAGCCACCCTGTTCATCAAGCTTTAAATCTAAACCATTTACTAAATCATCCAACATAAAATAATGCAATAATTCTATCATTTTATTCTCTAAAAACAAACGATCAAAAATCATATTCGTTCTTAATGATTCTTTATAAAAAACGGGAGTTTTATTTTAAATATTTAATATGACTATAATAACTATTTAAATCAAGTTCTTGTAGATTGATTCCATTAATAACAATTTCTCCTTTTGTTGGTTGTAATTGATTCATGATCAGTTTTAAAAGTGTTGATTTACCACTTCCTGTTTTACCTTGAATAAATAATGAACGTTCTATTTTTTAATTGAAAATGATCAAAAAGAGGTCGGGTATAACCATAACTAAAACTTACATGTTTTAATTCAATGCTTTTATCTTTTTGATTTTCTTTTTCCTCTCTCTTTTTCAGGTAACATTTCTTTATATCTTTCAAAAATATTTGTAATTCATCATGCATCGCAATAAAGACTGATATTTTCATTAAAGGATCAATCATATAAGAAAGTAATAAATAAACAAGCATCACTGTTCCAAGAGTCATTTGCTGTTTTTTATAAATGAAAATAGAAAATAATAAAACAACCATGATCATGATTTGAATCAATGCTTCTAATTGAATTTGATGCCTATTTGTTATTTCATCATGATGATAAACATCCATAAAATAGTTATCATAGAGATATCCTAGTTTATTTTTCATCATTTTTTTAACTTTAAACTGGATTGTTTGAAAATAGTTTTCTTGAAATTCTAACAAACCATCATTTAAATGTTCTTTTTGTTCTAATATTTTTTATTTTCAATATATAGTTTTTTACTATAAAAATAAAATACTAAAAAAATAATAACCATCATCAATAAAACAATCAAAAACAAAAAGAATTGAATCGATAAAATAAAAATCAAAATGAAAAGCATTAAAATACTATCAATAAAGATCACATGATAAAATTCTATAAAATATTGACTTAATTCAAATAAATTTTGTGATCTTGATAACAATGTTCCTTTTTCTAAACCATCCATGTAATCATAATCTTGATAAATAAGATTTTGCATGGTTTTTAAAGCATATTCTTGATTAAGTTCTCTGCTTAATTCTAAAATTTGTTGTCTTCTTAAATAATCTAATAAAAGTTTAAAGGCATAGAGCACTGTAAAGCCAAGAGAAATGAAAACAATTTGATAGATTGGATACTTTGAAAAAGAATCAATCATCAATTGATAATAATAAGAAAAAATCATTGTAAGCATTGAAATAATAATGGTTTTAATCATCATCTTAATGATTGTTTGATAATGCTGTTTAAAATGATCTTTTAAAAAATTTTGAAAAGTATAACTCGTTCTTTTAGTAATTGGCATTCCTACATGATCAATCATGATAATAATTCCTGTAAACTGCTTTGAAAAACTTTCATAAGACATTTTTATGAGTCCTTTAGCTGGATCTCCTACTAAAAAATATCCATCTTTAACTTTATAGAGGATGACATAATGATAGAGATCATCTTGTTTTAAATGCACGATTGCTGGACAATTGACTTCTTCAAATAAATGTTTAAACTCACATTGATACGCTTTTGCTTCTAGATGATATTCTTTTAAAACTTGTATCAATCCATAAACCGTAACGCCTTCTTTTGTAAGACGACAACGCATTTTTAATATTTTTAATTTCATCATCTCTTTTATAAAAGCTTAAGAGCATTTTAATACAGTATGCCCACAACTGTTTTCATTATCTTGTAAAAAATAGGATATTTCAACATATATTTATCACCTCATCATTATATATGTCAAAAACATAAATTTGATGTTTTGGATATTATACTATAATTAAATAGTTTTTTTCAATTGCTTGATCTAAAATAGCAATTGCTTGATCAACATCTTTTTCAGTTGTAATAAATGGTGGTAACATTCTTATAACATTCGCTCCTGCCATGACAACAATAAGTCCATTATCTAAGCAAGTTTGAACAATATCTTTAACTGGTCGATCAAATTCTAAACCAATCATCAATCCTAAACCACGTCTTTCTTTAATACAAGAATATTTATCTTTTAAATCATCTAATTTTTCAATTAAATATTCACTGATATCTTGAACATGATCAAGCATTTTTGTTTCTTCTAAGATTTTAAAGACCGTTCGACATGCTTGTCCAGCCATTGGATTTCCACCATAAGTAGAACCATGATCTCCAGGTTCCATCGCAGCAGCAAACTTTTTATTTGCGACAAAGGCTCCCATTGGAAAACCTGCCCCAATTCCTTTAGCTAAACATAAAATATCAGGTAAGATATCGTATTGGAAATAAGTCATAATTGTTCCTGTACGACCCATACCACATTGAACTTCATCTAAAATCAAAGCAATATCTTTTTCATCACAAAGTTTTCTTAAACCTGTTAAGAATTCTTTTGAACAAACATAAACGCCACCTTCACCTTGAACAGGTTCAACGATGATAGCTGCTGTTTTTTCATTTACTAATGCTTTAACACTTTCTAAATCATTGATATTGGCATATTTTACACCTTCAATTAAAGGTCCAAACGCTTCTTGATAATGTGCATTTCCTGTAAGTTTAACAGATCCTGTTGTTCTTCCATGGAAAGAATGATTTAAAGAAATAATTTCACTATCCGCTTTTCCATGTTTTTGATAATAATATTTACGTGCAAGTTTTAAAGCACCTTCTGTTGATTCAGCTCCTGAATTTGTAAAGAATACTTTATCTAATTTTGTAGCTTTTTTAACACATTCAGCTGCTTCAATTGTTTCAACCGTATTAAAGTAGTTAGAAATATGCATTAATCTATGTAATTGTTTTTCCATGGCTTCTACATAAGCTTGGATAATTATAACCAAAAGAATTAACACCAATTCCTGAAAAGAAATCAATATATTCTTTTTGATTTACATCATATAAATGAATGCCATCTCCATGATCAAATGTGACATTATATCTTCCATAGGCATGCATTAAAGCATCCAATGATCTATCATAATAATTCATTTTTAGTCCCCCAATTGTACATTTCTTGCAAGTTTTTCATAAAGTTCAACGGCTTGTACTAAAACCTCTTCATGAAAATTGAAAGTTGGTGTATGTAGACCTGAAGTATATTCTTTACATCTTGTCCCCACATAAAAGAAAACACCAGGAATCACTTTTTGATAATGAGCAAAGTCTTCTGCTAACATCACAGGCTCTTCAAGTTCTTCGAAGTTTGCGCCAACATTCTTTTTAAGTTCTTCATATAAATGTGCATCATTTAAAACAGGTGGGTTAAAAGATTGACAGGCAAAATCAATTTGACAATGATATGCTTGTTCCATTCCTTGATTAAACCCTTTCATTGCTTCTACAATACGTGAAAAGACTTCTTCACTATAAGTTCTAAGTGTTCCATGGAAACTTGTTTGACTAGCCACAATATTTCTAACCGTTCCCCCATGTATTTCACCTATATTTAAAACACAAGGTTGCATTGGCGAAATCATTCGTGAAATGATACTTTGATAATTACTAATCAAAAAACTCGCAATCACAATTGAATCAATTCCTTCATGATATTTTCCTGCATGTGCACTTTTACCATGAACAGTTACATCCAATTCACCACTTTCAGCCATTAAAGGACCTTTACGACAAGCAATTTTTCCTTCATCAACATCTGGGAACATATGTAAACCATAAATTCCTTTAACATGATATTTTTCAAAAATACCTGTATTAATAATTGATGGTGCCCCATTGACCACTTCTTCTCCTGGTTGAAAAATAAGCAAAACATTATGTGGTAGATCTTGAACATCTTTTAGCTTATAAGCAAGTCCAAGAAGTGCTGTCATATGTCCATCATGACCACAGGCATGCATTTTTCCTTGATGTGTACTTTTAAATGATACACCTGTTTGTTCTTCAATTTCTAAAGCATCGATATCGCTTCTAAAAGCAAGTGTTTTTTCTTTATGAAAATCAAGATAAACAGCGATTCCCGTCTCTGTTATTTTTAAAGGCTGATACCCCATTTTTTTTGAATTCTTCATAAAGATACTTTGATGTTTTATATTCTTGAAAACCGATTTCAGGAATGGCGTGTAAATGACGACGCCATGTCCTTATTTGATCTAATAATTGTTCCATAATCGTATCCTAGATTTTACGTAAATCATCCATTAATTGTGTTTTACCTTCAGTTTTTTCATCTTTTTGTTCCTTGATGATTCTTGCTGGATTTCCAACAACAACCGCACCAGCAGGTACATCTTGAGTAACAATACTTCCTGCCCCTACAACTGCACCTTTACCAATATGAACACCTTCGATAACAACCGCATTTGCACCAATTAAAACATCATCCTCTAGAATAACAGGTGAAGCACTAGGTGGTTCAATAACACCAGCTAACACTGCTCCAGCTCCAACGTGACAATGTTTTCCAACTTCAGCACGTCCTCCTAAAACAGCACCCATATCGATCATTGATCCTTCACCAATTTTAGCACCGATATTGATAACAGCACCCATCATGATAACGGCATTATCTCCAATAGAAACATTTTCACGAATGAAGCATCCTGGTTCAATACGAGCGTTGATATTTCTCATATCTAACATTGGAATCGCACTATTACGACGATCTTGTTCAATAAATGAATCTTTGATTAAATCTTTATTTTCTTCAACATAAGCATTAATAGCATCTAAATCTCCAATAGCAATTTTAAAATGACTATCTCCAAATAAATGGAATGCATCTGTATCAGGTAAATTTTCACCTTTTAAATACATTTTAATTGGTGTTTGTTTCTTTGCATCACCAATATACTTAATAATTTCTTCTGCTGTTTGTAACATAAATTTCCTCCTTATATTTTTATTTTTCCTTTCAAACACAGTTGTTGCTGGACCTGTCATAAAAATATGTCCCTTTTGAAGTTCAATTTCTAACTTTCCTCCAAGAAGCTCAACTGTTGCTTTTTCTTTACAATAACCATTCAAATAACTTGCATACATAACAGCACAAGCACCAGTTCCACAAGCCATTGTTTCACCACTGCCTCTTTCCCATACACGCATTTTTAAATAATGATCATTGATTACTTCAACAAATTCAGTATTGACAGATTCTGGAAACATAGCATGTTTTTCAAATTGTTTTCCTATTTTTTCAATATCAAAATCTAATGAATCAACATACGTAATGACATGGGGATTCCCCATAGAAACAGCTGTTAAAGCATATTCTTGATCTCCAATCATTACTTTTTCATTAATCATTTTTTCTTGATCAAAAATAACAGGAATGTCTTTACAATTTAAAATTGGTTCTTGCATATCTACTTTTGCGCCAACAACTTCATCCCCATCAAAAATAAGTTCTACAATACGTAAACCTGCCTTTGTTTCAATATTTAAAAACCTTTTTATCTGTTAAAATGATGGTCATAACAAAAATTTTAGCAAAAACAACGAATTCCATTTCCACACATCATTCCTTCACTACCATCTAGATTGAACATACGCATTTTAAAATCATATTGATCAGACTTTAAAAATAACGATCATTCCATCTCCACCAATACCAAAAATGGCGATTTGAAAATACGGCTAATAAAATTCTGCATCCATCGGTACCTCTTGAATTGATTCCATCAACATAAAATATAGTCATTTCCAATACCTTCCATTTTTGTAAAATGTAATTCCACTTTATCACCTCACATTGTTTAAAACAATTTTACCAAAATGATAATTTTTTCCAATCTTCTTTATCATTTAATTTTACGACATCACATAAAAACACATGATCGAACGATTGTTCTATTATAGTTTTCATCTATATTATAACCATGAAAGATCAATCATCTTTCGTTAAATAATAAATTCATATTCCTTTCCCAATTATTATTTAAACAAAAAAGTCTTTAAAAAAGGCTTTTTTTGTTTAATAAGAAATATTCAGTTCACAATTGTTTATTATGATAATAGCAAGAAAGATAAATAATATTTAAACATCTTTCTTAGAAAAATTTTTTCAAATTTCCTTCCCTTAATAAAACATTATATATCGTAAACGAATAAAGGATCCTTCTTGGATCCTTTATTTTGTTTCTAATTCTTCTTTATATTCTAAATATTCATCGTATGTTGATAAACGATCAATCATACCATCTTTATTAAATTCAATAATTCTATTAGCAATTGTTTGTACAAATTGATGGTCATGACATGTAAATAAAATATTTTCTTTAAATTGAATAAGACCTTGGTTTAAAGCTTGAATTGATTCAAGATCCAAATGGTTTGTTGGTTCATCAAAAACAAGAACATTTGCATCTTCCATCATCATTTTAGCCAGCATACATCTTACCTTTTCTCCTCCAGATAAAACATTTGCTTTCTTTAAAGCTTCTTCTCCAGAGAATAACACTCTTCCTAACCATCCTCTTAAATCTTGTTCATAAACCGTTCCATCTGTAAATTGTCTTAACCAATCAACAAGTGATAATTCACAGTCATTAAAATATTTTGAGTTATCTTTAGGAAAATAAGATTGGCTTGTTGTCACACCCCATTTAAATTCTCCTTCATAATCTTCATCTTCACCCATAATAATTTTAAAGAACGCTTCTGTTGCTTTATCATCTCCTACAAAAGCAACTTTTTCATTTGGTTGAATAGAGAATGAAACATTATTAATAAGTTTTTCTCCATCAACTACTTTAGTAAGACCTTCAACATTTAAAACGATATTTCCTACTTCTCTTCCTGGTTTAAAACCAATAAATGGATATCTTCTAAGAGATGGTTTAATATCGACCATTTCTAAGTTATCTAATAATTTCTTTCTAGAAGTTGCTTGTTTGGCTTTTGAAGCATTGGCACTGAATCTTGCAATAAATTCTTCCAATTCTTTTTTCTTTGCTTCAGCTTTTTTATTTTGATCTTTCGCTTGTTGAATTTGCATTTGACTATATTCATACCAGAAATCATAGTTTCCAACGTATAATTGAATACGGCTATAGTCAATATCAGCAATATGTGTACAAACTTTATTTAAAAAATGGCGGTCATGAGAAACAACAATAACAGTATTTTTGAAATTTAACAAGAAGTTTTCTAACCAATTAATACTTTTTAAATCCAAGTGGTTTGTTGGTTCGTCTAATAATAAAATATCCGGATCACCAAATAAGGCTTGCGCTAATAAAACTTTTACTTTTTGATTTCCATCTAAATCTTTCATATACATATCATGAAACTCAGAAGTAATTCCTAAACCATTAAGCATTGTTTCAGCATCAGCTTCAGCGTTCCAACCATCCATATCCGCAAATTCACCTTCTAATTCACCAAGTAAAATACCATCTTCATCATTAAAATCTTCTTTTGCGTATAATCTTTCTTTTTCTTGCATGATTTCATAAAGTCTTTTATTACCCATAATAACAGTTTCAACAACTTTATTTTCATCATAAGCAAAGTGATCTTGTTTTAAAACAGATAATCTTTTATGAGGTTCAATAATAACTTCCCCTTTATTAGGTTCAATTTCTCCTGCTAAGATTTTTAAAAATGTAGATTTACCAGCACCATTGGCACCAATAATTCCATAACAGTTACCTTCTGTAAATTTAACAGAAACATTTTCAAATAATGCTCTATCTCCATATCTTAATGAGACATTTTGTGTTGATATCATATCGTCATTCCTTTCTTTTAAGTAGCTTTGGTATTATGACATAAAACACAAAAAATGTCTATTAAAAGTAGATAAAATGGATTTTCAATATATTTATTTAATTACAAATGACAATCTTGAAATACTTTTTCAATGACTTTCCATATCATCAAAGACGGGTTTTCTTTATAAAATTGATATCCTCTATAATTTAGCGTATCCACTTCTTTCTATTTCATCTCTTACAAACCAGGTTTTACCTGTTTGTCTGGCACCTGTAAAAATGCCTTATTTGAACTTTCAAGTCATTTTCTAACAACAATCTAACCCTTTCTATAAATGAAGGAACACTTTCATTTATGCTATATTGCCCCGTTTTTCTAAATTATGACATTAAAATAAAACATCCATTATTTATATATAGAAATTTATTTTTTGAACATAATAAAAGTGAATCCTTCATCGATTCACTTTTATTAGATATCTTATTTATCTTGAGAATGTCTTTCACCAATTTGGAATTCTTCTTGATGATCAAACATATATCTTACTGAAATAGGTGTATCTCCTGTAAGTATTGTAAAGTCTTTTGTATGAATATCCATTTTACCTTCTCTGATTGCTTGAGCAAATGTAACCATTCCATCTGATGAAAATGGTGCTTCTGAATCTTTTTGGAATACACCATCTGTTGTTCCAGGAACACCCATAGCATCCCAAATTTGATAGTTTTCTTCATCAGTCACATTCACAAATGGAACATGATTTCCTGTACTGACATCTCCAATAGCACAGAATGTTGAAATTGTCATTAATTCTAAACCATTAATGTTCCATACTTTTTGATGGAATTCATTTGATCTATGTAAAGCATAAGCTAATGCTTTCGCACAGTCTTTACGTGAAATGTAAGCCATTAAACCATCACCTTGTGAATTTGTAAGTGGTGCATTCATATGTGCATAAGTAAAGTAGTTTGTGACCATTGCTTCAGCATATTGAGAATTTCTCATAAATTGATAATCTAAACCAACTTCTTGAATATATTTTTCAGTATAAATATGATCTTTCTTTTCTACTGATGGATTTGTTTCATCATCCGCATTGACTAAAGATGTATAAATAATTTGTTTAACACCTGCAGCTTTAGCAGCATCTACTGCATTTTTATGCGCATTTTGTCTTTTAGCACCAACAAATGGCATAGAAATCAATGCTAGAGCATCTGCTCCTTTAAAAGCTTCAGCTAATCCATCAGGATTATTAAAGTTTGTGACATGTGTTTCAATTCCTTTTTCAGCATATTTCTTTAGTGATTCTTCACTATATCCACAAAAAATTAAGTTTTCTACTGGTTCTAGTGTTAATAAAACATCAGCAGTTAATTGACCTAAGTTACCATCAACACCAGTTAATAATAATTTACCCATGATTCTTCCTCCTATTTTACAGTAATATGATAACATTTTCACAAGATAATCATAGTCCTTATTTATTAATAAAGACTATAAGTTTTACTTATAGTCTTTAACCAATACTTTTACAATTTCTCCATAATATTGACTATGAACCCCTTCTTCTTGGTACCATTCATAAACATTTTCATCAACACTCTTTTGATCAAAATCACTTTTACCCATAACCTTACATAAAATAACGACTGAACTCTCTTCAAAATAAGGAGCAACATCTTGATTATTAACAGTCATTCCACACTTTTCCATTTTATTTTCATCTCTACCAGAAACACGTCCAAAATAACCTAATTGATTTTTATGTTCTTGATCCATAAAACAAATCGAATAATATTTAGCATGATCGAAAATATGTTTTGAATAACGTGTTTTATGTACATAAACTGTAGCCATTGGCTTTCTCCATAAAACACCAAATCCAGCCCAACCAATTGTAAGCCCATTGGTTTCTTTTCCATCACTAGCAATAGCTGGTTTTAAAAGGATTAATATATTTGATTAAATCTTTTACTTCTATTTCTTTCATCCAACTCATCTCCTTAAACACCTTTATTAATACTTATAATAAACAAAAATAGGCAATGGATTTTTCAGGTATATTAAATTATCCGGTACGCTATAAATTATCGTGGGGAATGTTACGAAATAATTTAAAATCGTAACATCCGTTTTTTATAAAATCTAACTAAAAAATAGGATATTGATATCTTATCAGTAATATTTATTTCTTACCAATTAATTCCTCAAACGTTATGTTTGAGGAATTATTGTAATTAGAAACAATTGCTTCTTATAGTAGAATAATTTTATTATATAGATATTTAAAATTCCTATTTTTATTTTACAAAAGAAAGACTGTATGAAATTAATTATTTAATTTCGTAACAGCTCCTTTTTAAATTGAATTATTCTTAAATTATAATCATTTAACACTAACAAATAATAATGTTATAAAGACATTTGAACATTGGAAAGAAGAGATACCCAACATTTTTTACATGGATAAATGACGGACGTATATCCAATGGACCACGTAAAGGTAAAAATAATTATTGAAAAAAAATCTTATCCAATGTCAATGACATGTCCTATTTTCAACGCGCAAGAAAAAGAATCTTATATTCTCAAAATAAATTGGATTGTCAACACATTTATACTTAATGAGTCATCAAAGCATCCTAAACTTACGCTCAAAGCCTCTTCAACTTCCTCCATCTCATACTCGTCTAACCGATCTAAACATCTAATTAATCTTGATTTATCAATCGTTCTTATTTGCTCGCACATTATTATAGAATCATGTTCAAGATCTTCTCGGCTGTTAATAAAGACATGTGTTGGTAAATTTCCTTTTTTTGCTACGTGAGATGTCAGTGATGCAACTATAGTAGTGCTACTAAAATAATTTCCTGCATCATTTTGTAAAATAACTACAGGTCTTATCCCACCTTGTTCAAAACCTTGATACGGATTTAAGTCGGCTACATATATTTCACCTCTACTGATTTTTTTATCATTGCATACTCCTTTCATATAATTCCAATACTATTTAGTGTTCAACTCGCATAAATATGTTAAAAAAATCTCCTTAAATATAAGGAGATTCAATAAAGCATTTTTAAGTTATGATCTTTGAATTAATCATTAATGTTATAACTATTTTTAATAACAATTATAAACAAATAAAAAAGATCATTTAAGGGGAATGATCTTCTTTATTTTTATAGGGAATTCGTGTAATAAAAAAATTAATATCTTGGGAAACTATTACTTAAAATGTAAATATATGAGATATAAATATATATGGGTTATCTCATTCTTTTACATGTTAATTTTTATTACAATTTCATTATAATGAAATATAACAAATTGAGTAGAGACAAGCATCCTAAATTAATCATTAGTATTTGTGCAATGTGCACAAATGATGTGAAGCGTTAAGAGCTTGTTTTTATTAATAAAATAATTTAAAAAAGACTGTCAACTTCATATTTGTCAACAGTCTTAAATCTCCTTAAAATAATGAGATTTATAAAACATTTTTAAGTTACGATATTTAAATTAATCATTAATGTCATAACCGTTTTTAATTAGAACTTCTTTAATTTTTTTCCAGTATTATTTTAATAGAATAGTAAACCGCAGGCATACTACAGTTTTCTTCAATAGCAATTGATTCTAGAGTCTTACATTGAACATATTTTTTTGAAAATACGTTCTTTTTCTTTGACTGGTAAATTCTTTAATTGTTAACTCAATAAAACTTATTAATTCTTGATGTATCAATTCTTTCAACAATAAGTTTTCGTTAACATCAAAGCCTTCTTTTTCCTAATTCTAAAAATGGACTTCGATCTAACGAAAAAATATCCCTTATGATAATCTACTTTTCTTTTATATGCTGCATCAATATGATCATATTTATTCATTGTCTCATAAACATCCTGATCAACTTCAACAAAGCAATCTTGATTATAATATTTAGGATACATTTCTCTCAGGTTTACCCTAACTTTAGTTGACATATTATCCCTCCCTTCTTCATAAACTGAGAGAAACAACTGTCGAACTTTAAGTTTTTATAAAAAAAAATGCTCTAATGATTTTGGGGGTCTCATTAGAGCATACTTAAGTATTCAATTTTAAAGATGATGTGTGAGTTAATCTTCTTTTTTAAATTTGTTTGTAC
>ENA-OQET01000440-OQET01000440.1-human-gut-metagenome-genome-assembly--contig:-NODE-440-length-21973-cov-3.121761_pt1 | contig 21973 bp, 28 predicted proteins | sample MGYA00242800_ERZ504645 | MGnify/ENA primary metagenome ERZ504645 (study PRJEB26092, sample SAMD00036308) | human gut metagenome | host: Homo sapiens | study: EMG produced TPA metagenomics assembly of... | reverse complement strand
GAAAGATGCTTGATTCGGCTTTGAATCGCGCCAATTTTTTGTGATGAAACAGAGCATCGGATAATAAAGGAATGTAAAAAAATTCCCATCTGATCATTGCGACCAGATGGGAATTTTAAATTTCAAAAAAGTTTCCTACCACTGTATTACGTGTGTGACTTTTTTGACTCAAACTTCGCTGCGCTTCGTTCGAGTAGCGCAAAATTTATTGCACCTGCAATAAATTTTGCTTAGTTATTAATAAGCTTATCCTCGCCGTTCCAGCTGTAGAGTTTACGGATCTCCTCGCCGACTTTCTCAGACTGATGCTCAGAAGCTAATTTTCTCATAGCCTTGAAGTGTACCTGTGCACCTGCATCGGACATGTCGAGTAAGAACTCTTTTGCGAATGTACCATCCTGGATATCGGAAAGAACTTTCTTCATTGCTTTCTTTGTATCCTCTGTGATGATCTTCGGTCCTGTGATGTAATCGCCATACTCAGCTGTATTGGAGATAGAATATCTCATTCCTGCGAATCCTGACTGATAGATCAGGTCAACGATCAGTTTCATCTCATGGATACACTCGAAGTATGCGTTTCTTGGGTCATAACCAGCTTCAACAAGTGTCTCGAAACCAGCCTGCATAAGTGCGCAAACACCACCGCAAAGTACAGCCTGCTCACCAAAGAGGTCTGTCTCTGTCTCTGTACGGAATGTTGTCTCAAGAACACCAGCTCTTGCTCCGCCGATTCCAAGTGCATATGCAAGTGCGATATCCTGAGCTTTACCTGTAGCATCCTGCTCTACAGCGATCAGACAAGGAACACCTTTACCAGCCTGATACTCGCTTCTTACTGTGTGTCCAGGTCCTTTCGGAGCGATCATTGTAACATCAACATATGCCGGTGGTTTGATACATCCGAAATGAATGTTGAAGCCATGAGCGAACATAAGCATGTTGCCTTCCTCAAGGTTCGGCTCGATATCGTTCTTGTAAAGTGCAGCCTGTTTCTCATCGTTGATCAGGATCATGATGATATCTGCTTTCTTAGCTGCTTCAGCAGATGTATATACCTCGAAGCCCTGCTCCTCAGCTTTTTTCCAGGATTTGCTTCCTTTGTAAAGGCCGATGATTACATTACATCCGGACTCTTTAAGGTTCAGTGCATGTGCATGTCCCTGGCTTCCGTATCCAATAATCGCAATTGTCTTACCATCTAATAATCCAAGATTACAGTCTTCCTGGTAAAAAATCTTATTTGCCATTTTACTTTCCTCCTCTGATGTTTACAACATCTTCTTCATAAAAATTATTTATCGTTAAGAGAGTAGCTGCTCTCCTAGCAAACATATGTAAAAAATTTACAGGTAACGGACATCGTCACTGCCTCGTGACAGACCTGTGATTCCTGTTCTTGCAAGCTCAAGGATCTCATAGTCAGCCATCAGCTCCACAAACGCCTGCAGCTTGTTCTGGCTTCCGGTCATCTCCATAATAAGAGAATCCTTACTTACATCCACCACCTTGGCACGGAAGATATCTGCAACAGAAAGAGCTCCCTGTCTCTGTTCCGGCTTCACAGCAACCTTGACGAGCATCAGCTCACGGGCAACGCTGTCGTCCTGTTCAAGGACCTTAACATCCCGTACATCTTCCTGCTTCGCCAGCTGTTTGGTGATCTGCTGGAGCATCTGATCATCTCCCTCACATACCACTGTCATACGGGAATATCTCTGATCTGCAGTCACTCCTGCGGTAATGCTGTCAATATTATATCCACGGCGGCTGAAAAGACCAGCCACACGGCTAAGGACTCCGGAGGTATTATCCACAAGGATGGATAGTATTCTCTTTTCCATAATACACCTGCTTTCAACACTTTTATGTATAGAAAACCGACTTCGTCAGTTAACGCTTTAATCTAATAAACCCTTGCTTTCTTACCATTATAACAACTTCGAAAATTTTGTCAATCAAAATTTCCTGCAAAATTCCTTCAGGATGATAAGAAATGTTTTTATCCTCAGATCAGATATTTTTTCTTAAGCTCTTCGGATGCCTTTGGTGTCAGATAGAGTTTTTTCCGGAGGAATCTTTCAATTCCTCCGTTTTCTTTTTCGATGACATCAAAAACTGTATTGATATAAGACTCCTTCACCTGATAGAAGGCTTTCAGATCTGCAAGTTTCCGGCTGTTTTCCGGCCGGTCTGCCCGGTAAAGCCTGCGCATATATTTCAGTTCATCTTCCAGACATGGATTCGACCGCATATAATCCCTTCGTATCGTTTCCTTAGGTACACCCAAAGCAAAGAGCAAAAGTGCCGTTCCAACTCCTGTCCGGTCTTCTCCTGTGGCACTGTGAAAAACAACAGCTCCATTCTTTACATGAAGCAGGACATCCAGAAAACGTGCATACTGCTTCAGAGAATACTCATCCGTAACGAAATTCCGGTACCAGTCCTGCATATACCGGTCTACATCACCATAGCAGGACATCACATGTTCAAAAAAGCTGTTTCCACTGCTGTCCTCATCCCGGATTGGAATGTGATAATACTCCACTCCTGCCATGATATCATCCGGTTTTTTCTTTACTTCTGCAGCTGACCGGAAATCGATCACTGTTTTTACATTATATTCTTCTGAAAGGATCCGGTTGTCTGCAGCAGAAGCATGATAGATTTCTCCGCTGCGCAAAAGTTTTCTGGGAAGAATATGCGAACCGTCTACTGTCATCAATGCACCCAGATCTCTTGTATTCGGAAGATTCTGAAGCGGAAGCCTGCTTCCTTTTGGAAAACCAACCGCAAGATCCGGATTCAATACTTTAAGAAGCTGAAGGCAATCCTGTACCTCCTGCTCTGTCATATCAAATTTATAACGCTTCTGACGTCTGGTTATGATCACCAGATAATTGATGATCAGCTGCTTTTCACCGGTTTTATCGGTTCCCTCACGGCGCATGTACGCCCAGAGAATATCTTTACACGGAAGACTGTTGAGCATCATATGTCTGGTAAACACAAAAAAGCCATCTTCGATCCGTATTTTTCCGTATCTCATTTTCTTTCCTTTCTCCTTCTCAACCCCTGTGCTGCTTTCTTCGCAACACTTTTTATCATACCAGAAATCTCCAGTCCCGTATACCTCGTTTGACAATTTTCGTAGTTTGGATATAATAAACAGAGAAATTTTACCACAGGGAGGCTTTCTTTTATGGACAATCTTATTTTCTGTCTGAATGTTACCGTGCCCATCTTTCTTACACTGCTCCTGGGATATTTTTTCCGGAGGATCGGACTGTTTGATGAAACATTTGTCAATCGTATGAACAAATTTGTGTTTGTCATCCCCTGCCTGTGCTTCTGTTTCAGGACATCGCTAAAATCGATATCTATGAGGCCTGGGATCCCAAGATGATTCTTTTCTGTTTTGCGATCACATCGCTCAGTATTATGATCTCCGTGCTCCTGTCACGTTTTCTCCATCCTTCCGATATCCGGGGCGAGTTTATCCAAGCATCCTACCGCAGCAGCGCAGCGATCCTTGGTATCGCCATTATCCAGAACCTTTACGGAAATGCAGGTATGGCACCACTGATGATCATTGCCAGCGTCCCTCTTTACAATGTAATGGCTGTTGTAGTTCTCTCTGTCTTTAAACCAGGTCAGGGAAAAATAGATGGTACCGTTCTGAAGCGCACTTTAAAGGGAATTGTCACCAATCCCATCATTCTCGGCATTGCAGCCGGTACACTCTGGTCCTTTCTTCGTCTTCCATTTCCGAAGATCCTGGACTCTACGGCAGGCAATCTTGCAAAAACCGCCACTCCTCTTGGCCTCATGGCTATGGGCGGATCTCTGCACTTCGGAAAAGCCTTTTCCCGGCTGAAAGCATCTGTTGCCTGTACATTTATGAAACTTGTCGGTTATGAAGCACTTTTTCTTCCTCTTGCCATCCGTTGCGGTTTTACAAAGGACAAGCTGGTTTCCATCATTATCATGCTGGGTCTGCCAGCACCGTTACCTGCTTTGTCATGGCAAAAAACATGGGACATGAGGGCTCTTTTTCTTCGGGAGTCGTGCTTCTTACCACATTATTCAGTGCCTTTACCCTGACACTCTGGCTATTTATCTGCAAAGGTCTGGGACTGATCTGATATTGCAGCTTCTGCATATTATCTACCCGGAAAAATCTGTAACATAAAATGCTGTAAGAACTATGATTTCTGGTTCTTACAGCATTTTTTATAAAAGCATATTCACATAAAGCTATCATTTCTGATGTGGATGTTTCTGTTCTTACAATCTCATAGCCAACAAAACAAACGAAGCATTCTCTCAGATCAGCTTCAGATATTTCAAGCCATCCCGAATGCCGTAGTGGAACATATCAGACGTAACATAATCTGCCAGTTCTTTGATCTTCGAAGAAGCATTTCCCATGGCAACCTTTGTTGCAGCGTATTCAAACATGGCAAGATCATTGTTGCTGTCTCCAAAAACAACGGTATTCTCCCACGGAATATCAAACAGGCGGATCACAGCTGCGATCCCAACAGCCTTGTTAAAGCCCTTTGGCACCAGTTCAATGGTATTTCCCACAAACGAACTGCTGCCTTCATGGCGGATGATATCATAGTATTCTGATAAAATGGATAACGCTGCCTCCGCATCACATCCCTCCGTCATTTTTGCACTGATCTTATTGATCCGCATACAATCCTCATTTCCACGGATAGGCCTCCATTTATCGCCCAGGGATTCTGTGATCAGACTGGCATACCAGTTCACTTCATCGGTATACTCCTCTTTGTCATAATACATAAAATCCGCGCCTTCCATTACCGGGATCAGTCCGTATTTTCTGAGAACCTCCACAGAAAGCTTTGCAACCTCCGGCGTCATCTCTTTATTAAAAAGTCTCTTCCCGTCCTTCTCAATGGTGGATCCGCAGGCACTGATCATTCCCGTAAAAGGGATCTGCTCCAGATACCAGGATACAAACGCACGACTTCTTCCTGTGCAGAGCCACGCTTCATGTCCGTTATCTACCAGCGCACGGATGGCTTCTATGGCACTGTCCGGCACTCCTTTTTTCATATCACAGACTGTTCCGTCCGCATCAAAAAATACTGACTTTTCTGCTCATTTTCCTGTCCTCCGATATCACCTGTAAAATACCTTTGCCGCACGGATCAGACTTTCCGTATCTTTCACTCCGGCTGTTTCATAAGCGGAATGCATCGCCAGCTGCGGCAAACCGATATCGACCGTATTTATGGCTGCCTGGGTATTGGAAATATTTCCCAGAGTGGAACCACCGGCAATATCAGAACGGTTCACAAATGTCTGATATGGCACATCTGCTTCTCTGCAGAGTTCCTTAAAGATTGCTGTGGAAATCCCATCGGTACAATATTTCTGATTGGCATTATATTTGATCACAATTCCACCATTCATCACCGGACGGTTTACAGGATCTGCCTTGTCTGTATAATTCGGATGTAATGCATGTGCATTGTCCGCAGAGATCATAAAGCTCTCTGCAAGGGCCATCAGATAACTTTCCTGATCTCCGCCAAGGGCCAGATTGATACGAAACAGTACATCTTTAAGAAATGTGGATGCAGCTCCCTGCCTGGTAGTGCTTCCCACTTCTTCATTATCCAGTACACAATGGACTGCAATGACCTTCTTCTTATCTGCCTGAAGAAAGCCTTCCATTGAAGCGAAAGCACACTGCAGATCATCTAATCTTGGACTGGAAACAAATTCATTCCTGGATCCCCAGATCGTTCCGGGCATCCGGTTATAGAGAAACAGATCATGGCCCAGGATATCCTCCGGACGGATCTCTGCCTCTTCTGCCAGCATCCGCATGAAGTTTCCTTTTTCGCCACTGCCACTGTACAATGGAAGCATATCCTTCTGGACATTATAATGATAGCCTCCGTTAATATCCCGGTTCATATGGATCGCAAGGCTCGGGATCATGACCAGATCTCTGTCAATATCTACAAGCTTTTCCAGAATTTTTCCGTTTTTGTGGACGATCATGCGGCCTGCCACAGAAAGGGGACGGTCAAACCAGGTAGAAAGGATCATTCCTCCGTACCGCTCCACATTCAGCTTCACATAAGCTCCGTTTACAGACATCTCCGGATTTTCTTTTATTTTAAAAGACGGGGAGTCACTGTGACTTGCAATGATATGATATCTCCTGCAGTCATTGACAGGAATGGAAAATCCGATGATCGCGGAATGATTTCTCATGACAAAATATTTTCCGCCCTTTTCCAGCTCCCAGCGCTCCTCTTCCTTCAATTCTGTAAAGCCTTCCTCCAAAAAACGTCTTCTTGTTTCCTCTGCCGCCTGAAAGGCTGTAGGACTTTTACTGATAAATTCCAGCAGTTTTTCTGTTGTTTCTTCGTACATAATCTTCTCCTCTGTCGGCCCGGTAATATCCAGGCTGTTATGCTATTACCCATTATACGGCAAAACTTTTTTCAGGGCAATATCTCAGATTTCTGCACTCTTTCGTACCCACATATGCTGCACAAGCTTATCCCCAAGCTTATTTGCGAGCATAGTATAAATTGAACTAAATACATTGGCTCCAATACGGAGCAGCACTGCTGCCGGCATTCCAAACAGTCCTGATGCAATGGACAGTGCTCCAAATGTATTAAATGCAGTCTGCCACGCATAACCTGCGGAATATCCCACACCGATTCCTCCGATCATTCCAATATAGGGATACATAGATTCCGGAAGTATCAGATAAAGCACTGCAAACAAAATACATCCAACGATATTGAACATCCCCCTTTTTCCGGCTCTTCCCTTGCAGTCCTCGGTAAACGGCAAGCACACGGACATACAAGCAATTCCGGCCCACATTGCTCTTGGAAGTCCCAAAAGAGACATGATCAGCATAGCGCTGGAAACGATCAGCGTCAGTCTTAAATACCACCTGCCTCTTGCAGAATGCAGGTCAAATTCCCGGAACAGGTCCAGAAACGTCCTGCGATACGGGCGGTTTTTCTGATTCTTATAAAAAACTACCATGCAGAGAACCATTCCGGCCAAAAGCCCCTCTACACGAAGCAGATACGCCTTTCCGGTTACGTCATATCCCATCAGAAGCAGATATCCGAGAACAAATGTGGAATGGTTATACATAATTACATTATGGCATCCCAGGATCATCAGTAACAGGATGCTTATCGCATTAACAAAAAATGCCGGTACCGGTGAAACCATATTGGATAATCTCGGTCCTGCGATCAGAATACAGAAAATCCCGGCAATAGACAACAATCCGTGGGACGTCCGGATTCCGAAATCCGCCTGTCTTAAAACCAGCACTGCCAGTAGTACGGTTACTCCTACAACACTGTTGTCATTGCCGGTTATCTTACTGTACAATGTCACAACCGCCACACAAATGCCATGACAAGATACACTTTAAAATTATAGATCAGAATATGCCATTCTTTTCTCCTTTTTGTCTGTGGTATTTCTGATCAGCTGTTTTGATCCGGTTGAGCTTAACTGCAGTTCCTGATAAAATGTCATTTTCATCACTCCTTTTGTAAAACAGACATTCTCATTTCGCTTTTTTCACATGCTCATAAACGCAATCTCTTTACAATTTACGTTCAAAGATACAAACAGCCATTATACTTGGTTTATTCTGAAACGTCAAACACTTTTTCTGAAATCATGTTCACGCATTACACTCCCAGCCCCGATCAGATCACTCCGAAAATGGCCAGGAACATTTTTATTATTTTTATATTTACTGCAACTCCGCTATCCTGGTCACTGCTACATAAATGTCCTGTATCTTATACCAGGTTGGATAATCCACCACTCCGGATGCGGGAAGTCCGAATATATTCTGGAATTTTTTTAACAGATGCAGCAGTAGCCGGACCATAAATACCATCCACGATCACTGACGGGATGGCAGGATAGGCTTTTGCTATGGCATTAAGCTGTTCCTGGATCTGCTGCACCTTTTCACCGGTAACACCGATAGTCAGGTCATATCCCGGCCAGGATGCGGGAATCCCGGAAACTGCTTCCGCCACATTGATATACATATCGTTTCCATAGAAGCTCCGCAGGATCTCAATGGCGGAATATCCCTGATCTCCCAGAGCTTTGCTTCCCCACTGGGTCATCCATCCCCGGTTCCTGCACTGCACCTGGCGTCCGTCACAGTACTGGGTCAGGATCGGCTGACGTACATCCGGTCTGGAAAGGTAGTTTTCAAAAAGTTCATCCACGATCCGGTCGATACTCTCAAAAATATTCCTGCCACGGATCCATTTGTGGTCGTATGCTGTGGAGGATGTAATGGTGAAATCATAACCCTTATTCCGGTACCATTCTGTATAAACTCTGTTCAAAGTAAACGACATGATTGCCAGAACATTGGCACGTATCGTGTCCTCCGGCCAAGTTGCGTAGATCTCACTGCTGGCCACGTTTTTGATATAATCCTTATATCTTACATAATAATCCTGTGCAGAGGTATCCCCTATTGGCCCGTCGTGGACTACGATATACTCCGGGATTACCACTTTGTTTAATACGATCTCGCCGGTTTCATTTATCGGCTTGATCTCTGCTTCCGGATTTTTGGGAGGATATTCCCCAAAAAGCGTATGGGGTCCGATGACGATCCGCTGATAGTCCTCTCCACTACCCTGCTGTCTGCTAAGGGATGCTCCCTGCCTGGCAATGGAATGGGGAAGAACTTCTGTCCCGGCAACTTCTTTTGGTGTAAAATCCTCTGCACTGATCTGAACTGTATATTCTGCATAAGGCTGCTGCTCCACCGGTTTCATGCTGTATTCCAGTGGAGGAGCTGCCAGCTCCAGCATGGGCGTTTTTCCGGAGGAATCCGTACGGATTTCTTCGATCACATTATCCGGGACTCCTGTGTACGAGATCCGCACTGTAGCATTTTCCACAGGACGGTTACTGGCACTGTCCAGCACCGTCACCTGCAGCTGTCCCTGATCCGGCATATCCTGCTGCATGGAAATATAAGAATGATTTTTCATAAACAGAGGCTCCTTTTTGTGCCTGAAAGCACACTGGTTCTCTGCTAGTATATGTACAAAATCTCAAAATGCCATATCTCCTACTGTGCTTCCTCCCAGTAATCTTCCGCATCCTGGATATCATCAAACTCATCTGCATGATCATAATAAAAATCTTCCGGATCATCATAATCCTGCACATCGTACATATCTTTTCTGTCATTATTCCTGCTGGTATTTCCACGGTAAGTTTTTTTCCCGTATGTTGTGGATGAAACAAATTCCACTACACTGCTGACCTGTCCGTTTCTGCAGACTGCCATGAACTTTTTTTTGGCCCCATTGCTGTTATACCACATATATCTGTATTGAATGTCCTGTGTTCTTTTTCCCGGTGTGTCCCGCCAGTAATGTTCTGTTCTTTTCTCTTTTGCCCTTCCCAGAAGCGTAATGTTTATGTATTTTTCTTTCATTCCCTTATATGGCTCATCTTTCTTTCTCATTCTTTTTTCCTCTTCTTTTTCTTTCTGTGCCATATATTTTTTGTATTGTTCTTCTGTATCTTTCTGGGCCTTCCTCAATTCTTCTATATATTTGCTACTATACTCATCTCCCTTTGGAACATACCATATAAGCTTATACAGTTCCTCAATTCCTTCTCCATTCTGAACAGCATCGCAAAACTTTGCATATTGGATAATATATTCTACATCCTCATAATATCCCGGAAGTTTTTCCAGCAGCTCTATCGCCTCATCATATTTGCCTGCATCCATGCATTCTTCCGCTTTTTCATAACATTCCCTGTTCTGTTTTTCCTTAAATTCCTCATTTTTAATCTGGATTGCCTCTTCTGCCTTTGTAGCCAGAAAAGGAACTGCTATAACAACTGCTATCAATGCCGCCAGTATTAAAATATCCTTTTTCAAATTTACATATCCCCCCTTTACTCTGATGCCTTTATTATATAATAAATATCTGCACAAAAAAAGTGCTGTATCATCTCCTCACAGATCATACAGCACTTGATAGTTATTGTTCACTCTGTTCTCAGTAACACTTGATATTTACCTTCTTCCGCCAGATATCAGAATATCTTCAGAATATCATTATACATAACGATAACCATCAACGCCATCAAAAGCATCAGCCCCGCAAAATGGATCATGCCTTCTACCTGACGGTTTACCGGTTTTCTCCGGATCGCTTCTGCCACCAGAAATACCAGCCTTCCTCCATCCAGTGCAGGAAGAGGAAGAAGGTTCATCACTCCCAGGTTTGCAGAAAGAAGAACTGCCATATTCAACAAATTCATCCAGATCATCAGCGTTCCCTCACTCTTGGACTGTTCGTAAGTGTCGCCAATGGCATCCGCAATACCCACAGGACCACTTAAGTCTTTCATTCCAAGGTGACCGGTCACAAGCTCTTTCAGGCTTAAGATCGTAGTACGGATCATGTATTTCACTTCCACAGCACCATATTTCAGAACATTAAAGCCGGAAGTCTTTTCACTGTATGTGTTATATCCGAAACCGGAAACCGGTGTTCTGTATTCCCTTGGTGTTATCTCTGCCTCATATTCCAGTCCGTTACGCTCATAGGTGATCGTCACAGGTTCCTTGGATAACGGATGCTCCTCGATGTATTTTTCATATGCATTTCCATCCGGAACCTCCACACCATTGATCTTCGTGATCACATCGCCGGCTTCCAGACCTGCTTCTTCCAATGGCATTCCCTTGATCAGTGATTCCACCGTCATGGAATTTACATCGGAACGGTTAAAACCAAGGAGATACCGCACATTTACATCTGGTTTATAGGAAAATCTCCTGTTCCTTTCCATCACGTTTTACTTTCAACCGGATGGTATCTCCCTCCTTCAGTTCGTTGAGATACGAATATACATAAAGATCTTTCCCCAGATCAATATGGTAGCCCTGATATTCCGTGATCACATCGCCCTTTTTCAATCCGGCCTTTTCCGCAGCAGAATTTTGGGTTACTTCTAATACGGTTGCCGGATCATAGCCCATACAGCCTACAATGATCACAGACAAAACAAATGCCAGCAGAAAATTAAATACCGGACCTGCAGCAACCACTGCGATCCTGCCCCACACAGGAGCCGAATTAAAGGTTCCCGGACTGTCATCTTCCGCATCCTCTCCGGCCATGGCGCAGGAACCTCCAAGAGGAAACAGTTTCACGGAATAACGTGTGCCGCCCTTTACCGTACTTATGATCCTGGGTCCCATACCAAGAGAAAATTCCAATACCTCGATATGGTTCATTTTTTGCCAGAAGAAAATGTCCCAGCTCATGGATCAGTATCACAACACTGAAAATAATTACAGCAATCACAAATTTCAATTTACCACCTGCTTTCGATCCACTGATAAGTATCCTGCTCTACAGAAAGGATCTCATCCAGATCCGGATGTGCGATTTTTTTATGTCTTTCCATAGACTGTGCAATAATCTCATAAATATCCAGAAAACCGATCTTTTCCTCAAGGAATTTCTTTACTGCAAGCTCATTGGCTGCATTAAAGACAGTCGGCATACTTCCGCCCTCCCGGGACGCCTGGATCGCCATAGGCAGTCCCCGGAATGTCTCCATATCCGGAACCTCAAATGTGATCTCATGAAGCTTCGTGAAATCAAGGCGGTCTCCGTCCAGATATCGTCTGTGCGGATAGTACAGAGCGTACTGGATCGGAAGTCTCATATCCGGAGTTCCAAGCTGTGCCATGATCGCACCATCCTTAAACTCCACCATGGAATGGATGATACTCTGCGGCTGCACCACCACCTGAATATGATCCAGATCCATGTCAAACAGCCATTTGGCTTCCATAACTTCCAGCCCTTTGTTTACCAAGGTTGCGGAATCTACGGTGATCTTTCGTCCCATTACCCAGTTTGGATGCTTCAGAGTATCTGCAACAGTGACCCTTCGCAGCTCTTCTGTGGTACGTCCGCGGAAGGGACCACCGGATGCCGTGATCAGAAGCTTGTGGATCTCTTTGTTTTCTTCTCCGTGGATAGCCTGGAAAATAGCGCTGTGTTCACTGTCTACCGGAAGGATAGATACGCCATATTTCTTTGCCATGGGCATGATCAGATGACCGGCTGTGACAAGGGTTTCCTTATTTGCCAGGGCAATGTCCTTTCCGGCACGGATTCCCTCCATAGTAGGACGGATCCCGATCATTCCCACGATCGCAGTGACAAGAATTTCTGATTCCGGCATGGACGCAAGTTCCAGAAGTCCCTCCATTCCGCTGACTACCTTTGTATCTGTGTCCGCAATACGCGTTTTCAGATCCCGGGCTGCTTCTTCATCCCAGACTGCTGCCAGAAGCGGATGAAACTCACGAATCTGCTCTTCCAGCTTCTCCACACTTTTGCCTGCACTGACTGCAACAACCCGAATATCTTCGTTTTTTCTTGCCACATCCAGTGTCTGGGTCCCGATGGAGCCGGTAGAACCTAAGATTGCAATATTCTTCATTTCAATGTCTCCTAAATTCCAAGAATCGTTTTTGCAAGATAGTAAATAACAGGGGCTGTGATGATCACACTGTCAAAACGGTCCAGGATTCCTCCATGGCCCGGGATCAGCTTTCCATAGTCCTTGATGTTCTGGTTTCTTTTGATCGCAGATGCAGCCAGATCACCCACCATGGAGATCAGAGCTCCAACTGCGCAGATCAAGGCATACTCAGCCATTTTTCCCTGTGTTGCTGCTGCATAGATCACTCCAAGAAGCGCCGCTCCCGCAACGCCTCCTACAGCTCCCTCGATGGATTTTTTCGGGCTTAAAACCGGCGCCATTTTATGCTTTCCGATAAGCATTCCCACACAGTAAGCACAGGTGTCACATCCCCAGGAGCACAGGAATATCAGCCATACCAGGAATTTTCCGTCCGGAAGGCTTCTGGTAAGATAGATAAAGGAAAGCATCACAGCAACATATACAACTCCAAAAAATGCTGCCATCACCTGTTCTGCATGGTATTTCGGATAACCGAATACATAAACAAACAGGATCAGGATCATACTGATGATGATCGCCATTGTTCCGTAATTTCCAAAATCAGCTTTCATGGCAATATAATAAAGCACTGCTCCAAGATATCCTACAAGTTCCAGCACAGTAACATGCTCATCGCTTACCTTCATTACCTTGTAAAGCTCTCTCATTCCGATCAGTGAAACAGCCAGAAGTGTAAAAAATAAGATCCAGCTTCCGGAAATGATAGTTGCCAGGGCAATAATGACAAGGACGATACCACTTATCAGTCTTGTCTTAAACATGATCTACTCCTCCTTGACGCCACCGTAGCGTCTGTCTCTCTGATTGTATTTCTCGATGGCTTTGATCAGCTCTTCTTTATTGAAATCCGGCCATGCAACCGGTGTAAAATAAAACTCGGAATAGGCAGCTGCCAAAGCAGGAAATTGGAAAAGCCGCTGCTCACCGCTTGTGCGGATCAAAAGATCCGGATCCGGTACACCTGCAGTATCCAGATAGCTCTCAATCGTATCTTCTGTAATGCCATCCGGCTCAACTTTTCCGTCTTTTACATCCTGTGCCATCTTCTGCATTCCACGGCGGATCTCATCACGGCTTCCGTAATTTAATGCCAGCTGAAAATAAATACCGTCAAAATCTTTGGAATATTCCTCCAGTTCCCGGACACTCTGCTGGATATCCGGTGCAAAGGCAGTAACATCTCCGATGACTTTCATCTTCATATTATTTTTCTTGGAAATCTTGATACATTTCTTAAGATAACCGCGGAACAGTTTCATCAGTGCTTCCACTTCTTCTCTGGAGCGTTTCCAGTTTTCTGTGGAAAAAGCGTAAACCGTAAGATATTTCACCCCAAGGTCTTTGATATCATAACAAATGTTTTCAAGATTGGCGCATCCCTTTACATGTCCGTAGGTTCTCGGCATTCCTCGTTCCTTTGCCCAACGTCCGTTTCCGTCCAGAATGATCGCGATATGATTTGGTACGTTCATAAATCTCCTCCATACAGAAAGAGAGCTTCTTCAAAGAAGCCCTCTCTATCCTCGTATTTCTTACAATTATACAGTCAGAATCTCTTTAGACTTGTTCTCGATCGCCTTGTCAACTTCCTTGATGTACTTATCTGTAAGTTTCTGGATCTGATCCTCAAGCTCTTTGATCTCATCCTCAGATACATCCTGTTTTGCAAGTTTCTTAAATGCATCGTTGGCATCACGACGGATATTTCTTACTGCAACCTTGGCACCCTCGCCTTTTTTCTTAACGTCCTTCACCAGCTCTTTACGACGCTCCTCGGTAAGCTCCGGGAAAACAAGACGGATCATTTTTCCATCGTTGCTCGGGTTTAATCCCAGATCAGAGCAAAGGATCGCTTTCTCGATCGCTTTGATCATGCTGGATTCCCACGGCTGGATCTGGATCATACGTGCCTCCGGTACAGAAATGTTTGCAACCTGCTGGAGCGGAGTCGGTGCTCCATAATAATCTACGGTAAGTTTGTCAAGAATATGCGGGTTTGCACGGCCGGCTCTGATGGTTGTCAGCTCACTCTCCAAAGCATTCAGTGTTTTTCCCATTTTTGTTTCGTATACCTGAATTCTCTCATCCATTTCACATATCTCCCTGTATGGTTTTTTTTATTATTCCCTTTTGATCACACGGTTACCTTTGTTCCGGAGAACTTGCCATGTACGGTATTGACGATGCTGTCCTTTTCATCAAGACCGAATACCAGCATCGGCATCTTCTGCTCCATACACATGATGGAAGCGGTAAGATCCATAGCTGCCAGCTTCTTTGCAACTACTTCATCGATGGAAATCTCATCATACTTCTTGGCATCCGGATTTACCTTCGGATCACTGTCATAGATTCCATCAACAGCCTTGGCAAGAAGAATGGCATCTGCGCCGATCTCAACAGCACGAAGTACAGTAGCTGTATCTGTAGAAAAATACGGATGGCCGGTACCACCTGCAAAGAATACAACCTTTCCTTCTGCGAAGCTCTCTTCTACAGCATCCTTGGAATAAAGTGTGGTAAATGCACCACATACAAACGGGGTAAACACCTCTGTCTTAAGTCCCACATATCTGCAGATGTCAGACACATAGATACAGTTCATGATAGTAGCAAGCATGCCGATCTGATCCGCCTTGCTTCTGTCCATGGCTCCGCTGGTACGTCCTCTCCAGAAATTTCCACCTCCGATCACGATACCAACCTGAAGTCCTTCATCCACGATCGTCTTGATCTGTTTGGCAACCTCTGTAACAGTTGCTTCATCAAAGCCTCTCTTCTGCTCTCCTGCAAGAGCCTCTCCGCTTAATTTCAGTAACACTCTTTTCATATGTTTATTCTCCTTTACCATACGCCGGATACAACTTCATTGCCGTCATTGTCAAAAGTTGTGGATACCGTAAACGTATCATAATAATAATAACCTGTCTTACCGGACTCCGGCTCGTCCTCATAATCACTGCCATTTGGGCTGCCGCATGCATTCTCAAGCTCAGACATGGACTGACCGATATATCTTGCTGCTACAGATGCCGGATCATCCTCGCCGGATGGTGCTTCCGTAGGATCCGGTGCATCGGAAGAATCAGAGGAAGCTGGTGCAGATGTTGGATCCGGTGTGGATGTGGAGTCCGAACTGCCGGACGAACTGCTGTCTGTACTGTCTCCATTATCATCAGAACTCTCCGGAGTCGGAGTCACAGCCGTACTGTCTGAAGAATCTGTACTGTCACTGTCACTTTCACTGTCATCCTCAATGCCAAGCCTTGCCTTTACATCCTTCAGGGTAGACACCTCCTTGGTGCTTCCGCTCGCCAGATATGTAGCATATGGAATTCCGTCTTCACCCTCACCATCCATGCACAGGCTCAGCTGTGAGATCGTCGGAAGCGGCAGCTGACGGAAGAAACATTCATTCTGCTCTTCGTCAGTAAATGTGATCTTTACATCAAAGCTTGTTGCTGTATCTCCGTTATCGTCCTTCTGACTCTTCTCCATATAATAAACAGCCTTGTCGTTGGAAGCCAGTGTGAATTTACCATTTACAAGATCGCTTCCCCAGGTCTCATCACTGTCATCGCCATCATCTCTGGTAGGACGGACATAAATTGCAGAAATCGTGGAGTTCATCTTATTGGTAAATACAATACTGGTAGTGGTCTCACTCTTGGTTCCCATTACGTTCTTGATATTTGCTGTTTCATCCGTAGAGGTCTGCATCTCCACCACATCCTTTTCGCAGTTTCCGTTACCGTCGGGGTTGCCGTTGCCTCCACCTTCTGCTCCGGTGCCACAGAGTTCTTCTTTCCGCAACCGGCTGCAAGCATGCTCGCTGCAAGAATTCCGGCAAGAATCAAATAACGTTTTTTCATTATATCTCCTCCATATAAAATGGTCCTATTCGCTGTCAGGTTTTCCTTTTCTATTATTACAGAGTATCACTTTCTTGTCAACCTGACCGTTCTGAATTTCACAGAATCTTTAGAGTTACTGTTCACTGGTAATATTCCGCGAGGTGTTTTTTGTGAGCGAAGGTCACAGAAAACCCGAGACATTTGGAACAGCTGAGGTCAGAACCCGTTTTCCCTTCGCTGTCTGCGCATATCACGGCGCATTTTCGCAGCTTCATTCCGGGCTTTTTCCGCTTCTGTGGTAATGATCAGTTCCGGCACCTGGATCGGTTTCTGGTCTTCATCTACAGCCACCATCACAAAAAATGCCCGGTTTACAGTATGACGCATGCCATCCGGCTGTTCCACATACGTATCGATCTCGACCTCCATGGAAGTTCTTCCCACATAAGTCACATATCCCTTAAGTACTACGATCTCTCCCTCATAGATCGCATGCTTGAACTGAAGATTGTCCACTGCCGCAGTTACCACCCGATATGTCTCCGCATGACGCATAGCTACCACTCCGGCAACCTCATCCAGCCACTGCATCAGTGCTCCGCCAAAAAGTCTTCCGCCTCCGTTCAGATGCTGCTGCATGATCAGATGAACCTGCTCCGTCATCGATGCTTCTACCGTTTTTTTACGTCTTTCCTGTACCTCTGTTCATTTCTCATTCCCCGCATTTTATCATACTTTTACTTTTTTCAGTTGAAACCAGCCGATCATAAGATTTTTTACTTTAAAGTCTCGCTCCGCTTCTCTTCTCTGATCCTTTCTTTGCAATATCCTGGCGCTTGTCATAAAGCTTTTTTACCACGTGCCATGCCAATCTCTATTTTTACCAGGCTGTCCTTGAAATAAACCTTCAGTGGTACCAAAGTCAGTCCTTTTTCCTTTAATTTAGCTTCGATCTTATTGATCTCGTAGCGATGCAGCAAAAGCTTACGCACACGAAGAGGATCTTTGTTAAAAATGTTTCCTTTCTCATAAGGAGTGATATGCATTCCATATACATAAACTTCTCCGTTTTTCCACACGGACAAAGGCCTCCTTGATGCTGCATTTACCGGAACGTAAGGATTTCACCTCGGTTCCTGCAAGTGCGATCCCGGCCTCATAAGTATCCTCGATAAAATAATCATGAAAAGCCTTTTTATTATTTGCGATCAGTTTCATTCCTGTTTTTTTGCCATTTCGCGCTCCCTCAGTCTTCCTCAGCCAGGACAAAATCCACGGTTTTCAGCATTTTATCCGCATCTGCCACACGGACACGGACCTTCTGCCCAAGACGGAAGATCTTTCCTGTCATGTCGCCCCGCAGTTCATATGCATCCTGGTCAAATACATAATAGTCATCTCGTAATGTATTGATATGGATCAGTCCTTCTACGGTATTCGGAAGCTCCACATAAGTCCCCATCCTGTAACGCCGGAGATGATCCCCTCATACTCCTCTCCGAGATGATAGGACATATACTCTGCTTTCTTCAGCTTATCGGATTCTCTTTCTGCTTCGTCTGCGCGCCGTTCGCACACACTGGACTGGCGTGCTACTTCATCCAGGATCTCCTTGTAATGCTCGGTACGTCCTTCCCTTACCAGTCTGCCTCTCAGACGGTCATGGATGATCCTATGGATCTGAAGATCCGGATATCTTCGGATTGGAGAAGTAAAGTGGCAGTAATACTTCGCTGCAAGTCCGAAATGTCCGCTGCATTCCGTAGTATATTTTGCCTGTTTCATGGTACGCAAGGTCAGGCGGCTGATCTGTGCCTCATTGGGCATTCCCTCAATACTTTCCAGGATCTCCTGGATCTCACCAGGCGTGATCTCCTGTCCGGATTTCTGTATGTTGACTCCTTCATTATGAAGAAGCATCAGAAGACTTTCAATCTTTTCCGGATCCGGATTTTCATGCGTTCTGTATACAAATGGGATAATCTCCGGTGCAGTATTCCTGTGCCACGGTTTCATTGGCAAGAAGCATAAAATCTTCAATGATCCTGGTTGCCACATTGGCTTCATAAGGCTGCACATCAATAGCTCTTCCTGCCGCATTCAGGATGATCTTACTTTCCGGAAAATCAAAATCAATGGAACCTCTTGTATGACGGCGGCTGCGCAGGATCCCGGAAAGCTCTTTCATCAAGAAAAACATGGGGATCAGAGCTTCATAGCGTTTCTTCGCCACCTCATCAGTATCTTCCAGAATATTTTTCACATCTGTGTAACACATACGCTCATCTACACGGATCACGGTTTCTGCGATCTTATGAGAAATCACCTTTCCTTTTTCATTAACATCCATCAGACAGCTTAAGGTCAGACGGTCCTGTCCCTGGTTCAGAGAACAGATACCGTTGGAAAGCCGCTCCGGGAGCATGGGAATGACACGGTCTGCAAGATAGACGGAGGTTCCGCGCTTCAGTGCCTCTCTGTCAAGGGCACTGCCGCCCTGAACATAGTTGCTCACGTCTGCGATGTGCACACCCAGATGGTAGATTCCATCCTCCTTTGTCAGGGAAATGGCATCATCCAGGTCCTTTGCATCCTCACCGTCAATGGTAACTGTAACAAGATTTCTGAGATCCAGTCTTCCATCCAGATCCGCTTCCTGTACATGATCCGGCACACGGTCAGCCTGACGAAGTACTTTGTCAGGAAATACACTTGGTATATTAAAGCTCTTCACAATAGCAAGGATATCTGTTCCAGGTGAACGTAAGTTTCCCAGCACCTCTGTGATCTTTCCTTCCGGCTTCCGGTTTCTGGATCCGTAATCTGTGATCTCTGCAACTACCTTGTCTCCGTCCTTTGCTCCCATGGAGTTTTTTCTGGAAATAAAGATATCTTTGGAAAATTTGGGGTTATCACTGATCACAAAGCCATAATCACGGCTACTCTGGTATGTTCCCACGATCGAAGGCATTCCCCTTTCCAGAACCTTCAGCACAACGCCTTCCTGACGTTTTCCCTCTTTATGTCCGTTCCGTACAAGGATCTGCACCTTATCCTGATGCATGGCGCTTCCCGTGTCATTTTCCGGAATAAAAATATCCTGTTCCTGATCCTCCACTTCCACAAAGCCAAAGCCCTTGTAATGGCCAATAAAAGTTCCCTCCATGAGGGTTCCGTCCTTCTCAGAGAAACGATATTCCTCATGATTCTTCTCTCTGCGTTCTCTTCCCTTACGGCCACGCTCCGGCTTTTCTGCCTTCAGAGCTTCTTTATTCTTTCGTCTGTCTCTGCGCTTGCCGGAAACTTTGCTGTATCTTCCTTTATTATCTACTTCAGCCTTGCCCTGGGCGCAAAGCTCGTCCAGCACGTCAAAAAGCTCTTTTTTCTCACTCTTATCCAGCTGAAGAAGAGATGCGATCTCACGCAGACGCATGGGCTTATACAGCGGATCTCCCAGAAGCTCCATTATAAACTTTTTTCTTTTTCAAAATTTTTGCGATCTTTTCACATTTTCTCCTGTTTCATATTTATATTTCATTTTTACCCTGTTATCCTTCCGGAGGAAGGCTCACCCGTGCCCCTGTATCAACGCAAAAACACTCCTGCTGATTAACAAAAGAAGTCCCCATCCGAGTTTCTTCTGCATGCTAACGCAGCAAGAGTGTTACCAACTTCTGTTCTGCCCCTGGCAGATCAGATAATGTTCAGTACGATTGACAGTACAAAGAAAAATAACTCCCATGATAATGGTACCTCTTACAAGACCACCTTCCATGGAACGGCCCTTATTCTTACCCCAGTAAGTATCAGCTACTCCGGCGATAGAGCCAAGACCCTGCTGCTTGCCCTCCTGCATCAGTAACGACAACAAGTCAGAGCGATACAATCTATTGCATAAAATTACAGTCAGAAATAAATCTTCAAAAATGTTCACGCGGTTACACCTCCTAAATCAAATCTAGAGGTTATTTTTACCATAGCTAAAACCGGGAATTTCAAACCATTTTCCGTTTATTTTATGCAGGGCTTTTTCTGAGATTTTTTTTGCAAAAGGATCTTTATATCTTCCAAGAGCTCCGAGCTGTTCGTGGATCCGCAGAAGCTGGTTATACTTGGCGTTCCGGTCCGAACGGCAGGGTGCACCTGTTTTGATCTGTCCCGCCCCACAGGCAACTGCAAGATCTGCGATAAAGGAATCCTCTGTTTCCCCGGACCTGTGAGAGATCACTGCACGATACCCGGCATGCTGAGCCATCTCCACTGCATCCAGAGTTTCCGTGAGAGTTCCGATCTGGTTTACTTTAATAAGGATAGCATTGGCAACATCAAGTCCGATGCCACAGTGTAGCCGTTTGATATTGGTGACAAACAGATCATCGCCTACCAGCTGGATCTTTTTCCCCAGGTGTTCCGTCAGATATTTCCAACCTTCCCAGTCATCCTCCCAGAGACCGTCTTCAATGGAAACAATGGGAAATTTTTCCACCAGTTTTTCATAATACTCTGTCATCTCACCGGCATCCCGGTAGATCTTTTCTCCTTTCATGCGGCTCTCCCCAGGGAAAAAGTATACGCCCTTTTCCTCATCATAAAGCTCGCTGGAGGCTGCATCAATGGCAATGGTGATTTCTTCTCCTGGTTTATATCCTGCTTTTTCTATGGCATGAACGATCAGGGTAAGCACTTCCTCCGAATCTGAAAGATCCGGAGCAAAGCCGCCTTCATCTCCAACCGCTGTGGAGAGCCCTTTTTCCCTGAGAAGAAGCTTTAAGTGCTGGTAGACTTCCGCACACATGCGGATACCCTTTTCCAGACAGCAAGCTCCTGTTGGCATGATCATAAACTCCTGAAGATCTACCGTATTGTCCGCATGCTTTCCCCCCGTTTAAAATATTCATCATCGGTACCGGAAGCTGCATGGTATGGCAGCCGCCCAGATACTGATAAAGAGGAAGCCGAAGGGCCCCGGCTGCTGCACGGGCTGCTGCCGAGATACTGCCAGCGTGGCATTGGCTCCTGCGCTGCTTTTGTTCTCCGTTCCGTCGGTTTCGATCAGAAGATGATCGATCCATGCCTGGTTCAGGGCATTCTCTCCGATAATGGCATCTGCCAGACGTGTATTGATATTTTCCACTGCCTTTTTTACACTCTGGCCCAGATATTCCTCCCGGTTTCCGTCTCGCAGCTCCACAGCCTCAAATTTACCTGTGGATGCTCCGGACGGCACCATGGCTCTTCCTGTGTATCCATTAATCCCCACAATTCCTTCACCTACCGTCACTTCCGCTTCCACTGTAGGATTCCCCCTGGAATCAAGGACCTGTCTTGCATGAACTTTTCGAACAGGCAGATAACGTAGCATAAGTTTTTCCCCTCCTTGAAAATAATAATACTGTTTATGATCTCCTGCACTTTGTGATTCTCTTCTTATGTTCATAAAGGTATCTTGTCCGAAAAGGTTTTGGTCTATACCTTTTATCTGGTTTCGATATTATCTGATTTTTTTGTTG
>ENA-OQET01000438-OQET01000438.1-human-gut-metagenome-genome-assembly--contig:-NODE-438-length-22001-cov-6.327375_pt1 | contig 22001 bp, 20 predicted proteins | sample MGYA00242800_ERZ504645 | MGnify/ENA primary metagenome ERZ504645 (study PRJEB26092, sample SAMD00036308) | human gut metagenome | host: Homo sapiens | study: EMG produced TPA metagenomics assembly of... | reverse complement strand
AATCAAAGCATTATGAATGAAATTGCAGATACGGTTGGCAGTATTTCTGCAAATCGGAAGTTGAAAAATGCAGATGAAGCAAAAGACTATGGTTTGGATGTTCCTATTTATACGATTGAGTATACAGATGATAATGATGATGTCATTTCTGTTTATTTCGGAAATAATACAGGGGACAATATTTATGCAACATTAAAAGGGGAAAAATCTATTTATACTGTTTCGAGTCAGGTCATTGAAGATTTAAATTATACAGAAGAAGATCTGATACAACTTGACGACTATCCATCGATTGGAAGTGGCAATCTTGAGAAGGCAGTTATTACGAAAAATAAAAATTCTGTTGTATATGACAGTGCAGACGAGACGCAGACGGAACAAATAATCGCAATAGCCGGAGGCCTTGGAGCTGTGCAGCTGTCCACAACGGCAGATTATTGTGCAGAAGAAAAAGAATTATCAGAATACGGTTTGGATGAAGATTTAAGGGCTGCGGTAGAAGTGACTTATCAGGAAGATGAAAAAGAAAAGAAACTGACATTATATATAGGAAACCGGGTCGGGGATGACAGATATGTGATGTTAAATGATTCAAAGATTGTGTATCTGGTTTCTGATGCAATATGTGGAAATATATTAAATGAAGAAGAATAAAAACAGGTTATAAGCAGTAAGATTTTATATTCTTTTAATTGACTTTGCAGGAGAAACGAGAGAGAATGTTATTCATATCAAAAAGGCATTAATGCAGAAGGATGGATGGAAATGAAAGAAAAATTAATACGTTTTATGCAGGGCAGATACGGTATCGATCAATTATCGAAGTTTCTTCTGATCACGGGATTGGCGGTAGTTCTTTTATCGGCGTTTTTCGGAGAAACCGCGGTGAGCATGCTTTTATATATTTTCGGCTGGGGAGTCGTGATCTACTGTTATTTTCGGATATTTTCAAGAAATGTACAGAAGCGGTACGCAGAAAATCAGGCATATCTTATGAAAACATACAAGATAAGAAATTGGTTTCAGAATCAAAAAAACATCTGGCAGCAGAGAAAAGTGTACCACATTTATACATGTCCGTCATGTAAACAAAAAATCCGCATCCCGAAGGGCAAAGGGAAAATTGAAGTAAGATGTCCGAAGTGCGGTACGACTTTTATAAAGAAAAGTTAAGCTGTGCAGACAACGAAAATATAGAACTGAAAAGTAAGAAATCCCCGTAACAATGAACTGCTCCAAAAAGTCTGACTTTTTTGGAAGAGTTCGTTGTTACGGGGATTTTGTTTTCGGTTTCAATAACGATATCTTTACCAGCTAGGGAAGAAAAGGTTATTTCCGATGTTGACTCCCGGTCGGTTTGTAGATCCTGCATAGAGGAAATAATAACAGTCTGCCACTGCCGCAAGTCTTGCGCCGTTGATCGCATCTTGCGCAACCTGCATAGATAAAGAGGTCGGACCTTTCTTCAGAACAGCGTCAAGACGACCTGTCCATACCGGTTCAAACTGTCCGCTTGCATAGATAACTCCTCTGATCGTATTCGGAAAACGAGGACTTTCCACACGGTTTAATATTACAGTTGCGACAGCAAGCAGAGAATCATAGTTCTGATGAGCTTCACACTGCAGGATCGCCGCAAGAAGTGTGACGTCATCCGCAGAAGCGTCGATCTGTCCGCCGTTGTTTGTAATAGTATCGTCGTAGCCGCCGTTTTGCTGGAGCTGCTCCAGTCGCTCTGCCTCAAGGCGGGCAGCCTCTTCAGCCTTTGCTTTTTCTAATTTGGCTTGTACTTCCGTAAGATTTGTTGAAGTCGCCTTTGCTTTTTCCTGGAGTTCCGTCTGTTTTTTCTTAAGTTCATCTTTCAGATCAAGAAGTGAATCCTGCTGAGTTTCTAATGTGTTTTTCTGATCTTCGATATTTTTATAAATATTTTTCAGATCGTCAAGGGCAGTTTTGTCATATTCGCTCAGATTTTCGATAAAATCAGCTTTGTTTATAAAATCTGCCATGTTTTCCGCCGAAAAGAGCATCTCAAGCAGTGTTGCGTTCCCGTGTTCGTACATATATTTAATACGGGATTTCATATTTTCATACTGCTCATTTTCGTTTTCTTCAGCTTCGACAAGTGCATCGGAAGTACGGGCAATCTCACCGTTTAAGATCTCAACCTGCATTTCTGTTGCAGAGATCTCTTCGCTCAAAGAGAGAATATCTTTGTTGATACCGTCTAATTCACTTTCGAGTGCAGAAGTCTGTCCTTTTAAATTGTCAATGTTGTCATCTGCAAATGAAGGAAAAACTGAAAGTACAATTCCGAGAGAACTGATCAGGATGATGCCTGATTGTATCCACCGTTTTTTGTAGAATTTCATAGCTTTAAATTCCTTTCTTGAAGCATTTTTTAAGTGCTGAATAATCATTATACTACAAATTGCGTTATTTGGCAAACTTTGATATGATAAAGGCTGAGAAGGCCGCTTTCAAAAGCAGCGAAAGACAGAACGGAAAAGAAAGAGGTATATCTATGACGCATAAGATAAAAATGATCGGACTTGACCTGGACGGAACATTGCTGACGGATAAAAAAGAACTGACTGTGCGGACAAGAGAAGTTCTTGCAAAGGCGATCAGAAGCGGAATCGTCGTACTTGTAGCTACGGGGCGTCCGTGGATGGGAGTTCCGGAAGAATTGAGAGAATTTCCGGGTATGGATTATGCGCTGACGTCTAATGGAGCAAGGATTATCGACACTCGTACGGGAAATGTAATAGAAGAACATCTGTTGTCTGTCAAATCAGCGAAAAAGGCGTTGGAAATTTGTCGAAAATATGATACTCTACAAGAGGTATATTTTGATGGACAGGGATATGCTCCGGCAGAAAAAATGGAGTTTGTGGAACGATATCACAAAAATCCGAATATGTGGGAATATATGCGTAAAACCCGTATTCCGGTGGATGATATTTTTGAACTGGTAGACAGAGAAAACAGAGGTCTCGATAAAACGCAGGCATTATTTGCGGATATGTCCGAGAGAAAACATGCGTGGGAAGAACTTGCCCGTCATGAGGATTTGGAACTGGTCGGATCTCTTCGTTATAATATAGAAGTGAACGCGGCGGGAGTCAATAAAGGAACAGGACTTGTCAATCTCGGAAGCAGGCTTGGTATTAAGCGGGAAGAGATCATGGCGTTCGGAGACGGAGATAACGATACCGTGATGCTGAAAGAAGTCGGTTTCGGCGTCGCAATGGCAAACGGAGAGCCGCAGGTGAAAGAAGCTGCAGATTATATCACACTGTCAAATGAAGAGGACGGCGTTGCGCAAGCGATTGAAAGATTTGTTCTCGGAGGAGGAGAAGCAAGATGTTAGAAGCATTAAAAGTAATTATATTCGGTATTGTGGAGGGAATCACGGAATGGCTGCCGATCAGCAGCACGGGGCATCTGATCTTGTTGGAAGAATTACTGCATTTGAAACAAAATCAGGCGTTTCTTGACATGTTTTATGTTGTGATCCAGCTTGGAGCGATACTGGCGGTTGTCGTTATGTATTTCCATAAGCTGAATCCATTTTCACCGAAGAAAACCCAGAAACAGAAGATGTTGACGATCCAGTTGTGGGTCAAAGTGATCATAGGTTCGATTCCGGCAATGCTGATCGGGCTTCCGTTCAATGATTTTATAGAAGAAAAGTTCAACAATTCATATGTTGTTGCCGCGACATTGATCATCTACGGTATTCTGTTTATCGTAATCGAAAACTATCAGAAAGATAAGCAGCCGAAAGTGGAAAACTTTCTCAGCTTACGATACAGACGGTTTTGATCATCGGCGTATTTCAGGCATTGGCGCTGATCCCCGGAACATCCCGTTCGGGAGCGACGATCGTGGGAGCGCTTCTCATAGGAGTATCAAGAGGAGTTGCGGCGGAATTTACATTTTTCCTTGCAATTCCGGCGATGTTCGGCGCAAGTTTTTTGAAACTGATTAAATTCGGATTAAATTTCACGGGTATGCAGGTATTTCTGCTTTTGTTGGGAACGGTCGTTTCGTTTGCGGTTTCCATCCTTGCGATCAAGTTCCTCATGCAGTATATCAGAAAACATGATTTTAAAGTGTTTGGTTACTACAGAATCGTACTGGGAGTCATTGTGCTTCTTTACTTCGGTATTAAGACGCTGCTTGCATAAGAATTGTTTCGGCGAAAATGTGTATTTTGCAAAAAACCTGTATAAAGAATGAAGATTTATGCATAAAGTAACGCATAATATACATAAAAACTGAAACAGAATGCATAAAATTAAAAAAAGAGCTTGATTTTTATGCAGAACGTGTTAGAATGTAGTGCATGGAATGCATGGTTATTCAGCATTGAGCAATGGAATTATAAACGGAGGGTGCGAAAATGAAAAATACGAAAATGAAAAAGTTTTTAGCAGTAGTTTTAAGTGCGGCGCTTGTTGCCGGACTGGCAGCAGGTTGCGGAAGCAAAGAAGACGGTAAAGAAGAAGATAAAGGAAGCAGCGCGAAAACGGCGAAAGTGATCGACGTTGATCTTACAAATGAAGAGTATGCGTTCGGTATTGATAAAGATCAGCCGGAACTTGTTGAACAGGTAAACGCATTTATAAAAGAAGTAAAAGAAGACGGAACGCTGGATGAGATCTGTGACAAGTATTTCGGCGGCGGAGAGCCGGCAGCAGTAGAATCCGCAAAACTTGACGAGTCGAAAGATCAGCTTGTAGTTGCCACAAATGCAGCGTTTGAGCCGTTTGAGTATACAAAAGGCGATAAATATGTCGGAATCGACATGGAACTGGCAGCTCTTCTTGCGGAAAAGCTTGGAAAAGAACTTGTAATCCAGAATATGGATTTTGATGCGGTATGTCTTTCTGTAGGACAGCACAAATGTGATATCGCTATCGCAGGACTTACAGTCAATGATGAAAGAAAACAATATGTGACATTCTCAGATACATATTATCAGGCGTCACAGCGTTTGATCGTTCCGAGCGATGACGATACATTCGACGATCTGAAAGATGCAGATGCAGTTGCGGCAAAACTTGGCGAACTGAAAAAAGAAGATAAGATCGGCGTACAGCAGGGAACGACAGCGCAAAGCTACATCGAAGGAGACGAAGCTTTCGGATTTGAAGGACTTCCGGCTACATGCCAGCCGTATAAGAGCGGATCACTTGCGGTTCAGGATATGCTGAACGGAAACATCAAATATGTGATCATCGATGCAGCTCCGGCTACAGCGATCACAGAAGCGATTAATGCAATGCAATAAGTTCTCGGAAGCAGAATGAGCAATCGGCGCAATACAGAAGAGGATTTCAAAACAGTATGAAATGAAACGGACGATTGAGCGGATGATTTCGGACTGAGAGTTTTGCAAAAAGAATAGAAAACAGTATTAAATCAGAAAGGGAAATACAGGTATGTTCCGAAAACGGAAAATATCGGCGTTTTCCTTTCTTTGGACGTTTGAGAGAAGAAAGCAAAGAGGAAAGTAATGGGTAATTTTAGTGCAAAAGTAGATAAGTTTATAGAAATATTTATCGATCAAAACGGCTATGTAAAAGTGGTGCAAGGTTTGCAGAACACAGTCCTTATTGCGATTGTCGGTCTGGTCATCGGTATTTTGATCGGGACTGTTATCGCGACGGCAAGGGTGCTGCCGAAATATAAAGTGCTCCCAAGAGTTTTGAACGGTATATGCAGCGTTTATGTGGCGATGTTCAGAGGAACGCCGATGGTTGTGCAGCTTCTTGTATTTTATTATGTACTTCTTCCGATCATCGGATGGAACATAACGGGAGTTCAGGTCGCGATGCTTGTGTTCGGATTGAACAGCGGCGCATATATTTCGGAAATTATGCGAAGCGGAATCCAATCGGTAGACGCAGGACAGATGGAAGCGGGACGTGCAGTCGGATTAAGTTTCGGGGCGAGTATGATGAAGATTGTCATTCCGCAGGCTGTCAAGAATATTCTTCCGACTCTCGGAAACGAATTTATCGCGCTTATCAAAGAAACATCGGTTGTAAGTTTCGTAGGCGCGGCGGATCTGTATGTGGCGTTTAACTATATCGGAACAAACAGTTATGAATTCATGGTTCCGTATCTCGTGATGGCGCTTATTTATATTGCATTGATCCTTGTTGTGACACTGCTTGTAAAATTATTGGAAAGGAGCCTGAAGAAGAGTGATAGACGTAATTAATCTTAGAAAAAGCTTTGGTGATCTTGAAATCTTAAAAGGCATCAATATCACGATCAATAAAGGCGACATTGTCGCGGTGCTCGGACCGTCAGGTTCCGGAAAAAGTACGTTTCTGCGCTGCTTAAATTGTATGGAAGATCCGACATCCGGAAGCATTGTTTTTAAAGGAGTCGATATCGCGGATATGAAAGTCGATATCAACGTGCATCGCCGCCATATGGGTATGGTATTTCAACATTTTAATTTGTTCAATAATAAAACAGTTCTTCAAAACGTAATGATGGCTCCGGCATATTTGCAGTGCAAGGATCTGAAAAAGCAAAAATAAAACAGAATGATCCGGTTTAAAAATATATTCCGAAGCAAAAAAGAAGAACTTATCCCAATTACAACGACAAAAGAACAGATCAAAAGCGAGACGAAAAAGCAGGCTCTTGAACTGCTCGGAAGAATCGGACTTGAAGACAAAGCGGACGTTTACCCGTCTACATTGTCGGGAGGTCAGAAGCAAAGAGTTGCGATCATTCGTTCTCTTGCAATGAATCCGGATGTGATCCTGTTTGACGAGCCGACATCGGCGCTTGATCCGGAGATGGTCGGAGAAGTTCTTGAGTTGATGAAGAAGCTGGCTCAGGAAGGAATGACGATGGTTGTAGTCACTCATGAGATGGGATTTGCGAAAGAGGTTGCGTCCAGAGTGATCTTCATGGATGACGGGCAGATTGTTGAGGAAGCTGAACCGGAAGAATTTTTCGGCAATCCGAAGAATCCGAGACTGAAAGAATTTTTGTCGAAGATTTTGTAAAAAGAATCTGTAAGTTGAAAAACGTGTACATGTCTGTGCACAGAAGAACATATGAAAAGCAGGGTGGATGAGAAACTCTGCTTTTTGTTTTTGAAAGAAGAAAAGTCCGAAGCAGACTTTTTGCTTTTATTTAAAGCGAGGTGGAAAATGAGATACGATCGAATTTATAAGGCGAAGTTTATAGAACGTCCGAACCGGTTTATTGCCTATGCAGAATTAAACGGGAAAAAGGAAACGGTTCATGTGAAAAATACAGGAAGATGCGCCGAGCTTCTTCGGCCGGGAGCAGATATTTATATTCAGGAAAGCGATAATCCGTCCAGAAAGACAAGGTGGGACTTGATTGCCGTAAAAAAGGGCAGTCGAATGATCAATATGGACTCTCAGATTCCGAATAAGGTTGTAAAAGAATGGATTGAACAGGGAAATCTTTTTGGAAATGTGACTTTGATCCGGCCTGAAACCGTATACAAAAATTCTCGTTTTGACCTGTATGTGGAAGCGGAAGATCAAAACGGGGGAATCCGAAAGATTTTTATTGAGATCAAAGGTGTGACATTAGAAGAAAACGGAGTGTGCCGCTTCCCGGATGCGCCAAGCGAACGAGCCGTAAAACATCTGGAAGAGCTTTCCGATGCAAAGAAGAATGGATATGAGGCATATGTGTTTTTTGTGATCCAGATGAAAGGCGTGCGTTATTTCACGCCGAATACAGAGACACATCCTCAATTTGCCGAAGCGCTTCAAAAGACGGCAAAGGAAGGTGTAAAAGTGCTTGCCTATGACTGTGATGTGACAAGCGATGCGATCGAGCTGAGCGATGCGGTAGACGTCGTTCTAGGCAATCCGATCTTAAAAGAATCTGTCCGGCCTCTTGTAGAGTGGTTTCGTGAGAATAAGCGTGATCTTCCGTGGAGAAAGAGGATTAACGCATACAGAGTGTGGATTTCGGAGATTATGCTTCAGCAGACGAGGGTGGAGGCGGTAAAGCCTTATTATGAGCGCTTTTTAAGTGAACTTCCCGATGTGAGCGCACTTGCATCTGTCGAGGAAGACAGGTTATTGAAACTGTGGGAAGGATTGGGGTATTATAACCGGGCCCGCAATTTAAAAGCTGCGGCGTGTCAGATTATGGAACAATACGGAGGAAGGTTTCCTTCATCATATGAAGAAATACGTTCGCTGAAGGGAATCGGAAATTATACTGCGGGAGCGATCGGATCATTTGTTTATCACATTCCGAAACCCGCAGTAGACGGAAATGTTCTGCGCGTAGTATCGAGGCTTGCGGCAGATGAGGGTGATATCAAAACGGCGGCTGTAAGATCAAAAGTAGAAGAATTGATCGAAGAAATCATCCCGAAAGATGCGCCGGGTGATTTTAATCAGGGGTTGATTGAGTTGGGAGCGATCGTCTGTGTTCCGAACGGAGAGCCGAAATGCGCCGCCTGTCCGCTTGAAGCGCTGTGCAAAGCACATAAGGAAGGACGGGAAATGGATTTCCCGGTGAAGAAAAAGGCGAAAGCAAGAAGAATAGAAAAGAGGACGGTGTTTATTTTTCGGGATAATGAAAAAGTGGCAATCAGGAAACGGCCTCAAAAAGGACTCCTTGCCGGAATGTATGAATTTCCGAATGTGGAAGGGCACCTCAGGACAGAGGAAGTGATCGGGTATGCGCAGACGGCAGGGCTGACTCCGGTACGTGTAAAACGGATTGGAACGGCAAAACATATTTTCAGCCATGTAGAATGGCATATGACAGGATATGAACTGCTGGTCGATGAACTGGAAAAAACGTCGGCGCCAAACGTCGGTCAAATGTGTGTGGAAAACGGAGCGGATGGATCGGAAAATATATTTGTAAAGATAAAACAATTAGAGGAAGAGTATGCGATGCCGTCTGCATTTGATAAGTTTGTAGAGCACACTCGGTTTTCTTGAAATGTATGAGATACTGTGGTAAACTGTTGCTGTATGTATTGAATGAAGTCAGAACAGACAGGAGTGTGCTTGGATGAAAGAAAAAGAACAGATCTCAAGACAGCAGCAAAAATCCCGGGAGACGAAAGAAAAAATATTCAAGGCAGCGAAACGCATTTTGCAGAAGGGCGGATACGAGGAACTGTCTATCAAAAATATATGTGAGGAGGCGGGTGTCTCCAATGGAAGCTTTTACCACCATTTTAAGACAAAAGATGATCTTCTTTCTTACTATATAGAAGATCAGCCTCAGATCGAACCGAATCTTTTGGAACTTCCGGACAGCGTACAAGCAGTAAAAGACGGTATTATCCAAGTGTATTTGAATTATGTAAAATACTGCCGTGAACTTGGAGTTGAGTTTATGTCCGGTTACTATGATACGAAAAACCAGGCGTTGAATGCAGATATCCGTACAGAACGTCCGTATCCGATCGTGACAGTAAGAGCTTATGTCGAAAAGGCAGTGCAGGCAGGCGTCGCAGTATTGAATGAGCCGATCGAAGAATTTACGACAGATATCAGGATGATCGTAATCGGGAATGTGTTTGAGTGGTGCATTAAGCATGGAAAGGCTGATTTTGAAGGAAATATGAGCCGGTCGCTTAGATGTTATCTCGACGGGGCGCTTCGCGAAGCGGTTCGCTGACGAAAGACAAACAAAACAGAACATAAAAAGCGGACGGAACTTATAAAAGGAACAATAGATAAGAGATAATAAAAATGGAAAAAGAATATGATTTTATTATAAACCCGAAAGCGCGTTCAGGAATGGGAATGAAAGCATGGCAGAAAATAGAATCAGAATTGAAGGCACGACATATAAATTACCGTGTATATCTGACAAAAAGAAGAGGTCATGCCGCTAAGACGGCGGCGTTTATCACGGCAGATGATAAACGGCATACGATTGTTGTTTTAGGCGGAGACGGCACAGTTAATGAAGTCGTAAACGGGATAAAACGTCCGGATCTGATAACATTTGGGTATATCCCTATAGGGTCGAGCAATGATTTCGCGCGGGGATTAAAACTTCCGAAAGATCCGATGAAAGCACTTCAATCTGTATTATCTCCGAAGAAAGTGATTTCTGCCGATGTAGGACAGATTTCAAGAGAAGGAAAAAGCCGGAGATTTATTGTAAGCGCAGGGATGGGGTTCGACGCAGGAGTCTGTCATGAAGTGTGCGTGTCACAATGGAAAAAGCGGCTGAATAAAATAGGGCTGGGTAAACTAAGTTACGCAGTAGTTGCCCTTGACCGTCTGAAAAAAGACCGGCCGACAAAGTTGACGGTAACGCTGCCTGACGGGAGAAAACAGATGTTTGAAAAAACTCTTTTTGTGGCTTTTATGAATCTTCCATATGAAGGCGGCGGTTTTCGATTTGCCCCGGAGGCGTCCGTGACGGATGGCTGCATCGATATCGTGATAGCGCACCATATGTCTCCTTTGAAGGCGGTGTGGCTGTTGCCGAGAGCGTTTTTTGGGAAACATACGGGAGCAAAAGAAATTACGATCATTCGGAGTCCTTCGGTATCGGTTGAGGCGCAGCGAAGCCTTCCGATCCATACAGACGGAGAGGCGGCGTTTTCCCGATATAAGGCATCGGTGGAGATACTGGAAGAAAAATTGCATATCATTGCAGGATAACAGCCGGAAAATTTAATAAATGTTTCCTAAATGTTTTATGAAGAAGGTTGTTGTACATTTTAAATCGTGCTATAATCGTTGCAATCGCAAAGATTAAAAGATTGCATATGAAAAGGGGCAGTCGTGTAATGGGCAAAAAAGAAAGTGGTAAATTCGGAAGCTGGCTGAAAAAGTATAAACATGCGTGGGTATTTTTGTATATTTTTATCTACATGCCGTGGTTTTTGCTTTTGGAAAAGCATGTAACGACAAACTATCATGTGATCCAGACGCAGTTTGATATGTGGATTCCGTTTGTTGAATATTTTATTATTCCGTATTTGATGTGGTTTGCGTTTATCGCGGCTGCATTTGTGTATTTTTTCTTTACGGACGTACCGGGATTTTATAAAATGGCGAAGTTTATGTTTACCGGTATGACAATATTCTTGATCATATCGACGATATTTCCGAATGGGCAGGATCTTCGTCCGGTCGTATTTGAGAGAGATAATGTATTTGTGGATATGGTGCGGATGCTGTATCGTGCGGATACATGTACGAATGTATTCCCGAGTCTGCATGTATTTAATACGCTGAGCGTGTGTATCGCTGTCCATGAGAGTGAAAAACTGAAAAAACACAAAGCTGTCTGCAATGCGGCGTACATATTGGCGGCGCTGATCATTCTTGCAACGATGTTTTTGAAACAACATTCTGTTCTGGACGTATTCGGAGCGGTGATTATGGCGTATGTACTTTATAAAGTCGTCTATGAGCCGGAAAAGAAGATGATACCTCAGCTCTCAAAACAAAAATTTTCAAAGCAGAAGCGGATTGCCGCTCATAATAAATAAAAGAGCAGCGGTAAAGATAAACAGGATAAAGATAGATTAATTTTAACAGGAACATTTTCGACAGGAGCGAAAATGGGAAATGAGAGGGAATGAACATTATGAGAAAAGTTATGCTTACAGGTGACCGTCCGACAGGAAGACTTCATGTGGGACACTATGTAGGATCGTTAAGAAGACGTGTGGAGCTTCAGAATACGGGAGAGTTCGACGATATTTTTATTATGATCGCAGATGCTCAGGCGCTGACGGATAATGCGGATAATCCGGAAAAGGTGCGCAGCAATATTATTGAAGTCGCTTTGGATTATCTTGCGTGCGGACTTGATCCGGAAAAATCGACGCTTTTTATCCAGTCGCAGATTCCGCAGTTATGTGAACTGTCGTTTTATTATATGAATCTTGTGACGGTGTCAAGACTTCAGAGAAACCCTACTGTAAAAACAGAGATTAAAATGCGTAATTTCGAGACGAGTATTCCGGTAGGATTTTTCACATATCCGATCAGTCAGGCGGCGGATATTACGGCGTTTAAGGCGACGACTGTTCCGGTCGGCGAAGATCAGATGCCGATGATCGAACAGACAAAAGAGATCGTTCATAAGTTTAATTCCGTATATGGGGATACACTTATAGATCCGAAGATCCTTCTCCCTGAAAATCAGGCATGTCTGCGGCTTCCGGGAATTGACGGAAAAGCGAAAATGAGCAAATCGCTCGGGAACTGTATCTATCTGTCGGAAGAGCCGGAGGAGATTAAGAAGAAAGTGTTCAGTATGTTTACCGATCCGACTCATATCCGGGTGGAAGATCCGGGAAAACTGGAAGGAAACACAGTATTTACTTATCTTGATGCATTTTGCAGACCGGAATATTTTGCAGAGTTTTTGCCGGAATATTCGGATCTGGACGAGCTGAAAGCACATTATCAGCGCGGCGGACTCGGAGATATGAAAGTGAAACGTTTTCTGAATAATGTACTTCAGGCCGAGTTAGAGCCGATCAGGAACCGCAGAAAAGAATTCAGTAAAGATATTCCGGCGGTTTATGAGATGCTTAAAAAGGGAAGCGAGAAAGCGGAAGCGGTTGCGGCACAGACACTTGCAGAAGTAAAAGCTGCAATGAAGATCAATTACTTTGACGATACAGAACTGATTAAAGCGCAGTCAGAACAGTTTGCAGAATAAGAAATGATATCAAAAAACTCAGGAGAAAGTTCTTCTGAGTTTTTTTGTCGGCGACGGGGAAAATCCGAGCCTGATCAAGAATTATTTTACAATAAAAAAGATGCTGCATAAGCAACATCTCTTTTCGTACGTGCGATAGAAGATTCGAACTCCCGACCTTCTGGTCCGTAGCCAGACGCTCTATCCAGCTGAGCTAATCGCACATTTGCTGTTTCGTTCACAGCGAAATTTATTATATTATAGGTTTTGAAATATGTCAACCCTTTTTGGAATAAAAAATGAATAATTTTAAAGAATGATTTTCAAGGGGTTCTCAGGCAAACAATCTTGCCATGTCTTCGGGCAGATCGGCGGTAAATGTCATTTGTCTTCCGGTTATCGGATGGAGAAAGCGAAGACAGTGAGAGTGAAGCGCCTGCCGGTCGATCAGTTCCATATCCGGATTGTACAGATAATCTCCGATCAAAGGAAATCCGAGGTGTTTCATATGGACTCGGATCTGATGTGTGCGGCCTGTTTCTAAAATAAGAGAAACGAGTGAAAGCCCGTTTTTTTCAAAAACTGTGTGGTAATGGGTAATTGCATGTTCGCCGTTTTCAAAATCGATCTTCCGTTCGATGAGAGAACTTCCGGTTCGTCCGATCGGAGCATTTATCGTTCCTTCAAAAGGAGTGACGTGTCCGCGTACAATGGCGAGATATTCCCGTTCGATCTGATGCCGGGCGGTCATGGAAGATAAGATATTAGAGCTGACCATATGCTTCGCAACGACAGTCAGACCGGAAGTGTCCCGGTCAAGACGGTTTGTACAGCGGAAAATAAAAGGTTTGTTTTGTTGTTCATAATACCACATCAGCGCGTTTGCAAGAGAGTTTCGATAGTTGTTAAGAGAAGGGTGGATCGGCATTCCGGCAGCTTTGTTTATCACTATGATATCTTCATCTTCATAGACAATATCGATCGGCAGATTGACAGCGGGAATATTCGGAGAGGAAGTTTCTTCCTGAATGCGGACAGTCAGAATATCTCCTGCCTGAAGTGTTGTTTGCATATAAGACCATTCTCCGTTTTTTAAAATGCTTTCGGGCATTTTTTTAAGAAGTGTCAGATTTTGCATGGAATATCCGTGCTTTCGGAGAAAACTGTCAATACGGATGTTTTGTCCGCTGTCGGTTATTTTATATGTGATCGTACGTTCCATAACTTCTCCATTTCGTTTCGGCGCGCAAAACGAGGCGGCAATTTTTATATGCCGGGTTTCGCATGTCTGTTTTTGTATTGCGTCAGTTCAGTCATATATTATAACAAAGACAGACAAGACCGGTCAATAATGTAAAGCAGTCGTGTAAAGTTCGCGGGAAAAGGTGGAATGGAATGTACGTGTGTGGTAAACTATGTATAATGCTGTTTGTGAATTAATTTAGAGAGAGGATTTTTATAAATGGATATCAATCAAAAACTGACAGAAGAACTTGATGTGAACCGCTGGCAGATTGACGCGGCGGTAACTTTGATCGATGAAGGGAATACGATCCCGTTTATATCGAGATATAGAAAAGAAGCGACCGGGTCACTCAACGACGAGCAGCTTAGGAAGCTTCATGAAAGACTTCTCTATCTGAGAAATCTGGAAGAGAAGAAAGAGCAGGTGATCTCGAGCATTGAAGAGCAGGGAAAGATGACAGAAGAACTCAAAGAGAAGATCCTTTTAGCTGAGACGCTCGTGACAGTGGAAGATCTGTATCGGCCATATCGTCCGAAGCGGCGGACGAGGGCAACGATCGCGAAAGAAAAAGGATTAGAGCCTTTGGCAGCGTATATGATGCTGCAGCAGGCAAAAGAACCTTTGGAAGAAACCGCAAAGCAATATATTTCGGAAGAAAAAGAAGTAAAGACAGAGGAAGAAGCAATCGCCGGAGCAAAAGACATTATTGCGGAAATCATTTCCGATAATGCGGATTATCGTACATGGATCAGAAAAACGACGATGAAAAAAGGAAAAGTCGTTTCTACAGCAAAAGATCCGGAGACAGAATCTGTTTACGAGATGTATTACGAATTTGAAGAATCGGTTGAAAAGCTTGCCGGACATCGGATTCTTGCGCTGAACCGCGGTGAGAAAGAAAAAATACTGACGGTCAAAGTAGAGGCTCCGGAGGAAGATATTCTGAGATATTTAGAGAAAAAGACGATTGTAAATGATAATCCGTATACGACTTCGGTCTTAAAAGAAGTTGTCGAGGACAGTTATAAACGTCTGATCGAGCCTGCGATCGAAAGGGAGATAAGAAATGAACTGACGGAGAAAGCGGAAGACGGAGCAATCGACGTATTCGGGAAAAATCTGCATCAGCTTCTCATGCAGCCGCCGATCGCGGGGAAAGTAGTGCTTGGATGGGATCCGGCGTTTCGTACGGGATGTAAACTGGCAGTTGTCGATCCGACGGGAAAGGTGATCGGAACTACGGTCATTTATCCGACGGCTCCGACGACTCCGCAGAAGATCAAGGCAAGTAAGGACTTGCTAAAGAAGATCATTCCGAAATATCATATTTCACTTATTTCGCTTGGAAACGGAACTGCTTCCCGTGAATCAGAACAGTTTATCGTGGAACTTTTGAAAGAGATACCTGAGCAGGTTCAGTATGTGATCGTCAATGAAGCGGGAGCTTCTGTCTACTCGGCAAGTAAGCTTGCAAGTGAGGAATTTCCGAAGTTTGATGTAGGTCAAAGAAGCGCGGCGTCCATCGCGAGAAGACTTCAAGATCCATTGGCCGAACTTGTGAAGATCGATCCGAAGTCGATAGGCGTCGGACAATATCAGCATGATATGAATCAGAAGAAACTGGGAGAAAAGCTTGGGGGAGTCGTAGAGAACTGCGTTAATAAAGTCGGCGTTGATTTGAATACGGCGTCTGCGCCGCTTTTATCGTACATTTCGGGAATCAGTTCGGCGATTTCTAAAAATATTGTAGCCTACAGAGAGGAGCACGGAAAGTTTACGAGCAGAAGAGAACTTCTGAAAGTGCCGAAACTTGGGCCGAAAGCGTTTGAACAATGTGCGGGATTTATGAGAATCCGCGACGGAGAGAATCCGCTTGACGGTACGGGCGTCCATCCTGAATCATATGAAGCGGCAAAAGGCCTTTTGCAAAAGCAGGGGTATTCACCGGAAGATGTGGCGGCTCATAATCTGGCGGGATTATCTCTTACGATAAAAGACTATAAAGCGACGGCAGAAGAATTAGGAATCGGCGAGATCACCCTGCGCGATATCGTAAAAGAGTTGGAAAAGCCTGCGCGCGACCCGCGTGACGAGATGCCAAAACCGATTCTTAGAACGGACGTACTGGAAATGAAAGATTTAAAAGAAGGAATGATATTGAAAGGAACGGTGCGAAACGTCATTGATTTCGGCGTGTTTGTGGATATCGGAGTTCATCAGGACGGTCTCGTACATATTTCCCAGATTACAGACCGTTATATCAAACATCCCCTTGAGGCAGTGAGCGTCGGAGACGTTGTGGATGTAAAGGTGATGAGCGTGGATATGAAAAAGAAGAGGATACAGCTTACGATGAGAGGAATTTCCTGAAAAACGAAAAAAGAAAGAAGAAAAAAGATTTGAGAAGACAGCGGGAGGTATAGGAATGGCAAAATACAGACATATTGTCTTTGACGTGGACGGAACACTGATCGATACGAGAGACTGCATATTATATTCATTGCAGGAGATGCTCATGACGGTAAAAGGAGAGCGGTACGAGATAGAAGATCTGAAGTTTGTGCTGGCTAATACATCTGTGAAAAATATGCATCTTCTCGGGGTGGAAGAAGAAAAAATCCCGGGCGCAGTCGAAATGTGGGTGGCAAATGAAGAGAAGAACATCGATATGATCCGCATTTTTGACGGAATAGAAGAACTTCTGGAAAAACTGGAGAAAAAAGGAAGTACGCTTGGTGTCGTAACATCAAGAACACGCGAGGAACTGGAGCTTGTTCTTGATCAGCTTCCGATACGAAAATATTTTTCGATATGCATATGTGCCGATGACACGAAAGAGCATAAACCGTCGGCACAGCCGCTGCTGAAATATATGGAACTGTCAGGAGCGCGGAAAGAAGAAACCGTCTATATCGGAGACAGCGCTTCAGATATGGCATGCGCCCTCAATGCGGGAGTGGATTGTGTTCATGCGGTATGGGGCGAACCGGAAACAGAAGCGGATGCGACTTATCGCGCCGGGAAACCGGAACAACTTGAGGAAATATTTTTATAAAAATTGTTTGACAGAACCGGCTTTCTAAAGAGCGTTTTGTAAATTAGGTTTATTGAATCACAGCGCCGGATTTGTTATGATGATAGAGAAATCAATTTTATTGTAAAGAAGCATGTAAATAAAATAAAGTGGAAAAGAAAAGGAGAAGAATATGAAGATCGGAATCGGAAATGACCATTCAGCATTAGAATTAAAGGCGGAAATCATTAGTTTCCTGAAAGAAAAAGGACATGAAGTAGTAGATTACGGAACAAATTCAAGCGAGAGCTGTGATTATCCGGTCTACGGGGAAATCGTGGCAAGAGCAGTGGCAGCAGGCGAGGTTGAACAGGGAATCCTGATCTGCGGAACAGGTCTTGGAATTTCTCTTGCGGCAAATAAAGTAAAAGGAATCCGCGCCGCGGTTTGCAGCGAGCCGTTTACGGCAAAGATGGCAAGAGTGCACAATAACTGTAATATCCTGGCGTTCGGAGCTCGTGTGGTAGGAGCGGAGCTTGCGAAAATGATCGTAGAGACATGGCTTGACGCTGAGTTTGAAGGAGGACGTCATCAAAGAAGAGTTGACCTGATTACAGCGATTGAGGAGAAATAAACATGCAGTCATATCATCTGACACAATGGGTATTGTTCTTTTCATTACAGTTTATCGGCTGGGTATGGGAATGCTGCTTTGTTTCTGTGCGGAAACGCCGCTGGGTAAACCGCGGATTTATGTACGGGCCGATGCTGCCGATCTATGGATTCGGAGCGCTTGCGGTCTTGATCAGTACGATCAGAGTCAGAGACAGTATTCCGTTGATCTTTTTATTCGGCATGGTTGGAGCAACGCTGTTGGAATACGTTACAGGGGCGGTTATGGAGAGACTTTTCAATGTGAAATACTGGGATTACAGCAATCAGAAATTTAATCTGAACGGATATATTTGTCTTACCTCGTCTTTGGGGTGGGGATTGTTTTCCGTTTTACTTGTTAAGTTTGTTCATGTACCGATCGAGGGAGCGGTGCTGAAGATTCCGACGATTATTGCGGAGGGTATCGCATTTGTGCTGACTGTTGCGGCGGCGGTCGATGTGACGCAGTCGTTTAATGATGCGATGGATCTGAAGCGGATTCTTGCACAGCTTGAAGAAAGCAAAAAACAGATCAGGAAGATACAGGAGAAATTAAAAGTCGCTTCTGAAGAATTTGTGGAAGATTATCGACAGCGCGCAGGTGAGTTTGTGGAAGATTATCGACAGCGCGCAGGTGAGTTTGTAGAAGATTATCGCAGGCGTGTAGAAGAACATGTAGAGGATTACCGCGGACGTGCGGAAGAAATGGCGGAAGATTACAAAAAACTGGCAGAAGAGCATATGGACAGTTACCGTCAGCGCGCAGAAGAAATGGTAGAGGGATACAAAGAAGAGATCAAAGTTCAAAAGAAGAAACGCCGCGAACAAATCAATTCACGCAAAGAAGAATATCTGGCGCGTGTTCATGCAAGGCGCGAAGAGAGACAGCGTCTTCTTGCAAGATTGTCGGAGAGGGCGGAACTGTTGATGAAGGAAGAATTTACATCAAAGGTTGACGAATTGATCGGCGAAGATAAACGGGAAGAATATGCGAAGATCAAGAAAAATATTTCCCGGGAGATGACGAAGATGCACGACAGAACAGACAGAAGCTATATCCGTGCAGCAAGACATTTGAAAGGCAATCCGACGGCTGTGTCAAAAAGATTTTCAGAAGCTCTTGCCGAACTGAGAAAACATATGGATGAGAAGTGATAGCGGAGGGATACCAAAGATGACAAAAAAGCAGCGTGCGTTACAGGTGATCGAGCGGCTGAAAAAAGAATATCCGTCCGCCGGCTGTACGCTTGATTATGATCAGGCATGGAAACTGCTTGTCAGTGTGCGGCTTGCGGCACAGTGTACAGATGCCCGTGTCAATGTAGTGGTGGAAGGGTTATATGAAAAATATCCGACAGTGGAAGCTTTGGCGGAAGCGGATGTAGATGAGATTGAGAAAATTGTGCGTCCGTGCGGTCTTGGCAGAAGCAAGGCGCGCGATATCAGCGGCTGTATGAAGATGATCCGGGATGAGTATGAAGGGAAAGTGCCGGATGATTTTGACGCGCTGATGAAACTTCCGGGAGTCGGAAGAAAAAGCGCAAACCTTATCATGGGTGATGTGTTCGGGAAACCTGCGATTGTGACAGATACGCATTGTATCCGGCTTGTAAACCGGATCGGACTCGTAGATGGGATAAAAGAACCGAAAAAGGTCGAGATGGCATTGTGGAAGATCATTCCTCCTCAGGAGGGAAGCGATTTCTGTCACAGGCTTGTCTTCCACGGGCGGGATGTGTGTACGGCAAGGACAAAGCCGTACTGCGAGAAGTGCTGTCTGGCGGATATTTGCAAGAAAAACGGAGTTTCATAAAAAAGAAAAAGAGGAGGCAGAAAATGAAAAGTTTGAAATTAAGAGATGATTTTTATTGGACAGGTATTATTGACGATCAACTCAGAGTATTTGATATTATCATGTATACGGAATTCGGTACAACTTATAATTCTTATGTGATGAAGGCGGGGGACAAAACAGTTCTTTTCGAGACTGCAAAAGCGAAGTTTTTTGACGAATATTTGGAACATCTTCAAGAAGTGATCGACATTCGGAAAATCGATTATCTTGTTGTAAGTCATACAGAGCCGGATCATGCCGGAAGCGTAGAACGCCTTCTCGATTATAGTCCGCAGATGAAGGTGATCGCTACGGGATGTGCGCTCGGTTTCCTGAAAGAGATCGTAAACCGGGATTTTGTCGGCATTCCGGCAAGGGATAAAGAGAAGATGACGATCGGAAATAAGACGCTTGAGTTTTTGTTTGTTCCGAATCTTCATTGGCCGGATACGATGTACACTTTTATTGAGGAAGAACAGATTCTTGTAACATGTGATTCTTTCGGTGCACATTACTGTCTCCCGGAAGTCGTATCAAGTGAGATTAAAAATGAGGCGGATTATCAAAGTGCTTTGAAATATTATTATGACTGCATTATCGGACCGTTCAAACCTTTTATGCTTAAAGCTCTCGACCGTGTTGAAACAATGGATATTTCCATGATCTGTACGGGGCATGGACCGGTTCTCGTAGGAGATCGGATCAGACAGGTTATGAAGCAATACAGAGAATGGTCGACAGTGGTCAATCCGAATGAGAAAAAAACAGTTATTATCCCGTATGTGAGCGCATATGGCTACACGAAGATGCTTGCGGAAAAAATCGCGGAAGGAGTCAAAGACAGCGGCGATATCGACGTCAGGTCTTATGACATGGTTGAGGCAGACGCAGAGAAAGTGAACGAAGAACTTTTGTTTGCGGACGGAATATTGCTTGGAACTCCTACGATTGTCGGAGAAGCGCTCAAGCCGATATGGGATCTTACACTTGCAATGTTTCCGGCTACTCACGGAGGAAAATATGCCGGCGCATTCGGAAGCTACGGTTGGAGCGGAGAAGGAGTGCCGAATATTACGCAGCGTCTGAAACAACTGAAAATGAAAGTATCGGAAGGATTCCGCGTTCGGTTTAAACCATCGGAAGCGGATCTTGTGAGCGCTTATGAGTACGGATATCAGTTCGGGTGCATCGTGCAGAACAAAGAACCTGTAAAGCCGAAGAAAAAAGGCGCCAGAACGCTTGTGAAATGTCTTGTCTGCGGAGAAATTTTCGATTCTTCGCTCGAGATATGTCCGGTGTGCGGAGTCGGAAAAGAGAATTTTATAGAAGTTGAAGCAGAAGAAAGCGCCGTTTTGAATAATACAGAAGAATATTATGTTATCCTCGGAAACGGAACGGCAGGATTTAACGCTGCCAAGGCGATAAGGGAACGTGATAAAACGGGAGCTGTTACGATCATTTCTGATGAAGAGTATCCGGCATACAACCGTCCGATGCTGACAAAGTCGATCGTGGCAGGATTGAGCGCGGATCAGATCGCGATCGTAGATCCGTCATGGTATGAAGAAAACAAAGTGTTCCAAATGTTAGGAAAGAAAGTGGCGTCTGTCGATGTAAATGAAAAAGAAGTGATTCTTGAAAGCGGAGAGAAAGTGCATTTCACGAGACTGATCTATGCACTTGGAAGCGAGTGCTTTATACCTCCGATCGAAGGAAGTTCTTTGCCGGAAGTAGTTGCGATCCGCCGCCTTGCAGATGTGGAAAAACTGGAAAAAATGATGGAACATGCGGCGAAAGCGGTTGTGATCGGAGGCGGTGTGCTTGGTCTGGAAGCTGCCTGGGAACTGAAAAAAGCGGGGATTGATGTACAAGTGTTAGAAGCTGCTCCGATTCTTATGGGACGTCAGCTTGACGAGAACGCTTCGGACATTTTGAGGATGTTCGCCGAAAAGAGCGGTGTGAAGATCAGTACGGGCGTTTCCGTGGAAGCAGTGGAAGGAGACGGACATGTATCGGGAGTCCGCTTGTCTGACGGTCAGGTGATTCCTGCGGAAGTTGTCGTTGTATCGGCGGGAGTGCGTGCAAATACAGCATTGGCTAAGGAGATCGGACTTGATGCGGACCGTGCCGTTAAAGTGAACGAACGGATGGAAACGAGTGTTCCGAACGTATATGCATGCGGTGACTGTGCGGAATTTAACGGGGCAAACTATGCTGTTTGGCCGGAGGCTTCCGAACAGGGACGTATCGCGGGCGCAAATGCGGCAGGGGATCAGATTGAGTATGCGGCGACAGCTCCGACATTGACATTCCATGGGATGAACACGGCTCTTTTCGCAGCCGGAGATAACGGGAAAAATCCGAATCTGCTTTATAAGACGGCAGAATTTAAAGATATGGGAAAAGGAAGATACAGTAAATATTACTTTTTAAACAACCGCCTTGCAGGCGTTATCATGATCGGAGATCTGTCCGATATGGTCAAAATCACGGAGGCATTGGAAAAACATGCCCTGTATAAAGATGTGCTCGGATAGAAAAGAACGCATCACATAAAGCGGCGCCTCCCGGGCAGGAGTGAGTGT
>ENA-OQET01000436-OQET01000436.1-human-gut-metagenome-genome-assembly--contig:-NODE-436-length-22035-cov-5.868313_pt1 | contig 22035 bp, 35 predicted proteins | sample MGYA00242800_ERZ504645 | MGnify/ENA primary metagenome ERZ504645 (study PRJEB26092, sample SAMD00036308) | human gut metagenome | host: Homo sapiens | study: EMG produced TPA metagenomics assembly of... | reverse complement strand
GGTCTCGTACAAAGCACGGACTTGACTCGTTGCTCGCGGAAAAAAATACTGTGCGGACCTGAGGGGGAAGTCCCCCAGGAATCCTGCACAGCATTTTCGTGCTTAAACTCAGGCTTTGTTTGCAGAACCGAACAGTTCGATTTTCTCTCTTACAGTAGCTTTGATAGCTTCTGCGCCCGGAGCAAGCAGTTTACGAGGATCGTATCCTTTACCCTGCTGATCTTTTCCTTCTTCGATGTATTTACGTGTAGCTGCTGCGAATGCAAGCTGGCACTCTGTATTTACATTGATTTTGGAAACGCCAAGGTCAATGGCTTTCTTGATCATGTCATCCGGGATACCTGTACCACCGTGAAGAACGAGCGGCATAGTTCCTGTCAGCTCCTGTACAGCTGCCAGAGTCTCAAAGCTCAGTCCCTGCCAGTTAGCCGGGTATACACCGTGGATATTGCCGATACCTGCTGCAAGCATATCTACACCGAGGTCTGCAATCATCTTGCACTCGTTTGGATCAGCGCATTCGCCCATACCTACAACACCATCTTCTTCTCCACCGATAGAACCAACTTCTGCTTCCAGAGACATTCCTTTCTCTTTGCAAACAGCTACCAGTTCTTTTGTTTTTGCAACGTTCTCTTCGATCGGATAATGAGATCCGTCAAACATGATGGATGAGAAACCTGCTTCGATGCATTTGTAGCATCCTTCGTAGGTTCCGTGGTCCAGATGCAGAGCAACCGGAACAGTGATGTTCAGTTCTTCGATCATAGCTTTTACCATAGCAGCTACAGTTTTGAAACCTGTCATGTAATTTTCCTGCACCCTCAGATACACCAAGGATAACCGGAGAATTCATCTCCTGTGCGGTAAGAAGGATGGATTTTGTCCACTCCAGGTTGTTGATGTTAAACTGACCAACTGCATAGTGGCCAGCTTTTGCTTTGTCCAACATTTCATTTTGCTGATACTAACATAGCTCAAATGACCTCCTGTGTCTGTAATTGTGCCGTGTACCGTTTTCAGGCTTACGGCATACTTGTTACTTTCATAACTGGTTTTATTATACAACATCTTTCTGCAAATGCCAAATGGTTTTCGTGGCGAAATCCATTTTTTTGCACTTTTTTGTGAAAAATTTATCAAAAAGCCGTGCCTACTTATTGTTCAGAACCAGTTCCATGGCATGTTTGCGCGCTTCGATGCAGACATAGCCGTGATCTCCGCCGTATTCGCCGTCCAGAGTCCAGGAAATCTCCTGGTTGGACTCGATGATGATGCGGTCGGTCTTGAACGAATCGATGAGGTCTGTGTGATCCTCCTGCATCAGCAGGGACGCAATGATCTCATTCAGTTCCAGCGGGTTTTTCGGGCGTTTGATCAGGGTTACCTCGAAGAGTCCGTCATCCAGGCGTACATCCTGTCCCGGCAGGTTTTTGAAGCCGCCGACGGACTTGGCATTCGTCACCATACCGTAGATATACTCTCCCTCAAAGGTTTCCCCGTTTGCCTCGACTTTAATCCAGTACGTCGGCACATTCCAGATCCGTTTGGATCCCTCCAGCAGGTATGCCAGATGGCCGAGAATGTTTTTCATGTGCTGATCTGTCTCATAGGAAACATCCGTGAAAAGGCCGAATGCAGCGATGTAGACAAAGCTGTCGTTGTTGAACGCTCCCACATCACAGGAATACAGGTTTCCCTCGATGATATCCTTTGCCGCCTGTACCATATCTTTCGAAATAGAAAGACTGTTTGCAAAGTCATTGGTGCTTCCGGCCGGAATATAACCGATCGGAACGCGCTGATCCACTTCCATCAGACCGCTGACAACTTCATCCAGTGTTCCGTCGCCTCCGCTGCAGACAACGAGATCCACCTGCGGCGCAAGCTCCTTTGTCTTTTCGAAACCATCTCCGACTGCCTGCGTCGGGTGGACAATGACTTCATATCCGCCTTTTACAAAAACATCGATAATTTCAAACAGTTTACTTTTAATCTGTGCTTTTCCGGAAAACGGATTAAAAATAAACAACATTTTTTTCTTGCTCTCCATGCAAATGCTCTCCTTTGTATCCCATTTTAGCTGTTCTGTATTCTGTATTGTACCTTATTCGCAAAGCAGATGCAACCCCGTACATTGCCACAATTTCGCAATTGTGTCATATAAAATATGATATACAACAAAACAGGAGCCACCTACTAAGAGGCAGCCCCTGCGGATTTCAAAACTATTTACAGATTAAACCAGCTCGATTACAACTTCCATAGCTGCATCACCTTTACGCGGTCCGATCTTGATGATACGGGTATATCCGCCGTTACGGTCTGCATATTTCGGAGCGATCTCATCGAACATTTTCTGTGGCATATCGATGGACTTGGTGTTTTTCTTGCGTCCTGCTGCTTCGGTCGGAACCTCTGTTACAGGATAGAAGAAGCTTGCCATCTGACGTCTAGCGTGAAGTCTGGACGGAAGATCTTTTTTGATCTCTTTCTGAACTTCATCGTATACGGTAACTTTTTTGCCGTCTTTTACTTCTTTCACACGTTTGCCATCAGCATCTTTGCGAGCTACTTTAGCAGTAACGGTAACGGTCTCAAAGTTATCTTTCTCTTTTACAGCCAGTGCGATCATGCTTTCAGCGATCTTACGGATCTCTTTTGCTTTGGTCTCAGTGGTAACGATTTTTCCGTGATACAGAAGGTTGGTTACCTGGTTTCTTAATAATGCTTTTCTCTGGTCAGATGTTCTGCCAAGTTTTCTATATTTTGCCATTTTAAATTTTCCTCCATTTGTGGAACCCACAAGTCATGCTGCCTCGGACTTACTGACAGGGGGTTTTCGTCTACAAATCAAACGGAAAGATAAATCGCTGTGATTTATTCTCCGTCCCCAGGACTCAGTGACAGTCCCAGTTCTTTCAGCTTTGCAAGTACCTCTTCCAGAGACTTGCGGCCCAGGTTACGAACCTTCATCATGTCTTCGGAAGTTTTGTTGCACAGCTCTTCTACGGTATTGATACCGGCACGTTTCAAGCAGTTATAGGAACGCACGGAAAGCTCAAGCTCGTCGATGTTCATCTCCAGAACTTTCTCTTTCTCATTGTCCTCTTTCTCGATCATAACTTCTGCTGTCTTCGCATTCTCAGACAGATCGATGAAGAGTTTCAGATGCTCGCTTAAAACCTTAGCTGCCAGGCTGACTGCCTCGTCCGGATCCAGTGTTCCTCTGGTGTAAACATCCAGTGTCAGTTTATCGTAATCGGTAATCTGACCTACACGGGTGTTCTCCACTTTGAGGTTTACACGCTCAACCGGTGTATAGATAGCATCCACAGCGAGAACGCCGATCGGCATGTCATCGCTCTTGCCCTTGTCAGCACTGATATAACCGCGGCCTTTTGTGATCGTCAGCTCCATGTACAGCTTGCTGTCCGGGCCGCCGTTCAGGGTTGCGATTACCTGATCCGGATTCATGATCTCAATATCCTGATCTACCTGAATATCGGATGCTCTTACAACTCCCTCGCCCTCGAACTCAATATAAGCAACTTTTGCTTCGTTGGTTTCGCTGTTATTGCGGATTGCAAGGCTCTTCAGGTTCATGATGATTTCTGTAACGTCTTCTTTTACTCCAGGGATGGAGCTGAATTCATGAAGAACGCCCTCGATTTTAACCTGGCTTACTGCTGCTCCAGGGAGGGAAGAAAGCATAATTCTGCGAAGAGAATTACCTAATGTGATACCGTAGCCTCTTTCCAGAGGTTCAACCACAAATCTGCCGTACTTCTTGTCATCAGAAATCTCAGTAATTTCAATTTTCGGTTTGTTAAAATCAAACACTCGAAAGCCCCTCCTTTTAAATTGGTTGGCTCATTACTCATGGGAATAAAGCCTTCCGCGTATGGCGATTCTTTATTTAGAATACAGCTCGACGATCTGCACTTCGTCAACCGGAACATCGATCATTTCGCGGGTAGGACGCTCTTTTACAACACCTTTGAGTGCCTCAAGATCAGCCTCGATCCATTCCGGAGTCAGACGGCCGCCTGTAACCTCTACGATGTCTTTATATCTCTGAGAGGATTTTTTACCCTCTTTGATTTCGATGGTATCACCAGCGCTTACAAGGTAAGACGGGATATTTACCTGTTTGCCGTTAACCAGAACGTGTTTGTGGTCAACGATCTGACGTGCTTCTTTTCTGGTTCTAGCCATTCCCATACGGAACAGAACGTTGTCCAGACGGAGCTCAAGAAGGATCATCAGGTTCTCACCAGTCTGTCCTTCCATTCTGTCAGCCTTTTTGTAATAGTTAACAAAAGGTTTCTCCAGAACGCCGTAGATGAATTTTGCTTTCTGTTTTTCTCTTAACTGAAGACCATACTCAGACATTTTTCTGTTTGCTCTTTTCAGCTGTCTTGTGGACTTCTTATCAATTCCAAGATATACAGGATCCATTCCGAGGGATCTGCATCTTTTCAGGACTGGTACTCTATTTACTGCCATGTTCTTAACCTCCTAATCAGACTCTTCTACGTTTTGGTGGGCGGCATCCGTTGTGCGGAACCGGTGTTACGTCGCGGATGCTTGTAACTTCAAGACCGCATGCCTGAAGGGCACGGATTGCAGCTTCACGACCTGATCCTGGTCCTTTTACCATAACGTCAACAGTCTTTAAGCCATGAACCAGCGCTGCTTTGGTAGCAGTTTCTGCAGCCATCTGAGCTGCGTATGGAGTAGATTTTCTTGAACCTCTAAATCCCAGACCGCCGGCACTTGCCCAAGAAAGAGCATTTCCTTCTGCATCAGTCAGTGTTACGATTGTATTATTGAAGGAAGACTGGATATGTGCCTGTCCGTGTTCAACGTTTTTTCTGACACGACGTTTTGTCGTTTTCTTTGTCACTTTTGCCATTTTAAAACTAACCTACACTTTCTTAATCTTATATTGGACTACTGGTTAAATTATTTCTTCTTATTTGCAACAGTTCTCTTAGGACCTTTACGGGTTCTTGCGTTGGTCTTTGTTTTCTGACCACGAACCGGAAGGCCTTTACGATGACGGATACCTCTGTAGCATCCGATCTCCTGCAGACGTTTGATGTTCATAGCGATTTCTCTACGAAGATCTCCTTCTACAACCTGACTCTCATCGATAACTGCGCTGAGTCTCTTTACTTCATCGTCTGTCAAATCTCTGCAGCGTGTGTCCGGATTTACTCCAGCTTCTTTTAAGATACGATCTGCACTTGTTCTACCGATTCCGTAGATATAGGTCAGACCAATCTCAACACGTTTGTCTCTTGGTAAGTCTACACCAGCTATACGAGCCATGTACTTTGTCCTCCATTTTTCTAAAACATTAATATTTTCCTAATTGGGATACAGGTATGCGTGTATCCAGCCGTGTTCGCACGACCTTTCTCCTTCTGCCACCTGACAGATCGGAGTATTAAGCAATATTATAAGGGATGTCTGCGCTCCGCGCGTCCACCCGCCGGAGGTGTCCTGGCTGCAACTTGCCAGGTGTCTCACTTTATAATATTAACAGCAGAACAACGCATTCACGCGCGTCCTCGCTGCAGCCGCACTTAAAATCTGCACAATTACGATCAAGCCTAATGACGGATTAGCCCTGGCGCTGTTTGTGCTTTGGATTCTCACAAATGATTCTGATGCTACCTTTTCTTTTGATAACTTTGCATTTCTCGCAGATCGGTTTTACAGAAGATCTAACCTTCATGATGAATCCTCCTTTCTTTGCTCCTTAGCGCCCCGTGTAGGGGAATTTTCTGTTGTAAACTTTTGGAATGCGTTTTCTTTTTGTGGGTTAGAAAAAAGTCCACGCGCAAAAGTTCGTTTTATAGTATAGCATTTTGTTCCCGGAAATGCAAGAAATTTTTTACATATTTTTTCATTTTTTTTGCTCTTTTTCTGTGCATTTTTTCATCTCTCCCACCGGTAAGAAAAAAACAGGCGGGACAGATTTCTCTTCTCTATCCCGCCTGTTTTTTACAGGTAACATCTTTTTTGCATCATGATCCTGAGTTCAGCGGTTTGTATTTGCTTGCGCATACGGATTCTGATTTTACTACATTTCCGCTTGCATCTTTATAATCACGATACGTTACATTACTCATCTCATCGATCTGCTCTACCCTTGGCTCAATGGTATAGTCGTTTTCTTTTGTTCCGAGAATTTTTACGGTCAGTGTATCACTGCTGTCCATATTCATCACAATTTTCACCGGATACTTATGATTATTTTCAAATTTGAAATCCGGTGAATCCCAGAATACGGTTGCATCCATTCCTGACGGCACATAATGTACCGGCATCGAATGGTTGGCTCTTTCCAACACATCAAGGTCTGTATACAAAATAGCGGAAAACAGTGTGGAAGACACCTGACATTCGCCTCCTCCAAGTACCTGGACGACTTTGCCATCCTGATAGCCTGCTGCCTCCTGGTATCCTTTTTCCGCCGTTGTATCACCTACGACACCATTAAAAGAGAAGGTTTCTCCCGGCAGAACGATCTGTCCGTTGCAGATAGATGCCGTAAGTCCGACGTTGTGAATTCTTCCGCTCGTTCCACCCGCTGCGCTGGAGCTGTAACTTCCAAGCGTGTCTTTAAACAGGTTTGCGTTCATCTTCTCGGTTGTAATCTCCGGCTCGGTAAATGTAAACGGAATCGTGATATCCGTATTTTCTTCTGCACTCTCATACTCGGCTTTCGCATTGTCCGCATTCATTGAGGTTCCGTTTTTCGATGCCACAACGGAATATCCGTTGTCCGGATCCAGCGTCGCATTGACGGGATCGGTATAAATCTGGCTTGCAATTCCGGCAAAATCCGGCTCCGTCAGCTGATTTTCTGCCGTCGGGCAGGAAATTACATCCTGGAAATTCAGTGCTGTCACATTCGTCTGGATCTGCTGTTTTAAGGCATCCACATCCGGTCTGGTTCCGGAAATGCCTTTATGCACGATCAGGCCGGTATTTGTTACTTCATATGTAGTATCCTGCATGGAGTTGTAATCCTGAATGCCGGATGCCTGTACAATTCCTTCCACCTCATCTGGATGGACCGCAGTCGGCTGCACATCATAGGAAAGTTTCTCTGCCTTTCCCCGTTTCATCTCGACCCACTCCAGACCGCGAACCAGAAGATTTCCATGGCCTTTTTCATATGCTTTTTCAATTTCTGCGGAAGCATCCATCCCCAGCATTGGAAATACGTTCATCGTATACTGCTGACCATCCAGCTCAACGGTAACAGCTGTATCTTTATAATCTTTTTCAAATTTCTGTTCCACTGTCTGTGCAGCTTCTTTTTTGCTCATTCCCTGAATGTTTACTCCGTTAATAGAAGCATCTGCCCAGATTTTGTCATCCTCGATGATCAGACAGAAGATTCCATATGCAGCGGCAAGTAAAACAATCACTGCAACTACGCTCAATGCTGCAACAAGGCCTTTTTTCTTTCCCCTTTTTGTCATTGCACATTTTCCTTTCCTGTTATCTGTAAGGAGCAGCGATGCCATTGCTGCAGATCCGAATTTTTTTCAGACTGCAGCCTGCTGTTTCATAAAATGTTTCCCTGATTTCTGCCGGTACATGGATTTTACCGCACCGCACAGGAGATCCTTCCCGGTAAAATTTCTCCGTAAAGTTTCTCTATTGCATTGTATCACATTATTTTGAGAATTCAACCAAATATTTCAACTTCACACAGAATTCACAAACATATATTCTTCTGTCGCTTTCGAGCCCTCATCTGTCATTTTCACGGTTTTCCGGCCGCTCTTTTCTCCTGTCTTTTCACCTTTTTCGTTTTTTTCTGACGGTTTAAAAATTTGTTTCAAAAGTGCACAAATTCTCCTGGTTTTTACAAAAAGTTTTCATAAAATTTTATACATTTTTTCATTGCTTTTTCTATTAAAATATTGCATAATACATCTGGAAGGTTTCAAAAGGGACTGAAAAGAAATTCAGATGCCCGCCGCCGCGGATGCTGCAGGGTTTGCAGACTGGTGCTTGCTTTGTGGCTGTCAGAAATCTGAAGGCCGGTGATCGAAATCTTTGTTCTGTAGAACGGTTACTGTTATTGGGGATGAATACAGAGAAACACATACAGAGAAAAAGCCATCCGGCATGCCGGATGGCTTTTTTTATCGTATTTCTTATTTATCTCTCCAGATAATACGTCCCTTGTCCAGATCGTATGGGGACAGCTCGATGGTTACTTTGTCTCCCGGAAGAATACGGATAAAGTTCATACGCAGCTTTCCGCTGATATGAGCCAGTACAACGTGTTTATTTTCCAGTTCTACTTTAAACATTGCGTTTGGTAATTTCTCGAGGACAGTTCCCTCTACCTCAATTACATCTGCCTTAGACATTGATTAATCCTCCTTCAACTCTTTGCAACTTTTTTCTTTTAATGCCTTACGGATATCTTCATCACGAACCGCATCCGTCATTTCGTAATCCGGCTGTACGTGAATCAGCTTCTTCTTTTTCGGCCGGTTGGCGGTACGGATTTTTCCGTCCACCAGGAATACGTATGGCTCCTGTACATCCGAAATCACATACAGCTTTCCTTTATCGTGGCCGGCCAGGCTTCTGGCAAACATTCCTTTCACAATCGGTTTCATAAATCCTCCTCCGTATGCGAAAGTGTCAGAATTTCCGGTTCTCCCTCCGTAATCAGAATCGTGTTCTCATAATGTGCGGCAAGAGAGCCGTCTTCTGTCACAACGGTCCAGTCATCATCCAGCCATCTGACTGCATAGCCTCCGGCTGTGATCATCGGCTCGATGGCGAGCGTCATGCCAGGCTGCAGACGGACGCCGCGGCTTGGCTGTGCGAAGTTCGGCACTGCCGGATCTTCGTGCAGGTGCGTTCCGATGCCGTGGCCTACCAGGTCGCGGACAACGCCGTAGCCGAAGCTCTCTGCGTATGCACCGATCGCCGCCGAAATCTCATGAAGATGATGGCCTGCTTTTGCGTATTTGATTCCTTCAAAAAAGGCCTGGCGTGTTACTTCCACCAGTTTTCTTGCCTCCGGCGAGATCTCACCGACCGCGTGTGTGCGGGCTGCGTCGGAATGGTATCCTTCATAGATAAGTCCCGCATCCAGGCTGACAATGTCGCCCTCTTTCAGAATCCGTTTTTTACTTGGGATTCCGTGAACCACTTCTTCGTTCACAGAAACGCAGATCGAAGCCGGATACCCATTATAGTTTAAAAAGTTGGGAGTGCATCCGAAGCTGCGGATCATCTCTTCTCCGAGCTTGTTGATTTCCCAGGTTGACATTCCCGGATGGATGGCGCGGCCTAATTCATCGTGTACCTTCTCCAGCAGTTCACCGGCACGGCGCATTTTTTCAATTTCCCGGGCAGTTTTAATTGATATGGACATCCTTTACGCTCCTAAAATCTTTACTATATCCTGAAATACCACGTTGATATCCTGGGTTCCGTCAACTTCCACCAGAACATTGGCTTTCTTATAGTAGTCAATCAGAGGCTGTGTCTGAGCATGGTATACAGACAGTCTCTTCTGTACGGTCTCAGGTTTATCGTCATCACGGAGAACCAGCTCGCCGCCGCAGGTATCGCATACATCTTCTACCTTTGGTGCGTTAAATTCTACATGATAGGTTGCTCCGCATCCGATGCAGGCACGGCGTCCGCCCATACGGTGAACGATATTTTCATCCGGTACTTCTACATTGATTGCGTAGTCAATTTTCTCTCCGCGTGCTTCCAGGGCTTTGGTCAGTGCCTCTGCCTGCGGAATCGTTCTTGGGAAGCCATCCAGCACGTAGCCCTTTGCTGCGTCCGGTTTGGAAATACGGTCTACAACAAGATCGCAGGTCAGCTCGTCTGGAACGAGTTCTCCCTTGTCCATGAATGCTTTCGCTTTCTTTCCAAGCTCGGTTCCCTCTTTGATATTTGCGCGGAAGATATCGCCGGTTGAAATATGAGGAATCTCATATTTTGCAGCGATCTGTTTTGCCTGTGTACCTTTTCCGGCACCAGGTGCCCCCAACATAATAATTTTCATGCGCTTTTCCTCCCATGTTTGAATTTGCAGCAATCCACTGCGTGTAATTTACCCTATTATACCATAAAATAAACCACAATAGCAAAAATTTTCTCTGTTAAAGCCTCTTTAAAAGCGCTTTAAACAAAAGAAAGGGCCTGTCTTATCCAGACAGTCCCTCTTATGCCTTAATCGTTTAAGAATCCTTTGTAATTGCGTACCAGCATCATGGATTCAATCTGTTTTAAGGTTTCCAGAATTACGCTGGCAATAATGATCAGAGAAGTACCTCCAAAGGATACATTCGCTTTGAAAAATCCATTAAAGAAAAATGGAATCACTGCAACAATGGTAAGACCTGCTGCACCGATAAAAATAATATAGCTGAGCAGATTGTTCAGATAATCTACCGTGGATTTACCCGGGCGGATGCCTGGGATAAAGCCGCCCTGTTTTTTCATGTTATCTGCAACTTCCATCGGGTTGAAGGTGATGGAGGTATAGAAATAAGCGAAGAAAATAACAAGGACAATGTAGAGAATCAGGCCCAGCGAAGCAACTGGATTGGTTTTGTCAAACCAGTTGTTGGAATTCAGCATCTTGATCAGCGTTCCGCCGATACCTTTGATATCCGACTTTCCGACAAACGACAGGATAATCGATGGGAAAGACATGATGGATGATGCAAAGATGATCGGGATAACGCCCGCTGTATTTACCTTCAGCGGAATATTGGATGACTGTCCGCCAACCATTTTTCTTCCGGCCATTTTCTTGGAATACTGTACCGGAATTCTTCTCTCAGCGCCATTCAGGATCAGTACCAGCACAACAACAGCGATGATCACAACAGCGATGATAATCCACATCAGCAGACCACGCGCGATGGTTTTGCCTTTTACGAAGGTTTCGTAAAGGGTTACCATATCCTGCGGGATTCTGGAAAGGATGTTGATTAACAGGACCATAGAAATACCATTTCCAACGCCCTTGTCGTTGATCTGTTCTCCCACCCACATAAGGAAGGCAGAACCGGCTGTCAGAGCTGCCACTACAACAATCACATTAACTGCGTTAAAAGTGGTGAGGAGTCCCTGGCGTCCAAAGCCTACTGCCATGGCAACAGACTCAAACAATGCAAGACCTACTGTCACATAACGAGTAATCGCAGTCATTTTCTTTCTTCCCTCTTCGCCGTCACGCTGCATTTCCTCAAGTCGTGGAATTGCAATGGTGAGCAGCTGAATAATGATGGAAGAAGTAATGTACGGTGTAATACTCAGAGCAAAGATGGAGAAACGGTCGAAACCGCCGCCCGTGAATGCATTCAGGAAGCTGAATGCCTCATTCGTATTATTTGCAAAATAATTCGCAAAAAAGCTTGTATTGACACCCGGTACAGGCATCTGAGAGCCTAACCGGATGACAACAAGCATCATAAGCACATAAAATATTTTGCGACGAACATCTTTGACCTTAAATGCATTGATAAAGGTCTTAAACATTAGATCACCTCGACTGTTCCACCTGCCGCTTCAATTTTTGCCTTTGCGCTCTCGCTGAAAGCATTTGCTTTTACAGTGAGTTTTTTTGGTGACTTCACCGTTTCCAAGGATTTTTACGCCATCTCTCGGATTGGAAACAAGACCAGTCTCAATCATAGTTTCTACGGTTACAACAGCTCCGTCCTCATAACGATTCAGAGCATCTACATTGATTCCAACGATTTCCTTGGAGTTTCTGTTTTTGAAACCTCTCTTCGGAAGACGTCTGTATAAAGGCATCTGACCACCTTCAAATCCCGGTCTCGGTGCTCCGGAACGTGCTTTCTGTCCTTTGTGGCCTTTACCTGCTGTTTTACCATTTCCTGAACCATGTCCACGGCCTCTGCGGAAGTTATCGTTCTGTCTGGAACCTTCAGCCGGCTGTAAATTAGATAAGTCCATTACGGTACCTCCTTATGCTTCTTCTACTTTAACCAGGTAAGAAACCTGATTAACCATGCCGCGAACTGCTGCGTTATCCGGCAGTTCTACCGTCTTGTTAACTTTTTTCAGACCCAGTGCTTCCACGGTTCTTCTGTGTTTCGGAACACATCCGATCGGGGATTTCACCAGTGTTACTTTTAATTTATCTGCCATTTTTCACATCCTCCTTAAGCAAAGATCTCGTTTGTAGATTTGCCGCGAAGTCTTGCTACTTCTTCTGGAGTCTTCAGCTCAGACAGACCAGCGATGGTAGCCAGAACTACGTTCTGCTTATTTCTGGATCCAAGGGATTTTGTACGGATGTTCTTAATACCAGCTAACTCGATTACGGCACGGGCTGGGCCACCAGCGATGACACCAGTACCTTCAGGAGCTTTCTTTAACAGAACCTCTGCGCTTCCGAATTTACCTACGTAGTCATGAGTGATACTTCCGTTCTCATTGATTGCTACGCTTACCAGTTTCTTCATAGCGTCTTCTTTACCTTTGCGGATAGCTTCCGGAATCTCGGCTGCTTTTCCAAGGCCTGCGCCTACGTGTCCATTGCCGTCGCCGACAACTACTAAAGCTGTGAAACGGAAGTTACGACCACCTTTAACAACTTTTGTAACACGCTTAATTGATACGACTTTTTCTTCCAGTTCGAACTGGCTTGCATCAATAATTGTATGCTTCATGTGTTCTTTTCCTTCCTTTCTTAGAATACCAGCCCAGCTTCTCTAGCTGCGTCTGCGAATGCCTGGATTTTTCCCTGGTAGATGAATCCGCCACGGTCAAATACAACTTCAGTAATACCTGCTTCTACAGCTTTCTTTCCAAGAACGGTTCCAAGATATGCTGCTGCATCTACATTGTTGGTTTTCTCAAGCTCTGCTTTAACATCTTTCTGAAGAGTAGAAGCAGAAACTAAAGTATTTCCAATCGTATCGTCGATAATCTGAGCATACATATGGTTATTGCTGCGGAATACACACAGACGCGGACGCTGTGCAGTACCTACGATATGATTACGTAATCTTCTATGCTTTTTCTGGCGCATCTGCGCTCTTGATACTTTACTAATCATGTTCACACTCTCCTTAATTATTTCTTACCAGTCTTACCAACTTTACGTCTGATCACTTCATCAGCATACTTGATTCCCTTGCCCTTGTATGGCTCAGGTCTTCTCTTGTCTCTGATTTCAGCGGCATACTGGCCAACTTTCTCTTTGCTGATACCGGAAACAATGATCTTGTTGCCGTCTACAGCGGAGGAGAGTCCTTCCGGATCGATCATCTCTACCGGATGAGAATATCCAAGAGACAGAACTAATTTGTTGCCCTGTTTTGCAGCTCTGTAACCTACACCGTTTACTTCCAGTGTTTTGGTATAGCCTTCGCTAACACCAATTACCATGTTGTGGATCAGAGTTCTGGTCAGACCATGAAGAGCTTTCATTTTCTTCAGATCGTTCGGTCTTGTAACTACTACGTGTCCGTCTTCCAGTTTGATGGTCATTTCAGACGGGAGAGTTCTCTCTAATGTTCCTTTTGGTCCTTTTACTACAACGTGGTTGTTTTCCTGGATGTCTACTGTTACACCTGCAGGAATTGCCACTGGCAGTCTTCCAATACGTGACATACCAATTTCCTCCTATTAACTTAGATTTTCGGAGAGAGCTTTAAGCTCTCTCTGTTTTCAGTTGCCTTGTTTCGTTTCTATTACCAAACGAATGCCAGAACCTCGCCGCCGACCTGCAGCTTACGAGCTTCTTTATCGGTGATAACACCCTGGTTTGTGGAAAGAATAGCGATTCCAAGTCCGCCAAGTACTCTCGGCAGCTCATCTTTGCCAACATAGATTCTCAGACCCGGTTTGGAGATTCTCTTCAGACCGGTGATGATCTTCTCGTTTTTGTCAGCGCCGTATTTCAGGGTGATGTGCATATTCTGGAATGCACCCTCATCGCTGAGTTCATATTTTGCAATGTATCCCTCGTTTACCAGGATATCAGCGATTGCGATTTTCATTTTGGATGCCGGAACATCTACTGTATCATGTTTTGCAGTGTTAGCGTTACGGATTCTTGTAAGCATATCTGCAATCGGATCACTCATACTCATTTGAATTTGCCTCCTTCTAAAATTTTACCAACTAGCTTTCTTAACGCCAGGAATCTGGCCTTTGTATGCTAATTCACGGAAGCAGATTCTGCAGATTCCGTATTTTCTTAAATATGCGTGTGGACGGCCACAAATTCTGCAACGATTGTATTCTCTTGTAGAGAATTTAGCTTTGCGCTGCTGTTTGATTTTCATTGCTGTTTTAGCCATGAATCAATTCCTCCTATTACTTTGCGAATGGCATGTTGAATAATGTCAGTAATTCACGAGCTTCTTCATCTGTGTTAGCAGTGGTAACGAAGATAATGTCCATACCTCTGACTTTATCAACTTTATCATACTCGATCTCTGGGAAAATCAGCTGCTCTTTGATACCAAGAGCATAGTTTCCTCTGCCATCGAAAGCGTTCGGATTTACGCCACGGAAGTCACGTACACGAGGCAGTGCCAGGTTGATCAGGCGGTCTGCGAACTCGTACATTTTCTCGCCACGAAGGGTAACTTTGCATCCGATCGGCATACCCTCACGGATTTTAAAGTTTGCTACGGAATTTTTCGCTTTGGTGGTAACTGCTTTCTGTCCGGTGATAGCTTCCATATCACTGATTGCAGCGTCCAGAAGTTTAGCGTTCTCCTTAGCTTCACCAACACCCATGTTGATTACGATTTTGGAGAGCTTCGGCACTTCCATCACGTTTTTGTATCCAAATTTTTTGGTCATTGCATCAACGATCTGCTCGTTGTAAAGATCTTTCAGTCTACTCACGGTTTTGCCTCCTCTCTTCCTTAATCAATTACTGCGCCGTTCAACTCTTTTGCTTTTGCAACGCGGGTTCTAACAGCTTTTGTTTTGCCGTTTTTCTCAACCATCTCAACTTTGATTCCAACGCGGGTCGGAACTCCTTTTACAACCAGCATTACGTTGGATGCATCGATAGGAGCTTCTTTGTTAACGATTCCGCCCTGCTGATTGCTCATAGACGGTTTCTCATGCTTTGTAATCATGTTTACGCCTTCAACAACAACACGGTTGTTCTTTACGTCAACGCTGACTACTTTGCCGGTTTTGTCTTTATCTTTGCCGGCGATTACCTTTACGGTATCGCCTTTTTTAATCTTCATTGACATAGCTGTCCTCCTATAATACTTCCGGAGCTAAGGAAACAATCTTCATGAACTGTTTCTCACGAAGCTCTCTGGCTACTGGTCCAAAAATACGGGTTCCTTTTGGAGTTTTGTCATCTTTGATAATAACTGCTGCGTTCTCATCAAATTTGATGTAAGAACCGTCTTTACGACGAGCGCCTTTTACGCTTCTTACAACAACAGCTTTTACTACGTCACCTTTTTTAACAACGCCGCCTGGTGTTGCATCTTTGACCGAAGCAACGATTACATCACCAATGTTGGCATATCTTCTTGTAGAACCGCCCATAACACGAATGCATAAGATTTCTTTTGCACCGGTGTTGTCAGCGACTTTCAGTCTAGTTTCCTGCTGAATCATGCTGGTATTCCTCCTTTAGCATTCTGATCTCTTATTTATTTCGCTTTCTCAACGATCTCCACAAGTCTCCATCTCTTATCTTTGGATAAAGGTCTTGTTTCCATAACTCGTACGGTATCACCTACATGGCACTCGTTGTTTGCATCGTGTGCTTTCAGCTTATATGTGCTTTTTACAATTTTCTTGTACAGAGGATGTTTTACATGGTCTTCGATGGCAACCACGATAGTCTTATCCATCTTATCGCTGACAACTTTGCCCACGCGAGTTTTTCTAAGATTTCTTTCTTCCACGATATTTTCCTCCTAATTACTCAGCTGCGTTTGCCTTCTGGGCAATAACAGTCTGGATTCTTGCAATATTTTTGCGAACCTCTTTGATTCGGCTTGTATTGTCAAGCTGGTTGGTTGCATTCTGGAATCTTAAATTGAAGAGTTCCTTTTTAGCAGCTACTAATTCGTCATTCAGCTCAGCTGCGCTCTTTGTATTTAAATCTTTTACAAATTCGTTAGTTTTCACTGTTATCACCGCCTTCTAAGTCTGCACGAGAAACAACTTTGCATTTACATGGTAACTTATGCATGGCAAGACGTAATGCCTCGCGGGCTGTTTCTTCCGGAACACCTGCGATTTCGAACATTACACGGCCTGGTTTTACTACTGCTACCCAGTACTCCAGAGAACCTTTTCCGGAACCCATTCGGGTTTCAGCCGGCTGTGCGGTTACTGGTTTGTCCGGGAAAATTTTGATCCAAACTTTACCACCACGTTTGATGTAACGTGTCATGGCGATACGGGCTGCCTCGATCTGGTTGGATTTGATCCAGCATGGCTCAAGGGCTACGAGACCAAATTCACCGTAGTTAATTTTGTTTCCTCTGAGGGCTTTACCCTTCATGGAACCACGGAACTGTTTACGACGTTTTACTCTCTTCGGCATTAACATAATTAATTCTCGCTCCCTTCCTTTTTAGTTCTGGTTGGAAGTACTTCGCCATTGTAGATCCATGCTTTTACGCCAACTTTACCGTAAGTGGTATCTGCTTCAGCGAATCCATAATCGATATCGGCACGCAGGGTCTGCAGCGGAATAGTTCCCTCGCTGTAGAACTCGGTACGAGCCATATCAGCTCCACCAAGACGTCCGGATACAGATGTTTTGATTCCCTTAGCGCCAGCTCTCATCGTACGCTGCATGGTAGACTTCATAGCACGACGGAAGGAAATACGGTTTTCCAGCTGTAATGCAATGTTCTCAGCAACGAGCTGTGCATCGCGGTCCGGTCTTTTTACTTCTTTGATATCTACGATAAGCTTTTTGTCAGTCAGTTTCTGAACTTCAGCTTTTACTTTCTCGATCTCTGCTCCGCCTTTACCGATAACAACGCCCGGTTTTGCGGTGTAGATGATAACTTTTACTCTGTCAGATGCTCTTTCGATTTCGATCTTGGAAACACCTGCGCTGTACAGTTTCTTCTTCAGGTATGTGCGGATGTTGTAGTCCTCAACGAGGTTATCTGCGAAATCACCCTCGGCATACCATTTGGAATCCCAGTCTTTAATAACACCGACTCTCAGGCCGTGTGGATTAACTTTCTGTCCCATGACATGTCCTCCTTATTTCTCGTCTAACACAATCGTGATGTGGCTGTTTCTCTTCAGGATTCTGTAAGCTCTGCCCTGTGCTCTCGGATGAATTCTCTTCATGGTCGGAGCCTTGTTAGCGAAGCACTCAGCTACATACAGGTTCTCTCTGGAAAGACCGTTGTTGTTCTCAGCGTTTGCGATTGCGGACTCCAGCAGTTTTTTCACTACGCTGGAGGCATATCTCGGGTTGTAAGTTACAATACCAAGTGCGGTTGTTACATCTTTACCGCGGATTGCATCTAAAACAAATCCAGCTTTCTGCGCAGACATTCTAGCGTAGGATAACTTTGCAGACGGTCTGGTATCTTTGTTAGCATTTCTTGCTCTTTTAATCTGACTTCTATGTCCTTTAGCCATTGCTAAAAAACCTCCTCTCTCAAATCATTCTACTTAGCGGACGCCGGATTTCTTCTCGTCCTTGCCGTGACCTCTGTAGGTTCTGGTTGCTACGAACTCACCGAGTTTGTGTCCAACCATATCCTCTGTAACGTATACCGGCACATGTTTTCTTCCGTCATGAACAGCGATTGTGTGTCCAACGAATGACGGGAAGATTGTAGAACGACGTGACCAGGTTTTAATGACTGTTTTATCTCCTGAAGCGTTTGCAGCGTCAACTTTCTTTAACAGGCTTTCATCTGCAAATGGTCCTTTTTTTAATGAACGAGACATCGTTTACCTCCTTATTTCGATAAAGCTTTTCCATCGCGTCTTCTTACGATGTACTTGTTAGACTGCTTGTTCTTTGCTCTGGTCTTCAGGCCAAGAGCCGGTTTTCCCCAAGGAGTAGACGGGCCCGGACGTCCGATACCGGTCTTTCCTTCTCCACCACCGTGTGGATGGTCATTCGGGTTCATGACAGAACCACGTACAGTCGGGCGGATACCCATGTTACGTTTCCGTCCTGCTTTACCAATGTTGATCAGGCTGTGCTCGCCATTTCCAACAACACCGATGGATGCGCGGCAGTTGATCGGAACCATTCTCATCTCTCCAGACGGAAGACGAAGGGTTGCGTATTTACCTTCTTTAGCCATCAGCTGAGCGCCATTACCAGCTGCACGAACAAGCTGTCCGCCTTTGCCTGCATGAAGCTCTACGTTGTGAACCATGGTACCAACCGGAATCTCGGACAGCGGCAGGCAGTTTCCAGGTCTTACCTCGGCAGCAGCGCCGCTCATAACCTTCATGCCAACTTTCAGTCCTTCCGGAGCCAGGATGTATGCTTTCTCGCCGTCTGCATAGCAGATCAGAGCGATGTTTGCTGTTCTGTTCGGATCGTACTCGATCGATTTAACGATTGCCGGAACATCATCTTTTCTTCTCTTGAAGTCGATGATTCTGTATTTTCTTCTGCTTCCGCCTCCGCGGTGTCTTACAGTGATTTTACCCTGGTTGTTACGACCAGCGTTTTTCTTCAGGGACACTACCAGAGATTTCTCCGGTGTGCTCTTCGTGATTTCGTTGAAATCAGAGGAGGTCATGTGTCTTCTGGAAGGTGTATATGGGTTAAAGCTTTTGATTCCCATTACTTTGTTCTCCTTTCATTTCGTATCGCACTTATGTGTGCATATTTCGAACAGCTGCTAATTAAAGTCCTTCGAAGATTTCGATGTCTTTGCTGTCCTCGGTCAGAGCAACGATTGCTTTCTTGCTCTTTGCAGTTTTTCCAACTACCATTCCACGACGTTTGTTCTTTCCGTCCATGTTCATGGTGTTTACGCTTTTTACTTTTGTTCCTTCGAACATTTTCTCAACTGCTTCTTTAATCTGAGATTTGTTTGCTTCCGGGTGAACCATAAATGTGTATTTCTTCTCGCCCATAGCGTTCATGCTCTTCTCAGTTACGATTGGTTTCAGGATTACGTCGTAATATCTGATATCTGCCATTATGCGTACACCTCCTCGATAGATGCAACACTGCTCTTGGTTGCGATGATGGTGTTGTATTTCAGCATGTCGAATACGTTGATGGTATTAACAGATGCAGTCTGAACGCCAGCAATATTTCTTGCGGAAAGTGCTACGTTTTCGCTGTCATCTCCGATGATTACCAGTGCGTTGTTTACTTTGAGGTTATCAAGCACTTTCTTCATCTCTTTTGTTTTAACCTCTGCAAGTTTCAGCTCATCAAGAACGATGAATTTGTTCTCCTGAACTTTGCTTGTCAGAACGGATTTTAATGCAGCTCTTTTCTCTTTCTTGTTCATTTTGAAAGAGTAATCTCTTGGTACTGGAGCGAATACAACTCCGCCGCCTGTCCACTGAGGAGCTCTTGTTGAACCCTGTCTTGCGTGACCTGTTCCTTTCTGTCTCCACGGTTTTCTTCCGCCACCGCTTACTTCGGAACGGGTTTTAGCTTTCTGAGTTCCCTGACGATTATTTGCAAGCTGAAGCACTACAGCCTGATGTACCAGATGCTCGTTGATTTCTACACCGAACACTGCATCATTAAGCTCCATGCTGCCAACTTCTTTGCCTTCCATATTTAATACAGATACGTTAGCCATTACGTGTGTTCCTCCTTTCAACGAACTTATTTACCGCATTTTACTGTCTCTTTGATGGTAACCATGGATTTCTTCGGTCCTGGTACAGCACCTTTGACTAACAGTAAATTGTTCTCTACGTCAACTTTTACGATTTCCAGGTTCTGTACGGTGATTTTCTTTCCACCCATCTGTCCTGGCATTCTTTTTCCTTTGAATACCTTACTCGGATCGGAGCAATGCACCATTGGAACCTGCGTGACGATGATATTTGGAACCATGAGCCATAGGTCCTCTGGACTGTCCATGTCTCTTGATGGCACCCTGGAATCCTTTACCTTTGCTTGTTGCAGTAGCGTCGATTTTGTCGCCTGCGCCAAAGATATCGGCCTTGATTTCCTGTCCTAATGTATAGGTTTCAGCATCTTCAAATCTGAACTCTTTCAGATATCTCTTGCAGGAAACACCTGCTTTTGCGAACTGGCCTTTCATTGGTTTGTTCACACGGTTTTCTTTCTTCTCGCCGAAGCCTACCTGAATTGCACTGTACCCGTCGTTGTCTGCGGTTTTCACCTGTGTTACAACACACGGACCTGCCTGCAATACAGTTACCGGTACTAAAACACCGTTTTCGTCGAAGATCTGAGTCATTCCGACTTTTGTAGCTAAAATTGCTTTCTTCATTCCTTTTACCTCCTGTTTTATCTACAGCGGAACTTCCTATTATAAAGAAGTTCATTCTAGCGAACAGTTGATATAAGTGGAACACTATGACCCTTAGGGATGTTGATTCCTTCGAATGAGTGTTGCTTCTATATCATCTATTGCTTACTTAATTGATGGCCGGGGGCTGATCCCGGACTTTTTACAGCTGATCTTATTTGTTTTTCATCTTGATGTCGATGTAAACGCCAGCCGGCATTTCCAGTCTTGATAATGCATCCACTGTTTTCTGGGTAGGTGCGATGATATCAATCAGTCTCTTGTGGGTTCTCTGCTCGAACTGCTCACGGGAATCTTTGTACTTATGAACGGCACGAAGGATAGTTACTACCTCTTTCTTCGTTGGAAGCGGTACTGGTCCGCTCACCGTTGCTCCGTTCTTCTTTACAGTTTCGATAATTTTCTGTGCAGATGCATCTACTAACTGATGATCATACGCTTTCAGTGTAATTCTCATTACTTGACTTGCCATAAAAAAAGTCGCCTCCTTTTCGCACTTTTACGAGTACGACAAGCGGTGACTGTACACTTACCCGTGTGTGTCCTGATGTTTGCACACGGTCGTTTCCACTCTTACAGGTGGACTTAATTGTGGGTACAGTGACTTGTCGCCAGTTTCTTTAACTTGACATTCGCTCCACGGAAAACCCGCTGTTTCTCAGCGGCAACCTCGCGCTTCAACGCTATCAATGTCACAACAGTTGTTAGTATACAAGAAACTCCACGAAAAATCAAGGTTTTTTTTCATTTTTTTCGATTTATCCGTTTTTTATACAAAAAGAGAAATACAGGGGTGCCGTGTTGTGCACTTTTCCTATATTCCTCTCTTTTTTTCGACGTTTTCCAACTATTCAGAGCCCACTCTCGATTCCGCTGCGATGCATCTCGATGTGGCTTCTTGCCATATGAACAAAAAGAAAAGAACGTTCATTCATGCAAGCATGATTCGCGTTCTTTTCTTTTCGTTCGCATGGCTCTGAATAGTTACAGAATGTCAGAATAATCTAAGATCGTGATGCCGGTTGCAGGATCTTCAATGACTTTCGGGTCATCTCCGGCTGCGTGGGCCTTCTGGAGGAGTTCTTCCGCCGTGTAAACCGGCATGGCAAGTTCGATCGGCTCGGACGGTTCCGGTTCCGGCTCTTCTTCCGGCTCTTCGATGGTTTCTTCAAACTCTTCGATTTCTTCCACAGTTTCCGGCTCTGCTGATTCCGTTTCTTCGGTTTCTTCTGTCACTTCTTCCGCTGTTTCTTCTGCGGCAGCTTCTTCGACGATTTCCGTTTCTTCCACGGCTTCCGGAATTTCTTCGGTTTCTTCTCCTCTTACAAGGTTCTGCAGATCGACGGTATTAAAGGACACCTGCTCCGTTTCTTCTTCTTCCAGATCCGGAATTTCAAATTCGTCCTGTTTCTCTTCTTCTGCCGTTTTCTGGTCGGCTGCTCTCAACTCTTCGATCATTTCCTGTTCTTCCCGTTTCTTTTTTTCTTCCAGGGCAGCTTTCTTTCTGCTGCGAAGCTCT
>ENA-OQET01000433-OQET01000433.1-human-gut-metagenome-genome-assembly--contig:-NODE-433-length-22124-cov-5.559349_pt1 | contig 22124 bp, 22 predicted proteins | sample MGYA00242800_ERZ504645 | MGnify/ENA primary metagenome ERZ504645 (study PRJEB26092, sample SAMD00036308) | human gut metagenome | host: Homo sapiens | study: EMG produced TPA metagenomics assembly of... | reverse complement strand
ATATATATATTATCATTATTTTATAATTTTATATATTCCTTTTTAGTCTTTCGATAAATTTTATGATTATGTTTTTCATAATCTCTGGAGTGATTAAGATGAAAACTGATAATATGGATATTACAATTGATGATATTATCAATACCGTAAAAAGTTACAATCCACAAGCTAATTTTGATTTAATTACTAAAGCTTATAATCTTGCTTATGAGGCACATGCTGACCAAAAAACGTATTTCAGGTGAAATGTATATCACACACCCATTACATGTTGCTATGATTTTAACTGATTTACATATCGATGATGTTACTATTGCTGCTGCCTTATTGCATGACGTTGTGGAAGATACAATCTATACCATTGAACAAATGAAAGAACTCTTTGGCGAAGAAGTTGCTATGCTCATTGACGGCGTAACTAAACTCAGCAAAATGAAATATAAATCCAAAGAGGACCAACAGCTTGAAACATATCGCAAAATGTTTTTAGCTATGGCTAAAGATATTCGTGTAATCATGATAAAATTAGCCGACCGCTTGCATAATATGCGTACCTTAAAATATATGCGTGAAGAAAAACAAAAACGCATTGCTAAAGAAACGCTAGAAGTTTATGCACCACTTGCTAATCGCCTTGGTATTTCCAATATCAAATGGGAACTTGAAGATTTATGTTTGCGTTATCTTGAACCTGAAACTTATTATGATTTAGTAGATAAAGTAAACCAAAAACGTGAAGAACGCCAAGGTTTTATCAATGATGCTGTGGCAAAAATCCAACAAGAATTTGATAAAATTCATTTAAAAGGTGAAATCAAAGGTAGAGCAAAACATTTCTACAGTATCTACCGCAAAATGAAAAAAAGCAATAAAGATATCTCCGATATTTTCGATTTACTCGCTGTGCGTGTATTAGTGCAGACTATCCCTGATTGCTACACTGTACTTGGTATTATTCACGCTATGTGGAAACCGCTACCAGGTAGATTTAAAGATTATATTGCTGTACCAAAAACTAACGGCTATCAATCTTTGCATACTACTGTAATCACAGATAATGGTCTTCCACTTGAAATTCAAATTCGTACTTTTGCCATGCATGCTATTTCAGAATATGGTATTGCTGCTCACTGGAAATATAAAGAAGCTGGCAATAAAAGTATAGGAGCTAATAGCGAATACGATAAAAAACTTTCATGGCTTCGCCAAATGATTACACTTCAAGATGAATTTTCCGACCCACGCGAATATTTTGAAGCACTCAAAATTGATATTTTCTCCGATGAAGTATTCGTATATACTCCTCGCGGTGATGTTATCAATTTACCAAAAGGCTCAAACCCTATAGACTTTGCTTATCACATTCATACAGATATCGGCAATCACTGTGTAGGTGCTAAAGTAAATGGCAAAATTGTTCCACTTGAATATACTTTGCAAAACGGTGATATCGTTTCTGTAATTACCAATAAACAAAATAATGGCCCAAGTCCAGATTGGTTAAATATCGTAGCCTCTTCACAGACAAGAACAAAAATCCGCCAATGGTTCAAAAAACAACGCCGTGAAGAAAATATCGCCCGCGGTCTTGAATTATTAGAAAATGAAGCTAAACATTTAGGATACAATTTTAAAGATTTAGCGAAAAATGATAGACTTTTACAAGTAGCTCAAAAATTAAATATCCAAAATACTGATGATATGTTTGCTTCTATCGGTTTTGGTGGTATCACTGTAAATAGCATTATGAGTAAACTCATTGCTTTTTATAAAAAAGACTTACAGGAAATCACCCCTCCGGATATTTCACAAATGCTTGAAAAAATCAAGCCTAAAACACCTAAGAAAAAAGCAAGTCATGGTATTTTAGTCGAAGGTGAAGATGGTTTCCTTGTGCATTTAGCAAAATGTTGTAATCCTATCCCAGGCGACCAAATAATCGGTTATATAACTCGCGGTCGCGGTGTATCTGTTCATCGTGCCGATTGTCCAAATGTATTGCGTGAAGGCAATGATATGATGCGCGTCATTGATGTAAATTGGGATATCAGCACAGACCAATCTTATCCTGTAACTATCGAAGTTGGTTGCTACGATAGACAAGGTATCTTAACTGAAATTATCGCTAGAATTTCTGATGCGAAAATAAATATTGAAAATATTTCCTCTCGCAGTATCCCTAGCAATAAAACTGCTGTCATGACTATTACTTTCCATACAAAAAATTTAGCTCGTGCAGAACAATTAATGAATACTCTCCGCCGTCTCAAAGATGTTTACAGCGTTCGTCGTAATTTGAGTAGTTCTGCTAAAGAAAAATAAACTAATAAAAATTACAAAGGAGCATTATCATGAAAATAAAAGCCTTAGTAGTTGGCCCAATCATGGAAAATTGCTATATTTTATATGATGAACAAACTTTAGAAGGCATAATCGTCGACCCAGGCGATGAAGCTACAAGTATTTTAAATGTAGTCGATAATTTAAAACTTCATATTAAATATATTGTAAATACACATGGTCATGCTGACCATATTGGCGCTAATAAAGAATTAGGTTTAGCTCTAAAAGCAAAATTGGCTATTCATGCTGATGATGCTTGTATGCTCACTGACCCACATCTCAATCTTTCTGAAAATGACTATATGGGTAGACCTATAATTTCTCAACCTGCCGATATAATCTTACATGAAGGCGATATTATTTCTTTTGGCAATTGCAATCTAAAAGTAATCCATACTCCAGGGCATACACCTGGTGGAATTTGCCTTGTTGGTGAAGGCGTTGTTATGAGTGGCGACTCTTTATTTGCTGGCTCTATTGGTAGAACTGATTTTCCTACTGGCTCTATGACTGATTTAATTTCCAATTTAAAAGCAAAAATCTTGACTTTAGATGAAAATTTAACTGTTTTTCCTGGTCATGGTGGAGCAACTACTATTGCCTATGAAAAACAAATCAATCCTTATTTAGGTTAAATGAAAATGATACATGATTTTTCACCTGAAATCTTAGATTTAAATACTATTGATGAAGCACGTCAAGCTATGCAAGATATCCACTGCACTGATGCTGGCATAAAAATAATGCAAGATAAAGCTCTTTTCAAAGTGATAAAACTTTATGATGTAAATAGCAAAGCTGCCAATATTTTAAAACAAACATTTTTAAGCAAAGGTGGCGAAGTTGCTATCTCTCGTCATTGTGCTGATTTAAGCAAAGAAACTAGTGATGTCATCATCATGGCGACTATACATCAATACAAAAGAGCCATACCTGTATTGAAAATGCAACCTTGGAAATTAAAACAAATCGCTGAAATTTTAACCACTATGATAAAAGAGGTCTAAATATGCTTTACACTTGTAAATATCAATTTGAAAATATCTCTTTATATCTAGTAGCGACAAAAACTCATTTAATCAATATTCACTTTAATCAACCACAAAAAGCTCTGTTTCAAACAACAGAGCTTTTATCTATGGCTACTATTCAATTAGATGAATATTTTCAAGGAAAACGCACTGTATTTTCTTTACCCTTTAAATTAACAGGTACTCCTTTTCAACTTGCAGTATGGAAAGAGCTTCAAAATATTCCCTATGGGCAAACTACTAGTTATAAAGAAATCGCTCAGAAAATCAATAAGCCTAAAGCATATCGAGCTGTAGGCATGGCTAATAATAAAAATCCACTGCCTATTATTATTCCCTGTCATCGTGTGATTGGCTCTAATGGAAAATTAATCGGTTATGCAGGTGGATTAAAATTAAAAAATTATCTCTTAGAATTAGAAAAATCACATACTAATTTTTAATATAAAACTACAAATATAAGAAGGTTGATTTTATGAACTACAAAGGCGTTATATTTGACCTTGACGGCACTCTTGTCAATTCTTTAACAGATTTAGCAAATAGTGTAAACACTGTACTTACTGAATATAATTTACCTACTCATGATATCGAAAGTTATAAATATCGTGTAGGTAACGGCATAAAAAAATTAATGGAACGTTCCCTACCTCAAGATAAACAGTATCTTTTAGATGAAGCTTTAGCTAAATTCAAACAAGTATACGCTAAACATAATTTAGACCATACAGCTCCTTATGAAGATATCTTAACTTTATTAAAAACATTGCAACAACAAAATATAAAACTTGGTATTTGTACAAATAAACATGATGAAGCTGCCAAAAATATCGTAAAATTATTATTTGGTGAAGATATTTTCAGCGAAATAATCGGCGATAAAGCTGGATTAAAACGCAAACCAGACCCAGGCAAAGTCTTGATGATTGCTCAAAATTGGCAATTAAAACCTCAAGAAATAGCTTATCTTGGAGACTCTGATGTAGATATGCAGACTGCCAAAAATGCCGATATGTTAGCTGTTGGTGTATTATGGGGCTTTAGACCTGCTGATGAATTAAAACAAAATGGCGCAGATATTTTAATTGATAAACCACTTGATTTATTAACTCAAGTATCATTTGCTAAATAATTTTTATTATAGAAAGGATTTTTTAATTAATGAAAAGTAAAATTCCTGTTCAAGTAGGACAGAAATATGAAATAAAAATCACAGGAATGGGGCAAAGCGGTGAAGGCGTTGGACGCTTTGAAAATTTCACTGTATTTATTCCTTATGCACTTCCTGGAGAAACTGTAGAAGCTAAAATTACACTTGTGAAAAAAAATTATGCTACAGGCGAAATAGTATCTATACTTGAAAAAACTTCAGACAGAATAAAACCAATTTGTAAAGTATATGATGATTGTGGTGCTTGCCAACTTCAACATTATTCCTATGAAGCTCAACTCAATGCTAAAAAACAAAAAGTAATCGATATGATGGAACATATCGCTATCAAAAAAGGATATCATCATTCACCCTACTATGCCATCTGTTCATGAATGGCACTATCGCAATAAAATGCAATTTCCAATCGGCAGAAGTAAAAAAGAAGGTATTATCGTCGGTTGTTATGCCCATAGCAGTCATAATATCATCAATACTGAAAACTGCCATATTCAAAAACATACAAATAATGTAATCGCCAATGCTGTACGTGAAATGGCTACAAAATTTAAATTAAGTGTCTATGATGAAAAAACTCACTATGGTCTTTTACGCCATGTCGTAGGTCGTACTAATCGCGACGAAACTGAATGTATGGTTGTACTCGTTACTGCTCAACCAAAAATACCTCGCGTGCGTGAAATCGTGAATTTTCTACGCTCTAAAATCCCAAATTTGACAAGTGTCGTACAAAATATCAATACTGGTAGAAATAATATCATCATGGGCAAAGAGTGCAAAATTCTTTGGGGTGCTTCTCATATCACAGATAGATTAGGTAGTCTAAAATTCAAAATATCCGCACTTTCCTTCTTCCAAGTAAATACAGAACAAGCAGAAAAATTATATGAATGTGCTTTAAAATATGCTAATTTAACAGGTAAAGAAACTGTAATTGACGGCTATTGTGGCACAGGTACTATCTCTTTATTCTTAGCTCAAAAGCAAAAAAGTTTATGGTATGGAAATCGTACCTGAAGCAATCCGCGACGCTATCGCCAATGCTCGTGATAACAATATAAGAAATGCTGAATTTTTGACAGGCGATGCTGCTAAATTAATGCCTCAACTCTATCGCAAAGGACTTTGTCCAGATGTAATCGTAACTGACCCACCAAGAGCAGGCTGTGCACCAGAAGTTTTAAAAACTTTCGCTGCTATGAGACCAAAACGCATTGTCTACGTATCTTGTAACCCAGCATCACTTGCTCGCGATATCGGTATCTTAGACGAATTAGGCTATAAAGCTACAGAAATCCAACCTGTAGACATGTTCCCACAAACAGGTCATGTAGAATCTGTATGTTTACTAATAAAAAAATAATCACTTTAACTTACTTTTCTTTGGTGGGCAAAGAAAAGTAACAAAAGAATACCCACCGCAGATAAAATTTTAGTTTTGAAAATAATTATCGCTTCATACAACGCTTAGAAACTCGCTTCGCTCAAACATTCAGACTAAAACCGTATTCAGCGATAATTATTTTCAATAACCTTAGGTTACCACTAAAATTTTATAATGCGGAAAAATATAATACCAAATATTTCCCGCATTTTAGTATTTTTTACGGTAGCCATAGGCTATTGGTAAAGATAAAAATAGGACTACGGTGTTAGTTCTACTGTTTGAGCGAAGCGAGTTTAGAACGTTGTTGACATATTTTTATCTTTGCCAAAGTAAAAAGTGCGTGAGCGGGTGGTTTCTTTGGTTCGTTTCTTTGCCCTCAAAGAAATGAACATCTCTATGACATCAAAGAAATGAACAAATAATTAAATATTGCTATGTTTTACGGAGTCAAAGATATCTGTGATTTCTTTAGATGGTGCTTTATCGAGTTTACTACCGATAATGATAGCTAAAGAGGATAAGATAAAGCCTGGAACGATTTCATAGAGTTGTAAGATTGGATATACAGTTGCGATATCTAATAAAGTGATTTGTTTCCAAACAAGAACAGTGATACCGCCGACAATCATACCTGCTAAGATACCATTTCTTGTAGTGCGACGCCAGAAGAGAGAGAATAATAAAGCAGGGCCGAAAGTAGCACCAAAACCTGCCCAAGCGTAAGCAACGATATTTAAAATGGAGTTATTCGGATCAAGACCGAGAGCGATAGCTATCAAGGCGATACCGATTACAGATAAGCGAGTAACAAGTACTAATTCACGAGGATTAATATCTTTATGAATGAACTGTTTATATAAGTCTTGAGCTACAGCGGAAGCACCTACTAATAATTGAGCGGAAGCTGTACTCATGATAGCTGCAAGTACAGCAGAAAGTACGATACCTGCCCAGAATGGACTAAATAAATGGTCAGTCATAACGAGGAAGACTGTTTCAGAATTAGTGCCATTGAGTGGTGTAGTTAAATAAACACTACCAACCATACCTACACATACAGCAGCAGTAAGAGAGATTACTACCCAAGTCATAGCAATGCGAGTGGCTTTTTTCAATTCACTAGAAGAAGTGATAGCCATGAAACGCACTAAGATATGAGGTTGACCAAAATAACCAAGACCCCAAGCAAGTAGAGAAATCAATTCTAATACTGTAGTATAAGAACCATCTGGTTTAGTGAATGGATTGAAAAATTCTGGATTAGTGATGCTGATAGCAGTATATGTATCACCAAATCCCCCTAATGTGAAAGCTGCAGCAATAGGGACGATTAAGATAGCGAAGAACATCATTACGCCTTGGATAAAGTCAGTCCAACAAACGGCTAAAAATCCCCCTACAAAGGTATAAAAGACGATAACGAAAGCACCAAGACAAAGAGCATATTCATAAGGAATGCCAAAAATGGTGTTAAATAATTTACCGCCAGCTACAAATCCAGAAGAAGTGTAGATGATGAAGAAGATTAAAATAAAGATTGCCATGACAACACGAATTAAAGGGCTTTTATCGTGATAGCGATTTTGCAAGAAATCTGGCAAAGTAAGAGAGTTATTGGCAAGTTCTGTATATTTGCGTAATCGGCGAGCGATAAACTGCCAATTTGCCCATGTACCAAGTGCAAGACCTACGGCAATCCAGCCAGCATTTAGACCAGCCAGATAAGCAAATCCAGGAAGTCCCATGAGCATCCAACCACTCATATCGGAAGCTTCGGCACTCATGGAAGTTACCCAAGCACCAAGTTTTCTGCCACCTAAGATGTAATCGGACATATTATGAGTGCGATAATAAAAATAAACACCGATTGCCATCATGAATAGCAAATAAAGTAAAAAAGCGATGATAATAGATATATTATCAGACATAAGATACCTCCTATTTAATTTTGATGTTTAATTATATGGTTAATATTGTATCATGATAAGCAAAATATGTACATATGTAAATGTGTATACTACAAATAATACAAATATACTATAAATAAGAAAAATATTGCAATAAATATAAGAGAGATTTACTTTGTGGATTGTATACAAAATTTTTTTGTAATTTTTAATTGACAAAATATAATGTCCAGTCATATAATAAAAAAACATCAACAGTGATGTACATCAGAATTAAATAAAAAATTGTTGATATTATCTTGTAATTTAATAGCAAAATAAGACAAAGACGTCTTGTTAAAAGATATACAAAGCAGTATATCCTTTGACAAGACGATTTTTTATTTTAGCAAATAGCAATTATTATATTCTTTTGGCTTATTTTGTGATGAAGAAAGGGTGTAATTTATGAAAAAATTAGCGTCTATATTATCTATGACTGCTATGTTCATAGCGATGATGGCATCTGTGGCTTTCGCCGCTGACGATACTACAGCAGCAATAGATACAGGTGATACAGCATGGGTTTTAATCAGTGCAGCACTTGTATTTATCATGACACCAGGTCTTGCATTTTTCTATGGTGGTATGGTAAGAAGTAAAAACGTATTAAGTACCATAATGCACAGTTTCTTCATTGTAGCGATGATTTCTGTGGAATGGGTTCTTATTGGTTATGCAATGACTTTTGGTAGTGATATTGGCGGTTTCATTGGTAGCTTAGATAAAATTGGTTTAACTGGTGTTGGTTTACAGGTGATGGAAAATGGTACTATTCCTGAACTTGCTTTCGTAGCTTTTCAGTGTATGTTTGCTATTATTACACCTGCACTTATTACTGGTGCTTTCGCAGAAAGAATGAAATTTGGCGCTTTCGTAGTATTCATCTTATTATGGGCAATCTTAATCTATAACCCTATGGCTCACTGGGTATGGGGCGGCGGCTTCCTAGCTAAACTCGGTGCCTTAGATTTCGCAGGTGGCTTAGTAATTCATATTTTATCTGGTGTATCTGGTCTTACAGTATGTATTTTACTTGGCAAACGTCGTGGTTATGGCAAAGTTCCAATGCTTCCACATCATTTACCAATGACTGTACTTGGTGCAGCACTTTTATGGTTTGGTTGGTTCGGTTTCAATGCTGGTTCTGCTCTCGGTGCTAATGGTCTTGCTGCTAACGCTTTCGTTACAACTCAGGCAGCAGCTGCTATGGCAACAGTATCTTGGGTAGCATGTGAATGGATGCATCATGGCAAACCTACTATCTTAGGTGCAGCTTCTGGTTGTGTTGCAGGTCTTGTAGCCATCACTCCAGCAGCAGGTTTTGTTGCTCCACTTCCAGCTGTAATCATCGGTTTAGTCGGTGGTATTGTTTGTTACTTTGCAGTAGCAGTTGTTAAAGAAAAATTCGGTTATGATGATTCCTTAGATGCTTTCGGTGTTCATGGTATCGGTGGTACATGGGGGGCTGTAGCTACTGGTTTATGGTGTTCTACAGAAATAAATCCAGCTGGTGCAGATGGTTTATTCTATGGCAGTGCAGATACTTTAATCGCTCAGTTAATTTCTATAGTAGTAGCTTATGTATTTGCTATTGTAGGTTCTTATATCTTATTTAAAGTTGTTAGTTGCTTTATGCAGGTTCGTGCAAGTGAAAATGAAGAAGTTTCCGGTATTGATATCTCTGAACATGGTGAACGTGCATATAATCAATCTATCATGAGTGCCAATACATTGCTTTCCAGTAATGCAGAAGCTTTTGCTAGTGAAAATTTTACAAAACCTGTTGATTTAAAATAATAAAATTAAAATTTAAAAGTTTTAGTGGTATTATTATAAGAAAAAGAATTTATAGATTTTCATTAGTAAGGGGTAGATTTTATGCGCAAAATAACGAAAGTAGAAATAATAACTCGTGCTAGTAAATTGGAAGAATTGAAAGAAGCCTTAAATAAAATAGGTGTACAAGGTATGACTGTAAGTCAAGTATATGGCTGTGGTTTACAAAAAGGTCATACTGAAGTATATCGTGGCAAACAATATAGCGTAAATCTTGTACCAAAAGTAAAGATTGAAACAATTGTTTGTGCAGTTCCTGTAGAATTAGTTTTAGAAACAGCACGCAAAGCTTTGCAGACAGGTCATATTGGTGATGGTAAAATCTTTGTTTATGATGTAGAAAATGCTATGCGTATTCGCACAGGTACAATGGGTGATAAAGCCATCACAGATGATGAAGCATGATTAATTTCCTTCATTATAATAAGCGTAGTCAATTTGACTATATATTACAATGAAAGAAATATCTTTATACACAAACAAGAAATATCTCTATGGATAAATAGAGATATTTCTTGGATATTTTTTAGCTTATTAAATAACTTATAAATGAATATACGAAAGAGAAGTTAGGTATTGCCTAACTTCTTTTTTTATCTTGTATAAAGTTAAAATAAATATATTTTATGCTATAATATAGTATAATATATTATCAAAATCGAGGTGTAGCTTATGTCTTTAACTGATAAAGAAATTATGGATGGCGTATTAGCTGAATTTAGCAATTTAGCAGCTATTCCACGTAAATCAAATCATGAAGAAGCAGTAAGTAATTTTTTGAAAGAACGTGCTTTATCTTTTGGTTGTAAAGTAGTTCAAGATGAAAAATTTAATTTAATCATTGATAAAGATGCAGCAAAAGGTTGTGAAGCTTGGCCACGTGTAATCATTCAAGGTCATATGGATATGGTATGCGTAGCAGCTGAAGGTGTGCAGTATGATCCACTTACAAGCCCTATTAAAATTATCAATGATGGTGAATTTTTACGTGCTGATGGTACTAGTCTTGGTGCTGATGATGGTATTGGCGTAGCAGCAGCTATGTATTTATTACAACAAGATTTCAATCATGGTCCTATTCGTGCTATTTTCACTGTAGATGAAGAACAGGGCATGACTGGAGCAAAAGCTTTAGATGCTAAATATTTATTAGATGCAAAATATCTTATAAACTGTGATTCTGAAGCTTTTGATGTGCTTACTTTATCTAGTGCAGGCAGTGTAAATGTCGATGCAGAACGTCGCATTACATGGCATAAACCAGAACATCGTTCTGCTTATAAATTTGTAGTCAAAGATTTGCATGGTGGTCATTCTGGTGAAGCTATCAATTGTGGTTATGCTAATGCTGTAAAAATCATTGCTCAAGCAATCAATAGCATTATGAAGAAAACAGAAATTGAACTTGCAAGTATCAGCAGTTTAAAAGCAAGAAATGTAATTCCATCTGAAGCTGAATTTGTATTCACTTCCCCACTTTCCAATGTGAAGGTATTTGATGTAGTAGTAGCAAAAATCACAGATTATTTAAAAGCTGCTTATGGCAATGTAGAAAAGAATTTCACAGTTACTTGTGTTCCTTGTGAACTTCCAGAACGTGTAATGTCTGAAGAAGATGTAAGCAGTATTGTGGACTTCATCAATTTGAGCATGACTGGCGTACTCAAGATGTCTCAAGTTGAAGAAGGTTTAGTAGAATTATCTGCAAATATCGGTCCTGTTGTTACTAAAGAAAATGCAGTGGAAATATCTGTATTCCCAAGAAGTGCTGTAGATGCATTGACTAGAGAAATTGCAAATATTTATATTCAATTAGGTAAACGCTGTGGTATTCGCGTTGTAAGTGGAGAACCTGCTCCTGGTTGGCCTGCAAATCCAGATAGCCAATTAAAACATGTAGTATTGGAAACTTTCAAAGAACAAAATGGCTATGATATGAAAGCAAAATCCATTCATGCAGGTCTTGAATGTAGCTATTTCTATGCTAAAAATCCAAACTTAGATATAATTTCTATTGGACCAAACAATATAGATATTCATAGCCCAAATGAAAGATTGGAATTAAAAACATTAGTTCCTCATGTAAAATTAATTAAAGGCGTTATGGAAAAATTAGATAAATAATGGGTGGTGTTCGTTTTTCTTTTGTGCAAAAGAAAAATGAACCAAAAAGAAAACCACCGCAGATAAAATTTAAGCTTTGAAAAAAATTATCATTTCATACAATGCTTAAAACTCGCTTTGCTCAAACAGTTAAGCAAAAGGCGTATTCAATGATAATATTTTTCAATAATCATGCGATTACCGCTAAATTTTATAATGCGGAAATAGATTACGTATTATTAGAAAAATTTCCTCATAGTATAGATGTTATATTTATTGTATAAGATTTATATTATGAGGATTTTTTATTATTAGATTTAGAAAAATAATAACCAAATATTCCTCACGTTAGCAAATTTTTCGGTAGCTGAAAGCTATTGGGAATTATAAAACCATATCTATGAATTTAGCTCTACTGTTTGAACGAAGTGAGTTTAGAGCGTTATAGATATGGTTTTATAATGGACAAAGAAAAATTGGTATCGGGAGGTAGAGTTCTTTTGTTACTTTTCTTGCTCATGAAAGAAAAGTAAGTATAAAAATGTAGGTGTTCATTTCTTTGATGGCAAGAAACGAACCAAAGAAAGCCACCGCAGATAAAATTTAAGCTTTGCAAAATATTATCATTTTATATAATGCTTAAAACTCGCTACGCTCAGACAGTTAAGCAAAGGCGTATTCAATGATAATGTTTTTCAATAATCTTGCGATTACCGCTAAATTTTATAATGCGGAAATAGGTACGTATTATTAGAAAAATTTTCCTCCTAGTGTAGATTTTATATTTATTGTATAAGGTTTATATTATGGGGATTTTTGCTGTTTTTTATAAATAAGTATTTACCTATTGTTTTAAAGTAAATAATATATTTTTACTTATGAATAGATATATGATAATATAAGGTCAAGGTTGAACGAGATGTTAATTAAGAAGTTATAAATAAGATAATTTATGAAAGAAGGCTTTATATTATGATTAGAAAAGTTCCTGTACCTACTGCTGGGGTGATGCTTGGATTGGCGGCTCTTGGCAATTTGCTTGCACCATATTCTATGGTTTTGAAATACGCTTGCGGTATTAGTTCTGCATTCTTAGGGGTATTGTTGTTCAGCAAAATTATTTTACATCCGCAGATGATGAAAAATGATTTAAATGGAAATTCTATTTTTGCCAGTGTGTTTGCTACTTTCTTTATGGCGATTATGCAACTTTGCACTTATACTTTTCCGTTTGCCCCTATAGCCAGTGAAGTGGTTTGGTATGGAGCTATTTGTGGTCATTTTATGTTGATGGCGTGGTTTACTTATCGCTATATCATCAATTTTGAATTAAGAGATGTTTTCCCAACATATTTTATAGCGTATGTAGGTATCGTGGTAGCGTCTGTTACAGCGCCTACTTTTAATCATCATAATTTGGGTGAATATATTTTCTGGTTTGGTTTCAGTATGTATATGATATTATTCGCTCTTGTTACTATCCGTTATTGCAGTAAACATGCAATCGCTGAACCAGCAAAACCTTTATTTTGTATCTACACTGCACCAATGAGTTTAAGCTTAGCAGGATATCTCGCTTGTGTTGCTGATAAATCTTTAATCATGATTGCGATCATGCAGATTTTAGCTCAATGTTTATTTGTGGCAGTGCTTACACAGATGCCAAAACTTTTAAGATTGAAATTCTATCCTAGCTATGCAGCATTTACTTTCCCATTTGTTATCACAGCGATTGCACTCCGTCAGACAGTTATCTATTTAAATGAAATCAATATAGCAGTACCTAGCATTTTAAATTATCTAGTAGTGGTAGAAACTATCTTAGCTACAGCGATTGTAGTCTATGTATTCATCAGATATTTGAATTCTTACATGGAACAAATGATTGTGAATATAGGGGGATAGAGCAAAAACTGTTTTGGGTACTATAACTAATATTGTTAAATAATGAAGCCTTCAAAATTCTAAGAATATACCTTAATACTATTTAGGTTTAGATTTTATATCTAAACCTAGTTTTTTATTTTTATGACAAAAATAAAAAGACAAGTAAAATACTTGTCTTTATGATATAATTCTTGGCATAGGGAATAAATTGATGTGTCATGCCTCTCTTTTAGGGAGGTGGTAAATATGACGAATTATGAAGTATTGTCTTTGATAATATCTTTATTAACGCTTATATTTACTATACTTTCTTATTTTAATTGATTTTAAAATAAAAAAGAAGCCATCTTGATGGACAGCCTCTTCTTCAACAATAACACTATAAGAAGAGGGCTGACATCGGCAAACATCAGTTTATTCTCTTCTTTGTTTATTATACTACAATGAATATGGCAAAACAAGTTGAATTAATTTAGATATTATATTAGGTATTATAATTGATTTGTTTTACTAAGGACAAGATATTGTTATCAAAAAGCATTTTGCCAAATAGTCTATAGATGGTATAATATAGCTATTGTTTTTAACTATTTATAATTTGTATATATAAGAAAGGATGGAAATGAATGGTTGAATCAGCATGGTCGCTATTGCCTCCGATAATTACCATAGTATTGGCTTTGGCGACAAAAGAAGTATACATGTCGTTGATTGTGGGTATCTTTGTAGGGGCTTTAATGTTCACAGGCTTTGATATATTAGCTGCTATTGATACGTTTTTTGCAATTATGTCCGATAAAGTTGGCGGAAATGTATATATTTTAGTATTTTTGGTCTTATTAGGTATTATTGTAGCAGCTATTGCTCGCTCTGGTGCTTCTCGTGCTTATGGTGAATGGGCAGCAAGTGTAATTAAAGGAAAACGCAGTTCCTTGCTCGTTACTTCTATCTTAGGGGTAGTTATCTTCATCGATGACTATTTTAACTGCTTGACTGTAGGTACAGTTATGCGACCTGTTACTGATAAATTTAATGTAACTCGTGCAAAACTCGCTTATATCATTGATGCTACAGCAGCACCAATTTGTATTATCGCTCCAGTATCTAGCTGGGCAGCAGCCGTTAGTTCTTCACTTCCAGAAGACAGTGCTATTGATGGTTTCTCCTTATTCTTGCAGACAATTCCTTTTAATATGTATGCATGGTTTACTATCATTTTCCTGTTGTTCTTGATTTGGACTGGCAAAGATTTTGCAGCAATGAAAACTTTGGAACAAAAGAGCAATGGTAAATTAATTATTCCTGAAGAATATAAAGAAGAACAGATGGAAGTAGTAGGTAATGGTAAAATCTTAGATTTATTATTACCACTCATTGTTTTAATTGGTGGCTGTATCTTTGGTATGCTTTATACTGGCGGTATTTTAGAAGGTACTAGCGTATCTGATGCATTTGCTAATTGTGAGTCTGCTAGAGGCTTAGTTATCGGCTCATTTATCGCTTTAGTATTCACTTTTGTGCTTTATGTACCACGCGGAGTGCTTCGCTTTGGCAAATTCTGCGAATGTTTTAACCAAGGTTTTAGAGCTATGACTCCAGCTATCTTCATTTTATGTCTTGCTTGGAGCTTATCTGGTGTTTGCGGTGAAGATTATTTGAATATCGGTGGTTATGTTGGCGGTATCGTATCCAATAATGCTACTGTAGGTATGTTCATGCCAGCTGTAGTTTTTCCTTGTGGCTATTCGGTCTTGCTTTTGCTACTGGTACTTCTTGGGGTACATTTGGTATTTTGATTCCTATCGCTCTTGCTGTAGTAGCTACTGATCCTCATCTTTTGGTAGTTACAGTAGCAGCAGTATTAGCTGGTGCTGTAGGTGGTGACCATGTATCACCAATATCTGATACAACTATCTTGGCTTCTGCGGGGGCTCAATGTAGTCATATCGACCATGTAAGTACACAGGTTCCATATGTAATCGTAGTAGCTAGTTGTGCATTTGTTGGTTATTTAGTAGCTGGTATTGCTGGTAATGGTTGGATCGGTGTAGTAGCTGGTTTTGTTTTATTAGCTATAGCTATGACTTATATTTATAAAGTTTTAATGAAAGATTAATAAAGATTAATTAAGAAAACTCTAGGATGTATATTCTAGAGGTTTTTTATATCTAAGTTTATATTTGATATTATTAGGAAAATTGTATTTTTTTTGTAAAAATATAAAATATAAAAATAAGGAAATAATATAGTATTGGATTTTTACATATATATGATATAATATGAAATTAGTTAAGAATGCATTTATAAATTAATAATAAAATTTATGGAGGATTTTATGGGAAGATTTTATAAAAAAGCGATAGTTACAGCTTTATTAGTATCAGCATTATCAACTACTGCTTTTGCAGCCTCAAAAGATAATACAGATTATGAAAATATACCACCAGAAGCTGTTATTGTTACAGATTTTAATAGTGATATCTTTAAATCATCAGCATTTTCTAATTATGATAATGAACATCAACAGTATAGATTAAGTAAATATGATATTATAAATGTGAGTATTGTGGGCTTTAATGATAGTCTTAATAAATCAAATACTATGGGACGATATGGATACACTTCTAGTGCGATTAATGGCAGTGTAAATTATAATTCTACATTAGCACAAACAGGTTTTAATGATATTGTAATTGGTCCTGATGGATATGTACAACTTCCGTATGCTGGTTCAGTAAAACTTGCTGGGCTTACAGTTGACGAAGCAAAAGATTTACTCACTATGAAATTAGGACGATATTTAAAAATACCATCTATGTCGGTGATAGTTACTTCTTATGGACCTAGAAAAGTACAGGTTTTAGGAGAAGTAGAAAAACCAGGTATTATAGAGCTTGCGGCGGATGATATGAATGTTTTGGCTGCTGTAACAAGTGCAGGTTGGGCAAATAAATATGGTCGTATCAAAAAAATACAAGTTATTCGCATTATTGATGGTGTGATGTATGTAAAAGAAGCTAATTTAAAAGATTATATCGAAAAACATGATATACGTCAGAATATAGAATTAAAAGATGGAGATATCTTATATATTCCTCGTTCTAACAAAATTGACCTTCAAGATGATATTATGCCTTGGATTAGTTTCTATGGATTATACAAAAATATTACTGATTAATGGAGTTTTGATTTAATGGATACACAAAATAATGATACAATTGATTTAAGAAAATTGTTTTCTTTAATGATGGAAAAGAAAAAGATAATTATAGCGATAATAGTAATTTGCACTATTATTGCCACTATAGTAGCTTTTATCTTGCCGAAATCTTATCAATCCACTACACTTGTACGTGTAAAATCTGGTGGAAGCTCAGCTATGGCTGGTTATGCAGCTATGGCTGCTGGTTTTGGCATAGATATAGGCGGTGGTGGAAGCTCTGGTTCACCTGAATCTTATATTGAACTCATGAAATCTCGTGAAGTTTTAGAGCCAATTATTGCTGAACTAGATTTACCTGATGAAGATAAAGAAAAGATGACTGTAGCAGGTTTTACAAAGTCTAATTTAGAGATAACTAATATTAAAAAGACTGATTTAATAACTATAGCTGCTTATGGTAAGACTCCAGAAGAAGCACAGATGATCTCTCAAGGAGTAGCAGATAATTTCTTAGCCTTGATGACTAAATTAAATAAAGAAGATAATTCTACTACTTTGAAATTCCTTGATGAACGTATAAAAATTGCCAAAGAAGAGATGGAAACAGCAGAAAATAAATTAGCTGCTTATCAGCAGGAACATAAAATCTATGCACCGGATGAACAAGCAAAAGCTATTATTGCTAATTTAAATAATTATGATACAACGATTGCTCAGCTTCAAGCACAAAGTGAAGGCGATAGTGCAAAACTTGCTGGTGTGACTAGTCAATTGGAACAGCAAAATGCTTCTTTATTAGAATATAATGTATCTGATAATACAAATATCGGCAATATCCGTGAATCTATAGTCAATAAACGTGTAGAACTTGTAGGTCTTCAGCAACAATTCACTGATGAACATCCAGATGTGATTAAAGCCAAAGAAGAATTAAATAGTCTCGAAAAATCATTATCTGATGAGATAGCAAAGGCTGTAAATTCTCAATCAGTGACTTTAAGTCCAGTACAATCTAATCTTTTAAAAGATAAAATCAGTACAGAAGTGCAGATATCTGTAAATAATGCTTCTTTAGAAGCTTTGAAAGCAAAACAAGCAGAAGCTCAAGAAAATATAGCTACATTATCTGCTGATAGTGTGGAATATATGCGTTTAGAACGCAATGCTAAAATTACAGGTCAAGTATATACTTCTCTTGTACAGAATTATGAACAAACTAGAATTCAAGAAGCAAAAGATTCCATGGATATCCAGATCATCGATGCAGCAGATTTACCAAAAGAAGATATGCCAGCTAAGCCAAATAAAAAATTAGTTGTAGCTATTGGTTTTGTTTTAGGTATAATGATCAGCTTTGGTTATATTTTATATAATTATAGTAGAAGATATGGTTTATAATAGGAAATAAAAGTAAAAGGAGAAGTATAGATTTTAAGATAAATATAGCTTCTCCTTTTATACTATAAATAAAAACTAAATGCAATGTAGGTGAATTTATTGGCACAAAATTATAAAACTAATCTAAAACAGAATATCCGCATAATTTGGTCCGGTATATCACTGATGGCAGATTATCTAGCGGTATTATTAGCGGAGATAATAGCTATATATTTTAGTGAAGAAAATCTTCGTTATATAGATTTATTTATCGTTATACCGTTTATTTATATAGCTTTTATCGCTGCTGCTAGGACTTATCGTCGTACTATTCCCTTTTGGCAAAGAGTAGAGTCACTTTTTTATAGCAGTATTTATAGTATTATTGCTATTTTATTGTTCTTTTTTGTAAGCGCTAATTCTACTGAACATAGTATAGCTTTTTTAGCATTACTTTGGTTAGCTAGTTTTATATGTCTGATAATTGTGCGTTATTTATTGAAACGTATATTAGATGAACGTAAAATATTTAGAATACCATTATTGATAGTTGGTGCTCAGGAAGAAGCATTGGCTTTTGTTAAAAGTATAAATAATGATATCGGGATGAGTTCCTATAAGGTAGTAGGTTTAATTAGTGATAAAACTCCTATAAAAGGATTAGAAAATTATCCTTTATTAGGTGATTTTAAGGATATAGAAAAGATAATTAAAACTACAGGGGTAAATAATGTATTGATAGCAGTTCCTTATTTAGAACAAACAAAAATACAAAATATTATTCATCGTGTACAGCCATTAGTGAAAAATATTTGTATAATACCTAATCTTACAGCTATTCCTATGGGGGGAATAGATGTAGAAACATTTTTTACGGAAAAAATTATGCTTATTCGTGTACGCAATAATTTAGAACGTAGATTAAATCGCATTATTAAATATTTATCTGATATGGTATTGACTATAGTGGGAACAATTTGTATTTCTCCATTTTTAGTTATTATCGCTATATGGATATATAAAGATTCTCCAGGACCAGTAATATTTAAACATATGCGAGTGGGTAAAGATGGAAAAGAGTTTCCTTGTTATAAATTTCGTTCTATGTGTGTAGATGCTAAAGAAAAATTAGAAGAATTGTTGAAAAACGATCCTGAGGCAAGGGCAGAATGGGAACACGATTTTAAATTAAAACATGACCCACGTATCACTAAGTCAGGCGCATTTTTGCGTAGGACAAGTCTTGATGAATTACCACAGATTTTTAATGTATTAAAAGGTGAGATGAGTCTAGTAGGACCACGACCGATAATTAAGGATGAAATGGAACGATATGGAAATAATATTGATGATTATTTAATGGTAAAACCAGGGATTGCTGGTATTTGGCAATGTAGTGGTAGAAGTGATACTACTTATCAAGAGAGAGTTCAAATGGATAGTTGGTATGTACGAAATTGGTCTGTTTGGCTCGATATCATGATACTTTGGAAGACAATAGAAGCAGTAGTTGCTAAAAAAGGAGCTTATTGATAGATGAAGATAATTATACTTGCTGGAGGCGGTGGAACAAGACTGTTCCCATTATCAAGAGAGTGTTATCCAAAGCAATTTCTTCATGTAATAGAAGATAAATCTTTACTTGCTCAAACTATAGAGAGATTTTTAGGTTTAGTAGAAGCAAAAGATATTATTATTGTAACTAATGAACGCTATATTTTTCATGTGCAAGCAGAATTAAAAACTATAAATGCACAAGAAGCTCATATTATTACTGAGCCTATGGGAAAAAATACAGCTCCTGCTATTGCCTTAGCACAGAGTTATTGTCAAGATGTATTGCAATGTGATGATGATGAGATTTTATTTGTCAGTCCATCGGATCATTTAATTAAACCGATAGAGGATTTTCAAGATTTAATCAGAAATGCTCAAGATGTAGCAAAAGATAATATAGTTACTTTAGGAATTAAACCTACTAAACCAGAGATTGGCTATGGTTATATTGAAGCGGAAAAAAATAATAATTTAGCTAAAGAAGTTATTTCGTTTAAAGAAAAGCCAGATTTAGCTACAGCTAAAGAATATATCGCTTCTGGTAATTATTATTGGAATGGTGGTATGTTTATGTTTAGTATAGCTACTATGCAAGCTGAACTAGCTAAATATATGCCAGCAATAATAGATATTACCAAGAATGGTTATCGATATGCAGTGGATAATTTTGTAAATATGCCAGATATATCTATTGACTATGCAGTAGCAGAAAAATCACAAAAAATGATGATGATACCAATGGAAAATATTTATTGGAGTGATATTGGTAGTTTTGACGCTATTGCAGAAGTACTTTCTGATAAAGATAAAAATGTATTTAAAGGTGATATTTTAGCGGAAAATTGTACAGATACGATGATTATCGGTGATAATCGTCTAATAGCTGGTATTGATTTAGAAAATTTAATGATTATAGATACACCAGATGCACTGCTGGTGGCAAAAAAAAGGTGAAAGTCAAAAAGTAAAAAATATAGTGAATAAGCTTAAGCAGAATAAAAGAAAAGAAGCAAAAGAAAATGTCACTATGTATCGCTCATGGGGGAAATATACTTTTACTTACTGAGAGTGAAGGTTATAGAGTGCGTAAAATAGAGATGGATCCAGGGGCTTCACTTACTATGCAGATGCATTATCATCGTAGTGAGCATTGGACTGTTATTTCAGGTACAGGTAAGACTATTATTAATGATAGAGAAAGTATTTTTACAGAAAATCAAAGTACTTATATTCCTATGGGAGTAAAACATAAATTATCTAATCCAGGGAAAATACCTTTAATTATTATAGAGGTACAATCAGGTAAATATATTAATGAAGATGATATTGTAGTTTTTGAGTAAATGAGGTAAATAAGGTGAAAATTCTTCATGTAGGTGAATATGTTAATGGTGGTGTAGCCACATATTTAAGAACTTTATTAAATGGATTACAGAAATATAGTAATATAGAAAGTTATTTATTGATTAGTGAGTATAAATCTCAAAAAAACTGGGAAAATATAACTAAAAAAGTATTTTATTATAAATATAAAAGAAGTATATCAAATATTTTTTCAGCTATAAAACAAATACATGAAGTTATAGAAAAGGTAAATCCTGATATAATACATGTTCATAGTACATGGGCAGGTCTTTTTGTTAGATTATCTTATTTATTTAGAAAAAGAAAAGCTAAGATAATATATCAATCACATGGTTGGGCTTTTTTAATGGACACATCTAAGTATAAAAAAAATATATATGCTTTAGTAGAAAGAATTTTATCCATACCGACAGATAAAATTATAAATATATCTAATTATGAACAAAATCAGGCTATTAAATATGGTTTTAATAAAAATAAAATGATAATGATTTATAATGGAGTAGAAGATAAAGTAAATAAGTCTAATTTAAAATTAAATTGGGATAGAAATAAAATAAATTTATTATTTGTTGGTAGATTGGATAGACAAAAAGGCTTAGATTTATTTTTAGATGTATATAATAAAATGGAGTTAGATAATGTTCATTTATATGTAATAGGAACTAGTGTGTTAGATAATAGTTTACCTAAAAATACAGAAACTGTTACTTATTTAGGTTGGGTAGATAATAAAGATATTGATGCATATTATCAAGCTTGTGACGCAGTAATAATGCCTTCTCGTTGGGAAGGGTTTGGTCTAGTTGCTATTGAAGCAATGCGAAATTTCAAAATCCTGTGATAGCTAGTAATATGGGAGCATTACCAGAACTAATAAAGAATAATATAAATTGGATATATATTTGATATAAAAAAGTGATAAAGTATTAAAAGAAATCTTATTAAATATAAA
>ENA-OQET01000428-OQET01000428.1-human-gut-metagenome-genome-assembly--contig:-NODE-428-length-22311-cov-2.664984_pt1 | contig 22311 bp, 23 predicted proteins | sample MGYA00242800_ERZ504645 | MGnify/ENA primary metagenome ERZ504645 (study PRJEB26092, sample SAMD00036308) | human gut metagenome | host: Homo sapiens | study: EMG produced TPA metagenomics assembly of... | reverse complement strand
CATGAGAAAAAAGAATATCGTCAGCTATACTTTATTCGCACGAAATCCTGAGCTGCCGGAAACCTGTGTCAAATGGATGATCATCGTCTGGAAAACAGGCTGACCGTAAGAAAGCTTCTCGAACAGATGAAAAATCTCTGGAACAACAGTTATGGTACCGGTGGTTTCGGTCTCTACGGTTCTGACGGCAGAGCGCTTCCCCGGGAGTCTGCAGGAAGAAATCAGTCTGCAAGAAAAACACCGCTATGATTTTTCATCGTTTTCTCAGACACTTTTTGCCGTTCACCGCGAGGAACTTCATACAGATACAGAAAGTTTTGACTATATTCCTTATCTCTATGGTCTGGAACATTATGGCAATATGCCACTCATTGAACATCTGGAATACCAGGAAGTAAACCGCATGGAAGAACTCGTCATTGCGATCGATACTTCCGGTTCCTGCTCCGCCGCTACAGTCCGGCGTTTTATGGAAGAGACTTATGGGATTCTCAGTGATCACGAAAATTTTTTCCGCAAAATGAACCTTTACATCATTCAGTGTGACAGCTTTATTCAGGACGTTATACATGTTACCTGCGAAGATGACTGGAAAAATTATCTGACACATATCACGATCCACGGTCGTGGCGGCACAGATTTCCGTCCTGTTTTTGCATATGTGCAGGATCTCCGTAACACCGGAGCTCTCCGTAATCTGAAAGGACTTTTGTACTTCACAGACGGAGATGGTATTTATCCCGAAAGACCGACAGATTATCAGACTGCTTTTATTTTTTACCGTGAAAAGGCCCTGCATCAGAAAGTTCCGGTCTGGGCACATAAGTTATATATGGATGAAACATAATCTTGCATCATCTCAGATGCAGAAAGGATACCACATTTTATGAATATCAAAGAAGCCAAACAGGAACTTCTCCAAACCATACAAGTCTATACTCGTAAAGATTCTAATGGCCATTATCTCCTGCCATCTGTCAGACAACGACCGATTCTCCTGATCGGGCCGCCCGGTATCGGCAAAACAGCGATCATGGAACAGGCCGCCAGAGAATGTGGAATCGGACTGGTTGCTTATACAATTACACATCATACACGCCAGAGTGCTGTCGGTCTCCCTGTCATTGTAAAAAAGAATTTTCAGGGAAAAGAATATTCCGTAACAGAATACACCATGAGCGAGATCATTGCTTCTGTTTATGAAAAGATAGAAGAAACCGGCTGTAAAGAAGGAATCCTTTTTATCGATGAGATCAACTGTGTATCCGAAACGCTGGTTCCCACTATGCTGCAGTTTCTGCAAAATAAAACATTTGGTACCCATCCGGTTCCATCCGGCTGGATCATTGCTGCCGCCGGAAATCCTGTTGAATACAATAAATCTGCCAGAGAATTTGATATTGTCACTCTGGACCGCGTAAAACGAATCGATATTGAACCAGATCTCAATGTATGGAAAGAATATGCATCTGCAAAAGGGCTTCATCCTTCTGTTCTTTCTTACCTGAGTTTAAAAAGAGAACATTTTTACCATATTGAGAATACGGCGGACCGCATCTGTTTCGTCACTGCACGTGGCTGGGAAGATCTTTCTGCAATTTTATACGGATATGAGGATATGCATTTTGCTCCGAATGAAAACCTGATCCGTCAGTATCTGCAGGATGAAGAGATTGCAAGAGATTTTGGTGCTTATTACCAGCTTTACGCAAAATTATCGTCAGGATTACCGGATTCCTGAAATTCTCTCCGGATCCCTTGATGAATCCGTTGTAGAGTCACTCTGCACGCTGGCAGCCCATGCCCCAACAGATGAACGTCTTACTGTTGCCGGGCTTCTTCTGGATGGATGGAACAGCTTATTTCTGAAATTCCGGGAAGAAGACCAGTTCGCAGTCGCCCTTCAGAGCGTACTCCGTCAGGCCAGAGCCTCACTTCTTGAAGGAAATACGCTTGCTGCTTTTACAGAACAATATCGAACTTCTCAAAAAATTCCGCCTGGAAAACCATCTGCTTGACCGCATGGAAACAGACTGCACGGAACGTATTGCCCGAATTCTTGAGCAAAGTCTCTCCCGCACTCAGCAGGAACGTATTTCTGCTCCGGAAGAAGTAATCGCGATCCTGCGTCACGCTCTGGAGGAAAATGTCAAGATCCGACAGGATACTGTAAACCAGACTTCTCTGGCGCTGCATCTTGGCTTTTCTTTTGCTGAATCGGCTTTTGGTGATGGACCTGAAATTTTGTTTCTGATCTCAGATCTCAGCCATAACGCAAATGCAGTATCTTTCATCAGTCATTTTGGCTGTGAAGAATATTTTCGTTTCAATAAAAAGCTGAAATTTCAGGAAGAACGGCAGAATCTTCTCCAGGAAATTGATTCTGTTATAAGGACAGTCTGACAAAAAGGAAGGTGGTCTCCCCTCTGAGGAAACCCCTTCCTTAAATTAATCTTTCTTTTAATTACCACTGAAACCGCCCTGCATTTTCCGCTGATATCTTCCATTCTGGTGTTCCAGCATTTCGCGAAACTGCGCTGCATACATACTCAGAGACATTGCCATGCAGACTGCACAGGCTCCAATCAGTACATTAGATGTAGAATATGGAAGTCTCGGTCCTGCCAGCAGGATCAGTACAACTACATAAGTTACTGCTGTATTCAGCTTACCATGCCACTGTGCCTCAATCGTTTCTTTTGTCTCCATCAGTCTTTCCACCCTGCAACTGTCATATAACATTCTTTTATCACAAACAGGATCAGCACAAGCTTCGCCAGTGGATATCTTGGAATCAGATACGCAATCATCACACCCTGCATAGCCTTATCTGCCACCGGATCCAGAATACGTCCGACCTGGCTGATACTGTTAAAGGATCTGGCAATTCTGCCGTCCAGAACATCTGTTGCCGCAGCGGCAAGAATGAGCAGTACAAGTACCGTACGGTACTCTCCTACACCATATCTCTCAAATATTCCAAAGAATACAACTGCCAGACACAGTCGAAGTGTGCTGAGCAGATTCGGAACCGTACAGATCTCTCTGCGTGTAAGTACTTCTGCCAGGCGTTCCTTTCTTGCCGGAAGCACTCTGTAAAACAGCTGATAACAAAGAATATTCAGGATCAGTGCAGTCATAACATCTGCCACACTGTGCTGTTTCAGGAACATCGTTGATAAAACGATCGATATTGTGAGTATGATCTGACTTACCGTGAACAATTTATTTTTCCTGCACCGTTCATTTTGATATAAGGCGATACAGCTTGCTGTTGCATTAAATACATGCATGCTTGGGAAAATATTGGTAGGTGTATCAATTTTATACAAAAAACGTATCACACTGATAAACACACCGCCTCCGGTACTGCCAAGATCCGGTCTCAGATGCTGTCCATTCGGATATACATAAGAGATCAGCAGAAACAGTGTCATACCTACACCCAGAGTTCCGAGATATTGATAATATTCTTTTTTGCTCGGGCAGAATACCGCAAAATAAATCACTGTTCCGATCAGGAAAAAGTACCAGAGTACATATGGAATAATAAAATACGGGCAAAACGGAATCTTATCATCAGCTAATGAATGAATCATATGTATTTTACATCGCTCTGCTCCATCAGCATAAACGAGATCATATAAAAAATTCCATAAGCAGGTATGATCCACAAATGCTTTGATTGTTTCAGATAATTCAAAATATCCATCCTTTCCGGCTACAGCCTGTCTGTTACTGTTCATAGCAAAACTCTGCTGTCATTGGACTTCTGTTTTTTCTGTAGCTTATGATATCTCTATCCTATCAAATAATCAATGCACAAAATGCCGAAAATGGACAGTTTTACAAAAATTTCATAGTTGTTTTATAAATAATTTTAAAAAAGGAAGCGTCTTTATGCTACGCTTCCTCTTCTTTTCCGTTCATCATTTCTGCAGACCTGCTGAAATTCTCTTAACTTTTCTTTTGCTTCCGGGCTGAGGTTCTGTGGCACCTGAATTCGGATCGTCACATACTGATCACCATGAACAGATGGATTTTTCATCGAAACGATACCTTTGCCCTTCAGACGGATCTTCCTTCCTGTCTGAGCACCTTCCGGAATACGGCAGATCACATCACCGTACAATGTAGAAACTTTTGCCTCGCCGCCAAAAACAGCTGTTGTGAATGGAATTTCTGTTGTTGTATAGACATCCATACCATTCCGTTCGTATCCTGGCTTTGGCTGAATATTTACTTTCAACAAAAGATCTCCGGCTTCTCCTCCGTTAAATCCAGGATTTCCTTTTCCCTTCAGACGGATGCTCTTGCCATTTTCGATACCTGCCGGAACATGTACCTGCAGTGTCTGGGAACCGCTTCCTGACGGATCCGAAAGACGGATCATTTTATCGCATCCAAATGCAGCATCTTCAAAGCTGATACTTACTTCAGACCTGAGGTCACTGCCTTTTTCCTGGGTATGCCCTCCAAATCCGCTTCCTCCGAAACCACTGTGAAAGCCCTGTCCGCCAAATCCACTGCTCTGACGACTGTATCCACTGTTTTTCTGACCATGGAACATATTTCCAAAGATATCTCCGAAAATATCTCCCATATCACCCATATTACTATTTTCAAAATGATACTCATGATAACCATTGCCGCCCTGACCAAAGTCAAATCCTCCAAAGCCTCCATGAAAACCGCCTCCGGCCCCATTCTGTCCACCGGCTCCATATGGATTTCCACTGCCCTCTTCAAATGCAGCAAAGCCATACTGATCGTATAATTTCTTCTTTTCTGTATCACTTAATACATTGTAAGCTTCTGTAACTTCTTTAAATTTCTGTTCTGCCTGTTTATCACCAGGATTCATATCCGGATGATATTTTTTTCGCAAGTTTTCTGTATGCACGTTTGATCGCCTTGGCATCGGCATCTCTTCCGACTCCAAGGACTTCATAATAATCTCTCTTAGCCATAATTGCCACCTCCGGTTCACATTGCTAAAAAGGAGATTGCAGTTATTTTCACCGCATCCCCTGTCCATCTCTTTTGTTCTATATGTAATATAACACGCACACATACTATTGTCAAGAGTTCCTCAAATATTTTAAAAATAATCTGATATATACGGAGTCTGCTGCTCGATCGCATCCTCAAGCATATCAATCGTCCACTCTGCTGCCTGAATACGTCCAATCTTTGCAAGATATTCCGGGCGTTTGTAGCCCATCAGCATAGTGGTCATTGTCTGAATATTGATCGTATCTTCGCATGGCTCCATGATCCGCATAACCTGTCCATGACCATCCCTTGAGATTATCAGATGGAAATTTCCCTGATTACATTCCATGATTGGATCGACCAGGCGGAATTTCCATTCCCGGTCAAGTACACTTGGTTTAAACGGATATTTCTCAATGAAAGAAACAAAATCAACGATCCTACCCATATAATATGGAGAAATCACTTCTTTGATACTCGCATCTTCCAGAAGGAATGCCAACGGTTCATCTGTATATGTATCGCCTTCTACATGATTGATCATGGAAAAATGAGCTGCCACAAAGTTCCAGAGACCTGTCCTTGCCTCCTCATTATTAAAGATCATATCTTTAATATGAAATACTTCTTTGGCGATCCAGTAGATCACATAACCATCCGGCTCATTTTTTTCATTATAATATACTGCTGCCATGATATCATCAGAATCCCACAACCAGTACTCATTCCATGCCAGATCATCACGAAGGATCGCACCATGTGTTCTCATGGCATAACGCTTGTAGGTTTCTTTCAGCTCTTCTCCCTCCGTATCCACACGGCGGACATCCCCCGGAACCTGATGATTCTTCGGGAGCTGATAATCCTTGATTTCATAGGAAATCTTATCAGAAATGATTTCCCAGCCTTTGCGTCTGTAATACGGTATGGAATAAGGGTAAAGATAACAGATATCCTGTCCACGCTCTTTCATATTCTTGAGTGCCTGTTCCAGAAGCTTGTGCATCAGCCCCATGTTGGAATATTCCGGGTAGGTTCCTACACCGGTAAGACCGCCCATCGCATAAGTCTGCCCAAAGATCCGTACATGCATCGGATAAACTGCCACCTGAGAAACCAGGGTATCATTATCAAACCATCCTATAACATCTGCCTTTTCCATGGTAGGAAATTTGGCACGGATAATTTCTCTCTCCTGCCATCCAATGGAACTCAGCTCCTGCTCAGTTACCTGAAATACATAACGAAGAAGTGCATTATACTGCTCCATGTATTCACTGCCTACGGGTTTCATTTTGAGATTCTTTTTGTTATTCATGTCTTCTTTCCCCTTTTGTCTGATGCCGGCTGCTTCTATTACATTTAATACCCACAAGTCCCACCCCTCAGTTGAAGGGTGGGACTTCATACTGCATATATGAAGTGCTCCAAGCTACACTTCAGATTTAAAATCAAAATTCCGGTTCAATTAAACCGTATGTGTTTCCTTTACGTTTGTATACTACATTGACCTGTTCAGTCTCTGCATTAAAGAATACGAAAAAGTTATGTCCCAGGAGTTCCATCTGTACGCATGCATCTTCCGGATACATAGGTTTGATTCCAAATTTCTTGGTACGGATGATCTTAACCTCTTCATCTTCTTCATAATCCTTATCCAGATACTCTTTCTGGAAGTTTGCAGCTGCCTGCTGTTTATCAACGATTTTATTTTTGTATTTACGAAGCTGACGTTCGATAACTTCTTCAACCAGGTCAATGGATACATACATATCATTGCTTACCTGTTCGGATCTGATGATATTTCCTTTCATCGGGATCGTTACTTCGATTTTCTGTCTTTCTTTTTCGACACTTAAAGTTACTACCACTTCTGTGTCAGGAGTAAAATACCGTTCCAGTTTGCCGAGTTTATCCTCTACTGCGGTCTTGAGTCCCTGGGAAACTGTGATGTTCTTTCCACTAATAATAAATTTCATAGTCCCATCCCCTTTGCTGTTTATTTTGGATGATATTTTTATAAACAACTGTTTTGTTGTCTATGCGTCCATTATAACACACTCCAACGAATTTTAACACAACTTTACAAAAAATTTATATAAATTCTGACTAAAGACCAGTATAAAAATTATAATTCCAATGATTGTCATTCCCACGCCATAGTTTTGGTATGGTGTTTCATATTTTAATACAATCTCATGAGTTCCAGACGGAACTTCCACTCCGCACATACCTTCATTGATATTATACACACCGGCATCCTCTCCATCGATCTGTGCAGTCCATCCCTTCTGATAGAACAGCGGAACACACAGCATTTTGTTCTCAGATGCATCGTTTGTTACCTGTGCCTGATATGTACTGTCAGAAAATGTCACCTCATCAACTCCGGATTCCTTCAATGCTGTATAACCACTTTCCGTAATATCGCAGGATTTTAATTCGAAATTATTTATCACTGCTGATTCAACCGGAGAACTTACATCTACACGAAGCTCTGTGATTCCCCCAGGTACAAGATGTTCCCATGTCCTGTTGTCCTCAGTGACTTTAAATGTGTAAACTTTCTCCGCAGAGAAGCCTTCATCTCCCTCTGTCTGATAATAAACAGCCATTTCTGTTTCATCAGGTGCGTCTACTGTCAGTGAAAGTCCATACAACTTGTCGTTGTCTGCAAAACAGGACGCCACGCCTGGAAATACAACATTTGGATCTGCGCCGAGATTGCTCACGGTAATGCCTTCTGATCCTTTCTCCATCGTACAGTCAGTCGCTGTATCCGCATAATCCAGCAGCGACAGGTCTGTTTGCTCCGGAAGGTCCGCCTTCTGATAAGAAGGCGTCTCCTCTGCATCCGTATAATAAAAGCCAGACAGAGAAGCCAGTGTTTTGTCCAGTCCGGACATTTCTTTTACTTCTTCCTGATTCCATTCTTTATCATACAGATATCCAAATGGAAGTGCATACTGATTCTCAAAGACTGATCTGCCACCCGCCTCTCCAACAGATGTATATATCTTCTGAGGTGCATGGTATCCGGTTCCTGTGATCAGATATTTCGTTCCCAGCAGAGAACTCCTGATATAGTCATCCATATTGAAGTCTACGAAAATTTACCGGGACAGTGTTTTCCCGGTCCGTACATCTTATGATAAGCAACCAGTGACGCCGGATTGGTGCTCATATACACCGAAAGTCCATTGTAGCCCTGACTCATTCCATCGTTTTCTGATGCCGATGTATAGGATTTCTCGATACGGTATACCGAATCATCCTGCTCTTTCAGCACAGCCACAGCTTCTTTTGTCCCATCATTGTAATATTCTGTTGCCACCTGATTTCTGGTCGGAGATTCACGATGCCACAGAGACGGATAATCCAAAACAAACAACTCACATATCAGAACCAGCAATACAGCAGCCGGAAAAATTCTGTACATTTTTTTTACAGAAGTTCCAACTGCAAATAATATCAGATAGACTGCCAAAAATCCTATTACTCCTGCCGTAACCTTATGGTCCGGTTTTATATTTTTAAAGCTGTACATCCATGCCAGCAATCCGCCACAGATAGCAATGGCAAGTATGCTGCCGGTCAGTACTGTTTTTCTGTTCTTTTCTCTGAACACATCCTGAAGGAAACATCCAATAACAAGAGCTTCCACAAAACATATCATAAACGTCCATCGATAGGAATGTTTCGTAAATACGAGAATACGGCTGGTAAGCGGCATGATCGTCAAGAAGACCAGAAACACCGTAAGAACCAGTGCCTTTACTCGGGTGCTTTTCTTTACAATAAAATAGCTGACTGCAAAAACTGTCAGGATACTGACCGCAAGTATCATTCCCTCATAATAATTGAGGTATCCTGTATAATCTTTGTCAATTCCCAGCATATGATTTGGAAAAAATCTGGCCACGATCGTTCCCAGCGTTTTCCTTTATATGGACTCAGTAAATGAGAAGTTCCTTTTGCAGCCAGTACCCCTGCTCTGGCACTCTCCAGAAATGTATCTGCGATCGGTACCAGTGCCACTCCTCCGATCAGTACACCAAGAATTCCCATGCCGCCAAGTCCGGCCACTTTTCCAACAGTACGTTTCAGGGAATATCGCTGCATGATGCTGTAAATAAGGATATAAAATACAGCAAAAAAAGCGATCATGTACAGGAAATAATAACTGGAGATCAGCAGCATCGTTACCGTGAGCACTAGTCCTGCACTTTTCCAGCGCTGTTCTCCATTCAGATAACACTGAAGAAAATACATAAAGACTGTAAACAGTGCCATACAGGTACAAAAGCCGTAATGCTGTCCCCAGAGAATCACATAACCGGAAAAGGTCCATGCGAGCGCCGCTGCCATAGTTTCCGATTTCCATCCTGCATCAGTTTTTTCTGTAAAACAGATATCCAACAAGGGAAATCGTTTATCATCTTTCAGATAGGCAGATGCAAGAACAGCCCATGGAAGAAGTCTCTGCGGAGCAAGCAGGATCAGAAGATTTGTAGGGAATCAGATATGCCGGATAATAGGATGATACATCCATTTCCCAGTCCCGCCTGTAGCACATAACCACTTTTCTCCACTCCGAAACAGAGAAGAAAAAAGTCCATACTGGGCATAATTGATCTGCATGGTATCTGCTCCTGTATCTGTAAACACATAGGCATATCCACCCAGAATAAATTTTACTGTACAAAATGGCAAAAAGTCCGCTTTGTGAGCAGAAACAGCCATACCAGTTCGTTTTTTCCACAGTGGTTTTTTTCTGTGTATCTGTCATTCCTCGTCCTCCTCCGGCTCGTCAAAATTCAGGCGTTCTTCTTCCACTACAAGCGGTCTGTCAAGAACTCTGGTATTAATGCTCAGAACGTATTCCCCAAGAAGTCCGATAAAGAACAACTGCAATGCCCCCAGGAAAAACATACCGATCACCATCGGTGCTACTCCGGCTGAAAAGCGATCCCAGTACATGAGTTTGAGGACCAGATAGACCACTGCAGCTGCCAGGCTGAGTCCTCCAATGATAAAACCTGCAAAAGTTGCCAGTCTCATCACCACCTTGGAATAAGAAGTAATTCCGATCATTGCATAATCATAAAGACTGTAGAAATTATTTTTGCTTTTTCCTGCACGCCGCTTTGGCTGTGTATATTCAATCGCTTTATAATCAAATCCAAGCTCAGCAATAATGCCTCGAAGATACGGCATCGGATCATGCAGATCACGCACAACATCCACAAATTTTCTGTCATACAGACCAAAGCCGGTAAACTGATCAATATGATCAATATCTGTAATCTTATTGATCAGTCTGTAATAGCATTCCCGCACCAGGTACATACCACGGCGTTCCTTACTTGCACTCTTCACTCCAATTACAATCTTTGTTCCCTTTTCCCATTCCCGGACAAATTGGGGGATCATGTCTACCGGATCCTGAAAATCTGCACACATACGTACCACACAGTCGCCATATGCCTGTTTCATCCCATACACCGGTGATCTCGCCTGTCCGAAATTTTTTGCATTAAAGATTGCCTTGATCTTTCTGTTATTTGCACAAAGTCCGCGAAGAAGCGCTTTTGTATTATCTTTTGAATGGTTGTCTATAAACAGGATCTCATAATCATATTCACTGAGGTCTTTCTCCATAACCTCTATGATCGCCTGTGACAGAGGAACCACATTTGCCTCTTCGTTATAGGTGGGAATTACCACCGAAATTTTCTTTCTCATTATTTTCTGTCTCCTGTATTCTGACTTTCCAGCCAGCAAAGCGTTTCTTTTATTCCTTCTTCAAAGGTATATTCCGGTACAAATCCAGTATCCTTTGTAAGACTATCTATATCTGCACACAGATTCCGCACTGCTCCCGGCGGATATGGTCTCGCGCCGATTCCCGGTGAATCCGCTCCGGTAAGTTCCGCCATCTGCATGATATATTCCCACAGAGGATGTGCCTGCCCGCTTCCCACACAGTAAACTGCACCATCTCTGCCTTTTTCGCCGATCAGATAATATGCGCGCCCTGCATCTTTGCTGTAAAGATAATCCCATCTCTGTTCTGCAGGGTAAACTCTGTTTTTTCACCTTTCAGCATTTTGCGCAGACCGGAAGCGATCATTGTCGTCTCTTTTTCATATATTCCATACACACTGAAAATTTCTCGGCCAGATCCATTCCATTCCAAGTTCCTTACAAAGCATGAAAGAAAGCTGGTTTGCAGCGAGCTTGCTCGCACCGTAAGGCGTCGTCGGATGTACCGGACTGTCCGGTGCGATCCGCGGAACATCCATCGGTCCATATTCCGCCTGTGAACCTGCTCCGATAAATCTTTTGCATCCCATTGCATGAGCAGCACGGACAGCCTTCAGAGTATAAAAGACATTTCTGCTCTGCAGCTCTGTACTGCTGTTTCGGTTTCCCGATTTCCCCATGATATGAAAAAAACGTATCGCATTCTCCGGTGATCTTCGCCGGAAGTTCTTCCAGTTTTTCCAGTTCACATTCTATCTGATGTATCCGTGCACTCTCCGGCAGACGTTTTGTCTTCGAAGACCCTGCACGTACAACTGCTTAAACCTCAATGTCATGTCTGTACATTCTTCGATCAATGCTGTACCGATCATACTGGTTGCTCCGGTAACAACGATTCGTTTCATTGCATTTCTCCATTCGTTTCTGTAAACATATTTTCTTCCAGTTCTTCTTTGCTGAGGAAAGGATACATATCTTCCAGCGGTGCCGATACCATACTTCCATCCGGAAGTTTTTTTGCAGAGGTTTTTGGTTCTGTTTTCTGATATTTTGTCACAAACACCTCGCACACAGATGCCCCGGTTTCCTCCAGGACCTGATGAAGTGTTTCCGGAAGTTCTTCTGCAGCATGCACTGCCCGATAAGAAAATCCATATGCCGGTATGATCTTGGACAGATCCGGGAAACTCAGATCTCCACTCTCTGCTCCAACTCCCACCAGCGGTGGTTCAAAATAACTCTGTTGTGTCTGTCGGATAGAATGATAACCCTGGTTATTGATCACAAATAATTTTACCGGAAGACGGTTCTGCCATATTGTCTGTAATTCCTGCAGATTCATCTGCAGACTTCCCTCACCGGTCACACAGACTACTGGTTTTCCGGGCTGTGCGACACAGATTCCGGTCGCTGCCGGGAGACAGAATCCCATAGACGCAGTATTTGGATTTGTAATAAAACGCTGACCTTTTTTTTACCCGAAATGCCTGATCTTCCTGCCACTCTGGAAGTTCCCACACTGACCATCAGTGTCTGCCCCTCCTGCATTGCTTTTGACAATTCTTCATAAAAAGCATAAATATTGGTACAGCCTTCTTCTACCGTCTCATAATGTTTCGCTGTCACCACCGGATATTTCTGTTTCCATACCTGACACTGACGTATCCAGTCTCTGCCTTTAAACAACGGATTCGTTTCATCTGCTCCCCGAAGTTTTGCCGCACAGATAAGCTTGCGTATCAGATCTCCTGCGTCACCACAGACCGGAAGACTGACATGGAGACTTGGTTTTTTCAGTTCATTTTCATCAATGTCATTCAGGATCGTATAACTGCCCCTTGCCCAGTCCTGATACTGGAAAACCGGTCTGTGCAAATCCCTGGCGATTCCCGATAGAAAGAAGCACATCGCTGTTCTGAAGTGCAAAATTTCCCGGACGTGTCCCGGTTCCTCCGCTTCTTCCGGCAAAATACGGATGTTCAGACTCCATGGCATCCACACTGCTCATTCCGGTAATCACCGGAACTCCCAGAATATTTACAGTTTTTGAAAATCATCCATTGCACCTGCAAGACGTACTCCACTTTCCCGGAAACAGAACCGGGCGACGGCTTTTTTCTATCTTGTCCAGAATCTGCTGAATGATATCCCTGTGAAATTTCTGCCGGTTTTTCTTTCGGATTCTCCTGTGGATCATATCCTCTCAATTTTTCTGTGTCAATGACTGCCCCCTGCACATCCAGCGGGATATCAAGCCACACCGGTCCCGGTCGTCCGTTCACCGCCATATAGAGGGCTTTTTCCAGATGATACCGGATATCTTCCGGATGAATGATCATCTGTGCATATTTTGTAATTGAGGTCACAACCGGTACAATATTACATTCCTGCACTCCCATGCTTCGAAGTTTCAGCCCGGACGCTGCAACCGTAGTTGCATATCTTGCCTGTCCTGAAAAAACCAGCATGGGAATCGAATCCATCCAACCGCCGAGCACACCGGTAATGGCATTCGTTGCACCAGGACCGGTCGTCACACAGACTGCTGCCATCCGATTATCCATACGTGCATAAGCCTCTGCAGCCATGGCACATGCCTGTTCATGATGCTGATAAGTACAGTGCAGTTTCGGATGATGTCCAAAAGCATCATTCATATGCATGGCACCACCGCCTGTTACAGTAAACACATCACGGATTCCCCACTCTGCTATATGATCCGCTATATAATCCGATACTTTCTGTTTCATTATGCCTGCTTCCTTCCATTCCATTTATTTTCACAGACCATAAATTTACCGGATGCCTGAATCGGGATCTGGTCCACATAGGTGATCCGAAGCTCTGCGTCTTCACCCAGGTAATGTCGGTATGCTGCGAGAAGTTCTGTTTCGTCCAGTCTGGAACGGTCCGCATTCACCAACAGTTCATAGTCTTTTTCTCCCCACTGGATACATTTTGCCTGGTAAACAGTTCCTTCGAACTTCAGCAGTGTATTCATAAAAACGTGAATTGATAGCGGCTCACCTTTTGTGTTATACATAAGAGAACCGCGGCGTCCATAAATCTCTGTATATTTTGCATGCACCCGGCCGTTCTTGTCATAATATACACGCATTTTCCCTGTGTCACCGGTATCATAACGAACCATTGGAAACGTTTTATTATAATAATCTGTCACAACGATTCTTCCCAGTTCTCCCGGCTCCGCCGGTTCATCGGAATCCAGTTTCAGAATCTCCGGATAAAAATTATACAGGTCAACCGTATATTCCGGATCCTCATCAAGCTGGATCGCAATAAAGCCATTTTCATTATTTCCATAGGACCGTACCGGAGAAAATCCGAACAGCTCTTTTGTAAGATCATAAGTTTCCTGCGGAAGTGCTTCTCCCATGGAAAATACCATTTCAACAGACCAGCGGCTGATATCTCTTCCTGTTTTTCTGATATACTGAGTCAACGCCGTCAGTGCACTGGAATACGTAACCAGAACCTGAATCTTCTTCTTCTCAATATCACGGCAGATTTTATCCAGTGACTCATCTCCCATATTGGAAATATCCACCATGATCAGATTATTTTTAAAAGATTTCCACTTACTGATCGTATTTTTTCCTTTTATCCACGCACGAAATTCTCCACGTTTCATTCCCATACGAAAGCCATTCAGTTCCATGCAGGAGATAAAGTTCATATTTACACGGCTCATTTTATCTCCGTCACAGAGTACTGTAAACGGAGTTCCTGTAGAACCACTGGTACTGAGCCTGTAGAGATTTCCTTGTTCTCTGACACAATCCACCAGCACCTCATCATAATGTTCGATAAAGTCACCTTTTGTCATGACCGGAAAATCTTCCAGTTTCGTCCATTCCGGATGTTCTTTATAATAAGGAGAGTGCTGTTTTACATAAGAAAGAAGTGTCTGTACTCTTCTTTCCATATAATCTTCTGTTACACCCTCAACAATTTCATGTTTATTGACTTCTTTTAATTTTTTCAGTCTGCCGCCCTTTGCAGCGTCAAGAAGATTAAATACCTCTCTTCTTAAAACTTCACCTGTCTGCATTTCTGTCTCCTTTATCCTTTCCTGCTTTCACAATACCCAGAATCACTACTGCTGCAACACGGAGACTATTGGCTCCAAGTGAAGCAACAGCAAATCCCATCATTCCATATGTGCGTGCCGCAAGTACTGATGACACGAGCAAAATACAAAAATGTGTAAGCTGAATCCACAACTGCCACCGTTCATCTGTAAACGTCAGAACGAGTATAAACAAAAATGCAGAAAACAGCCCAAGAATCTGCGCAAGATTCACAACCGTTACGATCCCTTTTACTGACTCATAAAGATTTCTGTAAAACAGCCACACAAAAAGTGGTGTTCCGATCTGACAGGCCACAAAAAAAACAAGACTTACACCGCCTCCGGCAAGAACAGCCTTTCCAAACTGTGAACGCGTCAGTCGTTCTTTTCTTTTTGTAAGATAAGAGATCACGATCGTATTAATTGGCGCGATCAGAAGTACCAGCGTCTTTCCGATCAGCGAAACAACATAATACTGTGTGACCTGTTCATTACCGAGGATCTGTTTGATCACAAGGCGATCCATATTCATTGTCGTATTGGTAATAAGATACGATAACGTAAGAAAAAAGCCTCGACCGAGTGCCGTCGTAAAAAATTCGCTTCTTCTGAAAAACTGATGAAAAATATTTCCGGTAACACCGACCAAAGCCAGTGCCGCGGCTTCACCGATCAGATAGATCCACACCCATTGTCCGGTTAGGCGATATATACCAAATCCGGCAAGATATCCGATTCCGATCAAAAAATAGTAAATAAAATATCTCCGGTAGTTCAGATTCAGACGATATTCCACATCACCATAATAGCGGAATACAGTCAGCATAAACATCAGGAAAACGCCAGCTGCCATCAACGGACTTTCCAGGCTTTTGCCGGACATAAACAGTGCAACAATACTTCCGATCAGTCCAAAGCCAAGCAGAAGCCAGTCATAGTCCCCATTGGTCACATCAAAATCCCGTCTTACTACAAGACGGCTATTATTCAGAGCCTGCCCGATAGACGGACATATGATCGCAACAAGTCCTGTAATGTACAAAAGACCGCCAAGCTGTTCTGCTCCCATCATTCTGTTAAGAAGCGGAGTGATCACAATCTGGAGCACTGCATTCATAAAAAGCAGACCGCCCATCGTATACAGGGTATTTACCGCAATACCTTTTTTCTGTTCTCTGCCTTCCAAACTGTTTCCTCCTGCCATTTACCCACAGAATCCTTTATGCTGCTGATATTTTTCACATCGGTTTTCTATGTATTTTCTTTTTCCGGAAGCAAGCACCGGAATCTCATCAACGATTTCCACTTTAATGCGGGCTTCCTCTCCCAGATACGGTCGAATACGACGCAGGATTTCCTCCCGATCCATTGCTTCCGGATCACCATTCAGCCAGATCGTATAATCTCTGACATCTTCCTGAATAAATCGATACTGCTTTACTCCCTGAATGTCCCACAGATTATTGGTAATAATATACGGCGTGACCGCTTTGCCTTCACAGTCATAGATCAGGTCGCTCCGTCGTCCGTAAAGTTCTGAAAGATAAAGTTTAAAACGACCGTTTTTTTCTTTCCGGGCCGCAACTGCCGTGTCTCCATTGTCATAACGCAGGATCGGAAATGCATAGTTAAAAAGATCTGTGATCACGATTCTTCCCAGTTCTCCAGGTTCTGCCGGTTCATCAGAATCCATCTTCAGGATCTCATAATAATAGGTTTCTGTATCAATATGATACCCTTCATCTTCCCTGTTCTGAAGGCCCATGATTCCGTTTTCTTCATTGGAATACCATGCCCGCACCGGACAGTTGAACTGTTTTTCCAGAGTTCTTCTTACCGGTTCCGGCATTGTCTCCGAAATCGGAATAATTGCTTTCACTACACATCTGCTGCAGTCTCTTCCTGTTTTTCTGATATATTCACTCAGTTCTCCAAGGGCAGAAGAATATCCTACCAGACATTTGACTTTTTTCTTCTCGATCACATGAAACATTTCTTCCAGAGCTTTTTCATCCATTCTGGAACTGTCCATCATGATCAGATTTTTCCTGCAGAAGCTGAAATTTGCTTTTGCGTACATTATTTACCCATACCCGGATAAATGCTTCCTTCATTCCAATATAATATCCGGCTGCCGCTCCGAGAAAAATCCCACCCGCTGTATTATGACGGATCTTGTCACGATTCTGGATCATTCTGAGTGGAGTTCCTGTCGATCCACTGGTACACATTACCCGGTTATCTGGTGCATCTTTATATGTGGAAGATACAAAACGGTCATACTGCTGTCGGAAGGTATCTTTATTTACCACCGGAAGATCCTCAAGAGAACAGGTTTCCGGATAATCTTTATAAAAATCAGTAGTCTTAACTGCATGCGCGATCAGATTCTGGATTCTCTTCTCTGTCTCCTCAACAGAGCTGCCTTCTTTCCAGGCATAACGAATCTGGTCATAATATTCTCTGGTCTTTCCACCTTTCATTTTGTCCAGCATCCAGAACCCCATCCAGCGAAGTCTTTCATCTAAAATCATTATTTTCCATCCTGCTTTCTGCTGTAAATCAGTTTAATGCATCCTTGATCGCATCTGCCATCGCCTGCAGCATTTCATCTGTCATTCCCGGATATACACCGATCCAGAAGGTGTCTTTCATAATACGGTCCGTATTTTCCAGACTTCCCGCAATACGATATCCTTTTCCGGAAACACGCATCTGATCAAAGCATGGATGTTTTGTCAGATTACCGGCAAACAGCATACGTGTCTGTACACCTCTGGATTCAATCTCCTGTACCAGTTTGTTTCTGTCTACGCCTTCCTTGCATGTGATCAGGAATCCAAACCAGCTCGGTTTTGAATTTGCACATGCCTCCGGAAGGATCAGTTTATCCTCTGTAACCTTTCAGTGCTTCTTTCAGATAATTAAAGTTGTGGATTCTTCTTCCACAAAAGACGGGAATTTTCTGAGCTGCGCACATCCGACAGCAGCCTGCATATCTGTTGCCCTTGAGGTTATATCCAAAATGAGAGTATACATATTTGTGATCATACCCAACCGGAAGTTCTCCATACTGACGGTCAAAACGATGTCCGCAGAGATTATCCTGTCCCGGTGCACAAATACAGTCTCTTCCCCAGTCTCTGAACGAACGTGCGATTCTGTTCAGGAGCGGATCATCTGTATAAACAGCACCGCCTTCTCCCATTGTCATATGATGCGGTGGATAAAAACTGGAAGTTCCGATATCTCCGATCGTTCCGGTCAGTTTCTCTTCCCCGTTGATCGTATAAACAGATCCAAGTGCATCACAGTTATCTTCGATCAGCCACAGATTATGATTATCACAGAATTCTCTAACTGCTTTCAGGTCAAATGGGTTTCCAAGTGTATGAGCAAGCATGACCGCTTTTGTCTTCGGAGACCATGCGGCTTCCAGAAGAGATGGATCAATATTGTACTGTGGAATCGTTACATCAACAAATACCGGTACCGCACCGTACTGGATCATCGGAGAAACTGTAGTCGGAAATCCGGCCGCAACGGTGATCACTTCATCCCCCGGAAGAATCTGTCGTTCTTTCAGAAGCGGAGATGTAAGTGTCATAAATGCGAGCAGATTTGCAGAGGAACCGGAATTTACCAGGGAACAGTAACGAACACCGAGATATTTTGCAAATGCATGTTCAAACTCATCTGTATAACGTCCTGCAGTAAGCCAGAATTCAAGGGAACTGTCCACAAGATTTACCATTTCTTCTGCATCATAAACCCTGGACGCATACGGAATACGGTCACCTTTCTGATATGGTTTCTTTTTGTTATGGTATTTTTCACAATAATTTCTTGTCATTTCCAGAATCTGCTCTCTGGCCTGCTGTTCTGTCATTTCTTCAAACATAATAGTCTCCTTCTGTATTTTATTTTTTTTATATAGTACAGAAACTTTTCCCCATAAAAAGGAATCGTCTCTTTTAGTTCATAATGATCCATGAACCACCGATATGTTTCCGGATCATTCCGTTTCCAGATATTCATGGATGATTTTCCGGTAAATGCCCCTGGCACTTCCGCATGTTCCAGCTGGTCTTTCAGCTCTTTCAAACTGTCCGGGCGAACGAGCATATCACTGAAATCCATTGTAAAACATTCTGTCCGCCGATGAAGCATGCTGCAGATTTCGGGAACATTGATACCAAATGACGGAGTATTCTCAGGAACAACTGCTGCGATCTGCTCTGCGAAATCCTCAAATTCCTGCACATTATGATAATTTTCTTTAATCTTGCTGTTCTGTGCAAACTGAAGAACCGTTCCGGTAGCCATTGCAAGAACCGCAACTATACAGATCAGCCCTACACCACTGACGGTCACATGTCTGAGCGAAAGGCTGTCAAATCTTTTCCATTCTTCATTTTTGATAAATTCGATTCCCCTCTGTCCCCAGTATGCAGCCATGATTGCAGCCGGCATGGTAATACAGTCCAGATTGTGATATGCCGGGCGGTTAATATAATACACCAGACATCCCAGTGATCCAACACTCAGAAGAAACAAAAATTCTTTTTGCCAGCAATGCCTCTCTTTTCCACTGAACCAGCCGGTCATTCCCAGAGCCGTTCCGGTCAGAAACAGTGTGATCACTGCCATATATGCATTGGGTTCTGTAGGCATATCCAGATGAAGAACTCCCGTCATATAACTGCCTGACAGCAATGGGATCAGAAAGTCATCAAACGAATTTGCCGGACTGTGTTTCAGGATATTATAGAGATTTACTGTTCCATACGCTCCAAACACCGCCCCGGCCATTCCGGCAAACTGTGCAAAGCTTAACCACAATAGTCTACGGATCTTTATTTTTCCCACAGACAGAAAACGTGAAATAAGCATTCCTGCCCACGCCACAGTAAGAATCAGTCCGGTCTCTGTATTCCAGAGGATTGCCAGCAGACAGATCAGATACCCACCCACTGCCGTCCAGAAATTGCACAGCTCTTTTTTGAGGATCCATGCTCCATACAGAAACAGCAGCATCGGAAAAATTACCCGATGCGGCCAAACCTGCCAGTAAAAGCCACCTCGCATACCAAGTACAGGAAATGTAACTGCCAAAGCACCAAGTACCCTCAACACACGGCTTTTGACTAGCAGTTCCAGGATAAGAAATGCACAAATATGTGCAAAGGCTCCAATTCCGGCAACCATGGCAACAAAGGCTTTGAAATCACCATGAACAAGTTCCATTGGAATCTTAAAGAAAAGTCCGTAATGTCCATAAATACTCGTAACATTATGCGTATATGGCATTCCCTGATAAATATTGTAGACAGAATTGAAATATGCGTGCCCATGGTAAGCATCGCTCAGTTCTCCTCTTCCAAAAATATTCGGTGTGTACATACTGTAAAAAACGAGGAGCACCAACGCTGCATATACCAGCCGGATAATCCACTCACCGTCTTTTTCCGGAAAGCAGACATTTTGACATGCCCAGAAAAAGATTGCAAGTTCTGCCAAAAACAAAATGCTGCGATCACTGCCGGCTGTGTGTGCCATCCGTAATTTCGCCGCCACAGATTCCAAGCTGTTCCGTCTCTCCTGAGATACAAAGCAGCCAGAACGGAATCTGTATAAACAGCATCAGCCAAAATACTGTTTTTCTGGCTTTGACATTCTCCGGAAAAGTTTTCCCGCAACTTCATGCCTGTGTGCGATTCCCATTCCAACTACAAAGAGCAGACAAAACAGGATCAGAGACATTCCATATACAAGCATGTTACTGTTTCCCAGACTGTTGATTTTTTCTGCCAGTCCCGGAATCATAAAACAGCTCATAAAAAAGCATGCCGATAAAACCCACGCTGCAAAAGCGCAGATAACCTCTCTATTCTTTTTCATATTTTCTTTTCTTCTATCCTTTTATACTTTTTATATTCCAAAATATTCTTTGATCTGACAGTCCGTATATTCTGCCATATTCTGACCGGCAAGCCATGCCTGATACCATTTTTGCAGTGTTGACTACTGCTTCATCCACCTGCCAGCGAGGTTTCCAGCCCAGCCGGTTTCGAATACGGGAACAATCCAGTTTGAGGAAATTTGCCTCATGAGGACCTCCCTGACAGAGATTTTCCCATGCTGCCCCATTTCCCCATGCTGTGCAGAACAGGTCTGCAAGTTCCCCGGTGGTCAGACAGCTTCTGTCATCTGGTCCTACATTATAAGATCCTGCCTTCCGGCTGTCCTGATACTGTTCTTCCGCGATCAGAAGATACGCGCCCAATGGTTCCAGTACATGCTGATATGGTCTGGTAGAATGTGGATTCCGAACTGCAATCTTTTTTCCACCGGAAACAGCACGCACACAGTCCGGAATGATACGGTCTGCTGCAAAATCACCGCCTCCGATCACATTACCGGCACGCGCAGTTGATACTGCAATATCCATGTCTTTCAAGAAAGATTTCTCATAACTGTGTGTTACAAGTTCTGAGCAGGATTTGCTATTGGAATACGGATCGTAGCCATCCAGTTCATCCGTTTCGCGATACCCCCATTCCCATTCATTATTCTTATAAACTTTATCTGTTGTTACATTCAAAAAAGAGCGGACGCTTCCACACTGCCTTACTGCTTCCAGTACATTGACCGTCCCCATAACATTTGTCTCATAAGTATTTACCGGATTTTTGTAAGATTCCCTTACGATCGGCTGTGCCGCCAGATGAAAGACAATCTCCGGCTGTGTTTCTTTAAACACCTGTATCATATGCTCCAGATCACGAATGTCTCCGATCACAGAATGGATCTGACTTTCCAGATCTGTCAGCGTGAATATTGATGGATCTGTCGGTGGCTTCTGAGAATATCCGGTCACTTCCGCTCCCAACTCCTGAAGTATCCTGCAGAGCCATGTCCCCTTAAATCCGGTATGTCCTGTCACCAGAACTTTCTTCCCTTTATAAAAATTTAGATTGAATTCATTCATATCGACCGCTTAAACTCCTGTAAAATACTTTATAGAATTTTTCCAAAATCTCCACATACTTTCCTCATAACCCTTTTTTCCAAAAAAAGCCATTATTAGTTTTATTATACTATAAAGCTGACGTCCCCGCAATCTGCGAAGCGCCAGCTTCTTAATTTAAAAATTTAAAATTTTTTGACTTCTATTTTTCAAACAGATCTACCAGTTCCTGTCCATCGTCATATCCGGCATCTTTCAGCTGTTCTACGAACCACTCGTCCACACCTTCTACGGCATTTTTTTGAAGGAATCGATATCCATATCCTCATTTTTTAGTGATTGTCACACCATTCTTTGACTGCCAGCGGTTCATGATTTCTTCATCACCGGAGCGGTTGATGTAACGTTCATACTCAACAGCTTTCTGTCCACACTCATCAACGACTGCCTGCTGCTCTGGTGTCAGAGTATCGTACAGATCCTGGTT
>ENA-OQET01000426-OQET01000426.1-human-gut-metagenome-genome-assembly--contig:-NODE-426-length-22431-cov-3.745741_pt1 | contig 22431 bp, 22 predicted proteins | sample MGYA00242800_ERZ504645 | MGnify/ENA primary metagenome ERZ504645 (study PRJEB26092, sample SAMD00036308) | human gut metagenome | host: Homo sapiens | study: EMG produced TPA metagenomics assembly of... | reverse complement strand
GCGTTTTTCTTTTTTCAAATAAAAAAGAAAAATGCCGAAACGCGGAAAGTGTGAAAAGTTTGATTATAGTGGGACGCGAAGGTAGTAAGCCAATTATAAACAAATCAAAATTGTTGTATCGGCTATCGCCGATAGCGGACAGCCGCGAGGGCTGTCCCTACAAGTTGCATAGCAATAAAATTGTACAAATTTCACGGGCGGATGATATCCGCCCTACACAATCGTGTCAATTTACAATATTAAAATTGTTTGCCTGACGGCGGCTTCACCCTCACAGATCCAAAGTCCTGCGGCAAGCGGCAAAAAATCCTGCCCAAGCAGAATCGTGCGGGCAGGATATTTATTATTGCATATAGGCTTTATTGTTCGTTATCTCTCAGAAAATCTCTGACCTCGAGCAGGCTGCCGAGCTTTTTCCAAAGTATCTTCTCGGTCTCCTCGTCTGCCTGCCATAGGTCGGGCACCATTATCACGCGGCATCCGGCGTTATGCGCAGCCCACAGACCGTTGCGTGAATCTTCGAGAGCTATGCAATCCTTTGGGCTTTCGCCGAGCAGCTCGCACGCCTTGAGATAGATATCCGGCGCGGGCTTTGAGCGCGTCGCCATTTCGCCGCTGACTATTATATCAAACTTATCAGTTATACCCGCGCTTTCGAGGTTGCGCAGAACGGCTCTGCGGGTCGAGGACGAGGCTACTGCGGTCTTTATCCCCGACGATTTCAGCCAGTCGAGCAGCTCATAAAGACCATATTTCACGGGAACTTTGTTGTGTTCATAAAAATTATCGGTGAATTCCCTGCCGTAGCGACGCATGGCCTTGGTATCGACATTGCTCCCGAACTCCTCGCGCCATATCTCGTCCGCGCGCTCGGCTGTCACGCCGAGGGTCTTCATGACCATATATCCCGCCTTGCCGAGTCCCATCTTTTCGCCCGCGTAGTTCCACGCCGCCATCGCAAGGCGTTCGGTATCAAACATCAGTCCGTCCATATCGAAAACAGCAGCTTTTATTTTCACAAGGACACCTCCGTGGAAATCTTCTTTGGATTCGGGCTATAAAGCGCTCGCCATACATCATGGGCATAAGCCGGCTTAATAAAAAAAGCACTTGCTAAAGCAAGTGCTTTTTTCTGGCTGGGGAATAGGGGATTCGAACCCCAACAAACAGAGTCAGAGTCTGTCGTGCTACCGTTACACAATTCCCCAATATCAAACTCCGAACAGGTTTTCTCTCACCTGCGAGTCAATATTATACACACTCTCAGTCCCTCTGTCAACCTTTTTTCAAAAATTTTTCGCATGGGATGAAAGTTTTTTATTTTAGCTTTGATGAAGCGGCGGAAAAGCGGTCGACACGACTGGATTTTATTTTATGCAGATATTGATTTTTCATACACACTGTGCTATTATATCAAGGCAATGCAGGTGTAGTTCAATGGCAGAATGTCAGCTTCCCAAGCTGAACACGGGGGTTCGATTCCCCTCACCTGCTCCACCCTCCCGGATGCTATGCGTTCGGGAGTTTTATTATATTCCGACAAAAAGACCCGTCTGGGATAACCGGACGGGTCGATTTTTTGTTTTATTACACGAGAAGCATACGGTCGTTATCGAGCTCTTTGCCCGCGTTCTCTTTGAACTTGCCGAGCAGATCCTGAACGGTGAGCTTTGACCGTTCCTCCCCTTCGGCGTCGAAAATTATGTTTCCGCCGTGCATCATTATCGTGCGGTTCCCGAGTTCGAGAGCCGACTGCATATTGTGCGTTATCATAAGGCAGGTGAGATTATTCTCGCTGACGATGCTCTTTGTGAGCGTGAGAACTTTTTCAGCCGTTGCGGGATCGAGCGCCGCTGTGTGCTCATCGAGAAGCAGGAGCTTCGGCGGATTGAAAGTTGCCATCATGAGCGTCAGAGCCTGTCTCTGACCGCCGGAGAGCAGACCGACCGGCTGACTCATTCTGTCCTCAAGTCCCATCTCAAGCAGGGCGAGCTTATCTCTGAAAAGCTTCTTATCGCCCTTCGAGACTCGGCTCAGCCAACCGCCGTGACCTGCGGCAAGGGCTAAATTTTCTTCTATCGTCATGCCGGGCGCGGTGCCGCGCATCGGATCCTGAAAAAGTCTGCCGATGCTCTTGGCACGCTTATGCTCGGGCATGAGAGTGATATCTTTTCCGTCGAGCGAGATGCTGCCGGAATCGGTTATAAAGCTGCCGGCGATGGCATTGAAAAGTGTTGACTTGCCCGCGCCGTTCGCGCCGATGACCGTTATAAAATCACCCTCGGCGACGCTCAGGGATAGATCGTCTATCGCCTTTTTGGCGTTCGCCGTGCCGGGATTGAAAGTTTTCGAGATGTGTGATATTTCAAGCATCTGCTTTCCTCCTTCCCGAACGGGTCTGAATTCTGCGCTTTAAAAGCGGGAGCTGTTTTTTGAAATAGGGTGTTGCTATCGCCGCGATAACTATAACGGACGAGACAAATTTGAGCATGAACGCCGGCATATCAAAGCGCAGAGCGATTGTATAAATAAGCCTGAATATGAACGCGCCGAGCACCATACCGAATATCCTCAGCGGCATCTTCTTTCTGCCGAGGAACACGCCGCCGATAAGCAGGGACGCGAGGGCAATGGTCACCATTCCGGTTCCGATATCGATATTGACTGATCTCTGCGACTGGGCGAGCAGGCAGCCCGACAGCGCGGTGAACGAGTTCGCGACGCAGAGTCCGATTATTGTAGTAAACGCCGGATTGACGGACGAGGAGCGAACCATATCGGGGTTATCGCCCGTCGCTCTTATTGCGAGTCCGAGGCGGGTTTTCAGGAAAAGTCCGAGTATAACAGCAACCGCCGCGACGGCGATTATCGCCACGAAGAGCTTTGACTGTCTCGCCACTGGAGTGCCCTTGAGGAGCGCCGCCATCTTGGTGAACACAGTGTCCGTTTTATTCATATTGAGTATCGACGAGCCGCTCATGACAGCGATATTTATTGAATAGAGTCCCGTATTTACGATTATTCCGGCGAGCAGGCTGTTGATGCCCATTTTCGTCTGGAGTATCGCCGTTATAAAGCCCGAGGCTATTCCCGCCGCCATCGCTGCGGCTATTGACAGATACGGATGACCCGCTATCGCGACCACCGCGCCGACCGTTGCGCCGAGCGTAAAGCAGCCGTCGGTCGAAAGATCGCAGACATTGAGCATCGAATAGCTCAGGAACAGTGCAAGCACCGTGAGCGAGGTTATAAGTCCCAGCTCGAGCGCCGACTGGCCGAGTGAAAATATCGAATCCAAAGACATTGTGTTTCCTCTTTCCTGCTTTATTGAGCCGCCCGGGAAGCAGTGCTCCCCGGGGACTGATTGAATCTTATTTTACATCGTCGAAGCTCTCGGCGGTGGTGATGCTCTTAACTTCGGTGCACTTGGGAGCGAAGAGCTTCGAGACTTCGTCGAAGTTATAGCCGAGCTTTGCGCAGATTTCGGTGTTTATTGTTGCAGTGCCGTTATCGAACATGAGCACAGGGGTGGTTGCGGGGTCTTTGCCGTTTATCATGATATCGATTATCATATTTGCGGTCTCAACGCCGAGATTTGCGTAGTCAACGCCGTAGCCGAGGAAAGCTCCGTTGAGGGCGAAGGAATCAGCGCCTGTGTAGTGCGGAATCTTTGCGTCCGCGAAAATCTCATATATGGAGAGCTCGGACTTCATTATCGTGTTGTCGGTGGGAGTGAACACTGCCTGAACGCCGTCGGAAACGAGTGCCTTTGCGGCGAGGGTGACTTCGTCAACGGTGGTGCCGGTGCGCTCTATCACTTCAATGCCCTTGGCCTCGAGATACGCCTTCGCGTCGGCTATCGGCTTAGTCGAGGAATCCTGACCGACATCGTAGAGCAGACCGACCTTCTTTATATCGGGGTCCTTGAGAAGTATAAGGTCCATTATGGCGTTGGTGTTGAGATAATCGGAGGTTCCGGTAATCTGACCGCCGGGTGCGTCGAGGGACTCGACAAGCTTTGAGCCGAGGGGATCGCTGACTGCGGAGAACACGACCGGGATATCGCTGTTCTCGGTCTCGACTGCCGCCTGCATTGCGATTGCGACCGGGGTCGCGACGCCGACCATAAGATCGACCTTGTCAACGATGAAGTTTGAGATTATCTGATTCATAACAACTGAATCGCCGTTGCAGTTATCGTATTTGACTTCGATCTCGACGCCCTTTTCGGCGGCGACGGAAGCAAGCTGCTTTTTGATGTTATCGACTATCTGATTGAGCGATGCGTCATCGACATAGTTGCATATACCGACGGTGTATTTCTTCTTCGTATCTCCGTCCTTTTTGCCGCAGGCGGCGAAGCAGGTAACTGTGAGCATAAGTGCGAGTACAAGTGCGATTATCTTTTTCATTGTATTTCTTCCTTTCGGTAATTGATAAAAATTTTTTGAGCTAAACTAAGAATCGAAAATATCACAGGCGCGGCATGCGCCAAAGTTTACTCAACAAAAACATAACTATCTCCTCCGAAATAAAAAAACTCCTGTCCCTGCAATAATGCTGGGACAGGAGATATTATCATCCTGCGGTGCCACCCGGCTTGACGCTTTTGCGTCCGCTTAGCGCGTACTGACATACGCTGACTTTTCTTCACGGAGAGTCCTGCTCCGGCGCACATACTTAAAGGATAACCTTTGTTCCGATTGCCCTTAGAAGTCCATTCAGGTTTCTTTCATTCTGCCGCAATCCCACCGCCTGCGGCTCTCTTCGAGATGAGGGAGAAATCTTACTTACCCTTCTTCAACGGTTTACTGAATTGTAACACTCTGTGCTTTTGTTGTCAACACATTTTTTCACTTTTGTTTCAAGAACCAGTTTTATTGTAGGTTATGGACGCGAAATCCGACAAAATTCACAAAATTCGCCGTCCGCTTGCTAAATGGTATGCCGCGAAGAGTGCCTGTGTGACCAAAAAGGCGAATAGACAATATATTAAATATGGGATGTCTTTGCGCGCCCGCAAAACGGACGCCCTGCAAATTTTACCCAACGGAGGCCTTTTATGAACAACGAAGATATAGTCTCGCTCATGGAGCGATACAAGAGAGAACTGCTCGAATTTGAAAAGCGCAACACGGCACCGGTATCCGCGCAGGAAAAGGCGGAACCTGAGCCCGTATCGGCGCAGCAGGAAAGCCAAGCCGAACAGGTTTCGGCGCAAGTGCAGGAAGATGCAGAGCCTGTAAACGCGCCGGCGGCAGAGCCCGCAAAGGCGGTTTCGGCAAAGGCAGAGGAAAACGAAGCGGTGAGCGCCGCGGCGACAGTTACAATTCAGCGGCAAACCAACGCTCAGAGGGAGAGTCAGATGCAGTTTGACGACGGCGCGGACACGGACAAATCCCAGTTCACACCCGAGCGCACGCAGGCGGCAGGGCGCGGAGACATCCCCCAGCCGCGCACGATATTCGTCGACCCGCAGACGCTCAAAAACAAAAATCTCACCTCGACGAACACCCAGTCCGCGATGCAGAGGTTCGACGAATTCAAGAGCGAGTGCAACAAGCGCGGCATCCTGCGCGTTGAGACCTACAGCTCGAACGGGCTCTATCCCGTCGGCAACAGCCGAGTGATAGTATACAAAGAGATAGACGGCGAAAAATATTATATATATGATTCGCACACCGATTCGAGCGGCATACTCGACAATCTCCAGCTGCCCGCTCCCGACAAATCCCTGTCGGAGACAGAGCAGGGCTCGTGCGGGCTCGCGCCGTATGCGACATACGATATATTCGTCAGCCACCCGGGATTCATCAGCACATATCTCGAAAACGTTCCGATCTTCGACTCCACCGTTTCAATACAGTCGGTCGAAATGCTGCCGACGGTCAGCGGCGAGCAGGATCCGACCGTGATAAACGAATCGGTCTGAGGAGTGATACTATGGCAGCAGATACTCCCGTTATCCCCCAGACAATAACAGTCCACCTCGGCAGACCGAACGCGGCGGCGAGGAATGTAACTGTGCCGTTTACGGATTATCTCAAAAATGTCGCATCGAGCGAGATATATCCGACATGGCCGGAAAACGCGATACGCGCCAACATATATGCGCAGGCGTCGTTCGCGCTCAACCGCATATATACAGAGCACTACCGCAGCCGCGGCTACGACTTCGACATCACGAACTCGACCGCATACGACCAGGCATATATTGAGGGGCGCAGCGTGTTTTCAAACGTCGCGAAGATAGTCGACGAGCTTTTCAACAACTATGTTACAAAGGGCGACCAGGTTCAGCCCTATTTCACACAGTACTGCTCCGGGCGCGAGGTCACCTGCGACGGGCTCTCGCAGTGGGGCACGGTCACGCTCGCGAATCAGGGCTATACGCCATACCGCATACTTCAATATTACTACGGGAACGACATCAATATAAAGACGGCGCCCGTCAAGAATATCCGCGAATCATATCCCGGCAGGGCTCTGCGCCTCGGCGACATATCGGAGGATGTCAGGATAATCCAGCGCCAGCTCAACCGCATCGCGCGAAACTATCCCGCCATTCCGCGCATTCCCTCCCCCAACGGAATATTCGACACGGCGACGCGCGAATCGATCAGAAAGTTCCAGAGCCTATTCAACCTCACCGTTGACGGCATCGTCGGCAAGGCGACATGGTATAAAATAAAGCAGCTCTATGCCGGAATACTGAGACTCGGCGAGCTATACAGCGAAGGACTGAAGCTGACCGACGTCGAGCGGCAGTTCAAGACTGTCATAAAACGCGGCGACCGAGGTCAGGATGTGAGCACGATACAGTATTTCTTGAACTTTATCGGCAACTTCACAAACAACATCCAGCCCCCGGCCGTGGACGGCATTTTCGGTCGGGACACATACAACAGCGTCGTACAGTTTCAGCAGCAGTACGGCCTTGCGCCGGACGGCATTGTCGGGCGCGACACATGGAACAAGCTGCAGGCTGTATATAATGATATCCTGCGAACCTTCCCCGGCGAATTTTCAATCTATGATCAATATGCGCGTTTTGCATATCCCGGCTACAATCTGCTCCGCGGCAGCACGGGCAGTGCAGTGAGAAATCTTCAGGAATATCTCCAGGTTCTCTCGCGCGGCGTCGAGAGCGTGCCGTATGTTGCGGCGGACGGCATTTTTGGCCCTCAGACGGAGGCGGCGGTCAAGGCGGCTCGACGATATTTCGGGCTGACCCCGAACGGCGTTGTCGGTCCGCTGCTCTGGTATGCGATAGCGGAATACTATTATTACAACGTATAATCCCGACAAAAACGGAGATGATATACGGCGTGAAACAATTGCCGTATATCATCTTTTTCTTTCAAGGGCGGGATATTCATATGGAAAAGCAGACTTTTTCGGGGAACTACGAAGCCGACATTGCTTCGCTCAATCTGCGGCTGCGCGTGAGCGAGAGCTTTGACCTCGTCAGCCGTCAGATAATGATCGGCAGCCACCGCGCCATGCTGTGGTTCATCGACGGATTCATAAAAGACGGGCTGATGGAAAAAATCATGAGCTTCATGATGAACGCGGACGAGAAGAAGCTCAAAACTGTCGGCACAACGCGCGAATTTGCCGACGCGTTCGTGCCCTATGTCGAGACCGAGGTCGTAAACGACTTCGACAGGTTCGAGACTTTTCTCTTCTCCGGCGCATTGGGCATGATAGTTGACGGGTTTAAAGAAGCTATAATTATAGACGTGCGAACCTATCCCGCGCGAAGCGTGGACGAGCCGGAGAACGACAAAGTGCTTCGAGGCTCGCACGACGGCTTTGTCGAGACGCTGATATTCAACACCGCGCTCATCCGCCGCAGAGTCAGGGACACGAAGCTCACGATGTATTTGACGCAAGTGGGAACGAGGTCGAAAACAGATATTGTGCTCTGTTATCTTGAGGGCACGGCCGACCCCAAGGAGGTCGAAAAGATAAAGAAAAAGCTGAATTCCATAGACATAAACGCTCTGACCATGGGGCACGAGAGCCTTGCGGAATGTCTTATACCGAAGCAGAGGTTCAACCCCTTTCCGAAGGTGCGTTACACCGAGCGCCCGGACAGCGCGGCGGCGAGCATATATGAGGGCAGTCTGCTGATAATCACGGATACCTCGCCCTCGGTTATGATAATCCCGACGGGCGTATTCGATTTTTTGCAGGACACGAACGATTTCTATTTTCCGAGCCTTATCGGAAGCTATCTGAGAATCGTCAGAATGATAGTTTTCCTGCTCGCTCTGCTTTTAACGCCCGTGTGGTTTCTGCTGATTCAAAACCCAGAATATATCCCGCCGTGGCTCGACTTCATAAAGATAGAGCACCCGACGAGCGTGCCCGTCATAATGCAGCTGCTGATAATCGAGATAGTCATAGACGCGCTGAAACTGGCGTCGCTCAACACGCCCAATGCACTGAGCAACTCCTTTAGCGTCATCGGTGCGCTCGTACTCGGAGAATTTGCCATTGCCGCGAAGTGGTTCACGGCGGAGGTCGTTCTCTATATGGCGTTTGTCGCTATAACCAACTTCGCTCAGCCGAGCTATGAGCTCGGGTATGCGTTCAAACTCTGCCGCATGATGATACTGATACTGACGGCAATATTCAACCTCTGGGGGCTTCATTGCGGGGCTTGTGATAACCGCTCTGTTGATTTCATTCAATAAGACCGTCAGCGGGCGCTGCTATCTCTATCCCCTCATTCCGTTTAACGGCAGGGCGCTGACCTCGCTTATGCTGCGAAAGCCGATAACCAAAAGCAAAAACTGACAAAAATCGTTCCTCTAAAAATAATATCCGCGCATATTGCAATGGGCTCGCTCTTTTGATATAATTATATTGAATCGAAGCATTTTCGCTTCGGTCAATATATCAAAGGAGGAGCCTGTTTTGCCGGAATACACAATGCTTATATTATGGATAGCGCTGCTCATAGCGTTCATCGTTGTTGAAGCCGCGACCGTCCAGCTTGTCACGATCTGGTTCGCCGTTGGTGCGGCGGCGGCTCTGATATCGGAGCTTTGCTCGGCACCCGTCTGGCTTCAGTGGGTGATTTTCGCGGCAGTGTCGCTCGTCGCGCTTGCGGTGACCCGTCCGCTCGTCAAGAAATTTTCAAAAAAGCGCGTTCAGCCGACCAACGCTGACAGATACATAGGTCTCGAGGGAATAGTCGAGGAGACTGTTGACAACACCGAGGGCACCGGTATAGTGAAGGTCGAGGGCTCGACCTGGACGGCAAGATCGTCCGACGGCAGCCGCATTGAAAAAGGTTCAAATATCACCGTTGACAGAATCGACGGCGTTAAACTTATGGTTTCAAAACACTAAAGGAGGATTATTATGGGACCTGTAGCAATCGGAGTAATCATCGGCATAATCGTGCTCGTGCCTGTCGTTATTGTCGTGCTCAACATCAAGATAGTGCCGCAGTCCAAGGCCTATGTCATCGAGCGCCTCGGCGCATATTCGACCACATGGCAGACCGGCATCCACTTCAAGATACCTTTCGTTGAGAAAGTATCGAAGACCGTCTCCCTCAAGGAGCAGGTTGTGGATTTCCCGCCCCAGCCCGTTATCACAAAAGATAACGTCACGATGCAGATAGACACGGTCGTTTTCTTCCAGATAACCGACCCGAAGCTCTATGCATACGGCGTGGAGCGCCCGATATCCGCTATCGAAAATCTCTCGGCAACAACGCTGAGAAACATCATCGGCGAAATGGAGCTTGACCACACGCTGACTTCGCGCGATGTCATCAACGCAAAAATCAGAGTTATCCTCGACGAAGCCACCGACGCATGGGGCATCAAAGTAAACCGCGTTGAGCTTAAGAACATTCTTCCCCCGCCCGAGATTCAGGACGCGATGGAGAAGCAGATGAAGGCAGAGCGTCAGCGCCGTGAGGCAATCCTGCGCGCAGAGGGAGAAAAGGCGAGCAAGATCCTCGTTGCAGAGGGTCAGAAAGAGAGCCAGATCCTCGCCGCAGAGGGCGACAAGCAGGCCGCCATTCTTCACGCAGAGGCTGTCAAGGAAGCGAAGATTCGCGAGGCAGAGGGTGAGGCGCAGGCTATCGTCGCCGTTCAGGAGGCTCAGGCGAAGGCTATCGCCCTGATAAACGAAGCCGCCCCGAAGGACGGTTATCTGACGATAAAGAGCCTTGAAGCATTCGCAAAGGCTGCTGACGGCAAGGCGACGAAGCTCATCATTCCGAGCGAGCTTCAGTCCCTCGCGGGACTTGCGGCGAGCGCAAAGGAGATTTTCTCCGCCGACGCCGCAGAGGACGCAGAGCAGAAATAAATAAAAAACGAAGCGCAGAGAGTCGGTAAAACGGCTCTCTGCTTTTTCTTTTAATAAAATAAAAAAGAGCCGCCGAAGCAGGCAGCTCAAAAAATTTTTTCTTGTCTTTTCGTGTTTATATTACCACAAAAACGCAGATTTGTCAAGTCTTGTAATCCCCTGCCCCGTGTGATATTAAGTATACGGAGGTGTTTTGAAATGAACAACATGACTGCACTGGTGAGCTGTTTTGCTCGGTATTACCACACGAAAACTGACGAAGCAAAGATCTTTGACGACCCGCTCGCGGGAGAGATTCTGAGTGAAAGTGAAAAGAACGCGATAGCGGAAAACATGAAAAACGGCATCGCATTTTTTGACCCGAATTACAGTGGCGGCGACCCGCTCGGGCGCGTTATGAACGGCTTCATCGCGCCGAGTGTAATCGCGCGCTCCGCATTTTGCAAGCGGCATATGGAAAACGAGATAAGACTCGGCGCGCGGCAATATGTCATCGCCGCCGCGGGATACGACACATCGGGCTATAAAATTGACAGAGATATCAAAGTATTTGAGCTCGACCGCCCCGAGATGATTGAAGACAAGGTAAGACGCATTGACGAAGCTGGAATCGACCGCGAAAATATCAGCTATGTCGGCTGCGACCTCGGCAAGGGTTTTATCCCCGCTCTGCTAAATGCGGGATATGACCCTAAGGAGAGGACATTTTTCAGCCTACTCGGCATAAGCTTTTATCTGACCCAAGACGAGTTCGCACGCTGTATTAAAATCCTGTTTGAAAACTCGGCGAGCGAAAGCGCGCTCGTGTTCGACTTCCCGAACGACCGTGACTGCACCCGCGAGCAGAAAAACAGACTGCTTGCCGGCGGCGCGGGCGAAGAGATGAAAGCGCGATACTCACACACGGATATCGAGCGCATAGCGGGAGAAGCGGGCGCGCTCATCTATGAGCTTGCGGACAGCGGCGATATTGACCGCGATTTCTTCAAGGCGCACAACGAAATGAAAAATGTAGAACCGATACTCGCCCCCGAGGGAGTCGGCTATTGCCTGATGGTCAAAAAGGACGGGCAGTATTGATAAAAAAGTATTGATAAAGCGCGTTTTTTTGTTGCGTAATAAGCCGGAATGTGATAATATATTGTCGATGAAATATTCAATTCTTTGTTGGAGGCAATTATATGGATCAAAGATTACAGCCCTTATTCACTCCGTGGAAGATCGGCAACTGCGAGATCAAGAACCGCATCGTGCTCACGAGCATGGGCGGCACCGACCTCTTCGGATGGATGGAGAAGAACCACTTCGATAAAGACGGCGCACGCTTTATCATGGAAGTCGCGAAGAACAACGCGGGTCTTGTTCTCCCCGGATGTCAGCCGGTCTACAACCCCATGTTCGGCCAGTGGCTCCACAAGAACAAGAAGATGTATGCCGACCTCAAAAAGTGGACTCCCGAGCTCCACAAGACCGGCGCGAAGCTCTTCGTTCAGCTGACCGCAGGCTTCGGCCGCTCCTTCACCATCAGCGAAATGATGGAGAAGCTCTACACCAACCCCGCGCTGAGAGTCCTCAGCAAGCCCTTCATGGATCTCGACAAGATCACGGCTTCCGCGAGCCCCTCGCCCAACCGCTGGTCTGATAAAGTTCCCTCGAGAGAGATGACCAAGGCTGAAATCAAGGAGTTTGTCAATGCGTTCGCAGAGAGCGCAAAGATGCTCAAGGACGCAGGCGTTGACGGCGTTGAGGTTCACGCAGTCCACGAGGGCTATCTGCTCGACCAGTTCACCCTTAAATATGTCAACAAGCGCACCGACGAATACGGCGGCTCGTTTGAGAATCGCTATCGTTTCGCAGTCGAGGTAGTTCAGGCTATCAAGAAAGCCTGCGGCGACGACTTCCCGGTCTCCCTGCGCTACAGCATAATTTCCAAGACCAAGGGCTTCCGTCAGGGCGCTCTCCCGGGCGAGGCTTATACCGAGGTCGGACGCGACATGGCAGAGTCCGAGAAGGCTGTCAAGTATCTTCAGGATGCCGGTTATGACTGCCTCAACTGCGACAACGGCACATACGACGCATGGTACTGGGCTCACCCGCCCATCTACATGCCCGAGAACTGCAACCTCGAGGATGTTGAATACATCAAGCAGTTCTGCGACATTCCCGTTATCTGCGCCGGCCGCCTCGATCCGAGAGTTGCCGCGGACGCGATAAAGGAAGGCAAGCTTGACGGCGCAGGATTCGCGCGTCAGTTCCTCGCCGATCAGGAGTGGGTCACGAAGATGATGAATGACGAGGAGGATGACATCCGTCCCTGCATTCTCTGCCACAACGGCTGCTTCAACATGTGCCACTACAAGGGCGTGCCCAACGATCAGGAGCTTTCCGACAGCCTGCATCTTTCCCGCTGCGCTATCAACGCCGAGACGATGCAGTGGAACAAGCACTACATAAAGAAGACCAACTCGCCCAAGACCGTCCACATCGTCGGCGGCGGCATCGGCGGCATGGAGGCTGCCCGCGTGCTCAAGCTCCGCGGACACAATCCGATAATCCACGAGAAGAGCGACGTGCTCGGCGGAACATTCATCCCCGCGAGCGCAGAGTCCTACAAGGGCAAGCTCCGCGACCTGCTTGACTGGTACAGACGCCAGATGACGAAGCTCGGCATCGAAGTCAGACTCAACGACGAGATAAAGGACATCGCGGCGTTCGGCAGCGATCCCGTTATCATCGCGACCGGCTCGACTCCGAGACTCCTCAGAAGAGTTCCCGGCTACGAGAAGATGATCGAGGGCTGCGACTACCTCAACGGCGCAGAAGTCGGCAACACCGTCGCTGTTATCGGCGGCGGACTGACCGGATGCGAAATAGCCTACGAGCTCGCTCTCCAGGGCAAGAATCCGATCATTGTCGAGATGAAAGACGACCTTATCAGCCAGACCGGCGTCTGCCTTGCAAACTCCTCTTATCTCAGAGAGTGGTTCGCCCTGCACAAGACTCCCGTCTATCTTGAGACGACACTCAAGGAAGTCAAGGACGGCTCTATCGTCTGCACCGGCAAGGACGGCAAGGACATCAACATCGACTGTGACTCCGTCATCAGCTGCGCGGGCTATATCCCCGCTCCGCTTGCCGAGAAGTCCGGCAACGTCCACCTCGTCGGCGACTGCCTTGCAATAGGCAACCTCCGCTCCGTCGTGTGGCGCGCATATGATGTTGCGATGAAGATCTGAGTTAAACAACAAACAGCAAAGCTGCAATTCACGGTTTTATCCATGGATTGCAGCTTTCTTTTTATATCACATTTGTTTATCAGCCCACGCAGGCGATAAGATCCTTGACTGTCTTGGCGGTGAGTATCGCCCTCTCGGAAATCTTCACCCCGAATGTGTTTTCCATATCCGACGCGACGCTCATAAGGTCGAGCGAACTCAGACCGATATCGGTTCTGAGGTTCGCCTGCTCGGTAATTTCGGCAGGGTCGATATAGACATATTCGCAGATTATTTCGGCAATCTTTTCAAGCATAACTGTCTCTCCTTTTAAGATTAAAGTATATCGAGTATCTCGCCGAGCGTTCTGTCGGGGTTCTCCGCGCCGAGAAGCAGGGCTCGAACGGTCTTTTCATGCAGAGCTTTTATATGCTCAGAGGTTATCATATTCGTGCGGTGCATATACGAAAATTTGAAGCAGCCGCTGTGCGCGTCGTACATTGCGAAGCTGTAGAGCGGCATGATGTATCTGCCGAGGCTGTAGCCCGTGAACTCATAGTCCCAGCCGTTCATCGTGTCTTTGCCGAGCGGGAACCACGAGAACATCATCGAGGACGACGCGGCTACCGGGCTGTAATCAAACAGCTTTCTCACAAGCTCGCGGCACTCGAGATAGGGGTAATCCATGTGCCTGAACAGGGTCATCTGAAGCTCCGCCATCTTGTCGAGAGCCTCACTGAAGGTCAAACTCTCGGGCAGGACTATTCTCCACGGGAGGGGCTCGGCAAGCGTGCCGCCGGAGCGCTTCTCGCTGAGGGTTCTGCGGCGAGTGCAGAGGGTGACGAAATAAGAATCGTTCGTTCTGTAGTTTATCTTCGAGATATGAAGGCGCATTGCAAGCTGGACAAGGCACTCGGGGCTGACGCCGCTCGACTGAATGAATGCGAGTATCTTGTCACTGTCCTCTTTTGAGACATCGTATCTTGCAAGCTCCGCCTTGTCGTGTATCGGGTCGAAGCAGGACGGTGCTCTGAGGGACGGATCGTGCTTTCTTTTGCGCTCTTTTTCGAGCAACTCGGGACCGTGAACTCCGGCATAGAGCGGATCGCCGTCCTTGAGGAAAAACTGAGTATAGAACTCCTCTTCCTCTTTCATCTTCTTTTCGTCCGCGACTATGGCGAGCTCCTTTCTTATCGTCTTTTTGTATTCGCCGAGCGGACGCGGCATGGGCTTGCCGTTTTTCAGGTGGTCATAGACTCCGAGCAGATCGGAGAAGAACACAAAGACCGCCGCAGCATCCATGCACAGATGGGTGATGTTGATATATATTCCGTAACCGCCGTCGAACGAGCGGAAGAATATAATGCGGAAATCCTCGCCTTTCAAATGCCGTATGGGTCTGCGCGCATCAGCGGTGAGATAAGCCTGCTGTTCCTCTTCGGTCGAAAAGGTCACAACCGGCACATCATCAACAACATATTTGTCAAGGAAATACTGATAGAACTCCCCGTGTTCTTTATAAAAGCGCAGCCTCATGCAGTCGTTGCGCTCTATTTCTATATTCAGCGCCTTTTTGAGCACATCGAAATCTATCGGCGTGTGCGTGACTATCGACATGGGTATCTGAATGACCTGCTTGTGAAAGAAGCTGTATTTGAGCATGAAGTTTATCATCTTCTGCGAGGGGATGAGCTCAAATACCTCTGTTCCTGCCTTCGGTTTCACTTTTCTCTCCTCCTCAGCCCACAACGGTTTCTTTCCTCTTTATTTTGCCGCTCGAGGTCTTTTCAAAAGGCTCATCGCGGAATCTCAGCTCCGAGACAAAATGCGAGGTCTTTGCGCCCGCGTTTATCTCGTCCATGCGGCGCTCTATCTCGGCGGGGATATCCTCTATCCCCTCCTGCTCGCGTGCTCGAAATCGGATATACTCTCGGCGACGATGTCGGTCCGTTTTCGCCGTCAAACCACGACCTCGTTCAACTATATTCAATTTTTTGAACTTCTTCGTCAATCGCCTTCGGGAGACGACGTTTTCGCCGCTCGAAAGGATTATCAGATTCTTGACTCTGCCGGTGATGAACAGCTGCCTGTCCTCGGTGACATAGCCGATGTCACCCGTCCTGAACCAGCCGTCCTCGGTGAACATCTGCGCCGTCTCCTCGGGCATTTTATAATAGCCGAGCATAATCGTCGGAGTCTTTATCTGGATCTCGCCGTTTTCGGTGCGGACATCGCAGATATTTATAACCCTGCCGACGGACTCGGTAGAAACGCCTCTGTCGGGCACGGAAATGCGGCAGCCGACCTCGGTCATGCCGTAGCCCTGGCGGAGCATTATGCCGAGCTTGTCATATTCCTCGACGAGCAGCGGATCGAGATATGCGCCGCCCGAAACTATCCAGTTGAGGTTCTTGCCGAGCACGATTTTTGCCGCCTCGGCGGGAGTGATATCCGGATTTTTCGCCGCGGTTATTTTTATGCGCTGGAGCAGATGCTGAGCTATCATCGGAACGACGCGCATGGCGTTGGGCTCAAAGCGCTCAAGATTCGGGACGATATCGCTGAGATTGCCGTTGAGGCAGACCTGAACGCCGTCGCACAGGTTTTTCAGATAGTCGCCCGAGAAGCAGTAGATATGGTGCATCGGGAGCACCGAGAGGGTCGAGGTACGCTCGCTGAAAATATTAATATATTCTTTGTACATGATGTTGCCAACGAGGGCGTTGGTCGAGAGCATAACGCCTTTTTTTGACCCCGGTCGTGCCGGAGGTGAATATTATGACCGCGCACTTGTCGGGATCGACTTCGTAGTCGGAGAGGGGCGCGTATTCGCTCGCCGCCGAATATTTTTCATAGATACCGGCGAAGAAGTTCTCGTCCGAGAGGTCGACCGCATGCTTTATCTTCGGGCAGTTTGCCATGACTTCGCCGACATTCTCGGAAAATGTGCTGTCATAGAGCACCATGTCGATATCCGCGCGGTCGAAAAGCTCCGACGCTTCTTTAGCGGATATATCGGGCGCAAACGGTACAACGACGCTGCCGCTCATGAGTATTCCGGTGATACAGGTTATGTACTCGTAGTTCGTCTTGCTGACAACGGCGACATGCATGCCATCTTTCGATATGCTTCTGATCCAGCGGCAGACCGCTTCGCTGTCCGTTTTGACGCGGACATAGCTGCGCTCTTCGACCGCGCCGTTTCGCACAAATTTTATGAATATCTCTTCTCCATACTTCTCCGCCGAAGCGCATAACAGCTGTCTGACGCTCGGCGTTGCATTTTTCTTTTCCATTTCTCCTCCGTGATGTTCCGTCATTTTGGCTCCGCCCCGCGCGGAATATATTTTCCGCTACAAAAGGGTAAAAGCCGAGATAAATTTAATTTATAACAGTGCATAAACAAAGTCAATATAAGGCGCGGTTAAGTTTGGTTAAAAAAAATTAAATTTGTATTGCATTTATAAAGTTTAAATAAACGCTAAAATGCAAAAAAGCCGAAAGTGCTTATATATCAAGGCTTCCGGAGATAAAAAAGGCTGTTCCGAAACGGAACAGCCTGAAAATCACAATGTTATATTCTGTTTATTTTTGACCTTTTCGAGCGCAGAGCGAGCAGGATAATATGAAATATCAGCTCAGCCGCGGGGATTGCAAAAGGATAGCAAAATAGAGCGTGTTGTTCGTTTTGAACGGCGCTGCGATGCCGAAGCTCGGCGGGAGGAAAGCCATCATCAGCGGATAGAACAGGCTCATGAGGTCATTGTAGAAGAAGCACATCATCAGCGCATAGGCGGAGCACACGAGCGAAATCGACCAGAACACCGTTCCGACGACAAGCGGACGCTTGTTCATGCGCTTGAAAACAATATAGACAAACGCCGCGAGCAGGAACAGACCAGCCGTTGCAAAGCCGGGCTTTCTGCTGCCCTTGCCGTCCATCATATGCGAAAAATTGAAAACGACGGAAAGCGCATAAGTTATTATAAGAATTATCGTCAGTATCACACTTTTGGGATCGTGCTTTTTCTTCATGGTGACGCTCCTTTTTACCGATATTTACAAAATAACTTTACAATATCTGGAGCGTTTTGTCAACACCGTTTTACTCGATTTTCAGCACATTTTCTATCATTATTTTTCCCGCGTCGCGCAGGTTTTCAAGCTGTTTTAGCGCCTCGGTGCACGCCTGGCGCAGAGCCTCGTCATCGCCTGAGTCGAGATATTCCCTGAGACTATTTATGTTTATCTCGATCTCATCCATCGAGCGATGAACGAGCAGAATGTGCAGAATCTTTTTTGAATCTCTCCATTCGCTCTCGGCTTTATCAAGCGCCTGCTCCTCTCCCTCCCCGGCATCGACGGCGGCGAGCAGGGATTTGAGATCCGTTATCAGCTCACCGGTCTTTTTTGAAAATATGAACTGCGCACCGATGCTCATAGTCAGAGTCAGGGCTAGCAGAACAAGTGCCGTCGCAAAGCGTTTCATACTTTTTTCTCCTTTTCGACTATAACAGCGTTTTTGTCGCGGTCAACGGTCATTATCAGCACATCTTCGACCGTCAGCCCCTTTGCCCTGAGCAGGCGTTTGAGTTCTCTGTCGTTCATGCTGCAGTCGTCGTAGTGCTCACGTATCACTTTTCCGTCGCTGACGACAAGGCACGGCATGCCGGGATCTGGCAGCGATAGCTGCAAAGTCTTTGCGGTCAGCGCATTTTCATCGGGCTTGAGCATGACCGAGAGCTTGCCGTTCGTCTCAAGCACGGCATAGCCGACTGTCGAGATATCAAAAACATCCTTTTGCCGCAGCGCCGTCAGAAGATCGTCAACGGTATAGCGCAGGCGTTTTATCTCTTTTTGATCGATCTTGCCGTCGCGTATGACTGTCACAGCGTTGCCCTCGAGCAGCCTGCGTGCGCCGCGGCTCTTCATGGAAATGACCGAGCTGATTATCTCGAACGCCACGAGCAGAAGCACCGCGACGACGGAATTGAGCAGCGGGATATCCGTATCCTGCATAGGTATAGCCGCGATTTCGGAGAGCAGAATAGTTATAACAAGTTCAGACGGCTGAAGCTCGCCTATTTGCCTTTTTCCCATTATTCTGACCGCCGCAGTTGCCAGAACATATAATATAAAAATCCTCAGTATCGTCAGAACCATTTTTCTACCTCCGTAAATGCTATATACAGTAGTTTTTCTTGTATTTGCATCTTTATCCGATTGACCGAAAAAAGATTTATGTGTATAATATGTGTGCAGTAAAATCGGAAGTGATTTGATATAATATGAAAAAAATATATAATGGGTATAGACATCGGCGGAACAAAGTGCGCCGTTCTGCTCGGCAGAGCGCAGGGAGACGCCGACGATATTATTATAGACAAGCTCCGCTTTGAGACACGGGTCGGGCGCGGCTGGCGCGCCGTGACGGAGGAGCTGCTCGACAATGTTGAAGAGATAATAAAAAAGAATGCCCTCTCCCCCGAAGATATTCTCTGCGCGGGGATAAGCTGCGGCGGTCCGCTCGACAGCAGGCGCGGAGTTATTCTTGCGCCGCCGAATCTCCCCGACTGGGAGTGCGTGCCGATAGTCGACATGATTGAAGAGCGGTTCGGGTTCGACGCGTATTTACAAAACGACGCGAACGCCTGCGCGCTCGCCGAATGGAAGTTCGGCGCAGGAAAGGGACTTCGCAACATGATATTTTTAACGTTCGGCACGGGCATGGGCGCGGGACTGATGCTTGACGGCAAAATGTACAGCGGCACAAACGACATGGCGGGCGAAGTCGGGCACATGAGAATCGCCGCGGACGGACCCATAGGCTACGGCAAGCGCGGCTCGTTCGAGGGCTTTTGCAGCGGCGGCGGAATAGGCCGCCTCGCGCAGGAGATGGCGAGAAAGACGCTCGAAAACGGCGGGAGCACTCTGATGTGCAAAACCGCCGAGGATATTGAAAATATAACGGCAAAATCCGCCGCCGAAGCCGCAGAGAACGGCGACGAGACGGCGAAAGAAGTATACAGAATATGCGGAGAAAAGCTCGGCGAAGGGCTCGCGATACTCGCCGATATACTCGACCCGCAGGCTATAATAATCGGAAGCATCTTCGCCCGCTCCGGGCATCTTCTGAAAGGCAGCATGGAAAAGGCACTGCACCGTGAGGCTCTGAGCCAGACTGCCGGATGCAGGATAATCCCCGCGGGACTCGGCGAGAAGATAGGCGACCTCGCGTCGCTCGGAATCGCGTTCGATGCCGCGGCAAACGGAGGAAAAGCATGAACAGGGAAAAGGAAATTTTTGAAGAGCTCTTTGTCCGCTACCCCGCTCTTGAGGGAATCAGAGAGGATATCAAGAGTGCCTATGATGTTATCTGCGCCTGCTTCGACCGCGGCGGCAAGTTGCTCATCTGCGGCAACGGCGGAAGCGCGGCGGACGCGCAGCACATAGTCGGCGAACTGATGAAAGGCTTTCTGCTCAAGAGAGAACTGACCGACGAGCAGAGACAGGCTTTTTCAGAAATAAAGGACGGCGAATATCTCGCAAACCATCTTCAGGGCGCGCTGCCCGCAGTTGCGCTGAGCGCGCACGAGGGACTGAATACCGCATTTGCAAACGACATAGCCGCCGATATGATATTTGCTCAGCAGGTCTGGGCATACGCATCGTCGAGCCCCTGACGCGCTCATTGCGCTGAGCACCTCCGGCAACTCCGCGAATGTGTCAACGCAGTGAAAGTCGACCAACGCCATGGGGATCGAGAGCATCGGCATACCGGAGAAAAAATGAGCCTTATGAGCGAGATGTGCACGGTCTGCCTGCGCCTGCCGGAGACCGAGACGTTCAAAGTCCAGGAGCTGACTCTCCCCGTCTATCACGCCCTGTGCGCGATGGCGGAAGCGACATATTCAACAAGTAATTATTTTGAAAGGACATAAATAAATGGCAAATTCTATTCCGAGAGCGGAGCATCCGAATCCGCAGTTTGAAAGAGAAAGCTGGCTCAACCTCAACGGAGAATGGGAGTTCGAAATTGACAACAGCGTCAGCGGCAGAGAGCGCGGACTCCAGAATACGGAGCATCTGAGCTCAAAGATCATAGTCCCGTTCTGTCCCGAGAGTCGTCTTTCCGGCGTTGAAAACACCGATTTCGTGAACTGCGTGTGGTACAGACGCGACATTGAAATCAGCGAAAGCGAGCTTGAGGGCATAGTCATACTGCACTTCGGCGCGGTCGACTATGACGCGACAGTCTACATAAACGGCGAAGAAGCAATGCACCACAAGGGCGGCTATGTCTCGTTTGCCGGGGACATCACGAAGTTCCTCAAAGCCGGCAAAAACTCAATAGCGGTCGAAGCGCGCGACGATGTGAGAAATCCGCTCATTCCGCGCGGCAAGCAGAGCGAGCGCCTTCATTCGCATGACTGCGACTACACCCGCACGACGGGTATCTGGCAGACTGTCTGGGTAGAATTCGTGCCGAAGAGCTACATAAAGAGCATCAAGCTCTTCCCGAATCCCGAGAGCTCTTCCGTCGCTTTTTCATGCGAGCTCTGCGGCAGCGGCAAGCTCGGAATAGATGTTCTCTACGAGGGCAAACTGGTCGGCAGATACGACTGCAAAAATGCGGCGGGCTGCGTCAGCGGCGACATGAAGCTCATCGAAAAGCACCTGTGGGAGGTCGGCTGCGGCAGGCTCTATGATCTTGTTATCACCTTCGGCGGCGACACCGTCAAGAGCTATTTCGGTCTGCGCGACATCCGCCTCGACGGATTCAAATATCTCATCAACGGCAAGTCCGTTTTCCAGCGCCTTGTGCTCGACCAGGGCTTCTACCGCGACGGAATATACACTGCTCCCGATGACAGCGACATGATAAAAGATATAGAAATATCTCTCGCCGCCGGCTTCAACGGAGCGAGACTGCATCAGAAGGTTTTCGAGCAGAGATTCCTCTATCACTGCGACCGCCTGGGCTATATCGTCTGGGGCGAATATCCGAACTGGGGACTTGACTACTCCGCGTCCGACGCGATTTACGGCATTCTGCCCGAGTGGTGCGAGGAGGTCGAGCGCGACTTCAACCACCCGTCGATAATCGGCTGGTGCCCGTTCAACGAAACCTGGGACTACGCAGGCCGCGAGCAGAGAGACGAACTGCTTGAGGCAGTCTATAAAATCACAAAACAGCTCGACAGCACCCGCCCGTGCATCGACACAAGCGGAAATTTCCATGTTATGAGCGATATCTTCGACGTTCACGACTATGAGCAGGATCCGAAGATATTCAAAGAAAATTACGATAAGCTCGTCTCGGACGGCACTCTGTTTGACAGGCACGACAGCCGCCAGAAATACGCGGGCGAGCCCACCTTCGTCAGCGAATACGGCGGCATAAAGTGGGTCGTCGGCGAGCAGGACGAAAATGCCTGGGGCTACGGCAACGCGCCAAGGACAGAGAATGAGTTTATCGAGAGATACAGAGGGCTCACCGAAGCCCTGCTCGGCAACGAGCTGATGTTCGGCTTCTGCTACACGCAGCTCTACGACATAGAGCAGGAGCAAAACGGACTTTACACTTACGACCGCGAGCCGAAGTTCGATATGACCGTGTTTCACGGAATAAACAGCGCAAAGGCCGCGATCGAAGAATAAGAAATAGGAGATAAATAACAGTCAAATGTCAAATTCGACCCGCTCGGGTTTCTACAAAAAAATGTTTTCTTTGGCGATACCCATCGCCCTCCAGCAGCTGCTGACCATCATGCGCTCAGCTCGTCGATACCGCAATGACCGTGGGACTCGGCAATGTCAGCACGGCGGCGATAGGTGTCGCGGGACGCTGGGGCTTTCTTTTGAACCTCGCCCTGTTCGG
>ENA-OQET01000421-OQET01000421.1-human-gut-metagenome-genome-assembly--contig:-NODE-421-length-22484-cov-4.017221_pt1 | contig 22484 bp, 23 predicted proteins | sample MGYA00242800_ERZ504645 | MGnify/ENA primary metagenome ERZ504645 (study PRJEB26092, sample SAMD00036308) | human gut metagenome | host: Homo sapiens | study: EMG produced TPA metagenomics assembly of... | reverse complement strand
CGCCTTTTTGCCTGCATTATTCTGCTATGTCTTTTCTGCTCATGCGCCCGGACTCCCGCAAAATCTTCCGGAACAGACGAGCAATAGCACAACGGAAACTTCCGCCGTTTACACTCCGAAGCCTGATGAGATTCGCGCCGTGTGGATAAGCTGCTACGAGCTGCCGGATTCAACACAGGGCGAAGAAAAATTCCGCGAGCGGGCGGAGGAGATGTTTAATAATGTCGCGGATATGAAGCTCAACACGGTTTTTGTCCATGTCCGCGCCTTTGCCGATGCCGTCTATCCGTCGAAGCTTTTCCCGTGGTCAAAATATTCCTGCAAGGGGAGCGACCCGGGTTTCGATCCGCTGAAAGTGATGGTCGAATGCGCCCACAGAGCCGGACTCAAAATTCATGCGTGGATAAACCCGTTTCGCGTCAGCTCGTCCGATAATATTGACTCTCTGCCGCAGGGGAGCCCGGCGAAAAAGCTCATTGGCACGGATGCAGTTATCCAGCTCAAAAATGGAATATATTTCGACCCCGCGTCAACCGATGTCCACGCGCTGATATATGACGGCGTGCGCGAAATTTTGTATGGCTACGAGGTCGACGGCATACATATCGACGACTATTTCTATCCCACGCGCGACGAGAGCATAGACCGCGCAGAATATGAAGCTTATGTCTCCGGCGGCGGGGGATAAAGGACTCAACGAGTGGCGGCGCGACAGCGTCAGTGCGTTTGCGGCGGGTCTTTATTCGCTCGTTAAAAGCTACGGCAGCGACAAGATATTTTCGATAAGTCCCGCGGGCAATATCGACGGCAACGAAAACGCTCTGTTCGCGGATGTCGAGCTGTGGCTCTCCACTCCGGGTTACGCCGATTATATTATTCCGCAGGTCTATTTCGGCTTTGAAAATCAGTCTCTGCCGTTTGAAAAAACAGCAAAACGCTGGGCTTCTGTCTCCGACGGGCGTGTCGGGATAATCTGGGGGCTTGCCGCCTACAAGTGCGGGACTCAGGATAAAAACGCCCGGTCGGGGAGCTCCGAGTGGGCGGAGAACAGTGATATTATCGCCCGCCAGCTGTCTTTCGTCCGTCCGCTAAATGCCTATTGCGGATTCGCGCTTTTTTCATATTCATATATGTTCGGAAAAATCAACGAAAACGCAAAAAAAGAAATGCAAAACTCGAAAATATGTTATAATGTATACTATACTTATTATAAATTGGGGATATCACATCCTTTTTGGTGAAAACTTTTCTGACGGAGGGCAAATGAAATGACGAAGGGAAAGAGAAATGCCGTAATAGTAATGTCCGTCGCTGTCCTGCTGCTCGTCAGCATGGCGGTGAGCGCGGGCATAGTTGGAACGGATAAAATCCTGTCGTTCCTCGGCGGCAAAAAGCCGGGCACGACAGAAGTTACCGGCGACGATGGCAGCAATGTCCAATTTGTCACCTCGCGCCCCGCGAAGCTTTCCGCAATTTTCGTCAGAACGGACAAGCTCGGTCTTTCGTCCTCTTCCGATACAAAGACAAACTCCGATATAATAGCGAAAGCGGCGGAAAATATAAAAAACAAGGGCTTTGATTCAGTGTTTATTGCAATCCCCGAAGAGAGCGGCTTTGCCTGCTCGGACGGGAAAATAGATGTCATTTCAGCGCTCTCCGAAAAAGCGAAAGAACAGGGACTTTATGTCTGCCTTGTTTACGGCGGCACCGAGTTCGGAAAAGACGAATTATCTTCGCTCGGAAGCAGCTTCGACTGCGTGGCGTTCTCCGGCGATATGACCGCCGAGCAGAGAAAGAACGCTGTCGGCACTCTCCATTCCGAAAATGAAAAAAGTCAGCGCGGCGCTCTTTGCCGATGCTTCAAACGCGGCGGACTGCGCGGCCGTGCTCGATTCAAGATTCGCGGATTTTCTTATAAGCTTCCCGGCGGACAAGTCCTCGGCTGGCGAAAAATATGTCTCTTCGCTCGAACAGGTGAACGACTCCGCGCGCGGGAGCGGGCTGAGCTTCGCGGCGGCTGTGCGTGCAGATCTCTTTGCATCCGACGGCACGGATGAGGCGATGATGATAACCGAACAGCTCGATGCCTGCGATTCGCTCGACTCCTGCGTGGGAACGGTCATGTATGACTATGAGTTTTTTTCGTCGGATAATTCACTCGCTTCGGCAATTCTCAAATATATCGCGGAACGCAGCCGCGAAGAGCTTGAAAAGGACTTTGAACTCAGAAATTTTGATGGCAGCACAAAGACCACAAACGAATCGAAAATAACCTTTACAGGCTCAAGCAGCCCGCTGAGTCCCTTGAAGCTCAACGGCAAAGATGTAAAACGCGAGGCGAACGGCGATTTCTCGTTCGAGTCCGAACTCAAGGTAGGAAAGAACGAATTCAACTTTGAACATAAGGGCAAGACTCATAAATATACCGTTACATATGAAATAAAAATACTCGAGTCGATGACTCCGACAAAATCTATGGAGGTGCCGGGCGGCAGCAGCATCACCGTCACCGCGACCGCACTCAAGGGCTCGAATGTTACAGCGAGCCTCGGCGGCACGAAAGTGAAACTCAAGCAGCAGTCCAATTTTGTTCAGGACGAAAACGGCACAAAGCTCGACGAAAACTCGGATTTCGCCGTCTACAGCGGCAAGATTTCAATTCCCGCGAGCACGTCAAAAGTGCAGTCGCTCGGAAGAATAAAAGTATACGCAAGCTTCAACGGACTCTCAGCCACAATGAGCGGCGCGAGCGTCAGCGTCAGCGCGGTCATTCCGACTCCCGAGCCGACCCCGACCCAGCCCGATACCACCGAGCATCCGTCAACCGATAAACCGTCCGACACTACCGACGGAGGCACGGGCGGCAATGTCGATTTCGACCCGTCGAAGATGCTCACTCCTTACGCCTATGCGGGCGTTGCGGGCAGATCGAAGATGTGCGAGATAACCTCGCTCTGCGAGACGATGCCCGCGAATGTAGTTGACGACTGCGTGCCCTACAGCTCTCCGCTCCCGGCGGGAACGTTTGATTATATTTCGAGCGAATACACTTACGGCGGCAGCAAATACTATCGCCTCGCCAGCGGCAGAAATATACTTGCGAGCAAGACGAAGTTAATAGCTCAGGGCTATAATCTTCCGCAGAACAAAGTGTCTGTAGTTTCGAGCTCTTCAAACTCCGACGCGACTACTATAAAATTCGGCTTCACCTGGAAGGTTCCGTTCAATGTCGCGGTCAAGAACCAGTCATATATCCCTTCGTCTCAGGCTTCGGGCGGCTCGCTCTATGCCGTGACTGCGTTCAACGGAAAATATGTTGATATCACCTTCAGCCATTCCGGCAATGTTGTCGGCAAAATCAATGTCTCCGGCAGCAAGATAGTCTCCGACGCCCAGTGGATAACGGACAGCAAGGCGAAAACGCTGACTTTGCGCCTGACTCTCAGAACCCCCGGCAGATTCTACGGCTATTCCGTCGGCTACACTTCCGACGGCTGCCTTACACTCAAAATCAAGGCGAAGCCCGCTTCGTCGCTCAGCGGCAGCGTCATTATGATAGACGCGGGTCACGGCGGCAACGATTCCGGCGCTATATGCGCATATAACCCCAACAGCTCCAAAAAATACGAGAAGCAGATAAACCTGCTCCTTGCCCAGAAGATAAAAGCGAAGCTCGAAGCCCGCGGTGCAACTGTAATTATGACACGCTCTAATGACACATATGTTTCTCTCGACGCCCGTGCGAATATGGGCAGGACGAAGAACCCCGATATGTTTATCGCTGTCCACTGCGACTCGAGCGAGAGCGCAAGTCCGATGGGCACTACGGCATATTACTATCAGGCATATTCGTTCCCGCTGGCGTCAGCTGTTCATAAGCGGATAGTCTCCGCCTATAAGAGCAGCATATATTCCGGTGCAGGCTCGGCGACTCTGAATAAGATAGACCGCGGCACGAATATGTATCCGTTCCGCGTGACGAGAATTGAGGAGTGCCCCGCCGTGCTCATAGAATACGGCTTCGTCAGCAATATCAGAGAGTGCAAGTTCCTCTGGTCGGATTCCGTCCAGGAGCGGCTCGCCCAGGCGACGGTAGACGGCATCGCCGACTACATCGCCTCGAACTGATTTCGCTCTTTCGGCTCAAATTTTCTTTTGAGCGCAAGGCACAGATATTCCGCCGGGAAATAGAGAATGAACCAAACCGCCGAAAACGGCAGGCAGATTTGCCCGAGAAAATTCAGCGGCATATTCGAATAGTCCCAGACATCCTGCCTGAGCAGAATGTTGAATATCACCCCGGCGATAAGCTCGATGCAGGTTATCACGAGCGCACCGATCATGCCGCCTATCACGGGGTGGAGCGCGGCGAGCCAGTCGCTCAGAAGATAAAAAATCAGCAGCACCGAGCCGCCGGCTACGGACATCGACCAGTGCGTGTAGCCGCGGAAAATCACCTCGACGAGGTTGTATATTACCGCGCCGAGGAGAAAGACAAAGACATAGCGAAACCCGATTTTCAATATCATCACCGAGCTTATTTTGACCGCAGATGCCTCGATATTCCGCGTTTGCGGCGGTGGGAAAACCCTTTTCCAAAAAAAGGAGAATATCCGTGCTCAAAAATATGTCTATCAGAAACAAACTTGTCGTGTCGAATATGCTTATGGTTATCGTCCCCGTGGCTATTATAACCGCGGTCATATTGCTGACCACATTGTCCATAACATATTTTTCGACATCGAAGATGTCGTTCGACCCGTCGTTCGGCTCTTATCTGCTTTATAAGACGCAGTTCAATGTCTCGTCGCTTGAGGACAAGATAAAGACTCCGAAAAAGAGCGATACCGACAGGCTCGGCGCGATGGATAAAAAGCGTATCGCTCCGCTCAGAGCGGGGATAACCAAGTCCGGCAGCGGCATGGAGGACAGAATAAGCGACGCCGTTCTCGGCGCATGTGCGAATATTCAGAGAGACGGCTCGGATATTATGATCCTCGCGAACGACGAGATAATATACAAGACTGTAGAAGCGGATGTCTATGAGATGGTCGGCGCGGTCATTGATATCTGCGGCAAGAGCCTGAGCGATATAAACAGCCCGTTCGTCACCTCGGACGACAGCGGAACGGTCGTCACCGATGTCTTTTCCGTCGAGGGCGAGGGCATTGTAAAAATAATTGTAGTCAACAAAAATCTAAACGCAATAGTCAGCTCCGGCATCTACAGCGGCAGCTCCGGCATACCGATAAAGGGCAATAACGTCATCACCATCGCAGCGGTCGTTGCGGTCGTCGCGATAATCATAACAAACGGCTTGCTTGTCATTCTCATGCTCAAGAGCATTATGGAGCCGATGACCATACTCCAGACGGCTACCCATGAGCTGCGCGACGGCAACCTCGACTATAAAGTGCCCTACAGCTCCAAAAATGAGATAGGTCAGGTCTGCGCGGACTTTGAAGAGATGCGCCAGCGGCTCAAGGAGTCGGTCGAACAGCAGCAGAAATACGAAGAGAACAGGATGCAGCTTATCGCCGGCATCTCACATGATCTCGGCACTCCGCTGACCACTATAAAAGGCTACGCCTCCGGCATACTCGACGGTATCGCCGACACGGACGAGAAAAAGATGCGCTATGTCGGAGTCATTTATGACACCGCGCAGGGCATGGACACCCTCGTTTCCGAGCTTTCGATGCTCTCGAAGCTCAGCCTTGACAAAGTGCCGTTTTATTTTGAAAAGATAAAGGCGAAGGACTTCTTCGAGGAGTATACAGCCTATGCCGCCGACACCCTCGGCGAGGCGGGCATAGAGTTTATATATAACTTCGAGTGCGACAAGGACAGGGAGATAAATATCGATCCCGCCCAGTTCAGGCGCGTGCTCAACAATCTTATCGACAACAGCCGCAAATACGGCGCGGAGGACGGAACGGCTAAAATAATGCTTTCCGTCAGAAACGGCGAAAACGGACACACCGAGATATCTATCGAAGATAACGGTCAGGGCGTCCCGGCGGACGAACGCGATAAGATATTCGAAACTTTCTACAGAGGCGACAAGGCGCGGACGGGTCACAAAAACGGAAGCGGTCTTGGCCTCGCGATAACAAAGCAGATAACCGACCGACACGGCGCCTCCATCCGCGCGGATGAGAGCGAGCTCGGCGGACTCAAGGTGATAATAGATTTGCCGCAGGCAAAATAGGAGGAACGAAAAATGAGCAAAAAGATTCTTGTTGTTGAGGACGAAAAAAATATAGCCGAACTCGAGCGCGATTATCTCGAGGCGAACGGCTATACGGTTGAGATAGAATTTGACGGAAAGAGCGGACTCGATAAGGCGCTCGGCTCTGACTATGATCTCGTGATACTCGATGTCATGCTTCCCGGGATTGACGGCTTCGAGGTCTGTCGCCAGATACGCAAGCACAAGGAGTGCCCAGTGCTCATGGTCTCGGCGAAGAAGGACGAGATAGACAAGATAAGAGGACTCGGTATCGGCGCGGACGACTATATAACCAAACCGTTCAGCCCCTCCGAGCTTGTCGCGCGCGTCACGGCGCACATTTCCCGCTATGAGCGTCTGACCTCAAAGGGCGAAGAGCCTGTTAATTATATTATAAATGTCGGCAAGCTTTCGATAGATACCCACGCCCGCCGCGTTTTCGTCAACGAGAAAGAGGTCACGCTCACGAACAAGGAGTTCGACCTGCTCACATTCCTCGCATCAAACCCGAATGTGGTCTACAGCAAGGACGCCATATTCGATAAAATATGGGGACTCGATGCGATAGGCGAGACCTCGACCGTCACCGTCCATATCAACAGAATCCGCGATAAAATCGAGACGGACAGCTCCAACCCGCAGTATATAGAGACAGTCTGGGGAGCGGGCTACCGCTTCAAGGCATAAAAAAAAGAGACTGCCGCCGAAAACGGCAGTCCCGTATACTTTTTGCTTTTCAGCCCTCAAGCTCGGCAGTCCAGTCGAACGAAAAGGTCTCGCCCTTTTCGAGCCTCTCGATGCCGCGCTTTTCGGCTATTGAGCCCTTTTTCTCGTGGCTGTCATTTATGCCGTACCACGGCTCAAGGCAGACATACGGCGCGTTGGGCTTCGCCCATATTCCGAGATATGGCGCTTTGCCGAAGGTGAATTTTACAGTTCTGTCGCCGCTTACGAGGCGCAGGCTCTCTGAATTAAGTCCCTCGAGGATAAGCGCGTCCTTGTCGAAAATATGCTCTGTGAGCCTTATCGTGCGCCCGTTTTCGAGCTCTACCGGGAAAGTCTCATCCATGAGAATGGAGCTTGAATCTATTCTCATCGTGCGAAGATTTTCGTCTTTTTCAAACTCTATCGCGTCGCCTATGCGGCAGTTGAAGCCGGGGTGCGCGCCGATCGAGAAATACATCTCGCCGTCGGTCTTGTTTATGACTGTGCTCGTGCAGCGGAGTGTGTGCCCGCTGACGGAATATTTTATCAGCAGCTCGAACTCGAACGGATAGCACTTTCTCGTCTCGTCGCTCGACGCGAGGGAGAAGGTCATGGAATCTTCGCTCTGCTCTTTGATAGCAAACACCGAGTGGCGCGCAAAGCCGTGTTTCGGCATCTCGTATTCGCACCCGCTGTAGCGATATTTTCCGTCCAAGAGCTGACCGATTATCGGGAAGAGAACCGGCGCTCTGCCGTACCAGACTGACGGATCGCCCTGCCAGAGGAACTCTTTTCCGTTTTCCTTGAGCTCTACGGAGCTCAGCTGTGCTCCGTCGTCCTCCGCGCTGACGCGAAGAAATTCGTTTTCAATCGTGTATATCATATTTTCACTCCTGTTGTGACCTGCGTCACGGATTTTATCTTTACGAAGTAATTTTATCACCGAACAGGCAATAAATCAATTCAATTCTGAAAGGAAGAGGTTATAAATGAAGGTTTATGTTATTCACGGACCCAATATGAATATGCTCGGCATAAGGGAGCCGGATATCTACGGCAGGCAGACCTATGACGATCTTGTTGAATATATCCGCGCGCGCTGCGAAGAGAACGGCATGGAGCCGGAGTTTTTCCAGTCGAACCACGAGGGCACGCTCGTTGACATAATCCAGCAGGCGTATTATGAAAAAGTCGATGCGATAATAATTAACCCCGCGGCTTATACTCATACGAGCATCGCGATACATGACGCGCTCAAGGCGGTCGGTATTCCGACGGTCGAGGTGCATCTGTCAAATATTTCCGCGCGCGAGGAGTTCCGCGAGAATTCATATATAACCCCCGCCTGCGTCAAAACATATATAGGCTTCGGCTTTGAGGGCTACGAGAAGGCGGTAAAGCATCTGAAAAAGCACTATTGCAAGGATTGAAGCAAAAAGTTTACAAAGCGTTAACCGATTTTGTGGTTCTTTGATATAAAATAAGCTAAAGAGACACAGAAAACTTTTTGGGGGAAAAGATGACAGGCTATATCAAAGCTTTCAAGCCCGAGCTCAAAATCAAGGATTATGAGCTTTACCGAGGCGTATATTGCTCCGAGTGCAGAGTGCTCGGCAGACTCTATACCCCGATAGCGAGAATGCTTCTGAGCTACGATTTCACTTTTCTTTCGATAGTTCGCCTGGCTCTTCAGGAGCAGTGCGGAAAATTTGAAAAAGGACGCTGCTGCGTGAATCCCGCGAAGAAGTGCCTCAAATGCACCGACGATGCGGAGCTCGAGCGCAGTGCCGATGTCGTTATAATCGTCTCTTATTATAAATTGCTCGACGATATCGCGGACGGCGGATTCTTCAAACGCCTTGCGTGCCGGCTCATAAAGCCCGCGCTTTCGCTCATGCACAAAAAAGCCGCGAGACGGCAGGAGATGCTCGACCGCGCCGTCGCCGCCGCAATGGAAGAACAGCAAAAAATCGAAAAATCCGGCACGGCGTCGCTCGACGAGGCGGCGGATCCGTCCGGTAAGATGCTCGCCGCAATATTCTCTCAGGGATACTACGGCGAGGACAAAATACAGCTGTGGCGTTTCGGCTATCTTCTGGGCAGGTGGATATATCTGCTCGATGCCGCTGACGATATCGAAAAGGATATAAAGAGCGGGTCATATAATCCGCTAAAAGCAAAATTTCCCGATGCAAACAGCCTCTCGGGCGATGAGTTCAGAAAATTTGCCAAAGAGCGTCTTGACCTCACGGCGGGCGAGACGGCGAACGCACTGAACGGACTGAAGTTCAACCGATTCGGGGATATAATAGAAAATGTGGTCTGCGACGGAATGTTTGCTTCGCAGACGGAAGTATTCAGAAAGAAAGAGGGTGTGAAGAATGAAAAAGAATCCGTTCTCGGTTCTCGGAGTACCGGACACGGCGAGTGACGAGCAGATAAGAAACGCTTATCGCGAGCTCGCCCGCAAATACAGCGACTCGTCGGACGACGGCAAAATGCAGGAGCTCAACGACGCATATGATCAGATAGTCATGCTCCGGGGCGGACTCGGCGGCTCTTCTTCATCGTCTTCGCGCTCTTCATCATATGCGAACAATACGTCCGACCTGTCCGATATACGCGAAAAAATACGCAGCGGCAGGATAGAGGACGCATTGGTTCTGCTCGACGGAATTCCCGAGCAGTATCGCACCGCGGAGTGGTATTATCTCAAGGGCGCGGCTCAGCAGAGACGCGGCTGGCTCGACTATGCATCCGAGAATTTTGACCGCGCGTGCAGGATGGACCCCAACAACCGCGAATATGCGGCGGCAAAGGAGAATCTCGACGCGTCGAAAAACGGCGGCTTCCGCAGCGCCCGCAAATCGTCGAGCGGGTGCAGTGCCTGCGATGTCTGCTCCGGTCTGCTCTGCGCCGACTGCTGCTGCGAGTGCATGGGCGGCGATCTTATCCCTTGCTGCTGAGGATTGATCTTGATATGAAACGCGAAATGAAAAAAACATCCAAAATAGCTCTCAGCGCCGTCTTTGCGGCGCTGTCTGTCGCTCTGATGGCGTTAGTCTCGATTATCCCGAATCTCGAGCTGGCGCTCCCCGCGATATCGGGTCTGTTCGTCGCGGTCATAGTCATTGAAGTTGACAAAAAATGGGCGCTCGGCGTGTGGGCGGCGGTGTCCGTGCTGTCGCTGATAGTTGTCCCGAACAAAGAGGCGGCGATAATTTACGCAGTCTTTTTTGGCTATTATCCCGTGCTCAAATCCGTGCTCGAGAGCAAAACGCCGCGCGCGGTCGAGTATATTATAAAGATTCTGACCTTTTCGGTCGTTATGTCGCTTTCGTATTTTCTGATGATAAAATTTATGGGCATCGATCCAGACCTGCCGGACTTTCTCGGCAAGTGGGCGATACCCGCGATAGCGCTGCTCGGCATAATCGCATTTCTGCTCTATGATTATGCCCTGTCAAAGCTGATTACATTTTATTGCCTGCGCCTGAGCAGCAAGCTCAGAAAGATACTTAAATAAATATATCCGCACTGCTTTTGCAGATATAAAAAGTTAAACCGACCTGTGTGTTTATAGGTCGGTTTTTTATGTTATTGCAAAGTATATTGAAGCACACTGTTTATCGGTTAGATAAATGAGAATTTATCGCAGAATCTATTCAGGCGTCCCTGTAGGGGAGCTGGATCGGCGTAAGCCGAAACTGAGGGGTTAGCTCGCTTCGTTTAAAGTGATAGTAAAAGTGCAAAAAATAACCTTGTAAGTTGCGAGCCAATAAATTTGTGCAAAATTCGCGGGCAGATGATATCTGCCCCACGCTACTGTGCCGCTTTTATCTTTATATCAGCTCGCCCTCGCACCAGTCATCGCCGCAGGCGGTGATTTTTACTTTGCGCAGACCGTGCGTGCAGCCGCTCTTTATTCTGACCGGCGTGTAGTTCGCCGTGTAGCCCTGAATGCTGCCGTCGCGCAGCTTCTCTTCAAACAGCACCTCGACCGTTCTGCCGATTTGTCTCTCTAAAAATTCATGCCGAACTTTGCCTGCCGCCGCGATCATCTCGCGGCTTCTGCGCTCTTTTTCGGCGTTTTCAACGACATCCGGGAACTCCGCCGCCCGCGTGCCTGCCCTGCGTGAATAGGGGAATACGTGAACTTTTTCGAAGCCTATCTTCCTGACGAAATCGCGCGAAATCTCAAAATCTTCTTTAGTCTCGCCCGAGAAGCCGACCATAACATCTGTAGTCAGCGTCGTGTCCTCGAACTCGCTTCTGAGCCTTGTGCAGAGTTCTTCGTATTCGGCGGCGGTGTAGTGGCGGTTCATGCGCTTGAGTGTCTTGTCGCATCCGCTCTGGAGCGATATGTGAAACTGCGGGCAGAGCTTTTTGCATTCAGCCAGCCTTTTTGTAACGTCCGGGGTCATGTGGTCGGGCTCGAGAGAGCCGAGACGCACGCGCTTTATCCCATCGAACGATGCGGCGAGCTCGACCGCGTCGCATATGCTCGCCCCACAGTCAGTGCCGTATGCCGAAAGGTTTATGCCGACGAGAACTATCTCCGAAAAGCCTTTCTTTTCGAGCGAGGCTATCTCTTCTCTTATGTCCTCAAGCGGTTTCGAACGCACGCGCCCGCGCGCATATGGAATGACACAGTAGGAGCAGAAACGGTTGCAGCCGTCCTCGAATTTTGACCGTCGCCCTTGTGCGCTCGCGAAAATCGTTTATCAGCTCGCCCGAGAAATTTTTTCGCCGTTTTCGTGCTGAGCTATGCGCACTATCCTCTCACGCGTGCGGAAGAATTCATCGATCATGTCGGGAATCTGCTTGTTCGAGCGGTTGCCGGTGACAATATCCGCCTGGGTGAGCAGGCGCGCGTCCTCGGGGAACGCCTGCGGCATGCAGCCCGTGAGCACTATCACGGCGTCCGGATGCAGCTTTCGCAGGTGGCGTACATTCTGCCTCGTCTTGCGGTCGCTCTCGGCGGTTACGGTGCAGGAGTTGACTATGTAGACATCCGCCTCTTCGCTCGCCCCTACACATTCAAAGCCGCGCTTTATCAGCGCCTGCTCCATCGACTGCGATTCATATTGATTGACCTTGCACCCGAGAGTGCAGAATGCGACCTTCATATCATCACCGCGGCAAAAGCCGCCCTTCCTTTGAGTTTTGCAGTGAAATTATACAGCATTTCGCCCTCTTGTGCAAGTCCGCGGGGCTAAGATGCAGATAAACGGCATATATCTTTAATACTGTTTTTATATCCGCTTTTGATTTTCGGGAGATGATGTTATGAACCGTAAGCTGAAAACGGTGCTCTGCACCGCCCTTGTTCTTCTGCTGATGTTCTCTTGCTGCTGCGTGAGCTTCGCCGATGAACCGATGCCGGTTACCGTCAAGGCGAAAGCGGCGGTGCTCATGGATGTGGATTCCGGCAAGGTGCTCATGAGCATGAACGCCGACGAAAAGCTTTATCCCGCTTCTGTTACGAAAATAATGACCCTCCTGCTCGTGACTGAAGCGCTCGACAGCGGGAAGATATCGCTCAGCGACACTGTAACCGCCTCCGCCTCTGCCGCTTCAAAGGGCGGCTCGCAGATATGGCTCAAAGAGGGCGAGCAGATGACGGTCGATGATCTGCTCAAGGCTACTGCTGTTTACAGCGCGAACGACGCTTGCACGGCTCTGGGCGAGCTGCTCGCAGGCAGCGACGAGGCGTTCACCGCGATGATAAACGAGCGTGCCGGGCAGCTCGGCATGAAGAATACACATTTTGATAACTGCACAGGTCTTGATGACACCACAACGACCCATTTGACCACCGCGATGGATGTCGCGATAATGTCACGCGAGCTGTTGAAACACGAGCGCATAATGAACTATACAACTATCTGGATGGACTCCCTGCGCGGCGGCGCAACGGATCTTGTCAACACGAATAAGTTGGTCAGGTTCTACAAAGGCACGACCGGGGCTCAAGACCGGCACAACGGCGAAGGCAGGATGCTGTGTCTCTGCGAGCGCGAAGCGCGGCAACACGCATCTCATAGCCGTTGTCATGGGCAGCCAGACGAGCGACGACCGCTTCAACGGCGCAAAGGCTATGCTCAACTGGGGTTTTGCAAACTATTCGACCGTCACGCCCGAGATAGACCCGTTGCTGATAACCGATGTCGCTGTAATAGGCGGCGTTGTCGATTCGATTCATCCGTCTCTGCCGAAAGCCGCCAGCGTGCTCGTCAAAAAAGGCGAGGAGGGCAAGATAAAGACCGATGTTGAGCTCTGCGTCGACGTTCAGGCGCCTGTCGAGAAAGGGCAGGTGCTCGGTAAAGTGGTGCTGAGCCTCGGCGACGAGAAGATAGGGGAGTATAATATCGTCTCGCCCGATGCCGTGCGCGCGCTGACTTTCAAAGATATTTTCTTCCGCCTGCTGAGATCCCTCGCCTGAAAACTGTATGAATATACAAATTGAGCACCCGCTTTTTGTTGGATAATACAAAAAATGACCGATATTGTGTATTGGGAATAAAATAAAACTCACAGATGTTATAATTAGCTCGTGTGTTTAATGGAAAAATTAAAGAAAAGAGGAAAAATTTGTGAAAAACTATTTCAGCCGGCTTATGTCGAGCGCGAAGAAATGGGAGTTCATCGTATGGTGGATATTCCGTCTGATTATGATAGGCGCGATGGTGAGCCTTCTGTTTACCAACCCGCCCTCGGATCTGCCGAAGACGCAGATGGCGCTTCAGCTGTTTGCAAATCTCGTCGGAATGTTCGCTTGGGAGATAATCCAGGCTCTGCCCGAGAAAAACTGCCTGCGCCAGCTCCCGTCCTATTGCCAGACCGTCGCGTCCGTCGGACTGCTGCTCGCATCCTTCGGCGGCGCGTTCCTGAACTTCTATTATTCCATCTTTATGTGGGATAAGATACTCCACCTGCTCGGCGGAGCTGAGGCGGTGTTCATGGGCTATGAGCTCGCGACCGCCATGCAGAAGCGCGACAAGAAGCAGTGCGATCTGCCGATAGTCCTGCTCTGCGCTCTCGGCTTCTCGTTCTTTATCTCCACCTGCTGGGAGCTCTTCGAGTTCAGCTTCGATCAGATAGCGGGCGGCGATTCTCAGCATTGGTCGTATGAGCTTGCAAAGGCCGCGAATAATACGAGAACTTTCTTTAAGCCCAGAGATCCCGCTCGTTTCGCTCTCATGGACACCATGACCGACATAGTTTTCAATACCCTCGGCGCAGTGCCGTTTTATATCATACTTAAAATAGCGCCTTATCATCATAAGGGCAAGAACAATGTCAATGAGATGTTTGCCCCCAAAGGGCGCAGAAAAGGAATTTGCACAGGCAAAATGAGTTTTCGCTGTCCCGTATGCTCGCAGGAGCTGAAAAAAGAAGAAAAGATATGGGTGTGTCCGCAAGGGCACACCTTTGATATCGCTGCAAAAGGCTATGTGAATCTGCTGATGAGCAACTCATCGGGCGCAAAGCGCCACGGCGACGACCGCCTGATGATAAACGCGCGGCGCGATTTCCTTTCAAAGGGCTTCTATACGCCTCTGCGCGAGGCCGTTTATGAAGCTCTTTCGGCGGATTTCCCGCGCGGCGGTACTCTGCTCGATGCAGGCTGCGGTGAGTGCTGGTATACTTCGTATTTTAAAAGCAGGCTCGATGAATCGGGACTTGAGCCGCAGGTACTCGGCGTGGATATCTCGAAATACGCGCTCGGAAAGGCGCCGAAAAACTGCGGAGTCGAACGCGCCGTGGCGAGCATATATAAGCTGCCCGTGGGCGACGGCGAATGCGACGAGATAGTAAATATCTTCGCGCCCGCCTGCCCGCAGGAGTTTTCGCGTGTGCTCAAAAAAAGACGGTGTATTCGTCAAAGCAATACCGCTCGAAAAGCATTTGTGGGAGTTAAAAAGCGCCGTGTATGACGCGCCGTATGAGAACGAAGTTCCGCCGCATGATATCGAGGGCTTCCGCCTCGTCGGTGAAAAGAAGATATGCTATACTTTTGCGCTCGAAAGCGGGAAGGATATAACCGACCTTTTCAACATGACTCCGTATTGCTACAAAACCTCGCAGCAGGACAGGGAGAAGCTCGAAAAATTGAGCTCGCTCACCGTCAGCGCGCAGTTCAGCGTGCTCACTTATAAAAAGATATAACGCTGCGCAGCATATGATTTCAAATCCCTCGGTTTTAATTTTTCAAACCGGGGGATTTTTCTGCTCTTTTTGGCGTTTGTTATTGTAAAAATTGCGTTTTCGTCGTATACTAACTATGTATGAAAGCCACGCGGGAATACCGCATCAATATATCCGGCAGGAAAGGAAGTATAATTTATGCAGCTTGAACTCAAAAGACCCGAGGATTGCATGTTTGATGAAATATCTCTCGGCGAGATAATGCTCCGCCTCGATCCGGGCGCGGGCAGAATAAAGAATTCGCGATCTTTCACCGCTTGGGAAGGCGGCGGAGAATACAATGTCGCGCGCGGACTGCGCCGCTGCTTCGGACTTCGCACCGCAGTCATAACCGCCCTCGCGGATAACGAGGTCGGCAGGCTCATAGAGGACTTCATTCTCCAGGGCGGAGTCGACACCTCGTTTATAAAATGGATGAGCTACGACGGCATCGGCAGAAATGTCCGAAACGGACTCAACTTCACTGAGCGCGGCTACGGAATCCGCGGAGCTGTTGGAGTGTCCGACAGAGGCAATACTGCGGCATCTCAGCTCAGAGCCGAGGATGTTGATTGGGACTATATCTTCGGTAAGCTCGGCGTCCGCTGGCTGCACACGGGCGGAATTTTTGCCGCTCTGTCCGAGACGAGCGCGGAGACCGTTATCGCCGCAGTCAAAAAGGCTAAGGAATACGGCACCGTTGTCTCCTATGACCTCAACTACCGTCCGTCGCTCTGGAAGGGCATCGGCGGTCAGGAGAAGGCGCAGCAGGTCAACCGCGAAATAGCCAAATATATCGATGTCATGATAGGCAACGAGGAGGATTTCACCGCCTGCCTCGGTCTTGAGGTCGAGGGCAACGACGCGGGACTCAAGAAGCTCAATGTTGACGGCTACTGTAAGATGATCGAAAACGCCGTTAAAATATATCCGAATTTCAAGGTCGTTGCAACAACGCTCAGAACCGTCAAGACCGCAACGGTCAACGACTGGAGCGCTATCTGCTGGGCGGACGGCAAGCTCTATGAGGGCATGAAGCTCGATTCGCTCGAGATATTCGACCGCGTCGGCGGCGGCGATTCGTTCGCATCGGGTCTCATCTACGGTCTGATGACCGAGGGCGATCCCCGGTATGCAGTCAACTGCGGCATAGCGCACGGTGCGTTGGCGATGACCACCCCGGGCGACACTTCAATGGCAAGCAAACGCGAGGTCGAGGCCGTTATGAACGGCGCAGGCGCAAGAGTTCAGAGATAAGAGAGGAAGATAAAAATGGACAAAGAACAAATACTGACTAAAATACAGGACTGCGGCATCGTTGCGGTCGTAAGAGCGGAGAGTGCCGATCAGGCAAGCAGAATCGCCGACGCGTGCATCGAGGGCGGCGTCGCGGCTATCGAGCTTACTTTCACCGTTCCCCCATGCCGATCAAGGTTATCGAGGAGCTTGCAAAGCGCATACACGCCGCAGCAGATGATTCTCGGCGCAGGCACGGTCATGGATGCGCCGACCGCGAGAATAGCCATGCTCTCCGGCGCAAACTTCGTTGTCAGCCCCTATTTTGACCCCGAGACCGTGAAAATGTGCAACCGCTACAGAGTTGCCGTCATGCCCGGCATAATGACCGTCAAAGAGGCTGTCGCCGCCATGGAGGCGGGCGCGGATATACTCAAAGTATTCCCCGGCGATGTCTTCGGCCCGAAGATAATCAAGGCTATAAGAGGACCGATACCCTACGCGAAGATGATGCCGACCGGCGGAGTCGATGTCGATAATGCCGCCGATTGGATTAAGGCGGGCGCAGTCGCAGTCGGCGCGGGCAGCTCGCTGACCGCAGGCGCAAAGACCGGCGACTATCAGCGCATCACAGACACCGCACGCAAGTTTGTCGAAAACATAAAGGCGGCGCGCGAGGGCAGATAACCCCGAAAAGAAAACAAAAGTAAAGGAACTTCTATGTTTGTAGATATTGCAAAAATCAAAATCAAAGCCGGAAACGGCGGCGACGGCGCGGTGACTTTCCACCGCGAGAAATATGTCGCGTCCGGCGGTCCCGACGGCGGCGACGGCGGCAAGGGCGGAGATATCATATTCGAAGTTGACGATAACCTCGCGACCCTTGCGGACTTCCGCTACAAGAGAAAATATACCGCCCCCGACGGAAAGCGCGGCGACGGCGGACGCAGGCGCGGAAAGAACGGCGAGAACCTTGTCATCAAGATTCCGCGCGGAACGATAATCCGCGAGGCGGAGTCGAACGCCGTTATGGCGGATATGTCCGAAAAGACCTCGTTCGTTGCCGCAAAGGGCGGCCGCGGCGGCTGGGGCAACACCCATTTCAAGACCCCGACCCGCCAGACCCCGCGCTTTGCAAAGAGCGGCACTCCCGGTGAGGAGTGGGAGGTCATTCTCGAGCTGAAGCTTCTCGCCGATGTCGGTCTGCTCGGCTTCCCGAATGTCGGCAAGTCAACATTTATCTCGGTCGTCAGCGAGGCAAAGCCCATAATCGCGGACTATCATTTCACAACCATAACTCCCGTCCTCGGCGTTGTCACCATGGGCGAGGGCGAGTCTTTTGTCGTCGCGGATATCCCTGGACTCATTGAGGGCGCGAGCGACGGCGTCGGTCTCGGCCACGAGTTTTTGCGCCATGTCGAGCGCTGCCGCATGCTCCTGCACATAATCGACGCGGCGGGCAGCGAGGGCAGAGACCCGATAGAGGATTTTGAGAAGATAAACGCAGAGCTCGAAAAGTTCGACCCCGAGCTTTCAAAGCTTCCGCAGATCGTTGCAGCGAATAAAATAGACATGGCGGACGACGCTCAGATTGAGCGCCTGCGCGAGTATTTCACCTCCCGCGGCTATGAGTTCTATACCATGTGCGCGCCGATTCAGGAGGGCACTGCCGAAGTCATAAACGCAGTCGCCAAACGGCTCAAGACTTTGCCGCCTATAAAACGCTACGAGGCGCAGGAGATACCCGTCGAGATGTTCGAGAGGCAGAAAGATACGGGCTTCACCGTGCGCGAGGAGGACGGCGTGTTTATCGTCGAGGCTCCGTGGCTGCTCAAGATACTTCAGCGCACCGATATGGACGACTATGAGTCGCTCCAGTATTTCCAGCGCGTGCTGCATTCGAGCGGCATACTTGACAAGCTCGAAAGCATGGGTATCCAGCAGGGCGACACCGTTGAAATTTACGATCTCGAGTTCGACTATATGCCGTAACGGAGGCTTCTCATTTGATAGGAATAAGCGAAGAACTGAAAAATACTGATCCAGATTTGCTCAGTCCGCTGACTCTCGCTTTTATAGGCGATACGGTGTTTGATCTGCTCGTCAGGGGTAATCTCGTCATGCAGGCGAACCGCCCCGTCGGCAAGCTGCATCCGCTCGCGGCAAAGCGAGTCTGTGCCGCCGCTCAGGCGAGGGCTGCGCAGGTTATAGCGCCTGTTTTGACTGAGCACGAGGCCGATATCTATCGGCGCGGCAGAAACGCACATACCGGCAGAGTACCCAAGAGCGCAAGCTCCGCCGAATATCACAGCGCAACTGGTCTCGAAGCGCTGTTCGGCTGGCTCTACCTCAGCGGGCAGGATAAGAGGATTGAAGAACTGTTTGAACATATTTCCAATGCCGAAAAGGCTGACGAGGTGAAGTGATGAACAGGAAAAGCAGAAAGAAAGAGGCACTGACCCCATACGAGCGGCGCAAAAGGCGGCTTGAAAAAGGTTTTCCACCGCGCCGAAAACAACGGGACAGAAAGTGGCAGGGGCGGTAATAGACAATATCTGCTGGATAGTCGGCTGTTCGCTCTATTCGATAGGCGTTGTGGCGTTCGCATTGCCCAACAGCATCGCGCAGAGCGGCACGACGGGTCTTGCGATAATAGTCAACCATCTTTTTGGAATTCATTCCGCTCGGCACGGCGAACTTTCTGCTCAATTGTTCCGCTGATGATCTTAGTCCTTTGTTTTCATCGGCTGGCGCTTCGTTGCAAAGACGATGTGGGTGACGGTGATTCTCTCCGCCACGCTCGATCTTTTCAGCAAATTTTTGCCGACCTATATGGGCGACAAGATTTTGGCGGCAATATTCTGCGGCGTCTGCACGGGCGCGGGGCTGGCGATTGTCTTCATGCGCGGCGCGACTACTGGCGGCACCGATATCGTCGGCCGTCTCGTCCACAAGGCATTCCCGCACATTCAGATAGGTAAGGTCATTATGGCTGCCGATGCGATAATAGTTATCCTCGGCGCGGTCGTTTTCCGCTCCATCGAGTCCGCTATGTACGCGGTTATAGTTATTTTCGTCAATTCCCGCCTGCTCGATTATATTCTCTACGGCACCGGCAGCGGCAAGCTGCTGCTCGCCGTGACTGAGCACGCGCAGGAGATATCCGATGCGATAACTTCAAAGATGGGCAGGGGAGTCAGCATCCTGCCGGTCAAGGGCGGCTATACTGGCAAGGAGAAGAATATGGTCGTCTGCGCCGTGAAGAAAAACGAGGTGCCCCAGCTGACGAAGATAATCAGGCAGATAGATACCGATACGTTTATAATCATCACCGAGGCGGGCGAAATCCTCGGCGAGGGCTTCATTGCGCCCGGAGTCAACTGAATAAACAGAGCGCGGAGGCTTTTTGTGAACCTCCGCGCTTTTTTAAAATTTTTTCCAAAACAGGTGAGAAAATCCGCAGACTTCCGCGACAGTATAAGTGAAAGGCGGGACGCCGCCCCGAAAGGATTGATCCGATGGACAACGGTGAGAGTAGCTACCGCCGTTTTATCGAAGGCGATCAAAGTGCGTTTGATGAACTCATGGACGCCTATCGAGACAGACTGATATTTTTCATCAAAGGTTATGTCCGCTCCGCCGAAGAGGCGCAGGATATAGCTATGGATACCTTTGTCGAAATTCTCGTGCATCCGGGGCGTTTTCGCTTCAAAAGCTCGTTCAAAACCTACATATATTCCGTCGCGCGGCACAAGGCGATAGATTTTCTCCGCAAAAAGCGCACCGTGTCTGACGAGGGAGAAGAGATTTGGGACGAGAGCGCGATAGACTCTTTTTACAGGGGCGAGGACGCGAGAACTGTGCGCGAGTGTATGGATAGGCTCAACAATGATTACAGAACTGTGCTGTATCTTGTCTATTTTGAGGAAGTGGACGGCGACGGTGCGGCAAAAATTATGGGCAAAAGCAAAAAGCAGCTTGCTAATCTCCTCTACAGGGCGAAGCAGGCGCTTAAAACCGAGCTTGAAAAGGAGGGCTTTTGCTATGAAGACCGATAAGGAATTCAAAAAATGAAGTTTATGCGCGCGCTTCAAAGGAACGCGCAAGAATAAAAAAACGCAACCGCGTGATAATGACCGCCGTGCCGTGCTTTGTTATTGCACTGACCGCCGCCACCGCAGCAGTTTATCACTCAACATCGTTCTCTATGAAGGATGCCATGCCCGCCGAGCAGCCGATAAATGCCGAGAATTATGTTCAGACCGAGGGCATCCCAGATGGATACAAGTCCGCGCCGCTGACGAGTGAGGATCAGGAATGTTATCAGCAGCCCGATATCGCGACAGATATTTCAAGCGGTTCTGTTAAATCCGGTTCGAGTGTTGTGCCGACCGAAAATCACGGGACGGCCGTGACAACGGTTGACGGCGACAAAAAAGGTGACTTCGACCGCCTCAACTGTGATTTCAGGGCTTTCCCCGACAAGAAGGGAGAAAAAAGCAACGGCACGCCCGATGCGATAGTAATAAGCAACCGGGAAAAGCTCGCGGAATATCTCGCAGTGCAGGAGAAATACGGAACTCTGAGCGAAGAACTGAAATCTGAGCTTTCGGGCAGGGACGATGAATATTTTAAAAACAACACCGTTGTGATAATAACCGCGGACTGCGAATATGATTTGGCGGATTGCGCTGCAAGTTCAAACGGTACGCTCACCGTCTCGCTCAAAAAGTCGGAGAGCGAACGGAAAACCGGATGCCATATGATTTTGACCGTGTATAACAAGCATTTTACAAACGTCGTCCTCAGGGACGCATGAACAAAAAGGGGAGGAAAGAAATGAAACTCAAAAGGTTAGCGGCTCTTCTGCTCTGCGCCGCCGTCATGCTGCCGCTCGCAGCGTGCGCAAAAAAGCCGGATTCCGGAACATCGCGGACATCGCAGACTACAGATGACACCACCGTCACGCCGACAAAGGACGGCGATACTTCTATCACCGCGACTGACAAGGGCAATAAAGGCGCCGCCGCGCAGGATCTCATGCAGGGCATAACTAAGGGCAAGGGCGCATCCAAAAAGCCGGACAGCCGCTTTGCGAATGTCGCCGCGTCGTTTTGCGCTTGATCTTTTCAAGGATGAATACAAGTCCGGCAAGAACACGCTCGTTTCGCCTCTCTCCGTGCTCACCGCGCTCGCCATGACGCAAAACGGCGCAGAGGGCAAGACACTCTCCGAGATGCAGAAGGTTCTCGGCGGACTCGACCGCGATGTTCTGAACGCCTATATGAACGCATATCTCGCCGAGCTCACCGGCAAGGACAGCGCGCTGAAATGCGCAAACTCTCTCTGGATAGACAGCAGGCTCGATGTCAAGACCTCTTTCCTCCAGAAGAACGCGGATTTCTATTCGGCGCAGGCATATAAAGCGGATTTCACAAGAAAAATACCGTAAACGAGATAAATTCATGGGTGAACAAAAACACGAACGGCATGATAAAGAAGCTGGTCGACGAGTTCGACCCCCTCACGGTCATGGTGCTCATGAACGCGCTCTGCCTCGAGGCGGAGTGGGATGACCCCTATACCGACAACTGTGTGCGCGAGGGCACGTTCAAAAATGCCAAGGGCAATCTCGTCAAGGCGGAATATATGTATTCGCAGGAGACGGAATATATCGAGACCGAGAATGCCACGGGCTTTGTCAAATATTATAAGGGCGGCAAGTTTGCCTTTGTCGCGCTTTTGCCGAACGAGGGAACGAACATCGACAGCTATATCGCCTCGCTGACGGGAAAGGGCTTTCTCGGTGCGCTGAATTCGAGAAAGAATACTCGGGTCAACACGCAGATGCCGAAGTTCAAGTGCGAATACAGCAACTCGCTCATTGACACTCTCAAGAAAATGGGCATGAGCACGGCGTTTGACGGGAACAGGGCAAACTTCTCGTCCATGGCTACATTGAAGAACGAAAATATTTACATAAGCGATGTTATTCACAAGACCTTTATCGAGGTTGCCGAAAAGGGCACACGCGCCGGAGCGGCGACTGCCGTTATCGCAGGAAAGAGCGCGGCAATGCCTGTTCGAACAGCCGAAGGAAGTGAGGCTCACAAAACCGTTT
>ENA-OQET01000418-OQET01000418.1-human-gut-metagenome-genome-assembly--contig:-NODE-418-length-22555-cov-4.169119_pt1 | contig 22555 bp, 34 predicted proteins | sample MGYA00242800_ERZ504645 | MGnify/ENA primary metagenome ERZ504645 (study PRJEB26092, sample SAMD00036308) | human gut metagenome | host: Homo sapiens | study: EMG produced TPA metagenomics assembly of... | reverse complement strand
TGAAAAGCATAGGAAGACATTGGTTGTCTGTGAAAAGTGTTATGCCAAAATACACAGCCATGCTAAATAAAGTCATGTTATCAACGGAGAGCCGTATGCGTGGAGACATGCAAGTACGGTTTGGGGGGCAGGTACGGGAAAACCACTGCCGAAAGGCAGTAAGGCGTTCTGTACCGAGCCTACGAGAAGGAAGTCATGGCAGGGCGGTCGATCTGGTCATGCGCATGGAAAACTGCTCGTTTGCACAAGCGATGAAGCACATCCAGGAATTGGGCTTTTCCCCGGATATCGCCAGCACAGTGCCGAAACAGGCGGCCAGACCTGTACAGGCGGTTTCGTCAATGCGCGTTTTAGACGTAGCGCCCGTGAGTAACAGGTATCTTCTGAGCTATGCCGCATCCAGGGGCATTGACGCTGATATAGTCAGCCGGTTCTGTGTCGAGGTGCATTACAGCTTTGAAAAGAATCCGGGCGAGAAATTCGCACTGGGGTTCGCCAATGACCACGGCGGCTATGAGCTGCGCAACGGGATGTTCAAAGGATGCGCAAAGGTCAAGGACATTACCTGCATCTCTGCCGGGAACGGTTCATGTGCCGTTTTCGAGGGCTTCTTTGACTTTCTGAGCTTTGAACAGTATGTCAAGGATCACCCCCGGATGACAGAATTAAGGAAACTGGATGTATGTGTCCTGAACTCGACGGCTCTGACTGACCGCAGCAGGGATTTCCTTTCCGGGTACAAGACAGTGCATGCCTTCCTTGACAATGACAAGGCGGGAAATGACGCTCTGGACAGGATACGGGGTTTCCTTCCGAAAGGAAGCATACTGGTAAACGAGTCAGAACGTCTGTATCCGTCCTGCAATGACTTCAACGAGTTTCTGCAGGGTGTCAAATGCCCAGCAACGGGAAATGAAATGTGAAAGTACTATGACAAGAGAAGATATTGAAAAAGCAGCAGCGGAATATTGCAGTATTAAACCTTATAAAGAGTTTGTGTTGAATAAGAACGCATTTATAGCTGGTGCAGAATGGTGCATCAGCATTGTGTGGCATGATCCAAGCGAAGTGCCGGAAGACAACACAATGATATTTGTGTTCGACATTAACCGCCACTCTGTTGTAGTTCTTGTGTTCAGTGACCGATGGAAAGAAACGGTATTAATATTTGGTATCAAAAAATGGGCATACGTTAAAGACTTAATACCAAACATGGAGGAATGAATATGGGATACGATTTAATGCCAAAGAAAAAAGGAGTGAACGCTAAAAGCGGAATGGTATTCACCTGGCCGATTATCTTACAAAAAACGGGAGCTGGTTATTTATTCAACTATGGGATGAACACCTTCGACCCTGGAAAATACATATACGACGGTTCCCGTCCTGATGGTAGTCCGGTAAGCAACGACGGCTTTGAGGTATCGAGAGAGGATGCGCTTATCATGGCAAGGCTTTTCAGAGGATATGTATTTGTAAACCGTGAATTAAGGAAAGAATGGGATAAAAAGCCGGAAAAAGAGAAAGTTATGATAAAATCTTTGTTGAGTGACAAGGCCGAACCTCCTGCTGAAATCTTCCTGCAAAAAGTAGAATCTCTGGCAGAGTTTTGCGAACAGTCGGAAGGGTTCAACATATGGTAGGTTATATAAATTATTCCGATCGGGACAGATAAACCGGTTCGGAAATGACAAAAAAGTTTTATGGGAAACAAGAACGACATACAGGAAAAGATCCTGGACCGTATCCGCAAACTGATACGGCTGAAAGAATCGACGACTTCGGAAGAAGAGGCGAACAATGCGGTCATGCAGGTGAACCGGCTCCTGAAGGAGTATAATCTCTCCCTGCTTGACATAGACGACAGGCAACCGGAGGAGAAGTTCCGGGTCAGGAAATCCGGCAGGCTCAGTTTCAAGGACGCTTTCGGGAACTACTGGAAGCGGGATCTGCTGCGTACCCTGTGCAAATACAATTACTGCCGGATGCTCAGATATACAGGGACGACGGATGTGACCATTGTAGGAACTGACGAGAATATCGCTGCCGTGACCATGCTGTATGATTACCTGCGCATCACCTTCCGCCGTTTGGCAGAAACGAGACACAGGGAGTACGTATCATCAAGACGCGGGTACTACCGGACAGAAAAATACAGGAAGAGATACATACGCTCCTACCTTGAAGGCGTAACTCCCGGACTGAGGGAACAGTATGAGAAGATACGGAACCTTTCTGCCGGACAACCGGATGAAAAGGCACTGGTACGCTGTCACGATGCGTTGATCTGCCAATATCTGGAGTCGGTCGGTGCAGGCGAGTCCAAGATAAGAAAGAGCGATGTGAAGATTGATTTCCTGGCCTACCATACCGGAATTTCCGACGGAAGGAATGTCAGCCTGAACAGACAAATCAAGGGAGGAAGCCTATGACAATAATATGGATACTGGTTGCCGATGCAATAATTCTTATATGGGTAATCAGAAAAGTAAAACACGCCCCAGCCGATACGGAACTCTGGGGCGAGAATAATTCAATACGGAATGAAGGAGATAGTACAACTGACCAGGGAGGAATATGAGAGTCTTGCTGAAAAGGCCGGACATAACGAGAAGGAGATTCTCCGGCAGGCCCGCAAGCTCTATGAAGAGAACGGCATCTGCGGAATCATTCTTGACATTGAGTGCGAATGTGATGTCAGTGACAGGTATTCTTTCAAGGTGAGCAGTTACGTCCGTGAGGGAAAGACCGGGTATTCCATTTCCTATGAGGACAGACGCCGGCTGCAGGAATTCGTGGACAGCCATGCTACCGAGATGATGACCCGGAAGTTCGGCAGGCAGATTGAAGACATCAACCACTGGAACACGCTGGCCCGCCGGATGGAGCTTGTCAGATGGAAGTTCATCGGGCTCACGGTTTTCGGATGGCTGGCTGCCCTCGCACTGGCCGTGATAACTTTAATAAGGTGAGGATATGGAACAGACTCTGTTACAATGGGCTAAAGAGGGTTATGTGCCAAACTCTGATGCGGCAGGAAAGGAAAGATGGACGAACTGCACCCATGTCAGGAAGGCCGTATATTACAGCGAAAATGAGGTACATGCAGATCCTGATGCGGCAAAGGCGGTTCTAAAAGCGAAGCGAAAGGAATGCAGGGCAGCAGCAAAGAAGCGTGAACAAAAACGGAAAGAGCTTGAAATGTACCGTGAGAATATGAAAACAGCCTGGCAGTGGTTACAGGAAGGAAGAATACCGAACCCTGATGCACGATGGAAAAGCGGTGAATCCTTAAACAGGACATTCAATACCTGTTCTTTTGGCAGCCGACATTACTATTGTCATATAGGAGAAACCCATTTGCCGGGTGACAGTGAGGAACAACAACAGGCAATAAAGACCAATGAGTCAGAATTTAATCAGGACTGAACGATGAACATAAAACATAACGACAGCAAATTTGACCGGCGTCACCATGTTTATCTGGCTGACAAGCGCAAAGTGGTGGACCTGCTCATCGGATGGATACGCGGAGCTAACGACCGCTACCCGTTTGAAGCAGTAGAGGATTTCCTGAAGAAACATTCTCCGGATGATGAACTGTGGCGGCGCATTGTCGTCCGGGATCTTTCCATTGACTGCATCAATGACTGCTGCAAGCATCTGGACAGGCTCGACACCAAACTGCTGGCACAGGCCAGCCGCGAACTCCAGCCGGAAGCCATAAAGACCCTTGCGGACAGCGGAGCCGAACTGTAAGAACAAGAAGGACAATTTTTAAATGACATTCAAACAGACTACCATGTATTTCATAGACCATATACAGACCTACAAGGCAGTGAACCGTAAGGGGGACGAGCTTCAAAAATACATCCTGCGCTTTGAACACTGCCTCATAAAGGATTCCGGGACACTGGGTGAGGTAAAGGAGAATATCCGCAGACAGATGGAAGAGCTGGATGCCCGATATCCCCGGACCTTCCCCATGAGCTTTCATCCGGCAGGAAACCTGTGGAACATTCATGTGAAAGGCAGACCGGACAGCCTGATATGCATTCTTTCCGTCACCCCGGTAAAAGGGCTGCTCGGAAAAGGCAGCATTTCCTTTCCCGGAAATTCGGACAGCGAAAACGTAAAGGCATGAGAAATACATACTGGTATGCCGTAGATTATGACGGCACGGGACATCTGTTCATCTACAAGCCTGAAAGAGATACCGGAATATGGAAGGGCGAGGAAGCCATCCGCATTTCCAAAGGAGTGTTCCAAAGTATGTTTCCGGGGCTGACCTGGCAGGATGCTCCGATGGCCGTACTGGTGGAGATACTTCCCAGGGAAGAGACAGCCGGACTGAAGCTGTCCAAAATCCTGAATTACTATATGAAAAAATGTGTGCGTTTTTTCAGAAAGGAAGCATGATGGCAGAGTCTCCTTCGGACCCGGCCAGACTGATGTGGAATGGCACAGAATCCGGGACGTGTATCTCCCGATAAATGCCCCACACGAATGATATAGGTAAAACATCAAACATAGAAATGGATTATGCCACGAAGCATTACTGAAAAGAACATAAAGATTCATGTCCGCAATGAGGAGATGGATTCGGTAGAAGATACAAGAGCCAGGATTTCATACCGGACATTGAAAGCCCTCAAAGCCAGAAAGCGGATTTACAAGGACACGAAGGAAACTTTTTTCCTGATCGAGTCAGATTGTGAGCTGAGCCTGTAAGTACCAATTTAAAACCAATTAAATGATTAAAAATATGGAGATACAAGGAAAAATCATCGCTGTACAGCCCGTCAAGTCGGGAGTCAGCAAGAGCTCCGGCAACGAATGGAAGAGCCTGGAGTTTGTCGTGGAAACGGAAGAAAACAAGCCGCAGAGCCTTTGCCTGCAGCTGATGAACCAGAACATTGACCGCTATGCCGTAGAAGCCGGCATGACTGTCCATGTCAAGTTTGACTGTGCGGCAAGGCAGTGGGAGGAACGCTGGTTCAACACCCTGACTGCATGGGAGGTGACCGTCATCAAAGGAAAGGAGGCATGAGAATGGGCATGGGGAAAAAGATGTTTCTATGCGCGGGGCTGCTGGCATTCTGCCTGGCGGTATCGGCACAATCCTACTCATTGCGTACCAATGTGATCGGCCTGGCCACGACAAACCTGAACATCGAGGGTTCCATGACCCTGAGCCGCAAATGGTCACTCCATCTGCCATTGCAGTACAATCCGTTCAAGTTCGGGAACAACAGGCAGTTCCGCAACTTCTATGCGGCTCCCGGTGCACGTTACTGGCTGCTGGAAAGCTATATGGGCGGATTCATAGGAATGTACGGTACTGCCGGAACGTACAGCATAGGAAACCTGTTCGGAAACAAATACCGCTATGAGGGCGAGGGTTACGGTGTGGGAGTCAGTGTCGGAAAGGCCTACCAGGTCGGCAGGCGATGGAACCTTGAATGGGAAGTCGGGGCAGGCGCAGTCTGGCTGGCATATGACAAGTATCTGTGCAAACGCTGCGGAGACCTTGTCGGGCGGGACTATGGTTGGCATTTCCTTCCGGCCCGGGCTGCCTTCAATGTCGTGTATCTCTTTTAAATGCAGGAAAAATGAGGACTACAAGACGTATCATACCGTTTGCGCTGCTTTCCGGTCTGCTCCTTTCCTGTGCTACGGAACATCGCCTGGCACGCGTGCGCATCTCGCAGCCGAGAATGAAGGAGCCGGTAACGGATACGGCCTACAAAGTGCCGAAACAGATAACATGGACGGACGACAAGGGTGAGCGGCATATCGTCACACGTGCCGAGAAGGACAGTGTGACCGGTGAGGATATCACTTCCGTAGAGCTGTCCGAAATCACCGTAATGGCCAGAAGCAAGCAGGTGGCGGAAAGAAACGGGAAGATAAACCTGGACTTTGTCGTGACGGTTCCGGAAGAGCTGATCAGCAACAAGTGGCAGCTCCAGCTGACTCCGGTGGCCTACAAGCCTACCGACACGCTGTACCTTGACAGGATATTCCTTTCCGGGGCAGACTTTGCCAAGATGCAGAAAAAAGGCTATATGCGTTATCAGGCATTCATGAACTCAATCATACCTGACAGCCTGTACCTTAAGAAAATGTTCGATGAGAAGGGATACAAAAAGGCACTGGCCGAGCTGGAGGAGGAATATTTCCAGGCCTGGAAGCACGAGGTGCTGCAGAAAGAACGGTGGATTGACTGGTCGGACAAGGCAAATGCCCGGTTCGCCCTGTTCAACTGGCGCGTCGAGCAGAACCGCAGGGCCATTGCGGGATACAATTCAATTCTGGAACACCTGCCCGCCTACTGGATGACAAGGGAACTTGAAGGGAAATACATTCCTTCCAAATGGAAGATGTTCGCAGAAGGGAACCATAAGATCCGCACCCGGAGCATTTCCCCGGAGGATTCTGCCGCCATCACAAAGCGTTTTACCGATTTCGGGAAGATAGCAGAAAACCGGAAAAGAAAAGAGCAGGCCGATGCCATGTATAACAAATATGTGCGCTTTCCCTATGAGGCGGCCCGTCTGGACACAGTCATCCGGGAAGGGGACAAGTTCGTGTACTACTACAAGCAGGAACTTCCGGCTACGGAGAATACGAAAAAGATAGATTTAACGCTTGACGGACTGATTCTTGCCAAGGACGAGACACGTACACCGCTTCCGCCATCGGATACGATTACCTATTTCATTTCGAGTATGGTTCAGTTCCTTGACCGCTCGCCAAGATACAAGAAGAAAATCATCACCCGCAAGGATGAGGTAAGCCTGCGTGCATACGTGACCTATAAGACGGGCAGCACCGAATTCCGGGAAGAGATCGGAAACAACAGGCAGGAAATCGACAAGGTCTTTGAAACGATACGAAGCATCAACTATACGGGTGAGTTTCTCATAGACAGCGTGCTGATGACAGCGACCTCGTCCCCTGAGGGCAGTGCCGGAATGAACCTGTTCCTTTCCAGGGGACGTGCGACGGAACTGAAGAAATACCTCGCAAGGCGCACGGAGGATGCGGAAGGCATGATTCGATTTTCCGCCCTGCATGGCAGGGAGAGGACTGGGACAGACTGCGCGGGCTTGTTGCGGGTGACGATACTCTGAAGCACAGGTCTGAGCTGCTCCGGATTATGGATGATACGGAAAATCCGGACATACGGGAATATGCCCTGAGAAAATACCCGGAAGACTACAGAAGAATCCGGGAAAGGCATTATCCTCTCCTGCGCGGGGTGGAATTCCGGTTCCATCTCCACCGGCGGGACATGATTCAGGATACGGTTGTGATGCCGGTCATCGACAGTACCTATATGGACGCCGTGCAGATGATAGAGGACAGGAAATACAGGCAGGCCCTTGCCCTGCTGGATGAGTTCTACCCGGAAGACTACAATACCGCAGTCTGCCTCATGTCACTCGGCTATGATGCCCGTGCGCTGGAAATCATGCAGAAACAACAGGACACATCAGACAGGAACTACCTGCTTGCCATCCTGTATAGCCGCTTGGGATGTAAGGAGGATGCCGTCAAATCATATGTAAGGTCATGCGACCAGGACGGGACAAAGATCTGGCGCGGACGGCTGGACCCCGAAATTAACACGCTTATTGAAACTTATAATTTATACAAAGATGAATATTGACAGAAAAGTACTGATGCTCGCATCACTCCCTGCAATCATGCTCTGCAGCTGCAATTTCAACGAGGACTTCTGTATCCGGAACGGAGAGCTTGTGGCCTGGTGTGATTTCAACGGAATAAAGGAGACACCGCCTGTCCCCCAGGAAAGGCACATCATCCCGTTCGGGACGGACGTGCCGCCTTCAGAGGGGACAACGTTCACACAGGACACACTCCGGTGGAGCCTGCCCCAGGGGGCATACAAGTTCCTGTTCTATACGGGAAACTACGAGGTACTGGACAGGAATGACTACCATGAGACACGCCTGTCCGTCCGGACTGACACTATTGATGGAGAAGTGTACATTTCAGAGGCACAGAAGTTCTGCTGTTCCTCGGCCTTCAGTGAAAGGCTTGAATACCAGAATCCCAAACGGGTAAGGATACAGCCGACCCCCTTTGTCCAGAAACTGAATGTAAAGATCAACGTGTCGGGAAACACCGCTCCCTTGAACGGCCTGAACGGCACTCTCTCAGGAATCTCTACGGCAAGGTATCTGGCCTCCCGTGAAAGGAGCGGGACTGCAAGCCTGGCCACTCCCTTCGCAAGAAAGGCTGAGGGCGTATGGACGGCAAGCCTTTATGTGTTCGGATTCAACCCGGCAGAAGAGAACGTGCTTGTCGTAGAAACCCGGATGGATGAGGAGGATTCCGCATTCAATGAAAGCCAGTCCGTCGACCTGACCCCATATCTGCGGGGATTTGACGGTGACGAGATCTCGCTGGAACTGAACCTGCACATCGGCAAGGAACTTGAAATTGGTGAACCGGTCGTCATCCCGGACTGGGAGGATACTCCTGAAATAGAATTTCCTTAAAACTATATTATAACAAAGTCAAACAAACTAACTGGAAAAATGAAAACAAAAGTTATGATTTCAGCAGCGGTAATCGCTGCAGGTATGCTGGCCTCATGCAGCAATGAGAATGTGGTAAATGAACAGGCAATAGACGGCCATTCGGCTTCCATGCTGAACATCGTACCGAGTGTCGGTGAAGGAAGCCGGGCAGGATTCGTCCCGAAAACAGCCTGGAAGACAGGAGACGAGATGGGACTGTTCATGTACAAATCCACCGGACGGGGCGATGCATATCCCCGCTATGACGCACAGAACAACAAATCCACGAAAACGGCAGACGGATGGAGCCAGGAGAATCCAGTCTACCTCCTTTCCGACAAAGCGACCATCTGGGCATACTACCCGTATAACCAGGCAGTCGTGGACGGAACGAAAATTCCCGTGCCCATCAATGTCAGCACGCATATTGACTATATGTGGGGCAAGAGCACAAACCAGGTCTCAGTCGTTGAGACTGATGCCATCATTCCCATGAAGCACGCGCTGTCCCAGTTCGTCATCCGCCTGAAGGTTTCCCCGGAATACCATAACGACGGAAACCTGACATCGGCAAAGCTAAAGTCCAAGGCTGCCAAGTTCGGGACTTCCGGAACGATGAACCTGAACGACAACGGAAAGATTACTTTCTCCCCGACATCCACGGAGCTTTCCTGGAGTCCGAACACGACCATTCCGGCACAAGGCAGTCCGGCTGTGGATTTTGCGGCGGCGGTATATCCGATGACCCTGGCGTCCGGAGAAGTCAGCATGGAGGTCGTCATTGACGGGGCAACCTATACCTATTCCATACCCCAAATCAACTGGGAAGCCGGAAAGAGATACATCTATTCGATAACGATGCGTTCCAATGATGCGGAGATCGGAGGTGATGACGGGCAATCCGTTACCATCGAGGAATGGACGTCAAGCGAGGACGATGTCACTCTCGTGCCGGTCAAATAAATTACTGAACAGGACGGGGAACTCCGGTTCCCCATAACTCAAACAAGAAATATGGTAAAATCAATAACGACGTTAGTCTGCAGCCTGCTTGTGATGCTGTCCGTATCCTCCTGCCGGAAAGAGCTGGAGCATTCCCCTTCCGGAAGCGGGTGCGTCACTTTTACCCCCTCCGGGACACGAAGCACCCAGGAAGGGACTTTTGAGAAAAGCGATGCCATAGGCGTATTTGCCATCGAGCCAAAAAGCGGAGTCTACTGGGCCACCAACAATAAATACACCTATGACGGCCGGACGTTCAAGCCCGCAACGGAAGAGGACAACATCATCGTAACGGTAGGAACGGACTTTGACTTTTATGTATATTATCCTTTCAGGGAAGGGCAGACGGACATCACCTCCATATCCCATTCCGCAGGAAACCAGCAGGAGAAAGCCGGATGGATGAAAGCCGACTTTCTGACGGCCACCTATACGGATGTGGTAAATGACTATACAATCCCGCTGGACTTCAAGCACAGGCTTTCCACTGTGGAAGTGAGAGTCGACCGGAATGACGGGATCACCGGGGCAAGAATCGAGAATGTGAAATATGCCAGCCGGTTCAATCTCCTTTCCGGAGATGTCACGACGGATGACAGCCGGACGAGCCTGTCAATGTATCCCTACAAGCCCGATGAGAGCGGTACGGCCATATTCCGGATAACCATTCCGGCACAAGGCCTTGCCACCTCGTCCAATTATGTGGTCCTTCAGGGAAGCGGAACAGAAATGAAGCTGCGCGGAATTTCAGACATGACCACGGAGGCCGGCAAGATACACAATTACCGGATAGACTATAAGAAACAGGTGTCGATTACAGACTATGCTCCGGGGGGAAGCACTACCGGTGCGGGACTTTACAGCCTGGGAAGCAACTGTACCGTAACCGCGACCCTGAAACCCGGCTATGAGTTTGCCGGATGGTATGAGAACGGGAAAATCGTGTCTGATCTTCAGCAATACAGTTTTGAAGTATTGGCAGACCGCTCGTTCGAGCCAAGATACCGGAGCTATGGAACATGGAGGGTGTCGCTGGCGGCCAGCCCGGAAACAGTCGGATGGGAAGGAGGTTCCTCAAGACTTACCGCCGGGGCCTCGCGGGACATCCTGATTAACGGAGTGAAGGAAAGCACGGAAACCGGAGTACCGGACATTACCGGAGGAAAGGAAGGATTCAGCCTTTCAGGAAATACCGTAACGGTATCGGAAAACCCTGCCGGAAGTTCGCGCAGCTGTACTTTCACGGCCAGCCACGGCGGAGCATCCGCTACGGCCACCATCACCCAGGAAGGCTCCCCGGTCACCTATTATTTCAGCTATTCTGACGGCAGCACCAGCCGTTCCGAATATGCGGATGATTCGTCAGCCGGTTCTTTCACTTTAAGCATAACAAGCTATAAGAAAACAGGAAACTCCACAAGCAATCTTTCCTGGAGTGCTTCGGGTGACAGCTGGATTCATGTGAACGGCACATCAGTAAGCTATGATGAGAATCCGGTAAAAGAAAAGAGGATCGGAAATGTGACCTTGAAACAGGCTGAATCAGGAAAAACGCTGACACTTAAGATTGTTCAACCTGGGAAGACATCTGTAGATATAGACCCCTAAAAATAAAAAAGACAATGAAAACAAGAGTATATAACCTGCTGTTCCTTCTCCTTCCGGCAGCCCTTATGGGCTGTTCCGGCGAGGACGCGGGAAGGAAGGACGGAAGAGAGGGCAAGGCTTTTCTGGATATAGAGGCCTGTTTCAGTCGCAGCGGTGAAAGTGGTGAGGATTCCAGTCTTGTAAAAGACTTCGGAATGCTTCTGCTTGATGATGCCGGCTCCGGATACCCGGAAGTAGAAAACCCGGTTCACGTCACTTATGACGGCACATGGAATTGTCCTAAAATAACACTGACAGAACGGAAGTGCCATCTGTATGCCTTTTCTCCTTTCATGAATGTCCCGGGAAAGGAGCTTTCCCTGACCCTTATTCCCCAGACTGATTATCTGGTCTCGGATAAAATGGTTCTTGACTGGCAGAACTGTCTGGCCAGTATTGAGATGAGACACCTGCTCTCCCGGCTTGACTTCACCATTGACGGGAGTGACGGATGCAGCCTGAGCATAGAGGAGCTTCCCGTGTCAGCAACCTATAACCTGGAATCCGGAAAGCTGTTCACAAAAGCAAACGGCACTGTTACATCCTCCACGCATACGCTGCTTGCTTTCCCCGGTGAGGTCGGAGGAAACAGGGTACGGCTGCAGGCAGGAGGAGACAGCTATGACTGGTATCTGCCGGCAGCAACTCTCGAATCAGGAAAAATCTACGGATACTCCCTTACTCTCAGTAAGGAAGGGGAGCTTGTCCTTTCAGGGGTAAGCGTAAGACCCTGGGAAAAGGGAGAAGACTATACAGGAACGATAAAACCAAACGAATAATGAACAATACGAAAAAAACAGCACTGACTGTCATTCTGGCATTTTCTGCCATGCAAGGTTTCGCACAGGATGCCCGCGGAGCCATGAACGAGATTCTGGATGGCTATACCCTGCCTATTTTCGTCGCATTCATGCTGGCCGGCATCATTCTCGGACTCGTGCAGCAATGGGACAATATTATAGACAAGGAAAACAGGGGAACACGCAAAGAAGGCCTGTTTGCACTTGCCTGGTACGTGGGGTATGCATTACTGGCGGCGATAGTCGTGACCGCCGTCAAGTCAGCGATATCCGGAATATCATTGCAGGTGTAAAATGAAATATACAGTCAGGAAGGGACTGGAAACTCCCTGCAAGATCAGGGGTTTCCTTTCGTCGGATTACTGGATACTGGTAGGAGCCTTGTCCTCTGTTGCTATCCTGTTTACACTGGGACTGCGTTCAGGAATCATTTCCGGAAACTGGAATCTCAGCATAATGACTGCCGTAGCCGGTATCGTTGTCATTCCTTCTCTTATCCGCAGGTTCAGGAAGAATGCCCGAAGCAAAAAATTCGATGAAACAAAACATGAACATACAATCAGCAATTTTGAGTTAAGCCGTATAATCAGAAAAAAATGAAAACAGACGAAGCATATAGCATACTTGATATAATCAACGAGGATTATGGGGTGATTCTCACCAAAGGAGGCAACGTATGTATGTCCTTCCTTATGGAAGAACCTGAATGCTATTCCCTTTCGCGGGAAGACATAGACGCGCGTGACAAAATGTTCAAGGAAGCGTTCAGGTTCCTTCCCGAGGGATGCTACATCCACAAGCAGGACATTTATCTGAAGAGGACCTATAGCCCGTCCCCTTCCCGCAGGTCATTTCTGGACATGGCTGATGCCCGGCATTTTGAGGACCGTCCTTATATACACCACACCTGCGTGCTGAATTTCGTCCTGTGCGGGCTGAAATCGTTGGAACCGGCATATCAGATTTCCCCTTTAGCCTATAAGGAGAATCTGCACAAGGAGGATAATGAAAAGCTGTCGGACTTCCTGGAGGCGGTGGACAACTGTACCGGCATATTAAAAAACCTGCGTGATACACGGCTCACACCCATGAACGGAACAGATATGAGGAATCTGATATCCGGATATTCAAATCTGTTTGCCGATACCGGTTCCGTTACTGACATACATATCGACAATGAGCTGCATGCAGGGAAAATGAATGCCAGATATTACTGCGTATGTGATGAGACAATGTTCCCGGAGAACAGCATATCCAGCTATGTGAGAGACGGTTCATTGCCTATGTCGAATTCAGACCTGTATCACCCGCTATTGGAAGGACTGGGAATGTACCTGCCCTACAACCATATCATCAACCAGGTCATCTACTTTGAGGGGAATGACAAGCTGCGTGCGAAGATAGCCCGCAATATTGACATATACGGCTCGAACAGTTCGATGAGCAAAAGCATAAAGGTGCAGTTTGACAAGCTCGACAAGCTTCAGGAAGAGATTCTTGAGGAAAACGAGACACTGGTGCGTACCTTCTTTTCAATCTGCATTTTCGATGAGTCACAGGCCGTCCTGGAAAAGGCCGAAAAATCAGTAAAGGAAACATTGAACATCAACCAGTTCAGATATTATATTCCCGGATATGAAAATCTGGGCAGGATACATTTCTCCTGTGTTCCCGGACAAATCAGCTGTATGCCGGGACAATACCTGATACTCACTACCCTTCCCATAGCCATCTGCCTTTTCCTGCAGTGCAGCGGATACAGAAATGACGACGAGGGCATCTATGTGCATGACAGGATGTATCAGATTCCCCTGCGCAAGGATATCTGGGATGCAGGCAAAAAGCGTGTGAATGCCCGCAACGGTATGATTATCGCCGGAACGGGCGGAGGCAAGTCGGCCTTTACTCTGAATTTCACCCAGCAGCTCATCGAGCAGGACTATACCTGCATTGTCGTCGAGTTCGGAAAATCGTTCAGCCAGCTTTGCAGGCTTTATCCTGATGTGTCCCTGCATGTGGATTATGACGGAAAGACACCCCTTGGCATCAACCCGTTCGACCTGCAGGGGAAAGAACTGGACAACAACGATCTGGAAATGCTTTCCGGAATCATACAGAGATACTGGAAGCATATGTTCACAAAGGATGAGTCAGAGAAGGAAGTGGCACTGACACGGTTCATCCAGGACTACTATGAACACGTTCCCAAAGGACATAGCTTTGAGGATTTCTATCATTATGTGGATGGCAACTATAAGACTATTCTGGAACGCAAAAATGTGGCCGGCAAATACTTTGACCTGGAATCGTTCAAGCTGAACTGCGGGGAGTTCCTGCCCGGCCAGCGTTACGAGAATGTATGCAAGGATACAAAGATTGATTTTTCCGGAAAGAAGTTCATCGTATTCGAGCTGACCCAGATCAAGCAGGACAGGTTTCTGAGCAACCTTGTCATGAGCATGATCTTTACAATCATACAAAAGAAGCTCCTTTCTGACAGAAGTAAAAGAGGCGTACTGATATTTGACGAATATGCGGAAACCGCACAGATGGTCGACACGGCCACCGGAACGGGAGTGCACAGCTCCGTCGCTTTCTGCTACCAGAAGATCAGGAAGGAAAACGGGGCGGTATATACCATCGTACAGACCCCCGAGCAGCTTCCGGATGACGAGAACACGAAAAACATAATCAGCAATACGGACATGCTCTTTGTCCTTCCGACGAAGGAGGTCATCTACCAGAGCATCATAGACAGGTTCAAGCTGACCCGTGACTACCAGATAGCCCTGATGAAATCGATGCGGAACAATTTCTCCGGCCCGCGCCCTTACTCTGAGTGCTTCATGCGTATGGGTGAGAATTATGCCACGGTGACACGTCTGGAGTTCTCACGGGAAAAATACCTTGCTTTCCAGACAGAAGGCGAGATATGGTCTGAACTTGAGGACAAGGCAAGGAGAATGTCCATGCAGGATGCCATTATGGAATATATTAACGAACATAAATAAGAAGCCATGAAGAAATTATTTTTATTGCCGGTATTGTTTGCATTGGCCATGAATGCAAATGCACAGTGGGCTGTGGCCGATGCGCCCAATCTGGCACAGAATGTGAAGAACTTTTCGGAACTGCAGAAACAGGTTTCCCTGCTGAACGAACAGAAGAGCAGACTGGATGAATCCCTTGACCTGATGAGAAAAGTGAACACGACAATAAGCAACTCCGTTACTGTCAAAAATATTATGGAACGTCAGATCCAGTTGTCAGACAAATGCTTGGATATTGTCGGAAAGCACAAGCTCAGTACATCAACCGCACAAACCCTGATGTCGTCCATCGCACAGATTATGGCAAACAACTCACGGATGATTTCACTTTCAAGGATGATCCTTTCATCCACCGTGAAAATGAATGATGCGGAACGCCTGACGGCCTTAAATGACATAGAAAAAGATATGAGAGAGGATGAACGGAAGATTTACAAGCTGTCATCACTGCTGAACAGTTATGACAGTATAAAAAACATGCTGAAACGATGAATCCAGATCCCCGATATGATATAGATTATGCTTTTCAGGACATTTTTGAGGCATATGTCTATGTAAAGTCCAGCATTGTATATGATGCACTTTTCGCGATAATAGCCGGAGTCATAATCACGACACTGGTGTTCAAGCTGCTGGGCATAGTTAAGGATATGGTTTCCGAAGGCAAGGGATTCCATGCCAGGCATTTCTTTGAACTGGGAAAAGAATATATGTTCGTGATGATAATAGTTGTCATGCTCCCGGTTTTCGTGACATTGTTTGAGCAGCTGCTTGCATATACGGCAGACCAGCTCGTGAACAACCTCGCCCCGGGCGGAGCCTATAATCACGATGAACACATCCTGCATCTGGCAGAACGCATGGTGGAAGAGTGCCAGAACATGGACCTGGCGGATGCCGTAGTGGTCGGAATCCCCAAAGCCCTGTCCGGCATTATAATGGCTGCCGTCGGTTCACTTTTTCGCCTGCGCATACAATTATGTCATGCACACTTTTTGTTGCCGCCCGCTACCTGATGGTTCTGATGATGGAGCTGGTCGGCCCGATTGCGGTCGTCTGCCTTCTCAATGACAATACCCGCAGTTCACTTTTTTTACCTGGATGAAAGGAATGTTCGGCTGTTTCATGCTGTATCCCGGATTCATCATGGCAAGTGTGTTTGCCGATGAATATACCGCAAACCTGATAACGAACTCAGTGTGGCCGGCCTTCGTCCTCGTCATTTTTTTCCTTTATTCTCAAACTGGCATTACTGGGTACAGTAAAGGCAATGGTCAATAAATGGTTATGATGCATATAAAAGACATATTAAGAGATTTCAACAAGTATGCGGACGCGAGAAAGAATTTCACTTTACGCACGAAACTTGTATTCATCTTCTGTTCTGTTGCAATAGCAATGGTATTATTCTTCAGCTACCAGGTTGTCAACAATGCAATGAACAAGATACTGGTCGTCAATGAAGGAGGTGAGTTTGTCCGGTTCCGGGCAGTCCGGCAGGATTTGCTGTATGAAAGCCTGCTCAAGTCCCATTGTGCCTTTACCGCCTACTACCTGAACAGTTTCGACAGGCTGTCATTGCAGGAGAACCGGGCACGCGCCCTGTTCCTTGTTGACAAGGGGGAAGCCAATGCGGTATTCGCCAAGTATCAGGCTGACCGGGCTTATGGTGACGCCCTTGAACTGGGAGTCATATACAAGACGGAATTCGAGAGCCTGACAGACATGAGCGTCAGCGGTGAGGAATACCATGTCCGGTTCACCTCAATACTGAGCATAGTAAATGGAAGTGAGATAAAAAAGGTACGGATAATCAGTGAGGGGACGGCCATACGCACGACTCCCCGTTACCCGGAGAACGTATCCGGTTTTTTCTTCCGCACGTATAACCAGCAATATGAGAACTTATGACAAGAGGAGAAAAAGGAAGAATCGTAACACTGGCATCCATCGGAATTCTGGTGGCATTGCTTGTATGGATGATAATTGCCACCCTTCCGGGAAAAGAGCCCGATACAGGAGTGGTGCTGCGATCCACAATAAAGGACAGCTATACGTTGGATGATATGCTCAAAAGTGTCAGGAAGGAGATGCCGGCAGTTCCTTCGCCCACAGAGGGAAATCCGGGAACGTCAGAAGCGGATTCAGCTGACATTTCAGAGCTTCGCCGCCTTCAGGAAATCATCCAGATGAACGAGGGGGAGCTTGAAACCGGTACGGATATTCAGCCCCCGGTTCCTTTCACGGGAAAGGTTGCACGGAAAGAAGAGATAAGGACGGAACAAATGGCGACAAGGGACACAGCCCGTGTCTTGGACAGCATCCCGGCTGAGAAACCTCGCAGGGGATTCAACAGCGTACGGCTTGTCCGTCAGGAAGAGAAGAATGTCATCCGGGCGTTTGTCCATTCCACACAGACCGTAATGACCGGTTCCACCCTGAAGATGCAGCTGGCCGAGAACTGCCTCACGGATGACGGGCAGCGTATCCGCAAAGGTACTCCCGTATTCGGAGAGGTGACTAAAATTGACGGGGAGAGAGTGCTGGTGAAGATTACTTCCATCAATATCGGAGGAAACATACTCCCGTTCAGCAAGGAAGTCTATTCGGAAGATGCGCTGGAAGGGATCTATGTGCCGGGCAACGCCAAGGCGGACGTGACAAAGGATGCCTCGGCGGCAGCCGTAAACGGTGCAAACGCCAACATATCGGGAGGCTTTGACATGGGCAGCCAGCTTGTAGCCGGAGCTGCCAACAGCGTCATCAGCGCGACCAAGTCGGCTGCAAGCAAGAATATCCGCAAGGTGAAGGTTACCATCAAGACCAACTACAGGATTCTGCTGAAGGAAACAGAGAAATGAACTTACAATTATATTGACGTGATATGAACATCTTTATATGAACATGAAAGAATTTATATGCAAATACGGAGTCCAATTATTGGTTGCCCTTTGTCTGATAGCCATCCCCTTATCTTTACTGTGGCAAAGCTCTGTGACTATCCTGCTTTTCTGCTTTCTTCTCAGCCTTAATATTGTTTTCCACATTTTGGGGTTTTGGAAGAGTTACCGTGAATATTCAAGGAAAAAAGAAGAAAGCATCAGAAAAGAACCGGATAAATGTAAAGAAACAGACAATTAAAAGCAGACATGAGATATACCTATGTTTATCTCTCGTCTGTATCAGTATTAATTGCCTCATTGTTTTTACTCTGAGAATCAATTCCTTTCCCATATCCAAACCCTACTATAAAAAAGGTTGTATAGATTACCATTACCGTCCATATAAAAGTCAGCTTGAATGATGTCAGCGTGAATATATCGCAGCATGCAATCTGAAAGACGGAGGCAGCCAATGTAGGAAGAGACAATAAATAACAAGATGGTGAAGCGTCTTTTATATGATGCCAAAAGAGACAGGCTGTTGAGAAAAGAAAGGATATGAATGTCACTAAAACAACTGCTGCCAGACTGAGAACCAGCTGTTCCCAATATTCGAACAACCGGTATTCAGCAGAGCCTAAAAACAACATGGAAGCCATAACCGGCCACTGACAGAGAACAGCCAGTACAACGGCTTTTTGCTCTTTAAACAAAGGAGTTAAGAATTTAGAAAAGAAATCCGTCATAATTCAAATTTTAAAATTAGCATACAAAGATATAAAATTGAAAGAAAACCATGAAACCGAACAGAATTTACATGACAGGACTGTTCCTGCTCGTTTTCCTTTCAGGGAAAGCACAGAAAATAGAGGAACTGCCGGCTGTTCCGCTGCAGATCGGCTACGAGAAGACCCTGCACCTGATATTCCCCACCGAGGTAAAGTACTTCAGCATCGGCGGGGACGACGTCATCGGCGAGAAGGTGGGTAACTGTCCGGACATCATCCGGCTGAAGGCTGCCGAAAAGGATTTTCCCGGTGAGACGAACCTTTCGGTCGTGACAGCCGACACGAAGTTCTATTCCTATTCTGTCAAATATAGCCCGGACCCGGAGGAAAGCTATGTGCGTGTGGGCAAGGATTCGCCCGCTCCCCACGTGTTGCCGGTCGGAAAGGACAAGCAGGTGTTCCTCATATTCCCTGCCGCCGTCATCTATGTCGATTATGGCAATACGAACGTGGAGGTGGAGAAGGCCGAAGGAGTGGACAATATCCTCTCTGTAAGGGCAACTGAAGCGTTTACGGAGGATACGAACATTTCAGCCGTGATTGAGGGAGGCAGGTTTTACACGTTCGACCTTCATTATGCCCCTGCCCCGGAACGTTTCAGCTTCGTCATTGACAAGGAGGATACCCGGCAAGTAGCCATCCTGGACGAGAAGGAACGCTCCAGCGGGCAGAAAGAACGGATCAGGGAGGCCATTGCAAAACGTCTGCCCCTGAACCTGGGGCTGAAGGACGGGAATGCCGGAATTGAGTTCGAGATCGGCAACATATTTATTGACAAGGATATCCTGTTGCTGCGCATGACGCTGACAAACCGGTCACAGATCGGATATACGACGGATTTCATGCGCTTTTATATCCAGGATGCCAAGATACGCAAGAAGACGGCGGTGCAGCAGCTTGAGCAGAACGTGCTGTTCACATTCGACTATCCTGAAGAAGTTCCGGCACATGAGAGCCGGACATTCACGGTAGCCATGAACAAGTTTACCATTCCTGACAAGAAAAGGCTCATCATCGAGATCCAGGAAAAGAACGGGGGAAGGCATTTCCTCTACAAGCTGAAGAACAAGTCCCTGCTCGGAGCTGAAGAAGTGTTCAGAAGCCGCCGGGAGCAGGAAACGGAAGACGAGGCGGACAGGATACTGAGGAGGATAGCCCGATGAGACTGCTGCTTGCCCTGCTGCTTGTCCCGGTTTCCATCGCAGCCTCGGACGGAAGGGAGTTGCTTGATGCCGCGCTTGAGAAATGTATCCGCCTGCAAAGCCTTGAGTCCTGCAGGGACATACTCGTGCGGTACGGAGTTTTTGAAAGCGTCCCGCTTGCCTGCCCCCTGAAAGAGAGATTCAGGATAAGCAGCGGATACGGAACCAGGATTCATCCCATAACCGGCAGACGCAGCTTCCACTCCGGCATCGATATGGCCGTGGAGCTGGCAGCCCCGGTATATTCGACGGCTTCCGGAACGGTTTCTTTCGCGGGAAGGAAGGGAGGCTATGGGAGGTGCGTCATTATACGCCATCCCTACGGTTTTGAGACGCTTTATGCGCATCTGGCCGCCTACTACACGGTAAAGGGAGAAAAAATCGGGAAAGGGGCTGTAATCGGCTTTGCGGGAAGTACAGGAAGAAGTACCGGATATCATCTGCACTATGAGATAAGGAAGAACAACAAACCAATCAAACCATACTGGCATGGATATGACGATTCAGGAAGAGATTGAACAGCTCGTGCTGAGATGCATCGCGGCGGACGGACTGAAGGCTTGCCCGAAGGACTTCACGTTTTTTGGAGAAGTACAAGCTCAAAGGCCTGTATTTTACTTTCCTGCGGACCGTGACGGAAGGCAGGACGGGACTGTTCCTTGAGGAGCTTGACCTAAGAGCCAAAGACACCATAAAATGGGACATCTTTCCGACCGGATTCCCTCTGCTCCGCCAAAAATACGGGATGGAGGGGAAAGACGCTCTGATGACCCGTCTGTACCTGGAAGAACGCTATTTCCGGGAGCTGGTGGAACAGACAGGAATGGAGGAAAGGCCATGAACCTGTCAGTCATAGACTATATCGGGCGGATAAACCGTCTGTACCGGCTCATACGCATGGAACATACCGGCAGCCTGAAGGAGCTGGCTGGTATCATGCGGGTCAGCGAGCGGACGGTCAGCAACTATCTGGAGGAGCTCAGGCTGATGGGAGCCGACATCAGGTTCAGCCGACTCCGGAACACGTACTATTTCGACAACCGCTTCATTCTCTACGCGACATTTGAGGCACGTATCGAAACAGAGATACTGGAAGAAGAAAAGCATGACTCATGCAGTAATAACAAATAATTTAAAAACAAACCATTATGAAAAAGACCAAGTTTTTAGTATTGGCGGTACTGGCGGCAATGTTCGTCGGCTGCCAGAGTGAGGAACCGGAACAGATTTCCGGAAATGACAGACCCGGTCCGACCGGTGATACACGCATCATCATAGAGGGGGAAGGAATGCTGGATACACAGAGCCGAAGTTCGGACGGACGCGTGGACTTTACCGGAGGATATGCTACTGGAGCAGGGTTGTATAACGGTTCTGACCAACCTATGGTTGCAGCATATCCTAATGCCGGTTATGAAGTGAGCTATTTTTATGGCGGTCCGGTCAGTGAGCCTAAAAAGTATGATTACGCACAAAACCAGTCATCCACATTTAATGTTGATTTGGGCGGACAAGACCATACGTTCCACTGCGGATTCAAGGAGAAGAAACGCACACTGACTGTCAATGCAGGCAGTGGCGGAAAGGTCACTCCGTCGGGCACAAAGGAATATCAGGTAGAGAAAGCTATCAATATTACAGCCACTCCAAACAGCGGGTATGAATTTTCCGGTTGGAGTATTACAGGTGGTGATGTAACTATCGCAAACTCAAATAGTTCAAGTACAACTGCCACCCTGCATAATTCCAACAGTACTATTACTGCGAAGTTTGAAAAAGAAGTTCCGAAAGAATATTCCAATGTACGTGTTTCTTTCAACTCAAATTTTAGTGCAACTGTTACCGCTTCAGGAACAGAATTTAATGGAGATAACTTTTTTACTGGTCAAAGTGGTACTTTTAAAGTGTTGAAGGGTGGAACTGTCACAATACGAGTAATGAGAGGAACTATTACGTTTGATGGTGTAGAATATCCCATGGCAGGAGTTGATAATATTAATGTTTGGGGTAATACAAGTATTATAACTTCAGTAACAAATACATTCAATGTAACCTTTACCGCAAATGATAGTAATATATCGGTAAATATACATTGTTATACAGGAGGAAATATAAATTAACTAACTCTCTTAATAGTTCCTTATCATCATAAATAAGGAAAAACCCGTTTACTCCGTGAGGAATAAACGGGTTCGATTTATTAAACACAAAACCTATATATATCTATTGGCGGAATTAAATTATAAAAGATTTATGTTTAAAAAGTTGTGCATATTTTTGATATTTAGTAAATTAAAGGTGACCAAACTTCTAATAGACCAATATCGTATGCACAACTTATATGCAATATTCGCAAAATTACTAAACATATGCAAGCAAATTGCCGGCAATTTAGTCAATGAATCTGGAAATGTACCAAGACGAGGAGTTGTTCCTAAATTCTCAGACCTTGAAGTAGTGGCTTTGAACATGGCATCAGAGGCTGTTGGTATTGACAGTGAGTCACTGATCTTATCCGAAATTTCGGATAAAAGAAGTTATCCAAACCAAAATATTATCCCAACTTGACTTTTTATTGTATTGAATATCAGTAAATTGTTATATTTTAGTAGCAGATAATAAAGAGTGATTG
>ENA-OQET01000417-OQET01000417.1-human-gut-metagenome-genome-assembly--contig:-NODE-417-length-22575-cov-3.728305_pt1 | contig 22575 bp, 19 predicted proteins | sample MGYA00242800_ERZ504645 | MGnify/ENA primary metagenome ERZ504645 (study PRJEB26092, sample SAMD00036308) | human gut metagenome | host: Homo sapiens | study: EMG produced TPA metagenomics assembly of... | reverse complement strand
TTTGATGTGAAATTAGGAGAATTTCTTGGTGGATTGAGAGAGGATGATCTTCTGATCATTACTGCAGATCACGGAAATGATCCGACACATACAGGAACAGATCATACAAGAGAAATGGTTCCGTTTTCGCTTATTCTCCATCTAAATATATGTATCGGAATATGCAGTCTGTCTACTAAATGGTGTTCCTGATGGTCGCTTTCCGGCATATCTGCAAAAGCTTTTTCTATCAGGTTGCAGATAACAGACAATTCCGTACTATTTTCTTGCCTTATTATAATGCCCATAACTTGTTAAACTGAATTGATGCGCAAAGATAATATTTATAACACAATATAAAGAAAAGCAGTGTTTCTATGCAGTAAATCTGTGTTTTATATCATTGACAATAATCTGCAATACTGACAAATTACACCATCTGTGAATCTGTGAAATTATTCTGTGTTTTGTATAACTATCAGTAAAATAGTAAAGGATAATTTTGCAATAGGAATCAATATAATATATGCGATATGGAAAAAGAAGTAATGATACTTACAGGTGCCGGACAAATCGGTATGGCGATAGCCCGACGGATGGGATATGGAATGAAGATTGTAGTCGGTGACAAACGAATGGAGAATGCACAGTCCATGGCCGATACGATGAACCGTGCCGGATTTGATGTGCTTCCGGTGGAGATGGACTTATCATCCCGCGAGTCCATTCTACATCTAATTGACACGGCACAGCAATATGGAGAAATAGCCATGCTGGTCAATGCTGCGGGAGTTTCTCCTTCACAAGCATCAATAGAAACTATTCTGAAAGTCGACCTGTATGGCACGGCTGTATTGTTGGAAGAGGTCGGAAAAGTCATCATGTGGGGAGGTACAGGCGTTACAATCTCCAGTCAATCCGGACATCGTCTGCCAGCACTTGGTGCGGAAACCGATGAGCTGCTGGCTTGTACACCAACTGAAAGACTATTGGATCTCGAAGTTTTGCAACCACAACATATCAATGATACACTCCATGCATACCAGTTGGCTAAACGTTGTAATGTAAAACGTGTTATGTCGGAAGCCGTAAAATGGGGTAGAAGAGGAGCGCGCATTAATTCTATTTCTCCGGGCATCATTGTTACCCCATTGGCTCTTGATGAGTTTAACGGTGTACGTGGAGAATTTTATAAGAAGATGTTTGCCCAATGTCCGGCACATCGTCCGGGAACAGCAGATGAAGTGGCAAATGTTGCCGAATTGTTGATGAGTAATCGGGGAGCCTTTATTACCGGAGCTGATTTCCTTGTAGATGGAGGAGCTACAGCTGCTTATTTTTATGGCCAGAAATGAGTATTCTATTTCTATGAGGTAAAACTTTTGTGACAATATTCTATAAACGATACTTTGTCTTCTGTCAAGAAATTGTATCTTTGTTAAATCCTTATAATCTGATGGCGGAAAAGATAGGAAGATATAAGTATTCTGAAATACTTGACCTCCATTAGATAAATAAGGGTTTTGATACAAAAAAAATATTAACATTGTAATATTAAGGGAAACACACATGAAGACATTTTATCTCATGACCATGGGATTTTGCCTGGCTCTAAATCTCCATGCACAGCGAAGCGAATATCTGCTGGAAAAAGGATGGAAATTTACCAAAGGAGAGGTTAGCAATGCTGAAATGCCAGCATTCAATGATGCTAAATGGGAAACTGTAGACATTCCACATGACTGGGCTATTTTCGGACCTTTCGATAAGAACAACGACTTACAAAATGTAGCTGTCACACAGAATTTTGAAACTCAGGCTAGCTTAAAAACCGGACGTACGGGTGGTTTGCCATACGTAGGCATAGGATGGTATCGTACAACATTTCATTCTACTCCAGGAAAACAGACAACCCTGATCTTTGACGGAGCAATGAGCGAGGCTCGTGTGTTTGTCAACGGAAAAGAAGCCTGTTTCTGGCCCTGTGGCTATAACTCTTTCTATTGTGACGTTACCTCTCTAGTAAATGAAGATGGTAAAAATAACACACTTGCCGTACGATTGGAAAATCGTCCACAATCATCACGTTGGTATCCGGGAGCGGGACTTTATCGAAACGTACATGTAGTAACTACAGAAAAAATCCATGTTCCGGTATGGGGAACTCAGATTACTACTCCGTACGTGAAGGACGAATATGCTTCTGTTTGTCTTCGTACAACGATTTTAAATGCGGGAAAAACAGAGCTGACTGTAGTAACGGACATTATGGATGCTGACGGACAGGTGGTTTCAACCAAAACGAACAAAGGAGTCATCAATCACGGCCAACCTTTTACTCAGAATTTTTATCGTAGAACGACCTAAGCTTTGGTCGCCCGAAACTCCAGTCCTATATAAGGCTGTATCAAAAATCTATTCAGGTGATACGCTTCTCGATACTTATTCCACACGTTTCGGGATTCGTACAATTGAATATATAGCCGACAAAGGTTTTTATCTGAACGGAAAGCGACGTAAATTTCAAGGAGTATGCAATCATCATGACCTGGGACCTTTGGGAGCAGCAATTAACGTTGCAGCGCTCCGCCATCAGTTGACGTTACTCAAAGAAATGGGATGTGACGCCATCCGTACATCGCATAATATGCCTGCTCCCGAACTAGTCGAACTTTGCGACGAAATGGGATTCATGATGATGCTTGAGCCGTTCGACGAATGGGATATCGCCAAGTGTGACAACGGATACCACCGCTTCTTTAATGAATGGGCGGAAAAGGATATGGTAAACATGCTTCGACAGTATCGGAACAATCCATGTGTGGTAATGTGGAGTATCGGCAACGAGGTTCCTACCCAATGGAGTCCGGAAGGATATAAAGTAGCAAAGTTCTTACAGGATATCTGTCATCGGGAAGACCCTACACGTCCGGTAACCTGTGGTATGGATCAAGTGAAAAGTGTACTAGCAAATGGATTTGCTGCAATGCTTGATATTCCGGGGCTGAATTATCGTGCTCACCTATATGATGAAGCTTACGAACGTTTACCACAAAACATTATTTTAGGTTCGGAGACATCGTCTACTGTCAGCTCTCGTGGAGTATATAAGTTCCCGGTGGAACGTAAGGCCGGAGCTATGTATGATGATCATCAGTCTTCTTCATATGATCTGGAATATTGCAACTGGTCTAATATTCCTGATATTGATTTTGCGCGTGCCGAAGATCATGAATGGACAATCGGACAGTTTGTGTGGACTGGATTCGACTATCTAGGCGAGCCGAGCCCGTATGACACCAATGCATGGCCGAATCATAGTTCAATGTTCGGTATCATCGACCTGGCATCTATCCCCAAAGACCGTTATTATCTGTACCGAAGTGTATGGAATAAAGAAGCAGAAACACTGCATATCCTGCCGCACTGGAATTGGGAAGGACGTGAAGGTGAAAAGACTCCTGTTTTTGTTTATACAAACTATCCTTCGGCAGAATTGTTTATCAACGGAAAAAGCTATGGACGTCAGACTAAACACAAGAACGGAACAGTAGAAAACCGTTATCGTCTGATGTGGCATGACGCAGTTTATCAGCCGGGCGAGGTGAGAGTAGTGGCATACGACGAACAGGGGAATCCTGTTGCAGAAAAGACTGTTCGTACTGCAGGCAAGCCGCATCATATAGAACTTGTTACAGATCGCAGCTCTCTTCAGGCAGACGGAAAGGATCTGGCATATGTTACACTCCGCATTGTTGATAAGGACGGCAACTTGTGCCCGAATGACGGACGTCTGGTAAGTTTCAAAGTAAAAGGGGCAGGTAAGTACCGTGCTTCTGCAAACGGAGATCCTACTTGTCTGGATTTATTCCACAAGCCGGAAATGCATGCGTTCGGAGGTATGCTCACTGTTATAGTCCAGTCAGGAGAAAAAACTGGTGAGATAGAACTTCAGGCTACTGCCAAGGGAATAAAAACTGGAACCATCCGTATTCCGGTAAAATAAGCTTATTTGCATAAAATAATATCATCATATGGAAAGTATTTTAAATTTGGGAAATCAATGTAAAAGCGATAACGCTTTTACTAAAAAAGCTAGATTGCTTCAGTCGATGTACCGAGTGAAAATAGGAGAAGAGGAGGGTGTTGGACCGACAAAAACTTCCAAACGAAAATATGGTAATATGATTAGTGGTGGTGAAATTTCCGGAAAGAATTTTCTGATGAAAGAAACTTTTGAGTATGCTAAGAAAAGGGTTAAAAATCGAAAGGATAATGAAACGATAGATGAATTTCGATTATTCAACAATCTGCTTTCGAGTATGCCAATGGCATTCAACCTATTTCATCCTCTGATGTTACTTTTAGAAGAAAACCCTGAAAAGGTGACACTTGCTATAAGATCTATCTTTAAAAATATCCCAGTATTTGTAGTAACAAAAATCGGATTGGAATTTATACCGACACCAATTGAGAAATACGCAAAAGATAAGTCGGCCATGGATGCCTATATCCAATTTCAAGATAACAATGGCGAGAAACATATAATCGCTATTGAAACGAAATATACAGATATACTCGGATTAAATGAAGCACATAATTGCGAAGAACAAAAACAAATGCTTATTGATACCGGACTGTTCTGTGCGGAATTTGAAGGGCTATTGATAGCAAATAAAATAAATTAACACAGATCTACAGAAATCTTTTACTTACAGAACGGTACAGAGAATGTACGAAAATCTTGAAGGACTCATATTCTGTGGTACTTTCTCCGAAGGAGCATCCGTCAACAGAAAAGGAGATCAGATCAGTTACAGAGTATCTGAAGCCAGAGTATGCTTACAAGTTAAGTGCAGTAACTCTTGAGGACTTTGTGGATACGATGATACAATGTCTGCCAGAGTATTATGCTCAAGTTTATGAGAGGTTTAGAGAAAGGTATTTGGAGTTTGAATAGTACATTCAAATTCTTCAGTAAAAAACTTCAGCATCTTTTAGGAAATTATTCTCGATGTTTTTTAAAAATTCGTACGAAAAAAATTTTTTCTTCAGCATGTTTTTTTTGAGCGACTGCAAGTATGAATAGTTGCTCGACAAGTCTTATTATTCTGAAGAGAATATAAAGTGAATTATGGCAGAAGTAAGGGAAAGAGAAAGCTCTTTATACAAAAACAAGAAAGGAGGAAAATATCCGTTGCATGAGCGGATATTTTTCCTCCTCTTATGGAATTTCTAACAATTAATTACAGAATAGATTTTACTGTTTCCAGCATGCCTTTAGCCTGAATACTGTCCAAGTCAGCTTTTACAGCAGCAGTCAGTCCCGGGATGTTGTTCAGGTTTTCGCCCCAGATAAATTCGGCAGCCAAAACTCCTTCAGCTACTTTCTGAGTATCACCTGTAGCCCAAAGCTGTTTCAACAAGTCCATGATATCCTGTGCATCGTTTGGAACAATTTCTGCGCCGTCTTCACGTACACCGCCTTTGTAGTAAGTAATGATAGCAGCAAGACCCAATACCAGTCCCTTCGGAAGTTCGCCTTTGCGTTCCAAGTATACTTTCAAACCTGGAAGGTCACGAGTCTGGAATTTAGGGAATGAATTCAGCATGATAGAAGTAACCTGATGGTCAACAAACGGATTGTTGAAGCGTTCCAAAACATCATGAGCAAATTTTTCAAGCTCTTCTTTCGGAAGGTTCAAAGTTTCCATCAATTCGTCAAACATTACTTTATTGATATATTTGCCGATAACCGGATGCTGACAAGCATCGCGAACAATGTTTACACCTGACAGGTAAGCAACCGGTGAAAGTACAGTGTGAGGACCGTTCAACAGAGTTACTTTTCTTTCGTGGTAAGGAGCTTCAGAAGGTACAAACAATACATTCAGACCAGCCTTGTCTGCTGGGAATTCCTTAGCAACTTCCTGCGGAGCTTCGATAACCCACAAATGGAAGATTTCTCCCTGAACTACCAAGTTATCATCGTATTGCAGTTTTTCTTTGATTTCAGCAATTTCCTTACGTGGGAATCCCGGTACGATACGGTCTACCAATGTAGCATATACACCACAAGCCTTTTCAAACCAGTTCTTGAAATCGTCACCCAAGTTCCACAATTCAATGTACTGGTAAATAGTTTCTTTCAGTTTGTGTCCGTTCAGGAAGATCAACTCACAAGGGAAAATGATCAAACCTTTTGACATATCGCCATTGAATGTTTTATAACGGTGATACAGCAACTGAGTCAATTTTCCTGGATATGAAGAAGCAGGAGCATCTTCAAGCTTGCAAGAAGGATCGAAAGCGATACCAGCTTCGGTTGTATTTGAGATTACGAAACGCATTTCAGGCTGTTCTGCCAGTTTCATAAATTCAGCGTTCTGAGTGTAAGGATTCAAGGCACGACTGATAACATCGATCATAGTCAGGCTGTTTACAGTTTCACCTTTGTCGAGTCCCTGCAAGTTTACGTGATACAAACAGTCTTGTGCATTCAGCATGTCTACCATACCTTTATCGATAGGCTGTACTACTACAACACTGCTGTTGAAATCTGTTTTCTGGTCCATATTATAGATTATCCAATCTACAAATGCACGTAAAAAATTACCTTCACCAAACTGAATGATTCTTTCTGGACGAACTGTCTTGTTTGCAGTTTCTTTGTTTAATGCTTTCATACTTGTATATTTTAAGTTCCGTATTTTTACAATTTTGCTTCTCTCTTTATAAGAAAGGTATAAAGGTGAAAAAACTAGTTGATAAAACAGTAATATATATTTACAAATAGCATTTTCTTCCTCTTTTTCAGAGATTAATTTTACTAAATATTCGCTGCAAATATACGAAATATTTTGTTATTCCAAATAAAATTTCTACTTTCGTGTTCGATAACGACAAATAAAACGAAATACATGTTAAGCAACATAAATTCCTTTTGCGGGATTTGCTTTTTATGAAAATACATAACAAAAAACATAAACCTAAAAACGAAGCTTTATGAAAAAATTTATGGATGAAAACTTCCTGCTGAAAACAGAAACAGCGCAGGAATTGTACCACAACCATGCAGCTAAAATGCCTATTATCGACTACCACTGTCACTTGATTCCGAAAATGGTAGCAGACGATTACCAGTTCAAGTCAATTACAGAAATATGGTTGGGTGGCGACCACTATAAATGGCGTGCAATGCGTAGCAACGGTGTAGACGAACGCTATTGTACCGGTAAGGATACTACCGATTGGGAAAAATTCGAAAAATGGGCTGAAACAGTTCCTTATACATTCCGTAACCCATTATATCACTGGACTCATCTGGAATTGAAAACTTGTTTCGGTATTGACAAGATTTTGAATCCGTCTACAGCTCGTGAAATTTTTGACGAATGTAATGCTAAGCTGGCAACTCCTGAATATACTGCCCGCAACCTGATGCGCCGTTATCACGTTGAAACAGTTTGTACTACCGATGATCCTGTTGACTCACTGGAATATCATATCGCTACTCGTGAAAGCGGATTCGAAATCAAGATGTTGCCTACATGGCGTCCTGACAAGGCTATGGCAGTAGAAGTACCTGCTGATTTCCGTGCTTACATGGAAAAACTGTCTGAAGTGAGTGGAGTAACAATTTCTTCATTCGACGATATGGTTGCTGCACTGCGTAAACGTCACGAGTTCTTTGCAGAACAAGGATGTAAGTTGTCTGACCACGGTATCGAAGAGTTCTATGCAGAAGATTATACAGATGCAGAAATCAGAGCTATCTTCAATAAAGTATATGGCGGTACTGAACTGACAAAAGAAGAAATCCTGAAGTTCAAGTCGGCTATGCTGATTGTATTTGCAGAAATGGATTGGGAAACTGGCTGGACTCAGCAGTTCCACTACGGTGCTATCCGTAACAACAACACTAAGATGTTTAAGCTTTTAGGCCCTGATACAGGTTTCGATTCTATCGGTGAATTTACTACTGCAAAAGCTATGGCTAAATTCTTGGATAAGCTGAATACTTCAGGCAAGCTGACTAAGACTATCCTTTACAACTTGAATCCATGTGCTAACGAAGTTATCGCTACTATGTTGGGTAACTTCCAGGATGGTTCTATACCAGGAAAGATTCAGTTCGGTTCAGGATGGTGGTTCCTCGATCAGAAAGATGGTATGGAAAAACAGATGAATGCGTTGTCACTGTTGGGCTTGTTAAGCCGTTTCGTAGGTATGCTTACCGACTCTCGTTCATTCCTGTCTTATCCGCGTCATGAATATTTCCGCCGTACATTGTGTAACTTGCTGGGTAATGATGTTGAAAATGGAGAAATCCCAGCATGCGAAATGGAACGTGTACAACAAATGGTAGAAGACATCTGCTACAATAACGCAAAGAAATTCTTCGAATTCTAATTTGTATAAAGAGCATCATTTTGTGGAAAGGAGTTTGCCTGCTATATTGGCAAGCTCCTTTCTTTTTTGTACTTTTGTGTTCCTTTTTAAAAATAAGAAACACATATATGGAAGTACGATTTCTGAGTTTGGGCAGTGGTAGCAGTGGCAACTGTTATTATCTGGCAACAAAGACTTGTGGGATACTAATAGATGCAGGTATCGGCATACGAAGCATAAAGAAGATTTTCAAAGATTATGCACTGAACCTGGATACAATACGCGCCGTCTTGATTACCCACGATCATGCCGACCATATTAAAGCTGTCGGACATTTGGCAAAAAAGCATAGCATACCCATTTATTCTACACCGGAAGTGCACGCAGGCATCAATCGGAGTTATTGCATGACCGAAAAACTGGATAATGCCCACCGGCGTTTTATCAACAAGGAAGAAACTATCCAGATAGAAGATTTCAGCATTACTTGTTTCGAAGTGCCTCACGATGCAACGGACAACGTAGGATATTGCATCAGCGTGGGAGATAAGACCTTTTCTTTCATAACCGATATCGGACATATTACGGACACTGCTGCTGCATATATTGAGCGCTCCAATTATCTGATTCTCGAAGCAAACTATGATGAAACCATGTTGCAGATGGGACCTTATCCTCAACATCTGAAAGCCCGTATAGCCAGTCCTAACGGACATATGAGTAACAGCGAGATGGCTAATTATCTTGCTGAACATTTTCCGGCTGGTTTAAAATATCTCTGGCTTTGTCATTTGAGCAAAGACAACAATCATCCGGAGCTGGCATATAAGACGGTTGAAACTGCTTTTAAACAGCATGGAATCGCTTTTGATGAGAATGGGGTACAAGTTATTCCATTGAAACGAACTACTCCTTCAGAGCTGTATTCTTTCGAATAAAGCAAAACAAAAAAGATCGCCGGTAAATTGAAGATAATTGAATTATCCCGATTTACCGGCGATCTTTTTATTATGTACAGGAATTGTATTATTTCTTATTCATACGTTCCTGACGTTCTTTCTGAAGACGTTCTTGCTCTTTTTGCAGCGCTTCAAGCTTAGCCATCAATCCGCTAGTCTTTCTTTCTGAAGGAGCTTTCTTATTGGCTTCAAGCTGTGCCAATAATTTTTTCTCATCGGTCATACGACGCATAATCCACATGGTAATAATACCGATCAAACCAGAAATGAAATAATAGTAGCTCAAACCTGATGCATATTCGTTGAAAATAAAGAAGAACATTACAGGCATGATATACATCATCCACTTCATGGCAGCCATCTGAGGATTATTACCCATGTCTTGCTGTTTCATCATAATAATCTGGTTCAGAACTGTTGTCACACTAAACAACAAACAGAACAGACTTAAATGATTTCCCAACAAAGGAATATGAGTACTCCAGCTTATAAGATCATCGTATGCAGAAAGGTCGCTTGCCCACAAGAAACTCTGCTGACGTAACTCAATTGCATTAGGCACAAAGAAGAATAAAGCCATAAACACCGGAGTCTGGATGAGCATAGGCAAACATCCTCCCATAGGGCTTACTCCATATTGGCTATACAAAGCCATAGTTTCTTGCTGTTTCTTCAATGCATCTTCCTGCTTCGGGTATTTAGCATTAATCTTATCTACATAAGGCTTTAACGCACGCATTTTTGCTGAAGAGATAAATGATTTCCAAGTAGTAGGCAATACCAGAATCTTGACAATGATAGTCATCAGCAAAATAACAATACCCATACTCAGTCCCCAGCTTGATAACCAGTCGAAAAGATTAATAGTAAACCAGCGGTTAATCAGACGAATGATAGGCCAACCTAAATATACCAAATCCTCCAGTTCCTGATCTTTATCCTTGAAAGATAAATCATTAGTTGCCAACAAAGTCTTGAAATGATTAGGACCAAAATAGAACTGGAAACGACTAGGTTGCGCACCTGTCGGGTCGAAAGCAGTTTTCATTTCGGCAGTATAGTTCTTCATGTAACTGCTTCCTTTCTGTTCCATCTTCGATTCAAGCGTTGCATTTTCAAAGTTTTTCTCTGCCATAAATACACATGAGAAATACTGATTCTTAAATGCAACCCAATCAAGCACTTCTGGAATAGTTTCTTTTTCGTCTTTTGTTTCGCTCAAATAATCGAAACTGTCGTCTACCGGTTTATAAGTAAGCGAAGTATAACGTTGTTCGAACGTATATCCTTTTTCCATCTGTCGTGCACGCTGTTTCCAGTCAACACTCATCGTTTTGACAGAAGGAGAGAAGAAGTTTTGCAATCCGCTTGCCTGGACAGTAAAGTCTACAACGTATGAGTTTGGTAACAGTTTATAGATGAAGTCCAAATGTCCACCATTTGCAGCATTTAGTCGCATTGTTACCGTACTATCTGTTACATTGGTAGTCTGAAAATACATCTGATTGCTCAGAATATTTTCATTTTTACCTTCAAATCCTAAACTTAACGAAGCATCTTTACCATCGAACAGAACCAAAGGCTGCTGTTGCTGATCATTATATTCTTTCAGCATAGCCTTGCATACTCGTCCTCCTTTATTAGAAAAAGTAAGTTGCAGTACATCGTTCTCTAACGTAGTAAACTCTTCAGAACCTTGCGATGCTTGGAAAAATAAAGAAGTAGAATCCGGAACAACAGGCAATGAAGCAGCTATTTCTTGAGCTTTCTGCATCTGCTCTTGCTTTTGAGCCACTGCCTGTATCGAATCCTGATAATGCTGTGCACGTGCCATTTCCTCCTGACTGGGGCGATTATATATGCCGAATCCGACTATAACCGCACCAATCAGAGCAAATCCCACTAACGTGTTTTTATCCATTTCTTTTTATTTACAAATTAATATCTATTATTTATCAATAGCTGCTTTGATGAATGATAAGAAAAGAGGATGGGGTTTCAATACCGTACTGCTATATTCCGGATGGAACTGAGTTCCAATGAACCATTTCAGAGTAGGTATTTCTACTATTTCTACCAAATCCGATTCAGGATTGATACCCACGCATTTCATTCCAGCCTTTTCAAATTCAGCCTTATAGTCATTGTTGAACTCATAACGATGACGATGACGTTCCTGAATATGTTGGGTCTGATATGCCTGATATACTTTTGAATTTGGATCAAGAACACATTCGTAAGCACCCAAACGCATAGTACCTCCCATGTTTGTGATAGATTTCTGCTCTTCCATAATGTCGATTACATTATGTGGAGTTTTTTCATCCATCTCACGGCTATTAGCATCAGTATAGCCTAATACATTACGAGCGAACTCTATAGCCATACATTGCATACCCAGACAGATACCAAATGTAGGAACATTGTGTGTACGGCAATATTTCAATGCTACAAACTTGCCTTCGATACCACGCTGGCCAAATCCCGGACAGATAATAATACCATCCATTTCTTTCAGGCTTTCTTCTACATTCTCATCTGTCAACTTTTCGCTATTGATAAAGTGAATATCAGCTTTGCGGTCGTTATAAGTTGCAGCCTGTGACAATGCTTCCAATATAGATTTATAAGCATCCTGCAAATCATATTTACCGACCAATCCGATTTTAACCTTTTCTGTAGCGTTATGACGACGGTTCAAGAAGTCTTTCCATGGACCTAATTCCAGAGTTTCACCCACCGGCAATCCCATCTTTTCAAGAATTGTTACATCCAGTTTTTGTTCCTGCATGCGAAGAGGAACTTCATAGATTGTCGGCATATCCATTGACTGCACAACTGCACTTTCATCTACATTACAGAATAGCGCAACTTTCTTTTTCAGGTTTGTGCTAAGGTTATGTTCGGTACGCAATACCAGAATATCTGGTTGAATACCCACAGACTGTAATTCCTTTACTGAGTGCTGAGTAGGTTTAGTCTTCAATTCACCAGCAGCAGCCAGATAAGGCACATAAGTCAGATGCACGCATAGAGCATTTCTACCCAACTCCCATTTCAGCTGGCGAATACTTTCCAAATAAGGCAACGATTCGATATCACCTACAGTACCACCAATTTCTGTAATAACGAAATCGAATTTATACTTATTCCCTAACAGTTTTACATTACGTTTGATTTCATCAGTAATGTGAGGAATGATTTTGGATTGTTTTTCCCAAATAGTCACCACGACGTTCCTTGTCGATTACACTCTTATAAATGCGACCGGTTGTAATGTTGTTCGCTTTTGTTGTCTGAATACCGAGAAAACGTTCATAATGTCCTAAGTCAAGATCGGCTTCATGACCGTCTACTGTTACGTAGCACTCACCATGTTCATAAGGATTAAGTGTTCCCGGGTCGATGTTAATGTACGGGTCGAACTTCTGTATAGTTACGCTGTAGCCTCTAGCCTGCAGCAACTTACCGATAGATGATGAAATAATGCCCTTACCCAATGAAGAAGCTACACCACCTGTTACGAAAATGTACTTTGTTTCTGCCACAATATGATTATTTTAAAGTGATTTATTATCTAACACTACTATTCAAAGTTGCAAAATTATAAAAAAAGCCAAATCACACACAAGGAAAGTGACAAAACATTGCAAAGAGTAAAATCTTCAATATCTGCTCTAAACAAAAACTAAGATGTAATTTGTTATAATATCATTATAATAAGACTAAATTAAATTGTAATTTTGCATAGAAAATAGGCAAATTAGAAAAATGAAAGCACTAGGTACGTTTATTACAATGTTCCTCCTGACAAATGAAGCCGTTCAGGCAATTGAACAGCAGGACTTAACTTTAACAAAAGACACTATCGCCGCCCAAGATACGATGCCGGCAGATACGTTGAAACAATTTTCTGCCGTCGATACCATACGACAGAAAAAAACAGTAGAAACCATTAAAGTAAAGAACATACAACAAGCTTATACTCCGAAAATCAATCCGGCAGTGAAAAACTTCCAATCCTTTTTGTATAGTTTCCGACAAGATTATCAGAAAATGCTAGACAGATGGGAAGATATTTATCTGCCCGAAGCTCCATCATGGATACGTTCGAACCCGGATTTCTATAAGCTTATTGTTCCTGCTACATATTATTCGGAACCAATTGCACAAGCATTCTCTATTGATAATTGGGAACCAGTAATTCCTTTTGTGAAAGAAAATGCCATAAAGGATTCTGTTTTCCAAGTTCCGAACCTTGCACATTCGGTTGATGTGAATAAAGGTGTAAACAAGCAATTACTGGCTTTTTATTTGCAATATCCTAGTCTGGTTTCTAAAAATGAAAACGAGCTGAAAGGTATAGAACCTTTATCCGACAAGATGAAAATAAAAAAACCAAAGAAAGAAAAAGTTTTCTATTTAATAGGAGCTGCCTCTCAGACAGGTCAGGTTAGAGAAAAAGACTTATTGGTAATGAAACCTAATTTCTGGGCTATCAGCGGAAACGGATATGCGCAGTTCTCACAGAATTATATATCCGACAACTGGTATAAAGGAGGAGAGAGTACAGTATCTTTACTTTCAGGAGCTGTATTGCAGTTCAACTATGATGACAAGCAAAAAGTTCAATTTGAAAACAAAATAGAATGGAAGCTTGGTTTTATTTCTGCTCCTTCTGATACAGTCCACCAATATAAGACAAGTGAAGACTTGCTCCGTTTAAGTTCAAAATTTGGATACAAGGCTATCACAAACTGGTATTATACCATTTCGGCCGAGTTCAAGACCCAGTTCTTCTCTAATTATGAAACGAACTCCGATAAGATGGTATCTTCATGGCTTTCACCTTCAGAGTTGAATATCGGTATCGGTATGGACTATAAATATGTGAAAGATGCAATATGTAATTTGTCAGTATTGATCAATCCGTTCAACTACACCCGTTACAGTGTAGCCAGCGATAAAGTAGATCCAACCAAATTCAACATTGATGCAGGAAAAAAATCGAAGGATCAGCTAGGTTCTCGTGTGGAAGCAACATTAAAATGGATTATCATTAATAATCTAACTTGGGAATCACGTTTTTCTTATACGACAAACTATGAAAAAAGTCTTGTCAGAAATGGGAAAACACCTTCACTTTTGCTTTCAACAAGTACTTCTCGAACGAAGTTATTTGTTCATACCCGTTTTGATGATTCTGTTTCTAAAGAAGAACCGGATGACAGCTATTTCCAGCTTCAGGAACTCTTAAGTTTTGGAGTTAGCTACACTTGGTAAAATTAATTGTTTCATTTAAATTGAAAAGAAAATGCCTTCATTTGTTCAGATACTTGACTTTATAGGAACATTTGCTTTTGCCATCAGTGGAATTCGTTTGGCATCGGCCAAACGTTTCGACTGGTTTGGTGCATATATTGTAGGACTGGCTACTGCCATTGGTGGGGGAACGTTACGCGATGTCATGCTGAATGTTACTCCTGTATGGATGACAGATCCTATTTACCTGATTTGTACAGCATTTGCTATGTTTTTTGTTATTATCTTCGGGAAATATCTTATTCATCTGAATAATACATTCTTCCTTTTCGACAGTATCGGACTGGCATTGTTTACTGTTGTAGGTTTTGGGAAAAGTATTTCTTTAGGATATCCTTTCTGGGTAGCTATCATTATGGGTAGTATAACCGGAGCAGCAGGAGGTGTTATTCGAGATGTTTTTATTAATGAAATTCCGTTGATCTTCCGAAAAGAAATTTATGCCATGGCATGTGTCATCGGCGGGCTGGTATATTGGATATGTCTTAAAACAGGCATGGAATCGTATATGTCACAAATTCTAGGTGGAGTGACTGTTTTCATTGTCCGTATCCTCGCAGTAAAATATCAAATTACATTGCCGATACTTAAAGGTGATGAAGAGAATTCAAAAGAATAACGTACATAACACATAAAAAAAAATCCGCTAATACCTCTTTCTACAAAGATTCGAATTTAGCGGATTTTTTATATTAAATTTTTATCCTTTTAATTTTCAAATGTTCCTGCTTCAGCCTGCTGAATCATTTCCTGACTTGCATACATATATACTTCTACACGACGATTTTCCTTACGTCCTGCTTCTGTGCTATTGTCGGCAACCGGATTACTTTCTCCCATACCTTCTACAGTCTTAATTTGTGAAGCTGAAACTCCACATCCTAGCAAATAGCTTGATACGCTTTGAGCACGTGCCTGAGACAACTCCTGATTTTTCTGTACGCTCTGTTCTGCAGTACTGTTTTTCCATCCTGTATTGTCCGTATATCCATAGATTGCTACATCCATGTCACGGTTTTGATTTAATACATTGTTTGCAAATTTACTCAATGATGATTTTGCAGAAGTACTTAATGAAGAGCTGCTAGTACTAAACAAAATACCAGAATCGAAAGTCACTTTTACAGCTTGCAAACCATTGTTGTCTGTTACTTGCTCAACTTCAGCACCTTGTATCTGGGCAGCCTGTTCGGCAGCTTTATCCATTTTCTTTCCAATCAGGACACCAGCTCCTGTTCCCACAGCTGCGCCCACAGCAGCACCGATAGCAGCTCCCTTACCATGACCGGCAATACCACCGATTAAAGCTCCTAAAGCAGCACCACTACCGCCACCAATCATACCGCCTTTTGCTGTATTGTTCAAAGAACCACAACCGCTAAATACCAAGCATGCGCTTAATAAAATAGCCATAAAACTCGTTTTTTTCATATTTCTCAAATTTATATTGTTACTTTTTGAAGAAACAATCCATCGCAACTTTTGTTTAATAAACCTTCAGAATTATGTATTTCTACATGAATTCCAAAGGCTTATTGTTTATCCATTAATATGCAAAAATAGGATATTTCTTCATTGTTTCATTTACACGTGCACGTACAGAAGCAATAACCTCTTCATTGTCTACATTTGACAAAACAGTTTCTATCATTTCTGCAATTTCGTACATCAAATCTTCTTTTGCTCCACGTGTTGTAATAGCTGGAGTACCCAGTCGGATACCTGAGGTCTGGAATGCAGAACGGGTATCAAACGGAACCATATTCTTGTTTACTGTTATATCGGCAGAAACCAATGCCTTTTCAGCAACCTTACCTGTAAGTTCAGGATATTTGCTGCGCAAATCAACCAGCATAGAGTGATTATCTGTACCTCCTGAAACAATTGTAAAGCCACGGTCCATTAATGCCTGAGCAAGCACAGCTGCATTTTTCTTTACCTGCATTTGATATTCTTTATATTCAGGCTGCAAACATTCACCAAATGCAACAGCTTTAGCAGCAATAACATGTTCCAACGGACCACCTTGGATACCTGGGAAAACAGCTGAATCAAGTAACTGTGACATCATCTTGATTTCACCTTTCGGTGTCTTTTTACCCCAAGGGTTAGGGAAGTCTTTACCCATTAAAATAACACCACCACGAGGACCACGTAATGTCTTATGAGTAGTAGAAGTAACGATATGAGCATATTTCACAGGATTATCCAGCAGTCCTGCTGCAATTAAACCTGCAGGATGTGCCATATCGACCATAAAAATAGCACCTACTTTGTCTGCAATTTCACGCATACGCTTGTAATCCCATTCACGAGAATAAGCAGATCCACCACCAATAATCATCTTAGGATGTTCACGCAAGGCAATTTCTTCCATCTGATCATAATCTACGCGTCCTGTTTCCTTATTCAAATTATATTCGCATGGAGTATAGATGATACCAGATGTATTTACAGCCGAACCATGAGAAAGATGACCACCATGTGCCAAGTTCAATCCCATGAACTTATCTCCAGGATTCAGCACTGCCAGAAAAACAGCAGCATTTGCTTGTGCTCCCGAATGAGGTTGTACATTTGCCCATTCAGCACCAAAGATTTGCTTCAACCGGTCGATTGCAATTTGTTCACTCTGATCCACAACTTCGCAACCACCATAATAACGCTTACCAGGATAACCTTCTGCATACTTATTTGTAAGACATGAACCCATGGTCTGCATTACTTGATCGCTTACGAAATTTTCAGATGCAATCAGTTCTATACCTTTCAGCTGACGCTGATGTTCTTTCTCAATAATGTCAAAAATCAAATCATCTCTTTTCATATGTAGTTTTTTAAAAAGGTAATATTATGTGTTTAAAAAATCACTCCAACTGAGAAACTTAATACGTTTCTACGACGTTTGATATATATATACTGATCGCAATAAGGAGACTCCGTTATTCTTTTATCAAAAGAAACCGATTCTACCATATTATGAAGAACTCCTTCATAGCGAAAATCAAAAAATATATTTGAAACATTAACGGCCAATCCGACCACAGCGTTAAAACATAATGGACGGAGATTTTCTGTTATATTTTGCTGATAAAATCCAGAGTATTCATTCTGAGTATGCTTTTCCCACGTATAAGCTACTTTAGGTCCTAGAAAAAATGCCATTCCATACGGACGGGCATCAACAAATTTATACCCATACAATACAGGCAGATCGATGGAGTGTATGGATGTTTTAACCAATGCATTATCGAATAAGATATCTTTATTTTCTACTGTATTGGCTATTGAAATACTTCCTTTAGAAACATTGTAAGAAAGTTCTGTCTGAAGATAGTGATGTTTCTTCAAATTGAAACGGCAGAAAAAAGCTCCGAAATAACCAACCTTATAGTTATTCTGGATATCATTCAATTCTTTCCCGCCTATAGAAAAATGATCTATAAAAAACATAGAAGAATTAAAACCTGCTTTTATACCCACATTAACAGCCGGATCACGTGTTGCATCACGTTCTCTTTTGCGTGACTGACCTTGAAGGCCTGTCGCCAGCAACAGACTGGTTATGAGTATTAAAGCAGTTTTCCTCATATTTCTTATTATTTTTTCTTTTCTACAGACCAACCGAATTTACCGATTTTTTCGCCCATTTCATAATATCCCCCATGTGCATAAACCAATAAGTTTGACTTAGCCAAATCGAACTTTCCTGTATCGGAATCCAAATATTTTTCATCAGCCTTTACATTCACCACATCTGCAATAAACATATCGTGAGAGCCCAGTGAAATTATTTCTTTTATCCGACATTCTATGCACAAGGGAGATTCTTCAATTATCGGAGCTTGTACAATGGAAGCCTTACCCGGAGTAAGATGCATTTCTTCGAATTTATTAAAATTCTTTCCGGAGCGCACCCCACACCAGTCTGTAGCATATGCCATCTCCTTTGTTGTCAGATTGATAACAAACTCCATATTCTTCTTCAAAATAGGATAGGAGTGGCGTTCTGGTCTTACTGAGATATAGCACATGGGAGGGTTTGTACATATCGTCCCAACCCAAGCAACAGTTATAATATTATACTCTTCTTTGCAGCTACCACAGCTGACCAGCACTGCAGGCAACGGATAAATCATCGTTCCGGGCTTCCAGTCTTGCTTCATAATAATATATTAAATCAATTTTATGTTATCTTTCTGCTGTTCCTTTTCGCAATAGTGACACTTCAGAATACCCAGTTCCTTATCGACAACATGAAACCATGTCTGCATAGGCTCATTGTTGGTTATGCACTTTGGGTTATTACATTTCACAATACCTTTCAACTCATCAGGCATAACAATCTGTTTCTTCTCAACTACCTCATAATGACGGATAATATTGAGCTTTATATTAGGAGCTACAACAGACAAACGGCTAACTTCCTCATCTGTTAAAAAATCTGTCGGCAACCTTGATAATACCTTTTTTACCTAATTTTTTACTTTCAAAGTTATTCCCTATTGTAATATTACCGTCTGTATTTTGCAAATCGAGCAAAGAAACAACAGTAAAAACTTTATCTGAAGGTATATGGTCAATAACCGTTCCATTCTCAAGAGCGGCCACCTGCAATTCTTTCTTTTCGTTCATAATCTTTCTTGATTAACTTGTTTAAAGAGTTTATTTATCGTTCGGTATCCGCCTTGACTTCATCCAGCGTAATGCCAAGTACATCACACAAAATAGCTTCACGTGCGTAAAGTCCGTTTTGAGCTTGTTGGAAATAATATGCCTTTTCGTTTTCATCCACATCATATGCAATCTCATTTACACGAGGCAGAGGATGAAGGATACGAAGATTTGGACGAGTATGTTCAAGCATTTTATTCCGAAGAATATAAACATCTTTAACTCGTTCGTATTCCATCAAATCGGTAAAACGTTCACGCTGTACACGAGTCATATACAAAATGTCTGCATCAGCTATAGTTTCCTCCGTAAAATCTGTATGTTCCACATATTTTATATTGTGCTCTTTACAATATAGTTTGTATTCTTCCGGCATTTTAAGTTCATCCGGAGCAACAAAGTGGAAAGTAGGATTGAAATGACGCATAGCCATCAACAAAGAATGAACTGTACGACCATATTTCAAATCTCCCACCAAATAAATATTCAGATTTTCCAGAGTTCCCTGCGTTTTATATATGGAATAGAGGTCAAGCATTGTCTGAGAAGGATGCTGATTGGCTCCGTCACCAGCATTAACGATAGGAACCGGAGCTATTTCGCTAGCATAACGTGCTGCTCCCTCCAGATAATGACGCATTACAATAATGTCGGCATAATTACTTACCATCATAATTGTATCTTTCAATGTTTCTCCCTTTGAGGAACTTGTAACCTTAGGATCGGTAAATCCTATAACTTTGGCTCCAAGCCTGTTGGCTGCTGTTTCAAAACTTAAACGAGTACGCGTGGAAGGTTCAAAGAAAAGAGTTGCAACAATTTTTTCATCCAGTAAGTGACGGTTAGGCTTCTTTTCAAACTCTCTTGCCATTTCCAGAAGATAAAGGATACGTTCTTTAGAATGGTTGGCAATAGTTACTAAACTTCTATTTTCCATATTTTCGGTTTTATGAATTGTTTTTATAATACCGGAGTTCAAAGGTAGACAAAAAAAATTAAAAAGACCATCCTTTTTTTAGAAAAAGAAGCTGTTATTTTATTTCCTGATAACAGAAATGCGTAATACAGAAGCATTTTTAAAAACCAATAAAAAAAGTATATTTACCAATAGAAACGTAGCATCAAATAAGGCTTGTAAAAAGTTGTATTCCTGCTAAAAATAGCAGAAACAATCATTCTTGCAATTTTATTCGTTTATTCCGGTGTTTTTCTTTATTTTTGCGAACTTATTAAGTAAGAAAAAAGTTATTATCAGAGATAAGAATTTTTATTTATCATGAGGAAGAAATTTATATATGTATTATGGGCTTTGCTCATATTAGGAATTTTATCGGTGGCTGCTGTCTTTACAGCCATAGCAAAAGGATGGATAGGTTATGTACCTCCTGTAGAAGAGCTGGAAAATCCGAATTTGAAATTTGCAACTCAGATAATTTCAGATGACGGGCAACTTCTGGGAACCTGGTCGTATAGTAAAGAAAACCGCGTTTATGTAGGTTACAATGACTTGTCACCTAATCTGGTTCATGCACTCGTTGCAACAGAAGATGTTCGTTTCAGTGAACATTCTGGTATAGACGCACGCGCATTTATGCGTGCTGTTATTAAAAGAGGTATTTTCATGCAAAAACATGCCGGTGGAGGAAGTACCATTACTCAGCAGTTGGCAAAACAATTTTATTCGCCGGTAGCAGACAATGTAATGGAACGCTTGTTGCAAAAACCGATAGAATGGGTTATTGCTGTCAAGCTGGAACGTTATTATACAAAAGAAGAAATTCTGACTATGTACCTTAATAAGTTTGACTTTCTGAATAATGCCGTAGGTATTAAAACAGCAGCCAAAACTTATTTTTCAAAAGATCCTAAAGACTTGTCGATAGAAGAAGCTGCTACCCTTATCGGTATGTGTAAAAATCCATCATTATATAATCCCCGTCGTTTCAATGAACGTTCACGAGGACGCCGCAACACGGTGCTTGATCAAATGTATAAGGCCGGTTACCTCACAAAAGCTGAGCGTGATTCTCTGCAAGCCTTACCGTTGACTCTGAAATTTCAGCCGGTTGACCACAAGGATGGATTGGCAACTTACTTCCGTGAATATTTGCGTAAGATAATGACAGCCAAAGAACCAGTCCGTTCGAAGTACAGAGGATGGCAACAACAACAGTATTACGAAGATTCTTTGGCATGGAAGACAAATCCTTTATACGGATGGTGTGCAAAAAACAAGAAAAAAGACGGAACCAATTACAATATTTATACAGACGGATTAAAAATCTATACGACAATTGATTCACGTATGCAGAAATATGCTGAAGAAGCTGTATACGAACATGTAGCAAAATACTTGCAACCTCGCTTCTTTAAAGAAAAACGTGGACGTAAAACTGCGCCATACACAAACGAGCTCACTCCGGAAGAAGTAAATACGATATTAGAACGTTCCGTACGTCAGTCTGACCGTTATCGTGAAATGAAAGCAGCAGGATGTTCTGAAGAAGAAATCCGGAAGGCATTCAACACAAAACACGAAATGTCTGTCTTCTCATGGGAAGGAGAAAAGGATACTATCATGACACCGTTAGATTCAATCCGTTACTACAAGCACTTCCTGCGTGCCGGATTTATGTCTATGGATCCGATTACAGGCTATGTAAAAGCTTATGTAGGAGGTCCTAACTATAATTACTTCCAATATGATATGGCTATGGTTGGACGCCGACAAGTTGGTTCTACCATTAAGCCTTACTTATATACATTAGCTATGGAGAACGGATTCTCTCCGTGTGACGAAGTAAGAAATGTAGAACAGACGTTATTCGATGAAAACGGAAAAGCATGGTCTCCCCGAAACAGTTCTAAATCTCATTATGGAGAAATGGTAACACTGAAATGGGGATTGGCAAACTCCAACAACTGGATATCTGCTTATCTTATGAGCAAGCTCAACCCATATGCACTGGTTCGATTGATTCATTCTTTTGGTGTCTTGAACAAGGACATACAGCCAACCGTATCTTTGTGTCTGGGGCCATGTGAAATTTCTGTAGGAGAAATGGTTAGTGCCTATACAGCATTTGCCAATCGAGGTATACGTACAGCGCCACTTTTCGTTTCCCGCATAGAAGATAATGAAGGTAACGTCATCGCAACTTTCACGCCACAAGTAGAAGAAGTGATAAGTGAATCAAGTGCATACAAAATGCTCGTCATGTTACGTGCTGTAATCAACGAAGGTACTGGT
>ENA-OQET01000416-OQET01000416.1-human-gut-metagenome-genome-assembly--contig:-NODE-416-length-22599-cov-5.904815_pt1 | contig 22599 bp, 20 predicted proteins | sample MGYA00242800_ERZ504645 | MGnify/ENA primary metagenome ERZ504645 (study PRJEB26092, sample SAMD00036308) | human gut metagenome | host: Homo sapiens | study: EMG produced TPA metagenomics assembly of... | reverse complement strand
AAGTTCAGCAGCCTGTTGTCTGGAAATAGACTTGTCAATGAAACGGTTGATGACAGTCAGCGTTTTCAGTTGTTCTTGTGACAATGTAATTTTACCTTCTTTCATAGCTTTAATAGAATACCAAAAAGAGACAAAACCTCAAGTGAATCTTAAGGAGACATTATCACAAGTTAATAACAAAATAAAAAGTAAAAATTGACATAATATTAACTATTTTATATAATGGAACGGAAGTGTCGGCACGTCCGACGTGTGAAACAATATAGATACAAGCGCGAGTATAGACGGCGCGGTGGAAAGGTGATAAACGTGGAGCGTAGAAAAATATCCAGAGCGGTAATTTCAAGACTGCCGAGATATTATCGGTATTTGGGAGATCTGCTTGAAATCGGGGTCGAGAGGATCTCTTCCAATGATCTGAGTAAGAAGATGAATGTAACGGCGTCTCAGATTCGTCAAGATTTAAACAATTTCGGCGGATTCGGACAGCAGGGGTATGGATATAATGTGAAGTATCTTTATACAGAGATCGGCAAGATATTGGGACTTGATAAAACGCATAATTTTATTATTATCGGAGCGGGAAATTTGGGACAGGCGCTCGCAAATTATGCTTCTTTTGAGAGGAGCGGCTTTGTTTTGAAAAGTCTGTTCGATGTAAATCCACGTTTTGAGGGAATGGCAATTCGGGGAATCGAAGTGCGCATGATGGATGAACTGGTAGATTTTTTGAAAAATAATGACATAGAGATCGCCGCACTGACGATTCCGAAGTCAAAAGCGATTGAAGTTGCGGATCTTCTCGTTGCGAATGGAATCAAGGCTATATGGAATTTTGCACATACAGATTTAAACCTTCCGAAAGATGTGATTGTGGAAAGTGTACATCTTTCAGACAGTCTTATGAAATTGTCTTATAATATCAGTCAGCGAGAAGGCGGACAGAAAAAATAGATACTTGAAGACAGAACCCCGCAGGAAACTGCGGGCGTTCCCATTTAAACAGCATAATAAAGGCGGTGAGATCAATGAGATATCTTCCCAATGGAGCGCAGATGAAAGCGGCAGATACATATACGATTGAAAAAGTAGGGATTCCGTCACTCGTATTGATGGAAAGGGCTGCGCTTGAAACAGTTAGAGTTTTGAAAGACAGAGGAGTAGATTTTTCAGATACACTTGTTGTATGTGGAAGCGGAAATAACGGCGGAGACGGATTTGCGGCTGCACGTATATTGAAGGAATATGGTTTTTGTGCAGAAGTATTATTTGTAGGGCAAGATGCGTCTATGAGCGAGGAATGCCGGACGCAGAAGCAAATTGCAGAACGGCTGGGCATTTCTGTGTTCACAGATTTTCCTAAAAAGGAATATACTGTTATAATTGACGCTGTGTTTGGCGTAGGATTGAGCAGGGCTATTGAGGGCAGGTACCATACTGTAATTGAATGGATGAATGATAAGAAGTGTGAAAAAGCAGCGATCGACATTCCATCCGGCATATGTGCGGAGAGCGGCAGAGTTTTGGGAATTGCATTTCGTGCAGATATTACAGTTTCTATGGAGTGTGTGAAGTTGGGATGCGAATTATTTCCGGGGAAACTGTATGCCGGGGAAACAGTATCAGTTCCGATCGGAATCGATCTTTCTTTTTTTGAAAAAAACAAAGATGTATGTATTACATATGATCCGGAAGATATTCCTTTGCTTTTGCCAAAACGAGCAGCGGATTCTCACAAAGGAGATTATGGAAAAATTTTAATGATTACCGGGAGTAAAGGAATGGCGGGCGCCGCGTATTTGTCGGCAAAGGCCGCATATGCGGTCGGCGCCGGACTTGTTCAGATTTATACGGCGGAAGAAAACAGGACTGTTTTACAGGAATTGCTCCCTGAAGCAATTATATCGTGCTATAACGAAACGGCCGGAAAGCCTGATGATAAAGAACTGGAAAAATTGATTCAATGGGCAGATGTTATATGCATCGGATGCGGACTTGGAACAAGTGTGTTTGCGAGCCGGCTTTTGAAAAAGACGATGGAAATATTAAGAGAAAATGGCAGTGAAGAAGAAAAACTCCGATCTTGTCCGTGTATTATCGATGCAGACGGACTAAATCTTCTCAGTATGGATATGGAACAGTTGCAGGGAGTTCCCAATGTGATTTTGACTCCGCATATGAAAGAAATGTCAAGATTGATCAATAAAGAGATCCCTCAGATTGCAGAACGTCGTTTTTCTGTCGTGAAAGAATTTACGGAACAATATCAGGTTGTATGTGCGTTAAAAGACAGCAGAACTGTCGTTATGAAGGAAGGACATCATCCTTTTTTTGAATCTCGCGGGAAACAGCGCCATGGCAAAAGCAGGATCGGGGGATGTTCTTGCCGGAATGATCTCAGGGCTTGCTGCTCAGAAAACAGATATTTTCGACGCTGTATCGGCAGGGGTATATTTTCATGCATGCGGCGGAGATGAAGCAAGAAAAAAGAAAGGGAGTTACAGTGTTTTAGCAAGAGATCTGATCGATGGGATAGGGCAATGTTTGAAGAATGCGGAAGAAAGGCTTTGACAGATCAAAAAGAGAAACAGATGAGTGATATAAGGAGTAAGGACATGGATCAACATAATCGGGTATGCGCGCAGATTGATCTGGACGCAATCGCTTATAATATGGAACAGATGAAAGATCAAATCGGAAAAGAGGCGCGTCTGATCGCTGTAATCAAGACGGACGGATATGGGCATGGCGCTGTTCCGATTGCGCGGATGTTTGAAACATTTTCATATGTATGGGGGTATGCCGTCGCCTGTATTGAAGAAGCGGTGTCTCTTCGGAAAGAAGGAATTAAAAAACCGATCCTTGTACTTGGCTGTGTTTTTCCGGATCAATATGAAACGATGATAAAAAACGAGATCCGTGCGGCTGTCTACACAAAAGAGATGGCGGAAGGGATGTCAGACGAAGCGGTTCGCCAGGGGAAAAATGCTTATTTCCACATTAAGATCGATACCGGAATGGGACGGATAGGATTTCCTGTAAATAGCGAAAGTGTAAATTTGATCGAGGAGATCAGTAAACTTCCGAATATACATATGGAAGGGTTATTTACTCATTTTGCCAAAGCAGATGAAAAAGAAAAATCATATACGTTAAAGCAGCATGAACGTTTTTTGTGGATGAAGGAACAGTTGGAAAAACGGAATGTAGATATTACGTATTATGACTGTGATAACAGCGCCGGAATCATTGATTTTCCTAATTTGAAGCATGATCTTGCAAGAGCAGGCATTTCTACATATGGAATGTATCCGTCAGACGAAGTGCAAAAGAGCAATGTTCATCTGAAACCGGCTCTTTCATTGATCAGTCATATTACATTTGTGAAAGAAGTAGAGGCAGGAACACCGATTAGCTACGGGGGAACATTTGTTGCTCCGGAAAAGATGAAAATTGCCACGATCCCGGTCGGATACGGAGACGGATATCCACGTTCTCTTTCTAATAAAGGCAGTGTGCTTATCAGAGGAAAGCGGGCAAAAATCGTAGGAAGAGTATGTATGGACCAGTTCATGGTAGATGTGACCGATATACCGGGGGCGGCATTTATGGATCGGGTTGTTTTGATCGGAAAAGACGGAAAAGATGAAATAACAGTAGAGGAATTGTCAAAATTAAGCGGAAGATTTAACTATGAATTTGTCTGTTGTCTCGGAAAACGGATTCCGAGGGTTTACACAGGCGGTGATTTTGATCTGATGAAGTAATTGTTTGGTGAATACATCCGATGACAAAGGGAATACTGATAAATGAACATGACCGGGAGGTTATGAGGAGAATATTAGTATGAAATCGGAGAGTGAAAAATTTGATGATCAGACGCGGAGACATTTTTTATGCCGACTTAAGTCCTGTTGTCGGTTCGGAACAGGGAGGGGTAAGACCTGTTCTTGTCATACAGAATAATGTCGGAAACAGACATAGTCCGACTGTGATCTGTGCGGCGATTACATCAAAGATGAATAAGGCGAAGCTGCCGACTCATATAGAGATCAGTACAAGAGATTATAAAATCGTAAAAAATTCTGTTATATTGCTAGAACAGATTCGTACGATCGATAAGCAGCGGCTGAAAGAATATGTCTGTCATATAGACAGTGCAATGATGCAGAAAGTAGATAAAGCAATAAGGATCAGTCTTGAAATTGCTACATAGACTGTTCTGACTTCTTTACAGAAGATCAAAAGAGTGATAAAATTGTAAAGCAAAATGTGCGGTTGAGCGAAACGGACTGTACAAGAGAAAAAGAAGAGGAGAAAATTTATATGTCTGGACATTCAAAGTTTGCAAATATTAAACATAAGAAAGAAAAAAACGATGCGGCTAAGGGAAAGATTTTTACAAAGATCGGAAGAGAACTTGCTGTGGCGGTAAAAGAAGGCGGCGGACCGGATCCGGCAAATAACAGTCGTTTGCGCGATGTTATTGCAAAGGCAAAGTCGAATAATATGCCGAATGATACGATCGAGAGAAATATTAAAAAAGCAGCAGGCGAAGGAGCGGGCGATAATTACGAGCATATTACATATGAAGGATATGGTCCGAACGGAACGGCAATCATCGTAAAAACATTGACAGATAATAAAAACCGGACAGCTTCAAATGTACGCAACGCGTTTACAAAAGGAAGTGGAAACGTAGGCACGCCAGGTTGTGTATCATTTATGTTTGATGAGAAAGGCCAGATTTTTGTGGCAAAAGAAGACTGCAGCATGGATGCGGATGAACTGATGATGCTTGCACTGGATGCGGGAGCGGAAGATTTCGCGGAAGAAGAGGAAAGTTTTGAAATTTTGACAGATCCGGCTGCATTTAGTGAAGTGCGTCTGAAATTAGAAGAGGCGGGAATTGTAATGGCAGGAGCGGAAGTTACGATGATCCCTCAGACTTATGTCGATTTGACAAGTGAAGAGGATATTAAAAATATCCAGAAAACATTAGATCTTCTCGAAGAAGACGATGATGTCCAGGACGTATATCATAACTGGAATGAATAGGCGATTCAGGGAATGCAGGCATACAAACAGGAAAAACGCAGGAGGACAAAGAAGATGAGCGATTACAGAATCGAAACAAAATGTATACAGTCGGGATATGAACCCGGAAACGGAGAAGCAAGAGTACTTCCGATTTATCAGAGCACTACATTTCGTTATACGAGCAGCGAGCAGATGGGAAGACTGTTTGATCTTGAAGAGTCGGGATATTTTTATACGCGTCTTCAAAATCCGACGAACGATGCGGTTGCTGCCAAAATATGCGATCTTGAAGGCGGATATGCGGGGATGCTGACATCTTCCGGACAAGCGGCGAATTTCTATGCAATTATGAACATTGCGGAACAGGGAGACCATATCGTATGCGCGTCGGCTTTGTATGGCGGTACATATAATCTTTATGCTCATACAATTAAAAAAATGGGCGTAGATGCTACATTTGTAGATCCGGATTGTTCTGAGGAAGAACTGGAGGCTGCATTTAGAGAAAACACAAAAGCGGTGTTTGGAGAGTCGATTGCCAATCCGGCTCTTGTTGTTCTTGATTTTCAAAAATTTGCAAGTGCGGCGCACAGACACGAAGTTCCGTTTATTGTGGATAATACGTTTGCAACACCGATTAACTGCCGTCCGTTTGAGTGGGGAGCAGATATTGTTACCCACTCTACAACAAAATATATGGATGGCCATGCGGCGTGTGTCGGAGGTGCGATCATTGACAGTGGCAATTTTGACTGGAATGCCCATGCAGATAAATTTCCGGGACTTACGACACCGGATAAGACATATCACGGAATTGTATATACAGAAAAATTCGGAAAAGGCGCTTATATTACAAAGGCAACAGCTCAGCTTATGAGAGACCTTGGTTCCATTCAGGCGCCGCAAAATGCATTTTTGCTGAATATCGGACTTGAAACGCTTCACTTAAGAGTGCCAAGACATTGTGAGAATGCGTTGAAAGTTGCAAAGTATTTGAAAGGACATGATAAAGTAGCTTGGGTAAGTTATCCGTCGTTGGAAGGAGATAAGTATTATGATCTGGCACAGAAATATATGCCAAACGGTACGTGCGGAGTGCTGACATTCGGTCTGAAAGGCGGAAGAGAAGCAGCTGTGGAAATGATGGATAAATTGAAAATGGTAGCAATCGTAACCCATGTGGCGGACGCAAGAAGCTGTGTGCTTCACCCGGCAAGCCATACTCATCGTCAGATGAACGAGCAGGAGTTGAAAGAGGCGGGAGTTCAGCCGGATTTGATCCGTTTCAGTGTAGGAATCGAGAACGCCGAAGATATTATTGCCGATGTAGAGCAGGCATTAAAATAATTCTTAAAAAATGGTATGGATGTATACAATTTACATCTGTGCCATTTTTTGTATAGACGACGAGTGAAAGTTTGTTCCCCACCTATACTTTGGTGACTGCCTACAATTCTGAAATGTGTTTTTGGAAAATTGTTTCCTCCAAAACTGCATAAAATATCTCGATTTTTTTCATACTGATTTTAAAGATATCGGATATCTTTTGATACGAATATTTTTTGCGGTATGAAGGAGGAGGCAAAATGGCTGAAGAGCAGCAAAAAAGAGAAGACGAAAATAACGAGATCAAAGAAATGGGAACTCTTAATATGAAAGAGAGCGGTTCGAAATACGGAATTCAATTACTGACGATCATAGGGGAAATCGAAGGTCATGACAGTGTTTCAGGAAACACGAAAGCAACGAAATACGAACATCTTCTTCCGAGACTTGCACAGATAGAAGAAGATGATGAAACAGACGGAGTTTTAATTTTATTAAATACGCTTGGAGGCGATGTGGAAGCCGGACTGGCAATAGCTGAAATGATCGCATCTTTAAGCAAGCCTACGGTGTCGCTCGTACTTGGGGGAAGTCATTCAATCGGAGGCCCGCTGGCTGTGTCGGCAGATTATTCCTTTATTGTGCCGACGGGTACGATGATCGTTCATCCTGTGCGTTCTACCGGAATGTTTATCGGAGTGATGCAAAGTTATCGAAATATGGAAAAAACGCAGGATCGTATTACAAAATTCATTGCGTCTCATTCTAACATCACTCAGGATCGGCTTTTAGAATTAATGCTTGATTCTTCGCAGCTTGTAAAAGATGTAGGAACAATGCTTGAAGGAGAGCAGGCAGTAAAGGAAGGGATGATAGATGAGGTCGGAGGAATCAAAGAGGCTTTTGCAAAGCTTCACTCATTGATCGACAAAGAGAAAGAGAAACAAGAGAAAAATTTGATGACATGATTTTCAAATGATGATATACTAAACATAGTATGTTTAATTACCAAGGGGGAATTATATGGCTTCCAAGACTACAAAAGGAAGAAAAAATACAAGATCAAAGAAAAAGACGAGAACGAAAGCGAAAAGCAGCAATGCAAAAAATACAGAACTTGCGGGGGAAATTACGATACTTGTTATATTGACAGTGTGCATTCTGCTTGTTTTGAGTAATTTTGGTATTGGCGGAATTGCGGGGGAGGCAGTTTCTTCTGTACTATTTGGTTTGTTTGGATATATGGCATATGTATTGCCGTTTCTTGTTTTTGCGGCCGCCGCTTTTTTTATTTCAAACAGAGGAAATACACATGCTTATATAAAAATCGCGGCAGGAGTATTTTTGTTCTTATTTTTGACGGCAATACTGGAATTGATATTTAATTCTTATACGCCGGGAACAAAACTGATTTCATACTATACTGCTGCCAGTGAGCATCATAATGCCGGAGGTTTGACCGGAGGCTGTATGATTAGTATGCTCTGCCCTTTGATCGGGAAGATAGGAACATATGTTGTCTTAGTTGTTTTATCGGTGATATGCATCATATTGATTACAGAAAAATCATTGTTAGCTCCGATCGGCCGAAAAAGTAAAAGAGCATATGAGGATGTGCGAAGGAAACGTCAGGAGACGGCAGTTTTAAGAGCAAAGCAAAAGGAAGAGTCAAAAACACTGTCTGAGAGTCGGAAATCGGGACAATCTTTGAAAAAAGAAGAAAACGAGCCGGAGAAAAGGATCGATCATAAAGTGTCCGGTGTTTCATTTGCAACGACTCTTATGTCTGAAGCAGAAATACCGAAAAAAGGCAGAAGGAAGAATAAATCGCCGGATGTGTGCGAATTGATACCTGATAACGAAGCATTTGTCATTAATCGTGAAGAACCTTTTATGGAAGCAGAACCTATTCGGCAAGAGGGGAAAGAACAGCAGTATGAGGCTTTGCAGCAGACAGATACATTCACGCCTTTAGAAGAAAAGGCAGAAGAGGATCTTCAGAATCAGAAAAATACGTCAGGAAGAAAAAACAAAAAAGAAGATTCCCAAGCAGTGGCAAGGGAAACTCAGAACGTGGCCGATGCGGTGAGAATAGAAGAGCAGAAGGAACATCCTGTTTATCATACACCTCCGATCAGTCTTCTGAAAAAAGGAAGGAAAGCCGGTGGAGATTCAGATGCGCATCTTAGAGCTACGGCGCTTAAGTTAGAGCAGACATTACGCAATTTCGGAGTTGGCGTACATGTGACGAATGCAAGTTGTGGACCGTCCGTTACAAGATATGAACTGCAGCCGGAGCAAGGGGTGAAAGTAAGTAAGATTGTCGGTCTTTCAGATGACATTAAATTAAATCTTGCAGTGGCGGATCTTCGTATCGAAGCTCCGATTCCGGGAAAAGCGGCAGTGGGAATTGAAGTGCCGAACAGTGAGAATACAGCGGTTATGCTTCGTGATCTTTTGGAATCAAAAGAATTTCAGGCAAGCGCTTCTCCCATTTCGTTTGCGGTCGGAAAAGATATTGCGGGAAAAGTAGTCGTTTCGGATATTGCGAAGATGCCGCACCTTCTTGTGGCAGGAGCAACCGGATCGGGAAAATCAGTTTGTATCAATACGTTGATCATGAGTATTATCTACAAAGCGGATCCGGAAGAAGTCAAACTGATCTTAGTCGATCCGAAAGTTGTGGAGTTGAGCGTATATAACGGGATTCCGCATCTGATGATCCCTGTTGTAACAGATCCGAAAAAAGCGGCAGGTGCTTTGAACTGGGCTGTAGCAGAGATGGAGAAGCGTTATAAACTGTTTGCTGATTATAACGTGCGTGATCTGAAGGGATTTAATGAAAAGATAGAACAAGGTCAGACAGGAGAGGATATTCAGAAAAAGCTTCCTCAGATCGTAATTATTATTGATGAGCTGGCAGACCTTATGATGGTTGCTCCGGGAGAGGTAGAAGGTGCTATTTGTCGTCTTGCACAGCTTGCGCGGGCGGCAGGACTGCATTTGATCCTTGCGACACAAAGACCATCTGTCAATGTCATTACCGGTCTTATTAAAGCAAATATGCCCTCTCGTATTGCATTTTCGGTTTCGTCAGGTGTTGACTCAAGAACAATTATAGATATGAATGGCGCGGAAAAAACTGCTCGGTAAAGGGGATATGCTTTTTTATCCGTCAGGATATCCGAAACCCGTTCGTGTGCAAGGTTCATTCGTATCAGATAAAGAAGTTCAAAATGTAGTCGATTATCTGATCAATCACAGTGAAAGAGTTTCTTATAATAATGAACTGGAAGAGCATATGGTCACTAATATTGTGTCATCGGGAAATGGAATGCAGGCAGGTGAAAACGGTGATGACCGTGATACATATTTTATAGAGGCCGGAAAGCTTATTATAGAAAAAGAAAAAGCATCTATCGGAATGCTTCAGAGAATGTTTAAAATCGGGTTTAACCGGGCGGCAAGGATTATGGATCAGCTTGCCCAAGCCGGAGTTGTAGGTCCTGAAGAAGGAACAAAACCGAGAAAAGTATTAATGACAAAGGAAGAGTTTGAAAACTATTTACAAAAGGGAAATTAGGAGGTAGAAAATGAAGACAGATATTCAGATCGCACAGGAAGCAAAAATGGAACACATCAAGGATGTGGCGGCACGGGCAGGAATTGAGGAGAACGAGCTGGAGTTTTACGGAAAGTATAAAGCAAAACTTTCAGATGAGTTATGGGAGAAGATTAAAGATCGTGAAGACGGAAAGCTTGTTCTTGTGACAGCCATTAATCCAACTCCGGCAGGCGAAGGCAAGACGACAACATCTGTCGGTTTAGGTCAGGCAATGGCGAAATTGAATAAAAATGCGATTATTGCACTTCGAGAACCATCTTTAGGACCTTGTTTCGGAATCAAAGGCGGAGCGGCAGGCGGCGGCTATTCGCAGGTTGTGCCGATGGAAGATCTGAATCTTCATTTTACGGGAGATTTTCATGCAATCACGTCGGCAAATAACTTGCTTGCGGCGATGCTTGACAATCACATTCAGCAGGGAAATGAACTTCAGATCGACCCGAGACAGGTTGTATGGAAACGCTGTCTGGATATGAATGATCGTGTGCTGAGAAACATTGTTGTAGGACTTGGAAATAAGATGGATGGAATGGTGCGGGAAGATCATTTTGTTATTACAGTTGCGTCTGAAATTATGGCGATTCTTTGCCTTGCAGATGATCTTGCGGATTTAAGAGCTCGCCTGGGCAGAATCATTGTAGCGTATAATTTTGCGGGAGAGCCGGTGACAGCAGATGACCTGCATGCAACAGGGGCGATGACCGCTTTGTTGAAAGATGCGGTGAAACCAAACCTTATTCAGACACTTGAACATACACCTGCGCTTGTACATGGCGGACCGTTTGCAAATATCGCGCATGGATGCAACAGTGTGCGCGCAACAAAGATGGCGCTGAAATTAAGTGATATTACGATTACAGAAGCGGGATTCGGAGCAGATCTCGGAGCAGAGAAATTCTTCGATATCAAATGTCGTATGGCAGATGTCAAACCGGATGCAGTTGTTTTGGTTGCAACTGTACGAGCTTTGAAGTATAATGGTGGGGTTGCGAAAGCAGATTTAGCGGAAGAAAATCTGGATGCACTCGCAAAAGGAATTGTAAATCTTGAAAAACATATCGAAAATATACAAAAATATAAGGTTCCTGTTATTGTAACGTTAAATTCTTTTGTTACAGATACAGATGCGGAAAATGAATTTATCCGCAGGTTCTGCGAAGAAAGAGGCTGTGAATTTGCTTTGTCCGAAGTATGGGAAAAAGGTGGAGAAGGCGGTATTGCACTTGCCGAAAAAGTATTGGATACATTGGAAAACAAAAAATCAGACTTTGAACTTCTTTACGAAGATTCCCTTTCTTTAGAAGAAAAGATCGAGAAAATCGCCAAAGAAATTTACGGAGCAGACGGTGTCGTATATGAGCCGGCAGCAAAAAAACAGATTGCAAAGATCGAATCATTGGGATTCGGAAGTTTTCCGGTATGTATGGCAAAGAATCAGTACTCTTTGTCTGATGATGCAAAAAAACTCGGAAGACCGCACGGCTTTGACATCCACATCCGCGAAGTATATGTAAGTGCCGGAGCAGGATTTGTAGTTGCGCTGACAGGTGCGGTTATGACGATGCCGGGACTGCCGAAAGTTCCGGCTGCAAACGGAATCGATGTTACGGAAGACGGAACGATAACAGGCTTGTTTTAAAGGAGAAATAAATGCCATACATTATTGATGGAAAAGCAATCTCAAAACAGATTAAAGATGAGTTGCGCGACGAAGTAGAAAAATTAACAGAGGCAGGCATAAATGCCTGCCTTGCAGTGATACAGGTGGGAAATGACCCTGCTTCAACTGTATATGTGAATAATAAAAAGAAAGCATGCGCGTATGTCGGGATCAATTCCCGGTCATATGAACTGCCGGAGGATACATCGGAACAAACATTGTTGGATCTTGTACAGAAATTGAATGAAGATCCGGAAGTAAACGGCATTCTTGTGCAGCTTCCGCTGCCGAAACAGATCGATGAGGACAAGGTTATCCGTACAATTTCTCCGGATAAAGATGTGGATGGCTTTCATCCGGTAAGTGTGGGAAGACTCTGGATCGGAGAGAAAGGTTTTTTGTCATGTACTCCTGCAGGAGTGATCCAACTTTTGAAACGATCGGGAATTGAGATTGAAGGAAAAGAATGTGTGATCATCGGCAGAAGCAATATTGTAGGAAAGCCGATGGCGGCTCTTTTGCTCAGAGAAAATGCAACTGTAACAGTTGCCCATTCAAAAACAAAAGATTTGAAGAGTATTGCCAAAAGGGCGGATATCTTGATTGTAGCGATCGGTAAAGCAAAATTTATTACAAAAGATTATATAAAAGAAGGAGCTGTTGTCATCGATGTAGGAATGCATAGAGATGAACAGAATCATCTCTGCGGAGATGTGGACTGTGAAGATGTATCTTCGGTCGTTTCGGCAATCACTCCGGTGCCGGGCGGCGTCGGACCGATGACGATCGCCATGTTGATGAATAATTGTGTGGAAACAATACGCGGTCGGGAGGAAAGAGCATGAAATGCGTGCATTGCGGAGCAAATATTCCTGATGATCAAATGATCTGCCCCGTATGTGGAGCCGAAGTACAGATTGTTCCCGATTATAACCCGCTGGATGATGTACTTGCAAGAGAAGTAAGAGGGTCGGTTGAAGGAGCAACACGACAGATACGGACAGATGATATCAGAAGATACAGAAGAGAAGATCTGACAAAAAATATTAATTCTACCCGTGTTTTAAGCGAGGACGAGATGGAGCGTATTCGCTCAAACCGGAGAAAAAGTACAAATAATACTGAAAGAAATTCGGCAGAACTGCGCCGACAACGTCAAGCCCGGCAGCAAAAACGTCTGGAAGCGGCGAAAAGAAAGAGGAGAAGGCTTTTGCTTACACTGGCGGCAGTTGTTATATTGATCGGATTTGGTATTTATGTGGCATATCAGAATTCTTATACAGGGATGCTGAAAAAAGGGTACCGTGCAGTTAATGAGAAAGAATATATGGCGGCAGAAAAATATTTCGATCGTGCGATCATAAAAGATAAGTCAAGACCGGATGCATATGTAGGTCTTGCGGAAATTTATCTGGATCAAAATGATACAGACGGTGCGGAAGATGTTTATTTGAGCGCGATTGAAACACAGCCCACAAACGAAAAATTGTATCAGGCAGCAATCGATTTTTATATGGAGACAAAACAGCCTGAAAAGGTGGCATCTCTTCTTGAAGACTGTGAAGATGATAACGTATTGGCTTCGGTGTCCGAATATGTTTGTGAAGCTCCTGAATTTAAACCCGAAGAGGGAACATACAAAGAGGTTCAGGAGATTACGATCAGTTCGGATACGGAAGGTGAAATCTATTATACGACGGACGGAACAGATCCGACTGCGAAGACAGGGAAAAAATATAAAGAACCTATCTTACTGGAAAAAGAAGGAACAACGGAGATTCGCGCTATTGTTGTAAATATGAAAGGGATTCCGAGCGGAGTGATATCTCAGACATATACGATTGAATTTCCCATTGCAGATGCCCCTGCGGTGACACCGTCTACCGGCCGATATACAGATCCTCAGAAGATTACGATCACAGTACCTGACGGATATACTGCTTATTATACGACAGACGGATCTGAACCGACAGCTTCATCGGAAAAATATACAGGACCGATCGATATGCCGGCGAATACAACGACTACATTTAACGCTGTTCTCATCAATAACCGAAATGGAAAAGCGACGGAAGTGACAACGCGAAGCTACATTACAACAGCAGAATAGAGTATGTGAAAAACAACCGTGATATTATGTGAAAGTTACATATGTTTTATGCAATTTTTACAAATTCAGGGTTGTTTTTTTGAATTAAAAGAGTTATAATATTTATGTTAAGAAAATAACAATATTCAAATAAAGGAGATGTCGGAAATGAGCAGATTTTGTTTACCAAGAGACATTTATCATGGAAAAGGATGTCTTGAAGAGTTGAAAAACCTGAAAGGAAAAAAAGCAATCCTCGTAGTAGGCGGAGGATCTATGAAACGTCAGGGATTTCTTGACAGAGCAGTTGGATATTTAAAAGAAGCGGGAATGGAAGTGCAGTTGTTTGAAGGCGTAGAACCGGATCCGTCAGTTGAGACAGTTATGAAAGGCGCAGAAGCCATGAGAGCATTTGAGCCGGACTGGATTGTATCTATGGGTGGAGGCTCACCGATTGATGCGGCAAAGGCAATGTGGGCATTTTATGAGTACCCGGATACAACATTTGAAGAATTATGTACACCGTTTAACTTTCCGGAGCTGAGACAGAAAGCAAAATTCTGTGCAATTCCGTCTACATCGGGAACAGCGACTGAAGTTACGGCGTTTTCTGTCATTACAAACTATCAGACAGGCGTAAAATATCCGTTGGCTGACTTTAATATCACTCCGGATGTTGCGATTGTCGATCCGGATCTTGTCGCAGGTCTTCCGGTAAAACAGGTTGCATATACAGGTATGGATGCGCTGACACATGCGATTGAAGCATATGTTTCCACATTAAACGGACCGTTTACAGATCCATTGGCGCTGCAGGCGATCGAGATGGTATTGGATTATCTTCCGGCATCATATAACTGCAATATGGATGCAAGAGAACAGATGCATTACGCACAGTGTCTGGCAGGAATGGCATTTTCAAACGCACTTCTTGGAATCGTACATTCTATGGCACATAAGACAGGCGCAGCTTTCTCCACAGGTCATATTCCGCATGGATGTGCAAATGCGATTTATCTTCCGTATGTTATCCAGTACAATGCAAAAGATTCTGTAGCGGCAAAACGTTATGCAGAGATCGCGCGTAGAATGGGACTGGAAGGAAATTCCGAAAAGGCTCTTATTAACAGCCTTGTAGCTAAAATCGATGAATTCAACGCAAAACTGAACATACCGAAAACATTGAAAGATTTCGGTATCAATGAAGAAGAATTCAAAGAGAAGATTGCTAAGATTTCCGAGCTTGCGGTAGGAGATGCATGTACAGGATCTAACCCGAGAGCGATCGACCCGGCAGCTATGGAGAAACTGTTCACATGTACATATTACGGAACAGAAGTTGACTTCTAAAATTTAACACAAAAATACACTGGTAATTGATAAACAATAAAGTGATATCAACCTTTTAAATAGTGATTTTACACAAAAACGGTTGGCAGGTGTGAACTGTAAAGTCGCTGTCTTGATAGAAGTATCGTGACAGCGGCTTTTTGTAATGGAGTCTTTTGGCACTTACGGAGATTTGAACTTGCCATAGAGTGGATTTTGGCGTATTATAGTTAAGAGTGAAATTTTCAAGGAGGAAGACCATGTATAAGATAATGAAAGCAGAAAAACTGGCAGACAAGATCTTTTTGATGGATGTGCACGCGCCGCGTGTTGCGAGTCATTGTGAGCCGGGTCAGTTTGTGATTGTAAAGATGGATGAGAAAGGCGAGCGTATTCCTCTGACTATCTGTGACTACGACAGAGAAGCGGGGACTATCACGATCGTCGTTCAGGAAGTGGGCGCTTCTACGACAAAGATGGGAACTTTGAAAGAGGGAGATTATTTCCGTGATTTTACAGGACCGCTTGGGTGCGCTTCTGAGTTTGTTCATGAAGATCTCGAAACTTTGAAAAAATGAAAAAAAATGCTGTTTGTAGCAGGCGGTGTCGGAGCGGCTCCGGTGTATCCGCAGGTGAAATGGCTCAAAGAGCATGGTATAGAAGCTGATGTGATTGTCGGTGCTAAGACAAAAGATATGTTGATTCTGGAAGATGAGATGAAAGCAGTTGCGGGAAATTATTACCCGTGTACGGACGACGGTACGTACGGACATGCCGGAATGGTTACGACAATGATCGAAAAACTTGTAAATGAAGGCAAAAAGTATGATGTCTGTGTTGCCATCGGACCGATGATCATGATGAAATTTGTCTGTATTTTGACGAAAAAACTTGAACTTCCTACAATCGTCAGCATGAACCCGATCATGGTAGACGGAACGGGAATGTGCGGAGCATGCCGTCTTCAGGTTGGAGATGAAATCAAATTTGCATGTGTAGACGGACCGGAGTTTGACGGACATCTTGTAGATTTTGATCAGGCGATGAAGAGAAGCCAGATGTATAAAACTGCAGAAGGGCGCGCCTTACTGAAGCTTCAGGAAGGTGATACCCATCATGGAGGATGCGGACATTGCGGAGGTGACGAGTAATGGCAGATGTATTGAAAAAAGTTCCTGTCAGAGAACAGGATGCAAAAGTACGAGCAACAAATTTTGAAGAAGTTTGTCTTGGTTATAATATGGAAGAGGCGATGGAAGAAGCTTCCAGATGTTTGAACTGTAAGAATGCAAAGTGTATTCAGGGCTGTCCGGTTTCTATTGATATTCCTGCATTTATTCAGGAAGTGAAAGAAGGAAACATCGAAGAAGCATATAAAGTGATCGGAAAATCAAGTGCGCTTCCGGCAATTTGCGGACGAGTATGTCCACAGGAATCGCAGTGTGAAGGAAAGTGTATCCGCGGAATTAAAGGTGAGCCGGTTTCAATCGGAAAACTTGAAAGATTTGTTGCGGATTATGCGTTGGATCATGATATTAAACCTGTCGGTGCAGAAGAGAAGAACGGACACAAAGTTGCTGTAATCGGTTCCGGGCCGTCGGGTCTTACATGTGCGGGAGATCTTGCAAAGCTTGGATATGATGTGACTGTATTTGAGGCGCTTCATGAGCTCGGCGGAGTGCTTGTATACGGAATTCCGGAGTTCCGTCTGCCAAAACAGAAGATTGTTGCGAAAGAGATAGAGAAAGTAAAAGAACTTGGCGTAAAATTTGAGACAAATGTTGTGATCGGAAAATCCACAACGATCGATCAGCTTATGGAAGAGGAAGGATTTGAAGCGGTCTTTATTGGGTCCGGAGCAGGACTTCCGATGTTTATGGGAATTCCGGGTGAGAATGCAAACGAAGTATTCTCTGCAAATGAATACCTTACGAGAAGTAATCTGATGAAAGCATTTGATGATTCTTACGATACACCTATTGCTGCCGGCAAGAAAGTTGCTGTAGTAGGCGGAGGAAATGTAGCGATGGATGCTGCAAGAACAGCACTTCGTCTTGGCGCAGAAGTACATATTGTGTACAGAAGAAGCGAAGCGGAACTTCCGGCGAGAGTTGAGGAAGTTCACCATGCAAAGGAAGAAGGCGTAATTTTTGATCTTTTGACAAATCCGAAAAAGATTAATGTAGATGATAACGGAAATATTACAAGTATGACAGTTGTAAAGATGGAACTTGGAGAACCGGACGCTTCCGGAAGAAGAAGACCTGTAGAGATTGAAGGCTCAGAGTACGATATTGAAGTCGATACTGTAATCATGTCTTTAGGAACTTCACCGAATCCGTTAATTTCATCTACGACAAAAGGTTTGGATGTAAACCGCAGAAAGTGTATCGTTGCCGATGAGGAAAACGGACAGACATCAAAAGAAGGTGTGTTTGCAGGCGGCGATGCTGTTACAGGTGCCGCTACGGTTATACTTGCAATGGGAGCAGGAAAGGCCGGAGCAAAAGGAATTGATGAGTATTTGAAAAATAAAGAAAAGTAAAAAGCATAAAAGCAATAAAAGCAATAAAAAGGGGCTCTCTTTCCGGGTTTGGAGAGGGAGCTTTCTTAATACTTTTTAAATGAATGGAAAAGTAAGCAAAAAAGACTTTGCATTTAGTCGGCATTTTGGAGAATCACATGATAGCAGAAGAGAAAAAAATCTGGAAGATAAGGGAACAATTAGAAGATCTTACAGAAGAAAATTATAAACAATTTAATGAGAAACTCCTTCCCGGAGTAAAACATATCATAGGAGTGCGCCTTCCGGCTTTAAGAAAAATTGCGAAGGAAACTGCAAAAAGCAATTACAGCGAATATTTGAATGAGGCAGGGACAATGCTTGGAGAGGCTTCATATCACGAAGAGTTTATGGTATGGGGGCTTGTTATCGCTTATATAAAAGCGGATAGAAGTGAAGTGGAAAGGCATTTGGATGAGTTTGTTCCTAAAATCAATAACTGGGCAGTGTGCGACAGCTGTGTGACAAGTTATAAATTTATGCAGAAAGAATCAGATTTTTGGTTTGACTATGTGAAAAAATATGCAGAAAGTAAGAACGAGTTTGAACTTCGTTTTATGATTGTTTCACTTATGTCTCATTTTCTGGATAAGGAACATATTGATGAAATACTCACTATTTGCGGAAAGATAGATCATGACGGATATTATGTGAAAATGGGAAATGCATGGGCGCTTTCGGTATGTTACGTAAAATTTCCGGAAAAGACAAGGGCTTTTCTTGAGAAGGATACGTTGGATGATTTTACACATAATAAAGCAATACAAAAAATCAGAGAATCTTACAGAGTCAGTAAGGAAGAAAAAGAACAACTGACTTGTTTGAAACGCTGAAAATAAAATCAAAGAAAAGACAGACTGGAGAATCAGATGGAAGCAGATAACAGGCAGTTTGACGGAAAACTTTTTCTGAAAGATGTGAATAGAAAGCTAAACGACCGGTTGGCAGAAATTCAAAAAGATCTTAATCAGGGATTAAAAGAAATTGAAAATATGCATGAATATTACTGGGAAAATTATACGGAAATGGATCAGTACGGATATGAGGACTATGACAATCAGCAGGCGCTCTTACAGCAGGTAAATGCAAACAGAGATAAGTCAAAGTTGATGAAAAGACTTGAAAAAATGATTGATTCTCCGTTTTTCGGAAGGGTAGATTTCCTGTTTGAAGCAGAAGAAGAGGAAGAACCGTTTTATATCGGTATCGGAAATTTCGGAGAGCGTGCGGGAATGACGCCTCTTATTTATGACTGGAGGGCTCCTGTGAGCAGTCTGTTTTATGACTTTGATAAAGGTGAGGCATTTTACGAAGCGCCATCAGGAGTGATCAAAGGAGAGGTTGTTTCAAAATGGCAGTATAAAATACGCGGCGGCAAGATGATATATGGGTTTGAAAGCGATGTTAAGATTGACGATGAGATCTTAAAGCATGAGCTTGGAAACAACGGAGATGTCAAACTGAAAAATATTGTTCGAACGATTCAGAAAGAACAAAATGCAATCATCCGAAATACGAAGGATAAAATTCTTGTCATACAAGGCGCAGCGGGAAGCGGAAAGACTTCGATCGCCCTTCACCGGATCGCTTACTTGCTTTATCACGACAGGAAAAATTTAAAATCATCGAATATATTGATTCTTTCACCAAACAGTGTGTTTGCAGATTATATTTCTCATATTCTTCCGGAACTTGGCGAGGAAAATATAAAAGAAATGAGTTTTGATCTCTTCGCTTATAAAGAACTTCAGGACACGGCGGCAGACTGTGAGGATAGATATGATCAGTTAGAACGTATGATGAAGTTTGATGATCGAAGAGCGCAGGAACGTTTTGAGTGGAAACAGTCGGCGGGATTTGTAGGCGAGGCAGAAGGTTTTTTCGCGGTACTTGAAGATGAGCTGATGGAATTTCGAGAGGTGGAGTTCAGGGGGATGCGTTTTTCGGAAGAAGAAATCATTCATTTGTTTTACGATAAGTTTTATCAGATACCGCTTCTGAAAAGAATGGATGCGGTTATGGAATATTTTATTGATTCTTATGAGACGTTAAAAGGCAGAAATATTGAAGAGGAAGACAGAGAATTTCTTCAGAGAAAGTTTGACAAAATGTATGTAACGAAAGATATTTATGCTATTTACAATAAACTGCTTGCGGTATGCGGGCAGGAACAAATGGCAGAACTGCCTTATGAACGAAGGAAAATCCAATACGAAGATGTATTTCCGATGCTGTATGTAAAATACAGACTGACAGGAAAGAATGAGCATAAAAATATTAAGCATCTTGTAATTGATGAGATGCAGGACTACTCTTATTTGCAGTATCTTATCTTGAAGGAACTGTTTGACTGTAAAATGACAATACTCGGAGATCGTGCCCAGACTTTGGGAAAAGAACAACAGGATGTTTTAAAATTCCTTCCTAAAGTATTTGGGAAAAATATAAGAACCGTTATTCTGAATAAGAGTTACCGCAATACGAGAGAAATCGCAGATTATGCCGGTAAGATCGCGAATGTGAAAGATATTGAATTTTTGGACAGACATGGGAAAGATGTGGCAGAAAGAAAATTCAAAACTGACGAGGAAATGTTTGAGGCTGTCAGAGCAAATTTAAAGCTTGAAAAAGAAGAAAAAACTGATCATACAGATGATGTCGTGAATGAAGAAGTATATGAGACGGCTGCTGTCATAGCCATGACCGAAGAAGAAGCATCAGATATTTACAGACTTTTGGAAAATCGCGGAATATCTGCTTTTTATGTAGACAGGGATACGTCGGTATTTCATAAAGGTTTGACTGTGACAACATATTATCTGGCGAAAGGACTTGAATTTGATCAAGTTTTTGTCGTAAAAAGTAAAAAAGAAAATCCGTTTGAAAAACAGGCATTGTATATCAGTGCGACACGGGCTCTTCACGAATTGTATGTGTACGAAGAATAAGAAGAAAAAACGAAGGTTATATTGATTTATGGGGAATAAACAAAAAAGATGAAGATTACATTGATCACTGTAGGAAAGATAAAAGAAAAATATTTAAAAGATGCGATCGCGGAATATTCAAAAAGACTGAGTAAATATTGCAAATTGACTATCGTAGAAGTTGCGGATGAGAAAACGCCGGATCAGGCGAGCGAAACAGTAGAAGAAGCGATACGAACAAAAGAGGGAGAACGTATTTTAAAAGTTATAAAAGATGATATGTATGTGATCACTCTGGAAATCGGAGGAGCAATGCTTTCATCGGAAGAACTTTCTGCAAAGATTGAAAAACTCGGGATACAAGGGAAAAGCAGTATTGCATTTATAATCGGCGGTTCGATCGGTCTTGGAAAAACTGTGCTTGCAAGATCTGATTATGCTCTTAGTTTTTCCAAGATGACCTTCCCACATCAGTTGATGAGAGTGATTTTGCTGGAACAGATATATAGAAGTTATCGAATCATAAACGCAGAGCCGTACCATAAATAACAAACGGAAAATTATATTTTTGATTCAAGTTTTCGTTCTGTTACAGTGTGAAATATTTTTTCAAAACAAAGAGCGTACAAAGACCCGAAAATGTTTTGAGCGATTCTGAAAAATACGGCTTGCGGAAAACCGATGACACTGACGGCAATCATCATTGCTCCCAAAGAATTAAATACAGCCTGCCATCCATAGCTTGCGGAAAATCCGACTCCGATGCCTCCGACGATACCGACTACACTGTAAAGCCCGGCAGGAAGATGAGGAAAAATAAGGAAAAAGATCAGTCCTCCGAGCAGATTCCCGGGAATACGCCCGCATACATGCTTCTTAATATCTGTTCGAAACGGAAGCAGGACGGACATTGCGGCGATTCCTGCCCACATCGCTCTTGGAAGATTTAAGATCGAGGCGATAAAAATTACGCTTGAAACGGCAGAAGCCATTAAAAGCTGCCAACGGCTTCTGGAAGAATGAAGATTAAATTCGTTAAAAAGATCACGCAGTCCGCGTTTATATGTTTTCTTTCTATGATTGCGCCAGAAAACGACTCCTGTCAGTATAAATCCGAATAACATGGCAAAAAGGCGCATTGTATAGGCGCTTCCGGATGCATCATATCCAAAGAGAAGAAGATATCCGAGCACAAGGGTTGAATGATTGTAATAAATTACGTTGTGGCATCCCAGTACCATAAGAATCCATATGCATACAAAGTTTATAAGAAGTCCTCCGAATGCTCCCAACAGATTAGCCGCTTTCGGTCCGAATGTAAGAATAAGGAAAATAGCGGAAAGTGACAAAAGGCTTTGGGGAGCATGGATGCCCAAATCGACATTTCGGAATACAAGAATACAGAGAAGGATTACAACGCCTACGATACTGTTATCATTTCCGAAAATCATACTGTATGCAGTAACAAACGCAACACAGAATGCTACATTTATAAAAACTTTAAAGATATAAATAAAAAGATGATGTAGTTTTTCTTTTGGCGTTTTACAATTTTTAATAAGGGATTTTGATCCCGCCTGATTAAGCTGAAGTTCTTGATAAAATGTCATGCTGTTATTCACCTCGATTGAATTTCTGATAGTCAACGAGGCATTATACTAGCGGACACATACTTTGTCAATAAAAAATATCCGATTGTTATGGAAGCCTTGTAGCAGTTCGGTTCGCGCCATTCATAAAACCGCACTGCGTGCTTATTGTGGCGGGATATTCAAGAAAAATGAATAATGAGAAAACAGATGATGTATGAGAGGATAAAATTTTAAAGAAAGTCTAACTATTAAAAGTCAAGGTTAAAATGAAGATTTTTTGAGTAAATTGCAGAAATGCTTTTCAGATATATTTGAACCTTGAAAACTGCATGACAATAAGAGCATCTTTGCAGGTGCTCTAAAAGGAGATATGAAGTTAAATTTTATGCTGCTCTATGATAAAGCTGCCCTGACTTTTCTAGTTGGTAAATAACCCTGACCAGTTTCT
>ENA-OQET01000415-OQET01000415.1-human-gut-metagenome-genome-assembly--contig:-NODE-415-length-22604-cov-3.479957_pt1 | contig 22604 bp, 23 predicted proteins | sample MGYA00242800_ERZ504645 | MGnify/ENA primary metagenome ERZ504645 (study PRJEB26092, sample SAMD00036308) | human gut metagenome | host: Homo sapiens | study: EMG produced TPA metagenomics assembly of... | reverse complement strand
CATATAGATATGCTAAACATCAATTGTTACAGGACATACAATCAAATATACTGGAAATGGCAAATATACTTTCCAAAATTAATAAACCGGTTTGGATTCGTCATGTTCTAGTTCCACAAAGAACAGATGAAGATATATTCTTAAAAGAATTATCTCAGTTCATTTCAGAGCTAAAGAATGTAGAAAGAGTGGAAGTTTTACCGTATCACACATTGGGGGCATATAAATGGCGTGAGTTAGGTCTATCGTATCCTTTAGAAGGCATTGATCCTCCAACAAAAGATAGAATAGAAAACGCAAATAAAATTTTAAAGACAGGCTGGCGATAATAAGTCAGCCTTTTCCTATCGAATGGAAATTATATACTCTAAAAGGTATTCAGTTTCTGTTATAATATCAAAGGTGATTAAATATGGCAGTTTCACAAAAATCGATGACACAAGGAACCATTTGGAAACAAATGGTTGTATTCGCATTACCAATATTTTTTAGCAATCTATTTCAACAGTTATATAATGCGGCTGATTCATTAATTGTTGGTAATTTTTTAGGAAGTGAGGCCTTAGCGGCTGTAAGCTCATCAGGAAATTTAATATTTATGATGATAGGATTGTTTAATGGGATTGCCTTAGGTGCTGGAGTGGTAATTTCGCGATATTTTGGAGCGCAGGATCATGAAAATCTTCGCATTGCGATACATACAGATGTTGCTTTTGGATTGATCATGTCTGTTGTTTTGACGGTTTTAGGAGTAGTATTAGCACCATTTATATTGGAATTGATGGGCACACCAGAAACGGTCATGCCAGAATCGTTAAATATTTTCGTGTTTATTTTGCAGGGGCTTTAGGACTTGTTATGTATAATATCTTTGTAGGAATCCTTCAATCACTAGGTGACAGCAAACATCCATTGTATTATTTGATCATTTCGAGCCTGATTAATATTGTCCTAGATTATGTGTTGATCGCATGGTTTGAAATGGGGGTCGAGGCGGCAGCTTTTGCGACTATTCTTTCTCAGTTTGTAAGTGCATTTTTATGTATGCGCCTGTTACACAAAAGTCAGGAAAGCTATCATCTTTCTTTTCGTGAAGTTCGAATTAATAAGGAAATGTTGAGAGAAATATTGCGCAATGGAATTCCAAGTGGAATACAGAATTCGATTACCGGGGTAGCTAATGTCGTAGTTCAATCCAATATTAATGTTTTTGGAGCAATGGCCATGGCTGGTTGTGGAGCGTATTCAAAAATTGAAGGTTTTGCCATTTTTACCGATTATGAGTTTTAATAACGCAATTACGACATTTGTTGGTCAAAATTTGGGAGCCAGACAAGAAAAACGTGCCCAAAAAGGAGCAATTTTTGGAATTGTATGCAGTGTTGTGATTGCTGAAATGATAGGAATAGGGACAGTATTGTTCGCTAATCAATTGATTCTATTATTTGATAATAATCCAGAGGTAATATCATTTGGTGTTGCTAGATCCCAGATTGCAGGCTTTTTCTTCTGTTTGTTAGCTTTTACACATGCGATATCGGCGGTAAAACGAGGTGCGGGGCAACCTATGATCCCTATGATGGTAATGATCGTATCTTGGTGCATTATTCGAGTTGTTTTCTTAAGTGTGACTGGATATTTGTTCCATAATATACAATTTGTTTATTGGGTCTACCCTCTAACTTGGGGAATATCTTCTTTATATTATGTTTATGATATCATTAAACATAGAGAATTATTTTAAAAGACGAGTAGTTCGTCTTTTTTTGTAAAAGAAAAGAGGTACGATTGATCGTACCTCCTCTTTTTATTTAAAATAGGTTTAATAATTGTTGAATCAATTTTCTTGGATCCCAGCTTAAGATAGCAGCAATATTTTGTGTCTGTGTACCTGTATTACCACCATTTCCGGAACCTCCTTGGCCGCTATCACCGCCGGTTCCTCCACCTGGATTTGATGGATATGTACAAGTTGTACCATCCCAAGTGCCACCATTAGTGATACATTCTTCTTCAGGTGTTGGAGGATATGTACATGCAGCACCATTCCAAGTACCGCCATTGGCGATGCATTCTTCTTCAGGTGTTGGAGTTGTTGGTTGTTCTTCTTCCTCTTCTTTTACACAAGTAGAGCTTTCTGCATCCCAAGTACCGCCTTCAGCTTCACAAGCTTGTTGTTCTTCAGATGTATCATCTTCATCGTCATCTGTTGAAGATGTATCTGGATCTCCTTTGCTAGCAAATTCAGTCTTGATATAACCACCTTTATAATCAGTGATTCCATCTGGGCGAGGGATATCAACATATTGTTCTCTAGAACTCATGTAATCTAATAAGTAATCAGTGATTTCAAATGCCATATTGTAATATATGATCTGGTTAACTGGTATATAGTAACCTTGCTGTTCATATTGAGTTAAGTAACCAGACCAGCAGGCGACAGTGTATGCACTCGAATATCCAACTGACCATTCATCACGAATTGCAGCTTGTGGAATACCGTATTCCAATCCGTAAATTCCCCAGTCGGATGTACCAGATTTACCATAGATTGGATAAGAAGATGAAGCTAACTGATCATTCATCATTCCATAGTTTCCATTGACTACGTCATATAATAATTGAGACATCATCCATGCGGCTTGTTCTGAAATTACTTGAACAGGTTCTAAATTCGGAGTGACTTCAGAATTATCATTACGGTATACGATCTTACGAATCGTATGATCTTCGATTCGTTTTCCACCATTGGCAAATATCGTATATGCACTTGCCTGTTCTCTTGAAGAGGCCTGCATATCAGCACCACCGATACAATATTGTTCAACGAAAGCTTCTGCAACATCATCGGTATATCCCAGATTCTTACAATATTCAATCCAGTGATCATAACCTGTCTGATCAACGAGATCGATCATGGCTTGAGCAGCCGGCGTATTTTTAGAAACTCCTAAGGCTCTGGCCAATGACATTTTTCCATCGTATTTACCATCGGAGTTACCTAAATTAGTTCCTGATTTAAAGTAATCTTTTGCGACGTCATTTACTGTATGCACTGTAGACCAACCTAAAATATCGAAAGTCGATGCATAGGCTAATAATGGTTTCATAGATGAACCAGGTGAACGTTGCATAATTGAACTATCTTTACGATCAGCTGATGTAGAATCATAGAAACGACCTGGACCGACTGCCAAGACTTCACCAGTGTCATTATCTACAACCGTGAAACCTACATCAAACGCTTCATCTGGGAAGGCAAAGATTTCACCATTACAGATAGCGTTTGCCTGATTTTGAAGATCAGTATCAAGACATGTATAAATGTCCATTGGAACAATAGCTGGATGTTGTCCAGTTAAGGTTGCAGCTTCATTTAGTACTTGATCTAAGTATGCAGCATATGGATTTGAGTTTTCCTGTTCTACATACTGAAGAGAGAATGAAAGATCTGTATTTACATATAAATTGTATTCTTCTTCGGTGATGTATCCGTGTTGTAACATCATTGTCAGTGTTGTATTACGACGTTCTGTCGCAAGTTGTAAATGATCGGTATCTGGATCATTGATGTTATTGATTGGATTGTAGTAGTCAGGCGCATTGATTGCTCCGGCTAAAAATGCAGCTTCACCGACATTCAATTGAGAAACATCTTTATTGAAATAATAATTGGCTGCTTTTTGTATACCTCGAGTATTACCGCCTGAACCAAACCAGATTCGATTTACATAGAATTCAAAGATAGCTTCTTTATCAATCGTCTGCTCTGCAATCAAAGATAGATAAATCTCTTGAACCTTTAATTTGATTTGATCTACTGTTGTATAGCTTCCAGATTCTTTTAACTGTTCTTCTTTTTTGTTTTGTGAAAGCATTGTCAATCATCTGCATGGTCAATGTTGAACCACCCTGTGAGAAGTCTCCAGTTCTTAGGTTGGTTAAGGCAGCGGCCATAAAACGAGGAAGGTCAAATCCATTATGTTCAAAGAAACGAGAATCTTCAATAGCTAAAAAGGCATCAATTACAGACTGTGGTATTTGTTCATAAAGATACATCTTCACGAATTTCAGAACCTAATTCTGTCCATAAGTTTCCATTTCCGTCAAATATTCGCGTGTTTTGTGTTGTGACAAGTCCGTCCTGATTAAAACGCATACCATCTGGATCATTGACAATATTAACAAGGATAAAGAATACAGATATGCATCCTACCAAAAAAACTGTCAGGACCCCAATAGCGAGTTTATTCCAAATATCCAGTTTTCTTCGCCCTTTTGGTTTAGGACTTTTTGGTGGCTTGGAATCTGAACTTGTATTATTCTTGAGTTTTGACATTAGTTTTGCCATGAATTCAATCCTCCTTAAAATATTTTGCATCCACTTCTTTTAGGTACGCTAATCGTGGACGCAGTCCTTCTTTGATCAGTTGACCATTTTCTAAAAACCATTTATATGGAATAAAGCTTTTTGTCGTCTGATGATATTCTTTGATAAGCAATGGAGCATCGACTAAAAAAGTTTGGTGATAATATGAAAAACGAATGATAAAGAAACCAATTCCTTTGTGGAGCTTGACTTTTTCTAGATGCTCGATTTGATGATCATGGATCATCATTTTTGGAAATCCAGTTTTATTTTTCGTTTCCTTTGCTTCAAAGTCGATATAACATCCCCTATATACCCCATTGTAATCTGTAGTAGAAGGAGTTTTATAATAAGCTTCTACAATCTTAGCCTTATTTCTAGCCGGGTAATCCACTCGAACCACTTGTATAGGTGTTGGTTTCTTATATATCAGCGCAATATCACAAGCTCTATAATACTTGTTTGAATCATTGATATCTGATTCAAGACTCATTCCTCGTTGTGAATAAGTCGTGCTGGACTGTGATAAATTAACCGGTGAAATAGCGGTAGGATATTTTATCGTGCTCATCGAAAATATTATATATGAAAAGATAAGAACATTCAAATTTGCGATTGATTTTTTAGTCCAAAGACGGCATAATGTATAGAGAATTGGGGGAACGAATTATGGCAAAAGATACAAATTTGACAGCTCAAGTTATTTATGAAAAAGAATTTCATGTAGATATTAAAGGATATGCACCTGCAGAAGTAGATGAATTTCTAGATCAGATCATTGAAGATTATCAGATATATGATGAAAAAATTGAAGAATTAGGACAGGCTTTGACCCGTTATGAAGAGAAAATTAAAGAACTTTCTCAACAAATTTTCACTCTTCAGACAGAAAATCAAAACTTGAATGAAAAAGTTAATGCTGACTTTGTGAATGGTAACAGCGATATGGTAGATGTTTTAAAACGTATCGCACGTTTAGAAAAAGCTGTATTTAATCAGTAAGAGAAGATGACTCTGGGTCTAGACAGTCGCTGGCGTTAAGCTAGAGGAAAGTCCATGCTCGCACGATCTGTGATGATCGTAGTGTTTGTGCTAGATGAATTAATAAGTCTAGGCAGGTCCCAACCTGACGGCCGTCGATTTTCCTAAGGGAAACTATGGAAATAGACTATAAAAGTGCCACAGAGACGAGTCAATATGGAAACATATTGAGTGGAACGGGTAAACCCCGCAAGCGAGAAACCCAAATTTGGTAGGGGAGTCAGCCGGATTGAAACGAAATGAAGGCTGGATAACGATAGTTATAGATAAATGACTGTCACTGACTTGTCAGAACAGAACATGGCTTATTGATCCAGATGTTAAGCAGGTGTAAAATCCTGCTTTTTTTCTCGTATTTTTAAAATTATGTGATACAATACCTGAGGGAAGAAAGTAGGTGGAATGATGTCTCCAGATCCGAGTGAATATTATTCGAATAGTTTTGACAAATGCGGAGGCATCGTTAAACAGTAGCCTCCGTCTATAAAGGAGGGGTACTGTGTTAGAATTCTACAAAACATTTGAAGATGGTACACGCAAGATTGATGCAGCTGAACCAGGTTGCTGGATCAATGCGGTAGCACCCACAGAAGAAGAAAGAAATTATCTAATTGAAGAAATTGGAGTTTTGCCGGAATTTGTAAAATCTTCTTTGGATGAAGAAGAAAGTTCACATATCGATTACGATGATGATTTTAGACAGACACTGGTCATTGTCGACTATCCAAGTGCCGATGATGAGCAGACCGGAGAAGATTTTACAACTTTGCAATATACGACCTTGCCATTAGGTGTTGTGATTTTAAAAGGATATATTGTAACAATTTCTCTACATGAAAATTACAATATAGAAGATATGGCTCAGCAGCGAATCAAAGGAATTGATACTCGTTTAAAAACACGTTTCTTGTTGTTACTTGTCTTGCGCATATCACAACGCTATTTAATTTACTTAAGACAAATTGATCGCTTATCTTCAAGAACAGAAATGCGTTTACATCAGTCCATGCAAAATAAAGAATTGATTCAGATGTTAGGGTTGGAAAAATCTTTAGTATATTTTTCAACATCTTTAAAATCTGTTGAGATTACTTTAAATAAGATCATGCGAGGAAAACAAATTAAACTATATGAAGAAGATGAGGATTTGTTGGAAGACGTAATGATCGAGGTGCATCAGGCCATTGAGATGTGTAACATCTATTCAAATATTTTGTCTGGTACGATGGATGCCTTTGCGAGCGTGATTTCTAATAACTTGAACATCGTAATGAAAGTTTTAACCGTTATCACGATCGTAATGTCAATTCCAAATATTATCTTCAGTTTTTATGGAATGAATGTTGATGGACTTCCATTTGCTTCAAGTATCTGGATTCCAATTGGTATTGCCGTTGTTGCATGTGCGATTGCAACGTATATCTTCTCTAAAAAAGGATATGTTTCATTGATATAGAAAAATAGAGTCTAAGAGCTCAGTAGATCTAATATCTATTTTGAGTCAAGACTCTTTTTTTTCATCGCTATATTCGAAATGAATTGTTTTTTTATTAGAAGCACAAAACAATTTAAAAGTTATAACATTTACTTTCTTTTTTTTCGTGGCTGTGCTATGCTTGAAGCAAGGAAGTGATATCATGCAATTATCAATAATTACCGATCAAATTAATCAGGATTTTGAAAACCAGCTTTACAAATCATTCATGAACATGGTTATAAGTATATCGAAATTCATAATGTTTTTTCAAAATCTATCGAAGAGTGTAACGACAAAGAGTAAAAAAATTTAAAGAATTAGTTCAACGTTATGAAGTAAAAGTAACGAACATAGCGAGTACTATCTTTTTCTTGTGTCCTTTATACGAAAATGATCAAGTTACTTTGTTCAATCCTGAGTTTTATTCGATTAAAGGAAATGTTCACACGCATTTAAGGTATCTTGAGAATGCTTGTAAAATTGCTCTAGAACTTGACTGTAAACGAATTCGTGTATTTCCATTCCGTTGGCCAGATAATAGAAAACCGCCTTTTGGCACAAAAGAGGATATGGAAATTATCTTGAATAACCTATTGTTGGCAGAAAAAATTGCTCGTAATTATGGAATTACGCTTGTCTTAGAGAATTGTCCATATTCGCATCTACCAAAGGGGAAGATGACCTTACAATTGGTTCAACAGATCAATAGTCCTTATCTCAAGCTTTTGTGGGATCCAGCCAATTCATATCGCGCCTTTAAACAAAATGTTCCATTAGAATATCAGGGGATAACACTGATTGAAGAATTAAAAGAAGTTTATCCTTACATCGATCATATTCATGTCAAAGATTATCATTATGTAGAAGGATTTAAAAAACCATTTGTGCATAAACCTATCTATGATGGGGATATTGATTATGATTCTATCTTTACCTACCTAAAAGAACAAGGCTATGATAAAGCACTGTCCTTAGAGCCAGAAGTTAGTCATAAAGAAGCCTTGTTATGCATGAAAAGACTACAAGAAAAGACAAAATAAAAGCAGGATGCTGCTTTATTTTATTTTCTTGATGACTTGGTTCTACAGCTTTATATAGAAGAGGAATGATGATCAAACCTAAGATCAAAGTTGGAACCATGTATGTTGCCTGGTAAACGATGCTTCCCCATAAATCAACACCCCATACGACAGTTCCAGAAATGGTTGAACAGACAAAACGAATGAAGTTTGTTACCAATACACCTGTATAGAAATAACCAAAGTTTGGAAACAAACATGCGATTCCATATACACTGAATGCTAATAAATAGTCTAGTAAAAAACCTAGTAAATCAGGTGTATACATAGGTCCTGTTACAAATTGAGCGAATACGGAAACAACGGATACAAACAATCCTTTCTTCCATCCTAGATGATAACTAGCCATTAACAAAGCTAGAGTAGATACACCTAGGCTTCCTCCGTTTGGCATTTGGAAGATCCCTAATGTATTGACAAATGTGTCCAATACCATAAATAGGGCAACATAAAACGCCATCAAAACTAGATCTTTAACTGATAAATTCTTCATAAAAAAACACCTCCATGTTTGAGGCGTAAGGATCATTACAAAAATATCAAATACTTTTATAGACTCCCTACGCTAGCATTACCTAGTTCAGGTCATGAGGGACCGTTATCATAACATCTCAGCCAAAATTGGCGCCCCTGTCTTGACAGTTCTATTATAGATATTTTTTTTAATGATGCAAGTTAAAATAATAAATTTCTGGTGTAGACAACAAACGAACATTGACATTTGTACAACCAACTCCACTAGAGATAATATAATCAAAACTTAAATTTTTTGAGATGGATCGATTTAACTGGGTGGCATTTTCGATACTTCTATAACCTCCAATGATTGGATAGGTTACTTGTGTACCATGAGAATGTCCTGCAAGAGCTAAGGAAATCGGATATGAAGCAAGTGTTTCATTAACTAGCGTATCTGGATAATGACTTATCAACAGATTGTATTCATCGGAACTTAAATTAGATAACGCTTGTTCAAAGTTAGGCTGTGAAGATAAACCAATTAAACGAATTGATGCAGTGGATTGATTTCCAATTTTAACATTGATATCACTTAAGATTTCAAACTGACTATTGGAATAAATGTTATTTACCGTATTTAACATCGTTTCATCTAACTGATCTTTTTCACCAAGAACCGCAAATTTACCTAAAGGAGCATCGATTTTTGATAAATAGTTAATTAAAATTTGATTGTTTTCATCATTGATCTGATCAGATGAATCATATAAATCGCCACCGAAGATCACAACATCTGGGGCTAGATCATAGATGGTGTTAAAGAGATTTTCCGTTCGTTCTTGATTTTGAAACTCGCCGAATTCTAAGTCTGTGAAGTAAAGGATGGATACATCATTCAAACTTGTTGGGATAGCTTCATCCTGCAGAGTTTGATAAATAACGTTTAGATTATTAGGATTTACATAGATTGCCCGATACAAAGAAAAAGTGATCGATACCATGATACCGACAAGGATACTTAGAAGAATGATCAACTTTTTTTGTAGATTTGTAATTTCCATATGTTCACCCCTATGCAAAAAATTGTAACATATCAAATTGAAAAATCAAAAAAAGGATAACTTTGAAGTTACCCTATTCATGTGAAGTATTTACCTTGCGGGGTTTACGTGCTGTTTTTCGCGCGTTTTGTAATTCTTCCATCGTAGCCTTGGAATTGATGATAACAGGAATTACGATTGGATTTCGATGTGTCTTTCTATATAAGAAAGGTTCCAGTGTTGAGCGAACACAGTTTTTTCAATTCAGAGAATGTAGTTTTTTCTTTCATTCTTTCCTGCAAAGAAGCATTTACGATAAATTCAGCTTCCTTGATCAATCCCTGTGAATCTTTGATGAACACAAAACCACGTGATACGATAACCGGACGCATCAAGATCTTATTGATCTTGGAATCAATGGCAATAATGACTGCTACCAATCCGTTGTCTGCCAATATGCGACGATCTTTTAAGACTGCAGTGGATAATCCACTGATGTCATTTCCATCGACATAGATATCATCTCCCTGGTATCGCCAGTCGCTTTGAAGAATTTCATGATTACGCAAAATCAAGATATCTCCATTGGCGCAAACAAAGATGTTTTCTTTAGGGATACCTACCTCCATGGCGGTTTGACGATGCTGCATCAACATTTTATATTCGCCATGTACAGGCATGAAATATCTTGGACGAATCAATTGCAGCATAAGTTTTTGTTCTTCTTTAGAAGCGTGCCCTGTTGTGTGCAGATTGTTCAAAACTGATTTTGTAAGAACGGTAGCTCCAGCGCGGAACAAATTGTCTACGACTTTATTAACACTGGATGTGTTTCCTGGGATTGGATTGCTGGAGAAAACGATCGTATCACCTGGTTTTAGATGAATGTGACGATGTGTACCATTGGCAATTCGACTTAGTGCAGCCAAAGGTTCCCCCTGGCTTCCTGTACAGATGATACAGATTTTATCATCTGGTGTATGTGCTAATTCATCCGGTGATAACATATCACTGTTCTTGATATGGATCGTACCCATTTTTCGTCCAATATCCACCACATTTTCCATGCTTCGACCAAACACGATAACTTTACGTTTGCATTTGACGGCTGCTTCAATGATTTGAGAAACGCGATGTACATTTGAGGCAAATGTCGCAACAATCAAGCGCTGTTTTGTTTTGCGCATGATTTCTAAGATCTCGTCTGCAACTTTCTTTTCTGAAATAGAAAAGTCTTCAACACCTGAATTGGTAGAATCCGACATTAATAAATCTGGTTTTAAAACTCCAATATGAGCCATTTTTTGATAATCGGCATTGGTTCCAACTGGAGTTAAGTCAAATTTGAAGTCACCTGTATGTACGATCGTTCCATTTGGTGTTGTGATCAATACTCCTAATGAATCTGGGATGGAGTGGATCGTATTGAAAAATCCAACGGTAAAATAACGAGTTGAAACGCGACTATCTTCGTTGATTTCAATGATTTTTGTGTTCTCTAATCCTTTATGTTCACTTAATTTTTTTTGAATTAAAGCTTTGGCAAATCGAGGTGCATAAATCGCATCGATTTGTACTTGTTTTAATAGGAATGGGATTCCTCCAATGTGGTCCTCATGTCCATGTGTTATTACTAAAAATTTCCTTTTTTTGTTCATACGAATCAAGTGGTGATAGTCAGGAATGACATAATCGACACCCAAAAGCTCATCACCAGGAAATAAAACACCGCAGTCTACGATGCATATTTCATTCTCGTGTTCATAACAATACATGTTTTTACCAACTTCGCCTAGTCCACCTAATGCATAGATGAGGGTATCGGTTTTCTCAACATGATTTTTGGTATGATATGGTTTTCTTGAGTTCGTATGCCCTAAAACATTATTTTGTCTAGTTGGCATATTCTTCCTCTTTCTAATTCCGTTTTTCTTTTATCATTATAACAAACAAATATCTTAAAAAAAAGCAGAAGCTAAATAACTTCTGCCAACTCATCTTCTTTCCATGGATCGTTTTTATCAATGCGATCATAGAACAATATTCCAGATAAATGATCAATTTCGTGTTGTAAGGCTATCGCAAAATAACCTTCTGCGCTGATAGTTACATTATCGTCTTTGATCAAGTCATAGCCACGAACTTTGATGCGTGCATGACGGAATACGTGTCCTTCATGAACCTCTTTGACGGATAAGCATCCTTCTCCATTATCTAAGTAAGCGTTTTGTACAGATTCACTGATGATTTTAGGGTTGGCAAGGGCAACTTCCTGCACATTGCCTTCTTCGTCCGGTACAACGACCGCAATTAATTTTTTAGGGACTCCTACTTGAATGGCCGCAATACCTACAGCTGGTTCTAGATTGTCTCTCTCGGCAATTTCTTCATCGGTTGAATTACGCACATATTCTAACAGTGCTTCTAGAAGCTCTTTATCTTCTTGGTTTAAGGGGAGCTCTACTTTTTCACTTTTTTGTCTAATTCTTGGATCTGTGTCCAAGATGATATTCTCACATGTAATCTTCATAATTTTTATCCTCGGACTCTATTCTAGTTTATTTTTTGATAAATGACAATTTATTTGATTATTTTTCTCATTGCTTTACACATGTGTTAAAATAGGTGCATGGCTAGAAAAAGACTCTCAAGAAAAGATAAAGCACAAAAAAAGTTAGAACAGAAAAAAAAACGTACTCAGCGATTACGTTCTTTTATTGATTTGATTATGTTGCGAAAACATAGTGATATATACATAAATGTAGCAGTCTTTGTCTTAATTCTGTTTGGAACGTTTATGATCGTTTCAACCAACGTTGGACAGACTACGACAAATTCTACGGTCGTTTTAACTACACTGATCAAACAGATTGCCTTTTTGTTTGCGGCATATTTCTGTATGTGGATCGTCAATCATGTATTCAGCTTTCGTTGGTTTAGTAAAGCAGAGATGATGTTTATATTATTTATGTCGGTATTTATGATGATGCCGTTTGCCTTTAGTGCATCTGGTGGATCTCAGGCATGGATTCGTTTACCTGGTGGTATTACGATCCAGCCAAGTGAATTTACCAAGCCGCTTTTGATCGTTTTGATTGCCTGTGCAGTTTATAAGGCAAAAAGAAATCCTAAGTTGCAGGAAAAATGGTCTAAATTATTTCGTTTTCCTATTTATGCACTTGTGTTAGATATTATCTTTTTGATTCTACAAAGAGACTTGGGAACAATGTCCATTGTTGCAATGATTTTCTTTGTTTGTATATTGATTCCAGATTATCCATCAATTCAAAGAATCCAAAAAAATCTAAAGCGCCTATTTACAGTAAGTGTTTTAGGTGTGGTGGTTCTATTTGGTATTACGGATATAGGAACAGACATCATTGCCCAGACACCTTTTTCGCATGTTGCGACTCGTATTGAAAACGCAAAAAATCCATATAATGATATATATGGAGAAGGATATCAGCCAGCCAACTCTTTATACGGTATTGCATCAAGTAATATCATAGGAAAGGGAATAGGGGCTTCTGCACGTAAATATGGATATTTAACACAGGCGGATAACGACTATATCTTGGCCGTAACGATCGAAGAAACTGGTGTTTTTGGATTAGGATTGATCGTACTTTTGTATGGGGTCATAATTTATCGTTTGTTTTATTATGCTTTTAAGACAAATGAAACAGTTTATAAAATTGTGCTAGTTGGAAATGCTACCTATTTGTTCATGCATTTCTTCTTGAATGTTGGTGGTGTGGCTGCCTTGATTCCATTTACCGGAGTTCCGCTGCTGTTTATTAGTAGTGGTGGTTCTTCTTTGATGGCTATTTGTACGGCGATTGGTTTATCGCAACAGTGTATTTCGCAAATACGAGTAAAGGAGATGAATGCCTAATGCGTATCGTTGCAGGAAAATATGGATCAAGACCTTTGAAATCGTGCAAAGGCGATACGACAAGGCCGACAGCAGATAAAGTGAAAGGGGCTGTTTTTTCCAGCCTTGGAGGTTCTTTTGATTCTGGAAGAATGTTGGATTGTTACAGCGGCACAGGCAATATGGCTTTAGAAGCTTTATCAAGAGGTATGAAATTTGCAACCATGGTTGAAAAAGATCGTATGGCTCTTAATGTAATTCGCGAAAATGTGAAATCTTTGCAGGAAAAGAATTGTGAAATCATATCTGGGAGCATTTTTTCTGTTATGAATCGATTGAAAGAAGCTTATGATTTAGTTTATATTGATCCTCCTTATAAAGAAGAAAAGAATGTGGAATTGATCGAAAAATTGGATCAGTTATCTTTGATAAATACAAAATGGAATGGTCGTAGTGGAAAGTTTGGCTCAACAAACATTTCCAGAACAGATCGCAACACTATCAAAACAAAAAGAAAAAGTGTATGGTATTACCAAGATCACATATTATAGAAAGCAGGAACAACAATGAAAACAGCAGCCTTTTGTGGAACATTTGACCCGGTAACTTTAGGACATGTGGATTTGATTAAAAGAGCAAGTAAGATGTTTGATAAACTGGTGGTCTTTGTTTCACCTAATTCGCTGAAAACGAATACTTTTTCAAATGAACAAAAACTTGCCTGGTTAAATGAAATCACTCAGGATATGTCCAATGTCGAGTGTTATATCCAGGATGGATTGGTTGTTGAAGCTTGTCATAAAGTTGGGGCAACTGTGCTTGTCAGAGGAATTCGAAATACAGTGGATTTTGAATATGAAAAGAATATGGCTGGTATGAACGCTTTGATCGATCCAGCCATTGATACGATCTGCCTTTATACAAGAGAAGATCTGGCGCTTTGTTCCAGTACGAATGTTCGTGAATTTATAAAATATGGTTTAGATATATCGTCTTTTGTACCAGAGTGTGTGCTTAAAACGATCAAAGAGAGGGAATCGAAATGAGAACATTTACAGATTGGTTAAGAAATGAAGGCTTTAGACCAAAACGAGAAGATATTTATGAGGAAGCTTGTACACATTCAAGCTATGCCAATGAACATCCTCATGGTTGTGATAATAATGAACGTTTGGAATTCATGGGGGATGCAGTCTTGCAGATTTGGAGCGCAGATCAGTTGTTTCATATGCAGCCAAAGATGCACGAAGGGAAAATGACAACCTTACGAGCTCAGACGGTATGTGAAGCAACACTTGCAAAGTTAAATGAAGAATTAGGCTGGTATAAATTTTTGAAATTAGGAGTTGGAGAAGAAAAGAGCGGAGGTAGAAAGCGTCGTTCTTTAATGGCCGACCAGTTTGAAGCTTGTATCGGAGCAATGTATATCGATTTGGGATATGAAGCCTGTGATAAGATTTTGACCGAATATATGATGCCAGTATTTGGTAGTGAAAAAAGTGAAGATGTAACAGATTATAAGACCCATCTTCAAGAGGTGATCCAGGCTGATTCTAGAAAGACTATTCAATATAAACTTATTGAAGAACAAGGTCCAAGTAATGCGCCTACTTTTACGATGGGAGTCTATTTGGATGACATCTTGTTAGGAAAGGGAACCAGCAGCACAAAGAAAAAGGCTGAGCAGCTGGCTGCCAAAGCAGCCTTTGATAAAATGGCTAAGTAAAGGAGGAAAGTATGGCACAGGACGTAACAAAATCCTTTGAAAAACTATTACCGTCATCATTAACGGGATATTTTGATAATGCGACCTTTGTCAAAAATCCTGTTTTTCATTCGCAAAAAAAACAATTGGAACTAAACATTGAAGTAGAGAATGTACTTCCATTTTCTATATATGAAGAAGTTTTTTCTAAACTACAATTAGCTCTTCATGTTCATCTTGTATGGAATCTGCAGTCTAGAAATCCTCAAGTTTCAATGGAAGAACTTGATCTTTATGTCAATTATTTTGTAGAAAAAGTAGATGTGTTGCGATGTTTTCGTTTTCTACATCCTTATCAGGAAAATCATACTGTTTGTTTTTCAACGAAAGATCCAGAAAGACTAGCATCTTTAAATCTTTCTTTGCCTACACTAAAGGAAGAATTGAAAAAAGTTGGTATTGAGATGGATATTCTATGTAAATTGGTTGAAGATGATGAAGATATAGAAACCAATGTGATTGAAATCAAACCAATTCCTCAAAAGGTAGCGCCAGAACCAAAGCGCAATAACTATTCTTATAAAAAAGAAGAAGCGGAAATCTATAAGATTTCAGAACTTCAAGTAGGAATGCGTAATGTTGCCTTTGAAGGACATATTTTTTCTATTGATAATCGAGTCATGAAGTCAAAAAAAACATTGCAGATGTTATATATCAGTGATTATGAAGATGCGATCGTTGCCAAACGTTTTGAAGGGGCACGATGTCCTTTAGAAGAAATCGAAAAAGCAAAAAAAGGACAGACCGTTCGTGTAACTGGTGAAGTTGTCTATGATTCTTTTTCCAAATGCGATGCCTTTATGATCAACAAGATGGAAGTGATTCCAGAAAAGAAACGGGTGGATAATGCCAAAGAAAAACGTATAGAATGGCATGTTCATTCCAATTTCTCAGAAATGGATGGGGTTTGTGCAATCGAAGAGTTCATTCAGACTGCATATGACTGGGGCATGGATGCGATTGGAATTTGTGACCACCAAGTCGTTCAGGCTTTTCCCATGGCACAACATAAGGTAAGTGCTTTAAATAAAGCCAATCCAAATCGCAATTTTCAAATGTTGTATGGTTGTGAAATGAGCATGGTAGATCCAGAATATAAGATCGTAACCAATAATAACCATGCCAATTGGAAGATTGTACATTTGTGGTATTTGACCTTGAAACCACAGGTTTATCCAATCGTTTGGATAAGATCATTGAATTCGGTGCGGTCAAGATGAAAAACCGTGAAGTGATTTCACGGAAGCAGATGTTTATCAATCCAGAATGTAAATTGCCGGCACACATCATGTCTTTAACACACATTACACAAAATGATGTAGATAGTGCTAAGACGATCGAAGAGGCAATAGATGAAATATTAGAGTATTTTGAGGATGCAGTATTGGTTGCCCATAATGGAGTGTTTGACGTTGGTTTCATCAATGCAGCTTTACGTAAGTTAGGAAGAGAAGAGTTAAAGAATCCAACAATTGATACTTTGCCGCTGGCATACGCGATCCTGGACCGAAAAGGATATCGACTAGGACAGGTATGTCGTTCTTATGGGGTCAGCTATGATGGCGAAGGTGCCCATAGAGCTGATTATGATGCGGAAGTCTTATCGCAGGTAATGTGTCATATGATGAATGATCTGGGTAGTGAGGCAACGATGGATACATTATGTCAGTTGCAGGATAAACCAGAAGGATTTAAGAAGAATCATCCAAATCACATTACTGTATACGCTAAAAATAAAGAAGGGTTAAAAGAACTTTTCGAACTGATTACTTTATCGCATACACAATATTTGGCTTATAATGGAAAATCAGGTGAAAATGTGGTGGCAGAGCCACGCATCATTCGCAAAGAGTTGATCGAGAAACATGCACATGGAAATCTATTGTTTGGATCTTCATGTCAAAATGGTGAGATCTTTGATTTGGCACATACGCGAAGTGAACAAGAATTGCTGGATGCGATGGATTTCTATGATTATATCGAAGTTCAACCTTTAGAATGTTATAAAATATGATCGATCGAGGCAGTATCAAAGATGTCGATGAATTAAAGAAATCATATGCTTTATCCTTGATGCAGCCAAGAAGAAAACAAGATGGTCATTGCGACAAGTGATGCACACTATGTACACCCACATGAAAAACGTGTGCGTGATATTTATATCAATGCCAAAGCGATCGGAAACGCAAGGCATCCTTTATATTTCTATGATCGTGTAAAGCGTAAAGCATGCAAGGCACCGGATCAGCATTTACTGACGACAGATGAGATGTTGCAGGCATTCAGTTGGATTGGGGAAGATCTTGCGTATAAGATTGTTGTCGAAAACCCAAGAGAACTTAAATCTATGATGGAACCAATTTATCCAATCAAAGATAAACTGTATCCACCTGATATTGAGGGATCCGATCAAAATTACGTGATATTTGTTTGAAACAGCTCATTCGATTTATGGAGATAATCTACCAGATGTAGTAGAGAAAAGATTGTCCCGTGAATTAGACAGCATTATTGGGCATGGATATTATGTTGTTTACTATATTTCGCATTTATTGGTTAAAAAGAGCAATGATGATGGATATCTAGTCGGAAGTCGTGGATCTGTTGGATCCAGTTTTGTTGCGACGATGTCCAATATTACCGAAGTAAATCCACTGACACCACATTATGTATGTCCCAAAATGTCATTACTATGAATTTGTTGGTGATGAAGATGTTAAATCTGGATTTGATCTTCCAGATAAATCGTGTCCTGTATGTGGAACTATCATACGTGGTGATGGACAGGATATTCCATTTGAGACATTCCTGGGCTTTGAGGGAGATAAAGTCCGGATATCGATTTAAACTTCTCTGGAGAATATCAGCCAACAGCTCATGCCTATACCAAGGAAGTATTCGGTGAAGATCATGTCTTTCGTGCAGGAACCGTAGGTACGGTTCAGGAAAAGACAGCTTATGGATATGTCAAGGGCTATGAAGAAGAGATGGATATTCCTGAATACAGTGAGGCAAAGCGTACAGATCTGGCAAAAGCCTGTGAAGGGGTAAAACGTACTACAGGACAACATCCAGGTGGTATCGTTGTTGTGCCATTGGATATGGATGTTCATGATTTTACTCCAGTACAATACCCAGCTAATAATCCAAATGCAGAATGGAAGACTACGCACTTTGATTTCCATCAGATTCATGACAATATCTTAAAATTTGATATTCTTGGTCACGTTGATCCAACTGCCATGAAGATGTTGGAGAGAATTACGGGTGTAGATGTAAGAAAGATTCCAATGAATGATATTGAAACGATGATGATCTTCTCATCGACAGATTCATTAAAAATTGATACGACAAAATACAATGAGGTAACCGGAGCAGCCGGAATTCCTGAATTTGGTACTCCATTTGTTCGTGGTATCTTGGAATTGACAAAACCATCGACTTTTGGAGAATTGGTCACAATTTCTGGATTGTCCCATGGTACAGATGTTTGGTTAGGGAATGCCAAAGACTTGATTGATAATGGAACATGTGTCTTAAGTGAAGTTATCGGATGTCGTGATGATATCATGGTCGATTTAATTCAATATGGATTGGAACCAAAGCTTTCTTTTACGATCATGGAGAGCGTTCGTAAAGGAAAAGGTTTAAAAGATGACTGGATCAAGGCAATGAAAGCCAGCAATGTTCCAGATTGGTTCATTGATTCCTGCCTAAAGATCAAATACATGTTCCCAAAAGCCCATGCGGTTGCCTATGTTATGATGGCGGTGCGTATTGCCTGGTTCAAGGTGCACATGCCAGTTCATTATTATTGTATGTTCTTTAGCATTCGTTGTGATGCTTATGACATTCAAACGATGATTGCCGGAGAAGAAGCAATCCGTATGCGAATGAGTGATATCAAGCGTGCAAGAGAAGATAAGACCCAGAAAGTATCGGATAAAGAAAATGCGATTTATGATACGTTAGAACTTGCCTTGGAAATGACATTGCGTGGTTTTAGATTTTCCAATGTTTCAATCAATCGTTCAGCAGCCAATGAATTTATCGTAGACCCGGATGATCCTAAAGCTATAATTCCACCATTTACAAGTCTGGATGGATTAGGTGATAACGTAGGAAAATCGGTTGTCGAGGCAAGAGAAAAACGACCATTCTTATCCAAAGAGGATGTCTTAAAAAGAACACAGCTTTCTAAGACCTTGTGTGATCGATTGGATCAAATGGGTGCTATGGAAGGATTGGACGAAGAAAACCAAATGACTTTATTCTAATAATTTCTCTATAGGTTCATCTTAATATGTTCAAGCAATGAAAGATGCAGTAGAAATCGATGGTGTCGATATGATGGGATATACAAGTTGGGGACCTATTGATTTGGTAAGTGCCTCTACCGGTGAGATGAAAAAACGCTATGGTTTTATTCATGTTGATCTAGATAATGAAGGAAAAGGAACTTTGAAGAGAACAAAGAAAAAATCATTTGCGTGGTATAAAAAGGTCATTGAGACAAATGGAGAAGATTTAAGTTATTGATACAGAGATAGAGCGGCTTAGGCTGCTCTTCTTTTTTTGAGTTTATGTGCGAATTGAGTATAATTAGGATATGGTTATAAAATATTTATTGTAGAAGATGATAAAGTGATTTCACAAAAAATGGCAGAGTTTTTATCCAGCTGGAATTACCAAGTAAGGCAGGTTCATGATTTTTCTAAGATCATGGAGGAATTTATTGCCTTTGATCCGGATCTGATCTTGATGGATATTACGCTTCCGCATCTAAATGGTTATCACTGGACCTTGGAAATTCGTAAGTTCTCAAAAGTACCAATTCTATTTGTATCTAGCGCCAACGACGATATGAACATTGTTATGGCGATATCGCAGGGAGCGGATGACTATATCACAAAACCATTTGATCTACAGGTTTTGGCTGCCAAGATCCAGGCCCTATTAAGAAGAACCTATGATTTTAATTCACAAAGTCATTTTATTGAACACAAAGGTGTTCGATTTAATGTGGAAGATAATACAGTGTCTTTTCAGGACAAGAGCATCGAATTGACCAAGAATGAAGCCAAGATCTTGAGACTCTTGTTGGAAAGAAAGAATTCGATCGTTTCTCGAGATGATTTGATGGAATACTTGTGGAAGACTGATTATTATGTGGATGAAAACGCACTCAGCGTGAATGTGAACCGTTTACGAAAGAAGTTAGAACAAATTGATGTTCGAGATTTTATCATCACAAAAAGGGAATTGGGTATTTGGTATGATAGTGCTTCATTATTTAAAAGATAGATTATTGGCCATCATCGTGTTTTTGATGTCATTTTTGATTTTATCCTTTTTATTCTTTCTCTATCGATACGAATTAGATATGATCATTTATGCCTATATGTTGATAGGAGTATTGATCTTAGGTGTCTGCATCATTGATTTCTATCGTTATTATAAGCAGCACAAGACATTAACGACCTTACAAATCAAAAATAATGTATCTTTATCTCCTTTTATTTTGGATACTTCTTTAAAGGGACAGGATTATAAGAAGATCTTGCAGGCTATGGATCAAGATAAACTGCGAATTATTGAAGAAAATGAAGCTAGACAAAAAGAACAGATGGACTATTTTACATTATGGGCTCATCAAGCCAAGCTTCCTATTGCAGCCATGCGCCTTTGTCTAGATACAGATCCAATTGATCAAAAAGAACTCAAAATGCAGCTTTTACGCATGGAACAGTATACAGACATGGTTTTGGCTTACTTAAGAATGAACAGTACACAGACAGATTATGTTTTTCGTGAACAGGATCTAGATGATCTCATTCGTCAAGCCATTCGTCATTTTTCCAGTGAATTTATATACCGTAAGGTTATGCTGGATTTTAAAGAAACGCATACATGCGTATTAACCGATGAAAAATGGTTTGTGTTTGTATTAGAACAAATTTTATCTAATGCCTTAAAGTATACAAATCCAAAAGGGAAGATCATGATTTACTTACAAGATGAACATGAGCTTGTGATTGAAGACAATGGAATTGGTATTGAACAAAGCGATCTAAAGCGAGTCTTTGAAAGAGGATTTACCGGATACAATGGTCGTATTGATAAGAAAGCCAGTGGTCTGGGTTTATATCTTTGTAAGGAGATTTTGGATAAGCTTAATCATTCAATTGCGATTGAGTCCAAACGACATCAGGGCACTAAAGTTATCATTACATTGGACCGATATGATTTTGGTATATTAAAGGATTAAAGCTCACAATATGTGGGCTTTCTTTGTGTTTCTTTCAGAAATGTAAGATTCGCGTTTGTTTTGTAAGGAAATTCGATGGTTGTGTATTTTCTAAACATCTATACTGAAGATGTATTAAGGAGGAGACGAATTATGTCATTATTAACAGTAAATCGATTGAAGAAAGTTTATACTACAAGATTTTCGCAGAACCAGGTTCTTGCGCTATCCGATGTAAACTTCAGTATAGAAAAAGGGGAGTATGTCGCAATCATGGGAGAATCAGGATCTGGTAAAACAACGCTCTTGAATATTCTGGCTGCATTGGATAAACCAACGAGTGGTACTGTTTTATTGAATGGAAAAGATATCACCAAAATTAACGAAAAAGAAATCTGTGCTTTTCGACGAGATCATCTTGGGTTTGTTTTCCAGGATTTTAACTTATTAGATACGTTTTCCAATATGGATAATATCTTTTTACCATTGGTTCTATCTAAGAAGAAGTATCCTGAAATGAAATTGAAACTAGAACCGATTGCGCGTCAGTTAGGAATTGAGTCGATTTTAAAGAAATATCCATATGAGATTTCTGGTGGGCAGAAACAAAGAGTAGCGGTTGCCCGTGCATTGATCACACATCCAGATTTGATCCTTGCCGATGAACCAACTGGGGCTTTGGATTCTAAATCAACAGAAGAATTGCTTCGTTTATTTTCTAAAATCAATGAAAACAATCAAACGATTTTGATGGTTACACACTCAATCAAAGCAGCCAGTCATGCCCAAAGAGTGTTATTCATCAAAGATGGTGTGGTATTCCATCAAATCTATCGTGGCGATAAGAGCATGGATGAAATGTATCAAAATATCTCCGATACTTTGACAGTGCTGGCGACGGGTGGTGCTCGCAATGAGTAAAACGTTTTACTTTCGACTGGCATTTGATAATCTAAAGAAAAATGCCAAAATGTACATACCTTTTGTCCTTTCCTGTATCTTAACGATCATGATGTATTATATGGTATCTTCTTTATCTATGAATCCCAATATGATGAACATGATTGGTGGAGATGTCATGCAGCAGATTTTAAGCCTGGGCATCTATGTTATTACGGTTTTTGCGGTAATTTTCTTATTCTACACAAATTCATTTTTAATCAAACGAAGAAAACGTGAATTTGGGCTCTTTAATATCTTAGGTATGGAAAAGAAACATCTTTCTATTGTGATTGCCTTGGAATCTATGATTG
>ENA-OQET01000413-OQET01000413.1-human-gut-metagenome-genome-assembly--contig:-NODE-413-length-22688-cov-5.556491_pt1 | contig 22688 bp, 23 predicted proteins | sample MGYA00242800_ERZ504645 | MGnify/ENA primary metagenome ERZ504645 (study PRJEB26092, sample SAMD00036308) | human gut metagenome | host: Homo sapiens | study: EMG produced TPA metagenomics assembly of... | reverse complement strand
GTCATCACTAGTCAGACCAAACTGCATGTTTTGATGGGAAGATAAAAAGATACAGTTGCATCTTCCGGCGCATAGCCATTCCCTCTTCCGGGCGAACCAGATAACCGTCTCCCATCATTTTCCCTGCAAATGCTTCGTCACACGCTCTTCGATCGGTGCTGCCACTCCTGTGAATGGAGAGCAAAGCTCTTTCTTTACAGTTCCGGCTGTAACAGTTTTGTTCTCATCTTTCTTCGCTTCATCTTTTGTTTCTGCACATTTATTCGTTTCTTCTGTGCTGTTTTCGTTTTCTTCCGGAAGATATTCCACATCCGGAGCTTTCTCCAGATAATCTTCCAGATTGGATTTAATCACAGAAACAGCCGGTCCGTAGATTACCTGGATTCCCTGTCCTTTTCTTACGATTCCGGATGGGGATGTCATTCTTAAGACATCTTCATTTACCAGTTCCGGCTTTACTACCGTACAACGAAGTCTTGTCGCACAGCAGTCTACATCAGAAATGTTTTTCTTTCCACCAAGTCCTCTTGTGATCAGTGCGCTCTTCTGATCTTCCGGTGTCATTTCATTTTCAGAATCTGCATCATTTCCATCTACTTTTGCTTTATAATCAGCTTTTGTATACAGCTTCGTTTCCGCATCATCATCTTCTCTTCCCGGTGTCTTCAGATTCAGCTTTAGAATCAAAGTACGGAAGATGATATAATATAAGAAGAAATAAATAATTCCAACCGGGATGATTCTGATCCAGCTTGTCTTAGCATTTCCCTGAAGGATACCGAAAAGGAACAGATCAATAAATCCACCGGAAAATGTAAGTCCTACTGCAATATTTAACATATGCGCGATCATATAAGCAGATCCGGCAAGGATCACCTGTACCGCAAAAAGGATCGGTGCTACAAACAGGAATGAGAACTCCAGTGGCTCTGTGATTCCGGTCATCATACATGCAAGTGCTGCAGAAAGCAGAAGTCCGCCTGCCTGTTTCTTCTTCTCCGATTTTGCACACTGATACATTGCAAGTGCCGCACCCGGAAGACCAAAGATCATGAAAATAAATTCACCGGAAAAATATCTTGTCGCATCCGCACTGAAATGTACTGTGGACGGATCTGCAAGCTGCGCAAAGAAGATGTTCTGACCGCCCTGTACCAGCTGTCCCGCAACTTCCATTGTTCCTCCAACCGCTGTCTGCCAGAATGGAAGATAGAATACATGGTGAAGTCCAAATGGAATTAACGCTCTCTTAATAATACCAAAGATCAATGTTCCAATATAACCTGTTCCTGTTACAAGTCCGCCAAGTGCATAGATTCCATTCTGAACGGTTGGCCATACAAAATAGAGCACGATTCCGACAGCCACATAAGTCAATGTTGAAATAATCGGAACAAATCTTGATCCACTGAAGAATGACAGTGCATTCGGAAGCTGGATTTTGTAAAACTTATTATGAAGTGCTGCTACTCCAAGTCCAACGATAATACCGCCAAATACACCCATCTGTAATGTCTGGATTCCGCAGACACTTGTCACAGTTCCTTCCAGAACTCCGGCTCCAAGTGTTCCGTCTGCAAGAAGATCTCCACGGATCAGAAGCATGGCATTCATTGTTGCATTCATTACAAAGAAAGAGATCATTGCCGCAAGTGCCGCAACTTCCTTCTCTTTCTTCGCCATACCGATTGCTACACCGACAGCAAAAATGATCGGCAGGTTATCAAAAATAATACTTCCCGCTTTGCTCATAATTGTGAGCAGGGAATTCAGAATTGTCCCCTCGCCTAAAATTGCCTGAAGATGATATGTCTCAATCATCGTTGCATTTGTAAATGAACTTCCTACTCCAAGCAGAAGTCCTGCTACCGGAAGAATTGCGATTGGAAGCATAAAACTTCTTCCGATTCTCTGCAATACTCCAAAAATCTTGTCTTTCATCTGTAATCCTCCTCGTATCATTTCTTATAGAGTTGACGCATCCCATAGTTTCTTGTGCTGGCACAGTTCTGCAACTTACTTATCCTATACTATAATGCGCAAAAAAGGCATAAACTAATCCTCAATAACCAAGTCCACCTTATCTGGTGAACTTATTAAGGATAGTTTATGCCTGCTTTACCAGTAACACTCTATCGTGCGCTTTTCTCTTTTAACCACGTATAGTATAACCATACTCACTTCCAACAGTCAATCTGTAATATTCAACAATATTTATCCTGTTTTTTTGTTGAATATGTTACTTAGTGATTATTTTAGTAAATTAAAGTTTTTCTTTTGATTTAAATTATTTTCTCTTCATTTTACGCTTCTGGCTTTTGCTTATTTGCTTTTGTAATATCCAGACGTACATTCACACCAAATGGATTGATTGCAACTCCCTTTGCATCCGGGATCAGTATCTCCGGAATCTTATCCGCCGGGATTGCTGCTGTCTTCATCTTCTTGCCCTGTGCAAATCTGGTAAATTCTATCATATCTGTAAAGATCGGCTGATACAGACTTCCGTCCGGCTGTCTCAGAAGTGGAACCTGATTATCTTCCTGAACTCCTACGATAAAGGTTCCTTTCTTATAATGCGCCATCATCTCTTCCTGAAGTTCCTTCACATTCTCCGGCATCTCCGGTCCGATACTGCGGTGCATCTCCTGCATCAGATACATTGCTGTCAGATGAAGCTCCGGATTCTCGATCAGTTTCTTTCCTTCAGGCAGTTCTTCCTTATTCTTACGAACTACAAGATGCTCCAGCTGAATCCTGATCTCCTCCTCTGTACCAACATTCACTGCCAGTGCATTCACGCCCATTGTATACAGGTTTGTAAAAAATCCAAGTCTGGCATTCTTTTCAATTTTGGCAATTCCTACATGATAACGATCTTCTGCAAGCGTCTTTGCCTTTTCCTTTGCAGACTCTTCCTGATAATAAACCAGAACCTCGTCATCAAATGTCTCTTCATCACAGAGGACAAACGGCATCTTCGTCACCCCTGACATGATCACATAAATCTCTTCGAGATTTCGCAGATTCACCAATGTCTGCTTCATCTCTGTACTGACAATTACTTTATTCTCATCCATCTCTTTGTTTTCCTTTCTGGTTGCTTTTCTTTCCATTACAGTAGTGCAATTAAATGAGGTATAAATATGATACACCCTATGATCACAGCCATGATTGCCGTAAAAAGCACTGCACCAGCTGCCGTATCCTTCGCGATCTTAGCAAGTGGCTTTCTCTCTTCTGTCACAAGATCGACAACAGCTTCCACTGCCGTATTCACAAGTTCCAGTGAGATCACCATTCCAAAAAGGAGAAGACAGATACACCATTCCATCGGTGTTAATCCTACAAAGGTCCCAACTGCTGTTACAAGAATCACTGCAATGCAATGAATCTTCATATTCCTCTCTTTTGAAATCCCTGTCCAGATTCCTTCAAAGGCATAACCAAAGCTTTTGAATAAAGGCTGTTTTCGATTCTTCATTCGTAGTCTCCTTTCGGATTCGTATCATAGATCAAGCAACAAATCTAATTTCTATGATACCACATCTGGCTCCTTATCAAAAGAGGTATTTTCCTATTATTATCAAAAGAAGACTCGGATTTCGAATCCCAGATCCTTTTCACTTATTTACAAGCTTCAACCATACTCTTTACATATTCTGCAACATACGGCACGCAGTCTTTTCCGTATTTCTCACACAACTTAACGATTGCACTTCCAACGATCGCACCGTCTGCGCTCTGACACATCTTCGCCGCCTGCTCCGGAGTAAATACATTTTGCACGATTTCTTTCAGATACTCTCTTTTATATCGATAGGAAATATATGTTTTACAGCCGCAGTGTGCATCCTAAACGGAGCATTTTTTATATATTAGGAAAGTTCTTTCCTAATATATAAAAAGTCCTTGACAGAATATTCCTATTCTGTCAAGGACGGTAAATCTAAATCTTTTCCGCGAAATTGTCAAAAAATTTTCTCAATTTTCTTGTCTTTATTTTCTTTTTCTCTTCCATGCAAATCCGCCAACTCCTGCTCCGAGTGAGGAGAATGCAAGTCCTAATAAGCCAAGAACATTTGCCGGATCACCTGTCTTTGCGGCTTTTGATCCACTTGTTCCTTTGGAGGCTGATCCATCCGTAGTTGTTCCGGCCTTCTTTGTAACAGTTGGAGTTGCACTTCCATTCTGGCTTCCATCCTGTTTTCCATTCTTTACAAGTGCTTTGATTGCTGAATTCAACTTATCTGTTGCTTTATCAACTTTTTCCTGGCTTTCTTTTGCATTTAATGCGCTCTTAGCGTCTGTCAGTGCACTCTGCAATGCCTTCCAGCTGTCAACTGTGTAATCAGCTTCTTTCAGAGCTGCCGCATCACTGATTACTTTCTCAAGGGAAGAAGTATCAACTGCTGCCGGCTCTTCTATCTTAACAAGTGCTTCAATAGCTGCGTTGAGGTGGCTTACTGCCTCGTCTACAGTTGCCTGAGTTTTTGGATTTTTCAATTCATCTTTTGCTTCCTGAAGTTCCATCTGCATAGATGCCCAGCTTTCCGCTGTGTATTCAGCTTCTTTCAGGGCTTCTGCTTTTGCAATAGCTGCCTCAAGTTCTGTTGTTGTGATTTTTTCATTCTCAGATGCTTTTACAATGTTCTCCTCTGTTGCCTGGAATTTGTATGTCACGTCATTATATCCCAGTGCTGTCAGTGTAATGGTCCAATATCCTGTTCCATCCGTTCCTTCCGGAAGTGTACAACGAAGAGAATCTGTCAGTCCAAGCTGGATTCCCATTGCTTTGTGCATCCAGTTATCTGCTGCAAATTTTGTTCCATAAGTAGCTTTTGCATTTGTATATGTGCTGTCATCTCCATAGTAAGTCCATGTAACAGTCTGGAGATTTGATCCAAGATCACCATATTTTCCTGTCAGATCAACTCTTAAGAATTCTCCATAAGATCCGCTTGCTTCTTTTACTTTCAGCCCTGCTTCCTCTGCTGTTGGTGCTGTCTTGAGTGCCTGATCTTTGATTCCGGACTCTGATCCATTATTCACTCGTGCAGAGAAACTGAAAGATCCATTCTCATTCTTTGTTGCTGTTTTCAGACCGTTTGTATTCTCTGTTACATTGGCAACCAGTCCTGTATAGCTTACCAGATTCTTTTCTGAATATCCTCCTGCAAGTTCACTTCCGTTTTCGATCACACGATAGCTTGCTTTCAGTGCATCCAGATCAGATGTTTTTACTTTCACCGGCACATATTTCAGTCCGAGTACATCATACTCTGTCATCTTTGTTGTTGCACCGGATTCTTCTGTGATCTCTCCTCTGTTAAATGTAATCTTACTTCCGTCTGTCAGAACTGCAGTAGTTCCATCTGTCCAGTACTCTACTGCATACTCTTTTCCATTTTCCGCCTTGATTACTGCGTTGCACTGGAAAGAACCTCTGTGAAGTCCATGATTTACGGTAGCTCTTGTTACAGTATCGAATGCACCCTTGTCAGACTCTCCTTTTGCATCCTTAGCATCTGAAGAAGATGTATCTCCTGCTGCCTGCACATTCTCAGCAGCCCAGTACTCTGCCCAGCTAAGTCCTACATATGCGTAAGTATACTCACTCTCCTGGGCTACAGTATAAGTAAATTCACAATCCTTTGCATAGCCTGTTGCTTTCACTGTAATCTTAAATTCCTGTCCATTTTCTGCATTCTTAAACGGAGCTGCAGTTGTATCAATTGTTCCATCTTCTTTAATGATCTTCACTGCACGTTTTCCTGTTGCTGCATACTCTGTTCCGTCAACTGTTACGGATTTGATCTTCTTTACATAAGATGTTACATCATCTGCTGCATATCCTTCTGCCGCTACAAGTGCTGCACTTTCACTATTAAATACAACCGGTACAGCTTCTGTTGTTAATTCAAAATCTGTCTTAAGATCTGCATATTTTCCAGATTTATCAGATACTTTCAGAGTATATCTTCCTGTCTCAGCGCCCTTTGTCTTATAGGTAAGTACTCCTTCTTTTACTTGAACATCCTCAAGACCTTTAACTGTATATTCTGCCTGATAATCACCAGGAAGGCCTTCTACAGTTACATTTACTTTTCCACTTTTAACATCTGCATTCTCTGCTGCGACAGTTCCATTGAATTTAATTGGCACATACTGATCTGCATCAATCTCATAGATTCCATTATCTGTGTAATATGTGATTTTATTGATCGTCTGGCCCATCATCTTTTCATAATCTTTTGAGTTCAGTGTATTTCCATGAGATGTTGTCACAAATCCGGTACTCCATGCCAGTTCTTTCTTTTTCCAGATATTTTCAAGATGACGAAGTCCGTAGTTGTCTCCTTCTTTTGTACTGATCACAACTCCGTATACTGTATTAACTGTATCTGGGAGTCCATTTACATCTAATTCATAATCTCCATACTTCGTGTCTGTTGTAAAATCGATTGATGCATCACTCAACTTCTGTGCAGTTGCACCTTTCACTTCACTAAAACTGAATGAACCATCTGCATTTACTGTTGCTTCTTTATAATAGGAAGGAGTCTCACTTAAAATATAGTAAGAATAGCTTGCACTCTCGAATAACGCATCTTTTCCGTTATATTCCGTTGTTGTTTCCTTTCCTTTCATGTTCACTGTGATAGAAAGCTTGCTGTCATCTGTAATCTGTGTATAGTTTTTCAGCACAGATGCATCACTGATCTTAACCGGATATGTAATACCTGTAATATCTGTTCCATCACTGTTTACATGATAAGATCCAGCTACAAGTTTTGATCTTGTTTTCGCTTTTGTAGCGGAGGATACACTGTCTGCTCCTGCCACCTTATCTGCTGCATAGAATTCAGAATATGGAATATTCATCAATACATACGTTTCTTTCGCAACTTCTGCCTTTTTCAATGCCTTCACTGCTGCATTCAACTCATCTGCCGCTGTGTCCACTGCACTCTGGGATTCCTTTGCTTTCAGAGCCGCCTTCGCTACAGTTAATTTTGTCTGCATTGCACTCCAGCTGTCTGCTGTATAATCAGATTCTGTCAGTTTCTCAGCCGCTGCGATTGCTGACTCAAGCTTTGCTGTGTCAATGGTAACTGTCTCCCCTGCTGCCGGAGCTGACTGGATTGCTTCAAGTGCAGCTTTTTTAATCGCATCAGAAGTACGTGTTGCACCGGAAACTGTATCCCAGCTGTTAATTGTATCTTCTGTAGCAGCCTGTCCTTCAAGCTTTGTTTTAAATCCTTTTGGTTTGGAATATGCTTTCTTGAAATAAGATGCATTTTCTTCGTCATATCCTTCTTTTGGTGTGACTGTAATCTCAGAGAATTTTCCATCCTCTACTTTCAGGCTAACTTCTACATCATATTCATTCCACTCATCATCACTGTCATCTTCTGTTCTGGTTACATGAGCCGTCTTTGTATAAGTTCCATCCTTCGCAGTCTGACTTCCTGTTGCCGCAAAGATGGTTGACGGACAAAGTCCTACTACCATAGACATTGCCACTGCCATAGACATTGCCTTTACTTTCATTTCTTTGTTTTTCATAGAAACCTCCTTTTTAACTAAAATAGTTACATACAGATCCTGCCTGTCGCAGTTCTGCTTTCCTGCTTCCGCATGGATATATTATCAAGTTAGCTTTTGCTAACCTATAACCCCAAAAAATTTTTACATCTATACTGTCCTTACAGCTTCTTTCTTCACAACCGGTAAAATCTTTCCTGCGACAATTCCTATCACGAATCCTGTTACTGTCCCGGCTACAAGAAGAACCGGCAGATAATAAATCAGTTTCAGATTCTCCACCACTGCCATCGCAACAAGAATCTGTCCTATATTATGAAAGACGCCGCCAGTGATACTGACTCCTACAATGGAAATTCCATCCATCTTCTTTACAAGTACCATGGCAAGAAGGCTGACAACCGCCCCTGCCAGACTGTAAATGATCGACATTCCATTTCCAAAAATAAATCCTGTCAGAAGTACACGCAGTACAGATACCGCCAGTACCTCCGGCGTTTTCAGAAAATAAAGACCTGTTACAGTGACCAGATTGGCCACTCCAAGCTTCATCCCCGGCACTCCAAAATTAATTGGAATCAGGCTTTCTACATAACTAAAAATCATTGCCAGTGCAACAAGCATTGCCATATTTGCAAGTTTTTTATTTCTATTCATACATTCTCCTTTACAGTCGAACAATTGATTTATTTAGAAATTGTATCCGGTAGATCTTCCTTTTCACTTTGAGAATCATCAGAATTCTCAACCTCTTCTATTTCTACAACCAACTTATGTGGCAGGCAGACAATTGTCTGCGTCCGGTTATTGATCTTCCCCTGCTCTTCGCAATATCCATCTGGACAGTCAGCCTCTTCCATATACGCTTTTCCATCCTCGATCCGGACACGGTTGTAAAAGTCTCCTTCTTCTATTTCGACTACCTGGTCTTCATCCAACGAATATCTTCCGTAAACTTCACCGTCTACCTTGATCACAACCTGTTTTTCCTGATTTTCTTTTTGTCCGCTTTCCTTTGCCTGTACATACTGCATCAGATTCATCACAAGAAACAGTACACATGCCGCAAATAGGATTCCGCCTCCTAAAAACAGATCTTTTTTCTTCATCTATTACACTCCTGCCCAGATCATAATTACAAGTAACAGAATTGCCCGAAGAATCGTAAACCAGAATTCATTTCCCTTCAGACCTTTGATTCCTGTATGGATATGCTTCTTTGGACAGGTATCAATACATTTCTGGCATTGGAAACAATCTCCCTCGACTTTGATCGAGCCGTCTTCCGGGAGTCCGATCCCGGATGGACATTTCTTCGTACATCCACTGCAACCTTTGATGCAATTTTCTCTGTCGCGGTGCAATGCAAAGAACGGAAGCACCGGAAGTAATGAGAATACTGCTCCCATCGGGCACAGATTCCGACAGAAAAATCTTTCTTCCAGACACATCCCCACAATAATAAGAAGTAGTAATATCACTCCCGGCAAATATCCCTGCAAGTGAAGATTTCCTGCATGCAGCATAGAAAAAACATCCCACGGGCTTGTCCCTTTTGCCTTTCCGTATACTCCCGCAAAACAAAGTACTGCGATTACGGTCAACACCAGATATTTCAAATAGCTTAACTTCTCTGTGATCTTTTCTGAAAGTAGCACCGGCTTTTTCTTTCTCTTCTTAAAACACCAAAGATAAAATGCATGAATTCCATCTCCAAGACTTCCGAATGCACATGCGAATCCACAGAAGAATCTTCCGAAAAGAATCGTATACGCACAAAGAACTATAAGCACCGTTACAAAAGAGGTCAGCCCGATTGCCTGGCCTGCTCCTATCTGTGTAAAAATGTATTTCACGCCGGCAAATGCCGCTGTATACACAGATGGCAGAAACAGAAAATAGAGAATCTGAATCAAGGCACGAAGCCAAGTATGTAATTTTTTAATTTCTTTTGCTTTTAAATTGTGTATATTCAACTTCTTCAAACTACTTTACCGCCTGTTCTAATGCCTGTTCTGCTGCATTTTTAATTCCTGTCGAACTGAACGTTGCGCCGCTGATCGTATCAACTTCTGCACTCTGCGCCTCTATGATCTTCGGAATGATATCTTCCGCCATCGCAAGATATGCACTGTCTTCTTTCTCAGCGGAGGTCACTTCTACCGCTTCGATCTTTCCATTTTTTACGGTAACTTCTACCGCAACCGTTCCGCCAAATCCATCCGCTTCTCCGGTATAGGTTCCATCCTTGTATCCTGCTCCATCTCCTGAATCATTCCCTGACTCAGAATCACTGCCGGCACCAGATGACTGTACCTCTAACTGTGCATTCAGTTTTGCGATTTCCTCATCCTTCGCACGGACATCCAACACTTCATTATATCCGAAAAGGACACCGACGATTGCCAGCAGACTAAACAATCTTACGATAAACTCTTTCATCCTACTGCGCCTCCGTCTCTTCTGGTCTTAAAGCCATTTCCAGTGCCTTTTTGCATCCGTCAATAATCGCATTCGAAGAACAGGTTGCTCTGGATACCGTATCGATTTCTTCCGGCATTCCTTTGGTAATAATCTGGGAAACGACACCTTTTTTGCTTGAAGTTCCATTTGCCGCCTTCTTGATATAGCTGTCATTCGCTGCATCCCCATCTCCTGACACATCAGTAATGGATACAATTTTGTCATTTCGTATTGTCACCTTCATAGAAAGCTGATACTCTGTAAAATCTTCATCCTCATCCGGCTTACACGGTACACTCACCTCATAAGTTCCATCGATGTATTTTGTCTTCACTTCTTCCTCTTGATCTGACTTCTTTTTCTCAAGCTGTGCAACTGCAAGGTTCAGATTCTCCACTGCTTTGTCAACAGCCTGCTGTTCCACTGTTTCATTCGCAGCTGTTTCCAACAGCTCTTTTGCATCATTCAGTCGGAGGCTCAGAACCGCCCAGCTACTCTGCGTATACTCCTCCATCACAAGTGCTTCTGCTGACTTGACTGCATTTTCCAGTTCCGTTGTATCTGCTTTCTCTTCAATGGATTCTCCATTCGTTACTTTCTCCGCCTGTTTCAAAGCATTCTTTATTGCTCCGAGAAGTCCCTTAGAACTGTAAGTTGCACTAGATACAGTATCTACATCTGTATTCTGATTTTTAAGCACATTTTTCACTACATCCATTGCGCGGTTGAAAAATGCTTCATCATCTGATGTCTCTGTGACTAAAATTGCTTTGATCGTATGCTCCTGGATCACCACAGCTACCGATACATCTCCACTGTATCCTTCCGCTGTTCCATAATAGATTCCTTCTTTGTATGGAACTGTTCCGGTTGTGGATGTACTCTGATCCTGACTGGAAGAACTGTTCGAGCTATTCGTTTTAGATGAATCCGAAGTCGCCCCATTTCCACTCACTGCCGCCTGACTTAATGCATCTCTTACTGCCTGGATGATTCCAACCGAACTGTACGTTGCTCCGGACACGGTATCTACATTGGTGCTCTGACTACTGATGATCGCATTGATCAGTGCAGAGGCTTTGGAAATGTATTCGCTTCCATCTTGATTCTCCATAATCTGGATGTCTGTGATCTTTCCGCCACTGATCTCAACCTTTACTTTCAGTGTTCCACCAAATCCAGTCCCTGTTCCGTAATAAGTTCCGTCCTTATATGCTGCCGGGTCTTCCGCTGTTGCGACAGAAGTAGAACTTCCTGCTGCCGCGCCGCCACCAGACTGTGACTGTCCTGTTGTTCCGCTGTCTTTTTCTCCTGTCAGTGCATTCTTCACTGCACTGATGATTCCCCGGGAACTATAGGTTGCCCCTGAAACAGTATCGACTTCCAATGTCTGTCCTTCGATGATCTTATCGATCACCGCCTGTGCACGTTTGAAAAATGCCGCATCATCCGAAGAACTCAGAATATCGATTGCAACGATCTGTTTGTCTTTGATTTGAACCGCAACCGTGATCTCTCCTGCATAACCTGTTCCAGTTCCCTTGTAAACACCATCCGTCAGATCAAAAGAACCTTTTACCGCCTGCTCCTGCTCTTCTGACTTTGTAGTCTCTTCTTTTACAGAATTCGTTTGCTCCTGCGCTGCATAAACCGGTGGCTGATATCCACTCAGGGTGCCTGCTACACAGGATGCCACAACTGCTACCGAAAGTACCGGTGCAAATGGTTTCAGCTTCTTTCCTGTTTCTTTTAAATCCATTTTTCCTCCAAAATCTACTCTGTCTTACACTTTTCTATCGAATGATCTCAACTGTTCTCTCCGTTGAAAAATCATTTTCCAGCCCTTCTGTTACATATAGCGTCCCATCATCACTCATAAGGATTGCATCAAACTCATCTTTATGTTCCCTCCAGAAATCTGCCGCTTTCTCTTCTCCCATAATAAAAAGTGAAGTAGAAAGTCCATCTGCCAGTGTTCCGTCCGTACTTACAATTGTTACAGAGACAAGTCCACTTTCTGCCGGGTATCCGGTCTTTGGGTTAATGATGTGATGATACGTCACACCATCCTCTTCAAAATACCGTTCGTATCCCCCCGAAGTAATAACTGCCTTGTCCTGAACACTCAGAATTCCCAGATAATCTTCTGTGTCATCGGGACTCTGCACTGCAATCTTCCATTTCGTTCCATCCGTCTTTGTTCCGAGTGCCTGCACATTTCCGCCAAGATTCACTAATCCACTTGTGATTCCATTGTCTTTGTAAATGTCCATAATTCTGGATGAGGTATATCCTTTTGCAATTCCTCCGAGATCGATTTTCATTCCTTCTACACCGAAAGATATCTTTCTCGTTTCTTTGTCATACGAAATGTTTCCCGCATTAGTGAGTGGAAGAAGTTGATCCAATGTCTCCTGTGACGGAACCTGGAAGTTCTGTGTTGGGAATCCCCATGCTTCCATCACCGGATAAATCGCAATATCAAACGCCCCATCTGTCTCCTGATAAAGTTCCAATGCTCGTTCCGTCAAATAGCCTGCATCTTCGGAAAGCTCTGCACTTCCATCTGCGTTCAGTTTTGCGATCTCGCTATCTGCATCTCCTGTCGATAAAAGTGCGTCCAGACGCTCAATCTCTGCCTGTGCTGCATCAACGGCTGCTTCTGCATTTTTTCCATACGCAGTCACTGTCATATAGGTATCCATTGCAAAAACATCTCTGGATGCTTCTTGTATATCATCCGACTGGTTCTGTGCACTTTCTGACGATGTTTCGGATTTATCTGCTGTCTTACTGTCTGTCTTCTGTCCGCATCCGACCAACAGAGCCGATGCACAAAGACAGACTGCAAGTAAACATTTTATATTTTTTAATTTCATGTAATCGCTCCTAGTTATACTTTTCTAACTTATATTAGTCTGACTAACTTCGTAAGTATACAGGATGTCTATTATCCAGTCAATTGGATTTTTATTATTTGAGAACTTTTCTCATTTATCTGTTTTTAACTTATATATTTTTCTCATTAACAAAGAATGTGCCTCGGCACATTCTTGCGCCTGCGGCGGTCGCTTGCGACACCTACCTTGTACGCCACAATGCGCATCCTGAGCGGAGCGTTTTTTAATATGTTAGGAAAGAACTTTCCTAATATATAAAAAAGAGAGACGAAAATTTCATCTCTCTTTTCCTTCGCTTTATATTCTTTTTTTACTTCCTTGAGAAAATATGTTTCACAAATACATAGATCATAATCACCACTGCCATCAGATATCCGAACGCACCAAGCGCCGGGATTCCCATAAACTTCGGTGTCATATCCGTTGTACAGATAATACTTGAACTGATCAGAAGCGCCATGACCCACAGACCCATAACAATATTCCTTACAAGTCGTCTTAAAAGAAATGCCAGATCTTTTGACACGCGCAGATCCAGGTTTACTTTTGACTGACCTTTCATGAATTCATCCATTAAGTCCGTTGTCATGGATGGAAGGTCAATCATCTTCCGCACAGATTTCAAAAGGCTTCTTCCTGTGTTCTTCAATTCCTTCTTAAAGTTAAAATTGTGAAGAAAATCCGCAGCCAGTCTTGCTTTGGCAATCTCCACCATATTGATATCCGGTGCGATATTGGCAAGTACACCTTCCATATGCGTAAGTCCTCTGGCAAGCATCGTCAGTCCATGTGGCATCATGATCTTATTTTCTTTCATAACTTCCATTAAGTCCGTCATGACCTCTGCCACATTAATCTTGCCCATATCGGTACTTCCGTATTTCAAAAGCAATCCTTCAATGTCTTCGTAAAGTTTTCTCTGCTCTGGTCGTTCTTTGAATTCGCCCAATCCGAGAACCGCCTTCAGGATCAGACCGACATCATTGAGTGCAACGCCTTCGATTGCAAGCGTGATCATCTCACGGTCATGCTCTGTCAGTCGTCCCATCATTCCCATGTCAATCCAGACAATCTTTCCATCACGGATCTTAACATTTCCGGAATGCGGATCAGCATGGAAGAACCCATCATCCATTACCTGCTTGATATAGTTATCTACAAGTTTGCTTCCGATTTCTTTCAGGTCATATCCATCTTCGAGCAGCTTATCCTTCTCATCAATCCCGCAACCATCAATATATTCCATCACCAGCACGTGAACGGTCGTATATTGCTGATACAGAATCGGTGTCTGAACGAAATTGACATCCTTATTTCTTCTGTCAAATTCTTCAATATTCGCTGCTTCTGTCAGGAAATTCATCTCATCTCTTGTCACTGACCAGAGTTCATCAAGTACAAGATCAAAATCAGCCATTCCTTTCAGACTGATCGGCGGCATCAGTTTGATCGCTTTACGAATAAACTCAATGTCCCGCGCCATCATTTCATAAATGCCTTTTCTCTGGATTTTAACGACGACCTCTTCTCCTGTCTTCAGAACTGCTCTATGTACTTGCGCAATTGATGCAGAACCAATTGGTGTCTCTTCAATCGAAGAAAATACTTTCTTCCAAGAACGTCCGTAAGACTCGTCGATTACTGCTACTGCCTCCTCGAAAGGCATCGGCCTTGCATCTGTACATAACTCCATCAATTCGTCACAATAGGCTTTCGGAAGAACATCGGAATGAAGTGCCATAATCTGTCCGATTTTTACAAATGTCGGACCGAGATCCTCCATGATCAAACGAAGTTTCTTCGGACTTAGTCCATGTGTGATATTGTGCTTGCGAAGCACCGAAACAATCTCTCTAAATCTTGAACCATTCGTTCCCTTTTCTTTCTCACTCATTCCTCAACAACTTCTACTTCTTCTGCTGTATCGTCTGCGTCCACTTCTTCTGCCTCCGAATCTACAGTTGACTCTTTCTCCTTGATCTGAGCCTTCAGTGCTTCTAACTGCTCCGGTGTCATCTTATCAAGAAGTTCACTCAATTCCTCCGGTGTAGTAACTTTTACCTTCACATTCACATTGTTCTTTACAGTCTGTTTCAGATTGTGCTTGAGTTCTTCATTCAGAACCTTTCCCTGCTCCACTGTAAGCTCACCCTTTTTTTACCATATCATCAAGAACATCCTTTGACTTCTCAGCAGTTATAGCAACTGCTCCGATTCCAGCCAGTATTACCTTCTTTAAGTTGTCTGTTAATTTCTCCATAATGCCTGTCTCCTTCCGTAAGTGATCTGTTTCCAGATTCAAAACTATAATTAGATTTTACAACTTTCTCGTCATCTCGTCTAGTATTCGAATCCATTTTCTGTGCTTGTTTCACAATAATTTAATAAAGACTTTATAATTTTCAAGACTTTTTCACAAAGAAATGCTTAAAATGTTACATTTTCAACCTTTTGTAACTTTTCTTTTTTATTTGTGCTTGTTAAAATAAAGACATAATACATCGGGAATACCTCTAAAGCTTCCCGAAAATCTGTTTTTAAAAAAGGAGATCGAAAATCATGGCAAACAGAATTATGTTAAATGAAACATCTTATCACGGCGCAGGCGCAATCAAAGAGATCGCTACAGAAGCAAAAGCAAGAGCCTTTAAGAAAGCTTTTGTATGTTCTGACCCTGATCTGATCAAATTCGGAGTTACAAAGAAAGTAACAGATATTCTTGATGAAAATGGACTTGCTTACGAAATATATTCTGATATTAAAGCAAACCCAACAATCGAAAATGTACAGCACGGAGTAGAAGCATTCAAGAAAGCTGATGCAGATTACATCGTTGCAATCGGTGGTGGTTCTTCCATGGATACTTCTAAAGCAATCGGTATCATCATCGCAAACCCAGAGTTTGAAGATGTAAGAAGCCTCGAGGGTGTTGCACCGACAACAAAACCTTGTGTACCGATCATCGCAGTTCCAACAACAGCCGGAACAGCTGCTGAGGTTACAATCAACTACGTTATCACAGATGTTGAAAGAAAGAGAAAATTCGTTTGTGTTGACCCACATGACATGCCGGTTATCGCAGTTGTTGATCCGGATATGATGTCCTCTATGCCAAAGGGACTTACAGCTTCCACAGGTATGGATGCCCTGACACATGCAATTGAAGGATATACAACAAAAGCTGCCTGGGAAATGACAGATATGTTCCATATCAAAGCAATCGAGATCATCGGAAAATCTTTAAGAAGCGCTGTTGAAAATGAAAAAGAAGGCCGTGAAGGAATGGCTCTTGGACAGTATATCGCAGGAATGGGATTCTCTAATGTAGGTCTTGGAATCGCTCATTCTATGGCTCATACACTCGGTGCTGTATACGATACTCCACACGGTGTTGCATGTGCTATGATGCTTCCAATCGTTATGGAATACAACGCTGACTGCACAGGTGAGAAATATCGTGAAATCGCAAGAGCAATGGGCGTTAAAGGTGTTGACGACATGTCTGTAGAAGAATACAGAAAAGCTGCTGTTGATGCCGTTCAGAAACTTTCTGTTGATGTTGGAATCCCGACAAAGCTGGAAGCTCTGAAAGAAGAAGATCTGCAGTTCCTCGCTGAGTCTGCTCATGCTGATGCTTGTGCACCTGGTAACCCGAAAGATGCAAGCGTAGAGGATCTGAAGGCACTCTTTAGAAAACTTATGTAAATTGATTTCTGGTACACGGGCGAAAATGCTGAAATGTGATAAGGTGTAACTCCTTCGAAGGGTGACGCATCGAATCTGGCTCAGGGTTACGTGTACTGATAATTCTAGGAAAAACTTAAGATTACTAAATACAAAGAAAGGTTTGGAAAACTCGCTGCCGCTCAGACAGCTTCCAAACCTTTCTTTAACGTAATCTTAAGTTTTTCAAGTATTATCAAGCACACTCCACATTCACCATCTTCGATGCATCACCTTTCTGCGGTGATTCACTTTATCCTCTCATTTCCGGATTTTCTGTGGGCTGAAATAGATTTACGGAACGTGCAACGATTTAGAAGGATTCGTATAAATTTTCTGTGGACAGAAATGAATCTTTCTGAATATGAACTACAGTAATCCTCTTTCTTTAAATACCTGACATAATTCTGCGGGCATGAATTCGGAGAGGAATCTAGCCAGGGTTTCAGGGGTGGCTTTGTGGTTTCCGAGAACCCACTGGACCGTCATGTAGATGGAGCCCTGGCAGTACATTTCTAACTGGAAGCGAATCTTGTCAGACATCTTTTTCCCTGTATTTCCTTCAATCCGATCGGTGTAGAATTTTGTGATCAGCTCGAAATCATGATCACGCAAACAGTTCTGGTCGTCATTTTTAAATGCCGCACGAAAGAAAAGTGTTTCTTTCTGAATGTATTGGAATTTATTTACAAGGCTTTCATAGACTGTTTGTCCCTCTCCCATATGCTCAAAAGATTCAATCAGTATCTTATCAAAATACCAGTTGATCAGATCGTATTTATCCTGAAAATTCCGGTAAAAGGTCTGACGAGTCACTCCGCATTCTTCTGTGATCTCTTTCACAGTGATCTTCTCAACCGGTGCTTTTTTCATGCATTCTTTCATCGCCTCTGCCAGCCGATATTTTACTTTTTCTCCTGACTTGCTTATTTCTGCCATAATTTTTTCCTCTCCACTCCAAGCAATTCAAGTAATTCATTATGCGGATATTCTTCGTCTTCCTGATAAATATCCACATAGTTCATCGCCGCACCTCCGTCTACGAATGCCGGAAACAGAAATCCACATTGTGGTTCGCCCGGTTCGTATTCCCCACTCAACGGGCAGATCACACACAAAATGTATTCATACATTCTTTCGGATTCTCCCTGACGTATATGATCCAATCCCTTCGCCGGAATGTCATATCTGTCATGAAAAACATAGATCGCATAATCCTCATCTGCCTGATAATGTTCTCCGACAATCTCATAAAAGGTCTCCATCAGAGCATCATTTTTCAGACCGCAGGCACGCATCCCCATTAGAAGTTTCCACATACTGTCCGGATTTCTCCGATCATCACAAAACTTATATTCCTTCAAGTTTTTATTCGTCTTTGCAAACGGTACTTTCTTCGCAAGGGCCAGATTTTTCTCCTGTTCTGCAGGATTTAAGTTTAGAAAACTGGTGTTAAATGTTCCATCTATAAATCCGTCTATATCCATATAGCTTCCGGCGATCCGAGTGATCGATGTCCGTTTTACTGTCATCCGTCTGGTCAGCGCTAGCATATCTTCTCGATTAATCATAGTTTTCCCCTCCGTACTGTTCACTTCGAATCTCTGCTTATGTAGACAATTTCTTTAAAAAGTCTTCTGTCGTATCCTCTCTGTCAATCCTCGAAGCATTAATGGTTCTACTCCACTACTTTTTTCTTCCTCTTTTTCCTCTGCCTGCATGATCACATCACGTACCTTCTGCATTCTCTCGTCAAGAGCTGAACTGATCTGTGCACAATCCATCATCTCTTCTGCAAGATACTTACTCTGTTCTTCCGGAATACTCTTCTTATAACGAAGCTTATGCTCCAGACTCGCCCAGAAATCCATCGCAATCGTGCGAAGCTGAACTTCAACTGTGATCATCTTTTTCCCTTCTTTCAGGAAAATCGGAGTTTTTACAATCAGGTGAAGACTTCTGTAACCACTCGGCTTTGGATTCGCAATATAGTCTTTTTTCTGAATCAGAATTACATCATCCTGGTCAAGAAAGCATTTTGCAAGCTTGTAAATATCATCCTGAAATGCACAGATCACGCGCACACCGGCAATATCCTGAATATTTTCTTCGATTGCATCAATCGTCAATGGAATATTTTTACGACGAATCTTCTTCAACAGACTCTCCATTGATTTCACACGAGTCTTAATGCTCTCGATCGGGTTGCGGTCATACTCCAGGGAATACTGTTCGCTCAGCACCTTGAATTTCGTCTCAACTTCCATGATCGCACACTGATAATAAGCCATCATTGTGTTGACCGGCTTTAAATTCTCCTGTACAAAGTCAATAAATTCATCTGAAAGAAGACTGTTTCTTACAAAGTCCTCTCTTCTTTTCTCGATTCGTTCTTCTAATTCTCGTCTACCCATTTGTTTCTTTCATCTCTCTTTTCTTGCTTTTATAAGATTGATCTAATCAGATACTTCCATTCTGCCAGATATTCTCTAAGCATATTATTCGGCAGATACAATGGATTCGAGCCTGCAGCAATCGCTTCCGCTGATTTCAGCCCCTGTCCTTTTGTGATCTGCATCGCCCGAAACATATGGAAATCATTTGTGATAATTCCAACACTTGCTCCGTCTCTGATATATTTCTTACTGTTTTTTATATTCTGCTCTGTTGTCTTTGATTCGTCTTCCAGAATCAGACGGTCTTTCTCAATTCCGGCTGCTTCCATATAATCAGCCATCGCCTGCGCTTCCGTACACGGCTCGTTATACCCCTGTCCACCTGACACAATACAGATTGTCTCCGGATTCTTCTCCAGATAATCGATTGCTGTGTTCAGTCGATGCTTCAGCACCTTACTCGGTCCATCTGCTCTCACCTGTGCACCAAGCACTATGATGTAGTCCAGATTTCCATCTGCCTTCGCATGCATCTGACTAATAATGCATCCTTCGATAATTACAAAGGAAAATACAAACACGAGCAGTATTCCTCTTAATATCCACAACATCCACATCGGAATTCTTGCCCATCCATCCAGAAATGTAATCGCTGCGCATCCTCCAAGCAATGCAGCCAGTACAAACCAGATCAGGAAGAATCCTGTCCCTGATCCATTTCCACTCATCCAGAACCCATAACAGGCAAATAGCACTGCAAATAAAATACATATTATAGTTACTGTCATTTTCCGCTTTGTTCTCACTTTCCACTCTCTCCAAGAATCAGTCGAAGCAGTGTCTTATCAAGCATGATTGTCCGGTTCCATGGGTTCAAAATGATACCTTCAATCTCATTCACCTGTACAGCGGACTGAAATAATGGTTCGATTGCTGTCAAAAAGGTAGACATCACACGATCAGAACCTTTCAGTTCTTCTTCAAAACTTGTAAATGCACTCCACCACTTCTTTCCATCAGCTGTCTTCACTGCCTGTATCTTCAGTTCTTCTGCAACAGAAGGCTCTACCGCAAGAATCAATTGTCCTTCTTCTTTCATTCGTCTGCGGATCACTGTCAACGTATGTGCTAAAAGTTCCTGAGACACTTCCTGCTGGAGCGCAGAAATTGCTTCCTCAATCTTCTCGTTTCCTTTCAGTCCTTCGTCTTTTGTATCGTTATTCTGTATCTTCATCCTCGCTGCTCCTTATAAATTCTTTATAGTTTAATAAGCATTAATATTCTAACACCAATATGCTCTAATCCCCCTTGTGACGGAGGCAGTAACACATCTCATGCTTTCATGTCTGATATCTTTTAAGTATATCATAAAAAAAGAGAATAGTGTGATATTTTAAATTTGTTTCACACTATTCTCTCTTTTTTTACTTTTATTAATATGACTTTGGATTCTTCACATTTATCTAAGACACAAGCTCCTGCATCAGCTCATGCACACTCATCATCTGATTGATCCGTCCGACATTGCTTCCGCAGAATACAAGTCCATTTTCCACATCACCTTTTACGGCATCAATCAGTGCCTTCGTGATACAATACGGAACTTTTACCGGATTACATTTCGCTAAGCAATTATAACATTTCTTAATAGGCTCTTTTTCTTTCTCAACACGCTCGATCAATGCGTTGCGGATGGCTCTTCCCGGCATTCCGACCGGACTTTGGATAATCTGAACATCCTCTTCTTTTGCATTGATATAGGCCTGCTTATACGCCTCTGACGCATCACATTCTTCTGTTGCCACGAACCTGCTCGCAATCTGGACTCCATCTGCTCCAAGTGCCAATGCGTGATCAATATCTGCTCTGTCGAAGATTCCACCCGCTACAATTACTGGAATCTTCTTCTCGTATCGCTTTTCATACTCTTCCTTACAGGCAATGATCTGACGGATCTCCTCATCATAATCCATCGTATCAATCTCATCTAACTGCTCTCTTGAGAATCCAAGATGACCTCCAGCTTTCGGTCCTTCTACAACAAGGAAATCTGCTGTTCTGTCATACTTATGCGCCCACATTTTCAAGATCAGCTGTGCTGCTCTCTTAGAAGAAACAATCGGTGCAATCTTCGTGCGACAAGTCTCACTGACCAACTCCGGCAGATTCATCGGAAGACCTGCACCGCTGATGATCACATCTGCGCCTGCTGCCACAGCCTCTTTCACATGCTCTGCATAATGTTTCAGCGCAACCATGATATTTACACCGACAAGACCATTTCCCTGCGCGATTTCTTTCGCTCTCTTGATATGCTTGTGGATTGCTCTATTGTTACATGCAGCCTGATCCTTCTCAAATCCTTCCTCATCATAACCGATCTGTGCTGTCGAAATAATTCCTACTCCGCCTTCTTTCGCTACTGCTCCTGCGAGAGAGCTTCTGCTGACTCCAACGCCCATACCACCCTGGATGATCGGGAGCTTCGCAGTCAGATCACCTATTTTCAATTGATTGTTTATACTCATTTTCAATTCTCCTGTATTTTATTTTGAATTTCAAACTATTTTAAGTATAAACTATTTTGTTGAAATGTCAAGGAGTATTGATTCTACGGATTAATCCGCGGATTAAAACCCCCCGTTTTGATAGGCTCTTGCGATAACATATGATGGTTCATAAAATGCACTGCAATTATAATTATCTATCGTATCGCAGATTTCATTATTATATACGCGGATAATTCCATCTACATAATCTTCTTCCGGAACTAATGTATCAGAAATAAGACGCTGATATACTTTTCCCATTTCTAATGCTGTAGGTATTTTTTCTACCAATTCTTTATCAACTACTGTAATATCGAAATCACCTTCTACCAAACTATATTCCTCGATCCAATCATCCTCAACCTGCAAAGGAATTCTCACAATGAAGCACATTTGCTACACTGATCAAATGCACTAGTGACTCCCTTCCAATTGCATTTACCACATATTTATTTCTCTGATGAATTCTTCGGGCAACACGTTCAATCATATAACAGATGAAATATAAATCATTTGTCTGTATTTCTTCATCTGGGAAGTACTTATTTGTCATAATGTTATGCTCCCTTCATAATGCAATGTTTGTAATGCTTCTTCCGTACAAAAAATCTATCTGATGGGTAGGATATTTGAATTTAACCAAAGCCCAAAACGCTTCTTTCGAAATTTTATCTGCTGCATAATCCTCCACATAATCCCAAATCTGATCATCTGCCATAGGACCTTCTACAATATCATATGTGTGCATCTTTCCTCTTCGACAATTTACAACAAAATCAAGCCATTCTTCTGTCATTTCAGAAAAACAGAGAATCTTAAGTTCTGGATTTTTAAGATAACTATAATTATTTACGACAGATGCGCCTTTTTTTGTTAATGCCCAGCGTTTCGCTTGTTTTTCTATATTTGTACAATAAAAACCATATCCAAAATCCTTATAGTAACCATTGATAAGTATTTTGGGATTAGATACTTCTACATTACTCCCATGATAAATAATCGTGTTTTTCATTATGCTACCACCTCATTTTCTGCGGAATTATCGGCTCCGTTTTCGATTTCAAAATTCAATATATAAATTATAACAGAAATCTTACGCTAAAGGGGTT
>ENA-OQET01000409-OQET01000409.1-human-gut-metagenome-genome-assembly--contig:-NODE-409-length-22920-cov-2.945904_pt1 | contig 22920 bp, 19 predicted proteins | sample MGYA00242800_ERZ504645 | MGnify/ENA primary metagenome ERZ504645 (study PRJEB26092, sample SAMD00036308) | human gut metagenome | host: Homo sapiens | study: EMG produced TPA metagenomics assembly of... | reverse complement strand
ATGAATCTGATGGGTATTCCGATCTCCAAGAGCAGTTATGCCAAGATTGAAACCAATCGTATGAATATCAAAGTCAGCGAACTGGTTGCTCTGGCCAAGATTCTGGACTGTGAAGTAGGAGACTTTTTCAAAAGATTTAAAATAAAATTTCATCTGTCATTTGTTGTTATATTTTCGTTGCCTGTAGTACAAATTGCGCTACGGTTTTTTTCATTTTAAGCAAAAATACTCTTTATCTCTGTGAATTCACACTTGGGCTCATGGCAATGCTTCTGTTTCTGAATCTCTATCTTTCACAGAAAATGTTCCATATGTTGAAGCGCATGCACAAATCAATTGTGTGCGAAGGTGTGGAAACAGAAGTAATCGCTGATTTCCTTAAAAATGAAGGATGTAATGAGATTCAGGGATTCCTTTATTATCGTCCAATGTGTATTGGAGATTTTGAGACTGTTATGCATATACAGAACGCAGTGTGATCCACACAATTCTTTATACTGGAAAAGTCAGCCAGGTTTTTTTCTGTTAATTTGTTTGAATCCTGTAAATCAAAATATACTATATAATAATTTAAATCAACAAAAAAAGCTTTTGTAACTTTTTTAGAAAAAGCCTGTTGACATTTCCATATCTCTATAATATAATATGTCTTGCGTTGAACGACGAAACAAAAACAATTAACGAAGTGTGGCTCAGTTTGGTAGAGCGCTGCGTTCGGGACGCAGAGGCCGCAGGTTCAAATCCTGTCACTTCGACTACTTGGCAGGGGCGCCGAAATTCTTGGAAATCAAGAGTTTCGGTGTTTTTTTGCGTTTAAAAAGAGATTCCGGAAAATGGGCGTGAAATCAACGGTCACAAATTTAGTCACGAATCCCAGTCAGCTTATTCAGCAGTTCCTAGCGCATTCTTTCTCTTGCAAGTAAGCATAAAATAGATTATATTTATAAATAAGATATTTATTTAACAAGCATAAAGAAAAAACGTCTGCATCAAACAGGCGGAACAGGAGTCTTCTTATGATCGATGTAAAAAGTATCAGTACGCACTGTACAAGAACAGAATTTGTCGGAACAACCGTCCTGGATACGATCGGACTGGTGATTTCCGGTATTGATGATACATTATTAAAAGAAATGAATGTTGGAATGAAATACCACGCCCTTGGACTTTTCAAGTTCCCGAACCGGTGCTGCCGGACAGATCACAGCAATCGATGATGCCGTAAAAGCAACCAACACCGAAGTTCTTTCCATTGAATTTCCACGAGACACCAGGGTTGGGGCGGTCACGGAAACTATATTGTAATTGGCGGCAATGATGTTTCAGATGTACGTCATGCAATCGAACTTGGCCTCGAACTTACAAAGAAAAATGCAGGGGAACTTTATATCAGCGAATCCGGTCATCTGGAATTCACTTATTCCGCAAGCGCGGGAGCTGCACTGCAGAAAGCATTTCATGCCGTACCAGGCGAGGCCTTCGGCTTCATGGCAGGATCTCCTGCTGCAATTGGTCTTGTAATGGCCGATACCGCTATGAAAGCATCTGCCGTAAATATCACCTGTTATATGACGCCAAGTATCGGAACCAGTCACTCTAACGAAGTGATTCTCGGTATCTCCGGCGATGCCAGTGCTGTTAAAGCAGCGGTACTGGAAGCCCGTCAGGTTGGACTGGAACTTCTGATCGGCATGGGCAGCTATCCGGAAATCCCAGGAACTCCATATCTGTGATACTCAACAATATATTTTCAGTCAAAAAAGCTGTCTGGTCAAACCAGACAGCTCTTTTTATTATTCTTATATTTAATTTAACTGGTATACATCCGCATACTGTAATCCAAAACTCAGTGCCTCACTGTGACTGCTACAGTAAATGTCAACATGGCCATAAGGAGTTCCGAGATCTTCTACTGTATAAACATTTCCATTGATCAGAAGTTTGGTTCCAAACGGTACCCCTGCCATTGCAACAGTACGTCCTGCCACTGGTGTTGTACCACTTGCGGTTGCATTTCCAGCTGTTCCGCAGCACTGTGCGCAGTTACAGTATCCTGTCAGTTTAAAATTACCAAGGTAAGTTCCCTGACTGGAAGAGCTGGTCTCTGAAGAACTTGTATCAGAAGAACTACTGCTCGTCTCTTCAGCTGTTGCACTGTCTGAAGATGTATCTTCGGAGTAATCACTGCTGTCCGTTGAAGATGTATCCTCTGTATATGTGGTATCTTCACTGCCGGAAGAAGTATCCTGTGCTTCTGAAGTATATCCAGATTCATCCACTACATCTGTTTCTTCATCTGTTTCTTCATCTGTATTTTCATCCTGTGCAGCTTCTGCTGTTTCCTGTGCGGCTGCTGCTTCTGCCGCTGCAGCTTCAGCAGCTTTTTCCTGTTCAGCCTCTTCCATCAGCTGTGAAATACTACTGTCTGCACTGTTCACCTGAGTCATAAGAGCATCTGCTTCTTCCTGACTTGCACTGATCTGGTTTACATAGGAATTGATATTGTCACTGGTCGATGCCACCAGATTCTGTACTTCCTGCTGCTTAGAGCTTTTCTCTGTAAGAAGATTTCCAATAGAAGCAGACTCTTCTTCGACCTGAGTTTCCTGAGTCTTGATTGCTTCCTGTGTCTCCTCATATTTCTTCAGCATGTTTCTGTCATATGTAGAAATTGTAGCCACATTGTTTGCCTGATTCATAAAATCAGAAAGATTGTCAGATGACAAAGCATTTCAAGCATAGTACTTCCACCATGCTCGTACATGTACTGGATACGAATCTTCATTGCCTCGTACTGGTCCTGTGCATTCTGCTTTGCCACTTCAAGCTGAGCCTTTACATTCTTAAGCTCCTCTTCTTTCTCGGCAGCCTCAATGCTGAGCTGTGAAATACTGTCTGTAAGTTCATTATATTGGGAATTCAGTTCTGCAAGGTAGGACTCCAGTTCCTGTTTCTTGCTTTCCAGCCCGCTGATATTCGCCTGGGCCTGCGCAAGTCCTGCCTGTGCTTCCTGCTTCTGTGCCTGTGCAGCTGCAATCTGATCTTCTGTGGAAGCAAATACGGTTGTTCCCATAGATACGGTCACTGCACATGCCAGCAGCAGTGAAAGAACTTTCTTACTCTTCATAAAAACACCTCTTAAATATTTTGTAGGTTAAGTATAACACATTCTCACAAATAATCAATACTTTCATTTCATTTTTGTAACATTCATGTAACATTTCACATTTTTATACCCTGAAATCCAGTAGATTTTGCCTCCAAAATTCTAAATTATTACAGAATCATTTCATTTTTTACATATTTTTCCAGAAACATAAAAGATCCAGGAACACAGGATTTATCCCATGTCCCCGGATCTTATTATTTCTTATTTAGAGATTCAAAAATCGGCTGATCTGTCTGCAGCCACTGTATTTATTCAACTGCTTCTTCCAGTTCCTCTTCCGGTTCTGCATCCAGCATTTCCTGATACTTTTCAAGAATCAGTGTCTGGATCCTATCTCTGGTACGGGAATTGATCGGATGCGCAATGTCTCTGTATTCACCATCTGTAGCTTTGCGGCTCGGCATTGCAATAAACAGTCCCTTCTCGCCTTCAATTACTTTGATATCATGAACTACAAATTCTTCATCAATCGTAATCGAAACGACCGCCTTCATCTTTCCTTCCTTCGCAACTTTTCTCACACGTACGTCTGTAATATTCATCGTGCCTGCCCCTTTCATTTTCATACGCATTTCTTTATTTTACAGATTACAAGCTGCTGTCTTCAGCAATTATAATCCATAGCGTTCAATTTTTTTCAACAACGATCCTGACGTTTTTCCGTCTTCGCCTTTATAGCTGGAATTCGCCCGAATCGTATCCCGGCTCTCAACAATACAATTCTCTATGACAGTGTTATCTCCGATATACACATCATTAAGGATCACTGAATTCCTTATCACACAATTATTGCCGACATATACACTCTTGAACAGTACTGAATTCTCTACTGTACCATTGATAATGCAGCCACTCGCAACAAGACTGTTCTTCACCTCTGCCCCAGGATTATACTTGGCCGGCGGAAGATCGTCGATCTTTGTTTTGATTCCCGGTTCCTGTCTGAAGAAATAATTACGGATCTCCGGCTGCAGAAATGCCATATTGGTACGATAATAAGCTTCTGCATCAGAAATATTACTCCAGTAATCCTCTGTCTTATAACCATAAATTCGTTTCAGGTTTTTGTAACGGATCAGGATGTCATTTACAAAATCATGTCTGCCTTCCTGTGCAGCCCGCTCGATCAGTTCGATCAGCAGCCTTCTTCTTACAACGTAAATACCTGTTGATATTGTATTATAAGAAGAAACGATCGGTTTCTCTTCGAACTCCACAATTCTGCCATCGTCATTCATACGAAGCACGCCAAAGCGCTCTACCTCATTCTGGTCCCGGCATGTTGTGCAGACAACTGTAATATCTGCCCGTTTCGCAATATGATATTCAAGGACTTTATTATAGTCCATCTTATACACACAGTCACCGGATGCAATGATTGCATAAGGTTCATGACTCTTTTTCAAAAAATCAATATTCTGATAAATGGCATCTGCTGTTCCCTGATACCATAAGCTGTTATTCTTGGTAATCGTAGGAGTGAATACAAACAGACCTCCCTGCTTTCTTCCAAAATCCCACCATTTTGAGGAACTCAAATGTTCATTTAACGATCTTGCATTGTACTGCGTCAGAACTGCAACTTTCTGAACATGGGAATTTGCCATGTTGCTCAGGGCAAAATCGATGCTTCGATAACTTCCTGCAACAGGCATCGCTGCAATCGCCCTCTTGTCCGACAGTTCTCTCATGCGGTTGTTATTTCCGCCGGCCAGAATAATTCCAATTGCTCTCATGCCTGCTCACCATCCTTTGCTTTAATGATCTGTCCACTTTCCAGGATTCCTCCCGGATAATCTTCTGTCGCTGTCACTCCGGATATTGCAGTATTTCTTCCTATTTTAACGTTATCCGGAATTACGCTCTGTTCTCCCACAGTCGCAAGTCCGAATGCATATACAGCCGGCTTCAACACATTTTCTGCTTCTTCGCCACATCCAAGTGTTACATGATTGCCAACCGTAACATTCTCTGCCACGATTGCTTTATCCAGAACGGAATCTTCTCCGATCACTGTATTTCTCATAATGATCGAATCGCGTACCACAGTGCCCTTACCGATCACTACATTTGGTCCGATCACTGAATGATGAACTTCGCCATAGATTTCCGCACCTTCGCCTATAATGCACTGGTCTGTCACGGCATCTTCTGCAATATACTGCGGTGGAATGATATCACCCTTGGTGTAGATCTTCCAGAATTCTTCATAAAGGTTGAACTCCGGTATGATATCGATCAACTCCATATTGGCCTCCCAGTAAGATCCAAGTGTTCCCACATCTTTCCAGTAGCCATTGTATTCATATGCGAACAGTCTCTGTCCGTTCTCTTTACAATAAGGAAGAATATGTTTTCCAAAATCACAGTTGCTCTGATCTTTCAGCGCGATCAGTGCCTCTTTGAGTACCGGCCAGCTAAATATGTAAATTCCCATGGAAGCAAGATTACTGCTTGGTTTCTCCGGTTTCTCTTCAAATTCTGTCACACGCCCTGATCCATCAGTTACCATGATGCCGAAACGGCTGGCTTCCTCCATCGGAACCGGCATACAGGCAATCGTGACATCTGCCTTGTTTGCCTTATGATAATTCAGCATCACTTCATAATCCATTTTATAAATATGGTCACCTGACAAAATCAATACATAATCCGGATTGTACTGCTGCATGTAATCCAGATTCTGAAAGATCGCATTAGCGGTTCCTGTATACCATTCACTGTTTGTACTCTTCTCATATGGAGGAAGTACCGTAACTCCGCCCTCATTTCGATCCAGATCCCACGGAATACCAATTCCGATATGCGTATTCAGACGCAGCGGCTGATACTGTGTCAGTACACCAACTGTGTCGATACCAGAATTAATACAGTTACTTAATGGAAAATCAATAATGCGGTATTTACCGCCAAAAGCGACTGCAGGTTTCGCAACCTTTTGTGTCAGTACTCCCAGTCTGCTGCCCTGACCACCCGCCAGAAGCATGGCGATCATTTCTTTTTTTCATCATCTCGCAATCACCTCTTGTATGTTATGATTTTCCATTATATCATACTTTTTTGCATCCGTGAACATAATTTACAATTTTTTTGATTTTTTCTTCTGTTTTTTATATTTTTTGCACACGTTTTTTTTACTTCAGAAAAACAATACAGTACTTTTTATGTATGTTTTGCACAATTATTCTTCTATTATATTGGTATATTTGCACATTGTTCTCATAAAAAGTAACACTTTTCATTTTTATCTGACAGAGGTATAATAAAAAGCATTAAAGATAAGGAGATTTTTATTATGTATCAGATAGACTTTCATAAACCGCTCTCCATCCATTTCATTGGTATCGGCGGCATCAGTATGAGTGGACTGGCTGAAATTCTTCTTGAAGAAGGTTTTACAATTTCCGGTTCTGATTCCAAAAAAAGCCCTCTGACCAGTCTTCTGGAAAGCAAAGGTGCGAAAATTTACTATGGTCAACGCGCCTCCAATATTTCCGATTCTGTTCAGGTGGTTGTCTATACAGCAGCTATTCACCCGGATAACCCGGAATATGCCAGTGCAGTGGAAAAAGGCATTCCAATGCTGACCAGAGCCCAGCTTCTTGGTCAGATCATGCGCAACTACGATACCCCAATCGCAGTTTCCGGAACCCATGGCAAGACCACCACTACTTCCATGATCTCCCAGATTCTTCTGGAAGCAGATGCGGATCCGACCATCAGTGTTGGCGGCATTCTTCCTTCTATCGGGGGAAATATCCGAGTAGGTCAGTCCGAAACATTTGTCACAGAAGCCTGTGAGTATACCAACAGCTTTTTAAGCTTTTTCCCGAAGATCAGTGTGATCCTGAACATTGATGCTGACCATCTGGACTTTTTTAAGGATATTGACGATATCCGTCATTCCTTCCGCAGATTTGCCCAGCTGCTTCCCGCAGACGGAGCCCTGATCATCAATGCGGATACGCTGCATTATCAGGATATTATCAAAGACCTTTCATGTAAAATTATTACATATGGTCTGGAGCATGAAGCTCAGTATCAGGCCACAGATATCACTTATGACAAATATGGACATGCATCCTTTACCGTTCTGAAGGATGGCAGAAAGGCCGGCAGTTTCTATCTGAAAGTTCCGGGCAGCCACAATGTTTCCAATGCCCTGGCAGCAATTGCTCTGGCTCGGCTTCTTCAGATTCCGAATGATGTCATTGTCAAAGGACTTGGCAGTTTCACAGGAACAGATCGCCGTTTCCAGTATAAAGGCGAAGTAGCAGGCGTTACCATTGTTGATGATTATGCGCATCATCCAACAGAAATCCAAGCTACTTTAAACGCTGCACACAATTATCCACACAAGAAGCTGTGGTGCGTATTCCAGCCTCATACCTACACACGTACCAAAGCTCTTCTTCCGGAATTTGCACAGGCTCTTAAGCTTGCCGATCATGTGGTTCTGGCAGACATTTATGCAGCAAGAGAAACAGATAATCTTGGAATCTCTTCCAAGGATCTGCAGGCACGGATCCAGGAGCTTGGTACTCCATGCGAATATTTCCCGACCTTTGATGAGATTGAGAATTTCCTGCTGAATAATTGTGAAGCCGGAGATCTGTTGATCACAATGGGTGCCGGAGATGTTGTTAAAATCGGAGAACAGTTACTTGGAAAATAATTGATTGCAATTTCAGCGGTTGTCATGTCCTTTTAAGACCTGGCATCCGCTGTTTTTGTTTTACCATTTTTATTGTCTCTGATCTGTTTTTCCTGGCAAAACGTGCATACCTTCTCATATCCACGGTCACAGACTGTTTTTGCCAAAAATAATTATCCACATTGAAAAAAGCTTGGAAATTCAAGCAATTTAATAGTTATCCACATTATCCACAGGCTTATGCACATTTTTGCACTGGCCTGCATGTGGATTCTTATGTGTATAAAGTGCTTAACATAATACTACGACATAACTCGACAAAAAATCACAGTTTTTCTTTAATTTTCCGCATTTTTCGGGTTTCCCATAAACATTATGTGCAACTTGGTTTCCACATTATCCACATTATCCACATAGTAGTCCACACACATTTTGTAAAAATCCCGGCAAAAAATCTCCTATTCTCATTTAAAAAGGGGTGTGCTATAATGCAAACACAATGAACAGTGATGATTCATATTCCCAGATAAGGAGTGTTTCCATGATCAGGTTACATAGTACAGGGCTTAATGATGCCACCATTTTATCCAATATTTTTATCGACCGTTTTATGCCAAAGGCAAATGGAGAATTTGTAAAAGTCTATATTTATCTGCTCCGTATGCTTGGCCGCCCGGAGGAAGCTTTCGGGCTTTCCCAGATGGCAGATTCCCTGTTCTGTACAGAAGGAGATATCCTCCGTGCGCTGAAATACTGGGAGTCTGAGAAGCTGATTACCCTCTTATACGAGGAAGCTGAATTGACAGGAATTACCTTACAGGCACCGTGGAATGAAGCAGATATGCTGGCTACGGTGACTCCCGCAGGTATCTGTAACGCCGGTTCGCTCGGAGATGTGCCTGATGCTTATCACATTTCTGCCCCAGAACCCACAGCCGGCATTCCCAGTGTCCCCACTGATAAACCGTTGCAGACTGATCAGTTCTCCCGCCGCAGCACCGATCTGCCTGTCCCCCCTTCTTTCTCCAAACCACTTTCCGAAACGAAAGCGCTTACCCCGGATCGGGTGAAGGAGCTGAAACAGAATGAAGATATTATCCAGCTTCTTTACATTGCCGAGCAATACCTCGGCAAAACGCTCACCCCCACAGAGACACGCAAGATCCTGTTTTTCTACGACGAGCTGCACATGTCTGTAGATTTGATCGATTATCTGATCGAATACTGTGTAGGACGTGACCACCGCAGCATCCGTTATATCGAGACGGTTGCCATGGCATGGAAGGAGGAAGGCATTACCACAGTTGAAATGGCAAAGGATTCCACCTCCCGCTACAGCAAAGAATATTTTTCTGTTCTGAAAGCGATGGGAATTGCCAACCGCAATCCTTCAGACGCGGAAATTTCGCTGATCAATACCTGGACCAGGGACTATGGTTTTTCCATGGAATTGATTCAGGAAGCCTGCTCACGGACAGTTCTGCAGACTGGACAGCCAAGTTTTCCATATGCAGACAAAATTCTGCAGCGCTGGAAGGATAAGAATATCCGCACTTTAGGGGATGTCCGTCTTCAGGATGCCCAGCACCAGAAGCGCAAACTGGAAAAAGCAGTGTCGAAGGCAGACAAGCCGAAATCCGCAGCCCCAAACCGCTTTAACAATTTCCATCAGCGTGACTACGATTTTGCTGAATATGAGAAGAAACTGCTTAATAAACCAAATTAAATCCTGGAAACAGATTTTTATTTAAAACACATACGAACATCTTACAACCTGGAAGGAGAATTTACATGCCCTTACAGAATTACCAATACGATACTATAATGCGGGAATACAACCGTCGCCAGGCCCGGAACCGCCGCATACAGGAAGAGCATCTTGCTGAAGCCTATGAGAAAATTCCCCGTCTGCGTGAAATCGATGAGGAAGTAGCTACTTTAAGTGCCAGGAAGGCCCGTGCCCTGATCAGCCGCCAGGAAGTCGGCATTGAAGATCTTCGCACTGATATTGCCCTGCTTTCCCAGGAACGCACTGCATTACTGCTTTCTTCCGGCTATCCTGCTGATTATCTGGAGATGAGCTACACCTGCCCTCTTTGCCAGGATACTGGCTATATCGGCAGCCAGAAATGCTCCTGTTTCAAGAAGGCAGAGATCGAACTTCTGTATACACAGTCAAATTTAAAAGAAATTCTTGAAAAAGAGAACTTTGACCACTTTTCTTTTGACTTTTATTCTGATACAATAACAAATGATTCAACGGGACTCACCGAACGTGAGACTGCACGTCGCTGCGTATAAGATGGCGAAGGAATTTGTCGCTGACTTTGACAATTCTTTCCAGAACCTGCTTTTTCTACGGCGACACCGGTGTGGGCAAGACCTTTCTTTCCCACTGCATCGCTCACGATCTTCTGGACAGTGCACACTGTGTGCTTTATTTTTCTTCATTCGAGCTTTTTGATTTTCTTGCAGGCTCTGCTTTTTCCAGAGGCAATGACGCTCCCGATGATGAACCGATTTTTGACTGTGACCTGCTGATCATTGATGACCTGGGTACAGAGCTTACCAACAGCTTTGTATCTTCACAGCTTTTCCTGTGTATCAATGAGCGGATCATGCGCAAGAAATCTACGATTATTTCCACAAACCTGAAGCTGGAAGATTTCTCAGCAACTTATTCTGAGAGAACCTTTTCCCGCATCGCCAGCAACTATCAGATGACTAAGCTTGTGGGAAAAGATATCCGCATTCAGAAAAATTTTTTTAGGAGGAAAGTAAAGAATGGCACAAGAAGAATTGACTACACTTCCCGTTGGAAGGCTGGGATTAGTTCCTTTGGAAAGCTGCAGGAGCCTTGGACAGAAAGTCGACGAATGGCTCGTTAAGTGGCGTAAGGAGCGTGAGCATTCAGAATCAGATTCTTTCGCCTTTGAAGGATACAAAAGAGATTCCTATACAATCAAAGTTCAGAACCCGCGTTTCGGTTCCGGCGAGGGTAAATGTGTGATCACCGAGTCCGTACGAGGAGATGATGTTTATATTCTTGTAGATGTATGTAACTACAACATCTCATATCCAATTGGCAAATACACCAACCTAATGTCTCCGGATGATCATTATCAGGATCTGAAGCGTGTAATTGCAGCTATTGGAGGAAAGGCCCGCCGCGTGAATGTAATCATGCCATACCTTTATGAGGGTCGTCAGAGCAAGCGTATTGGAAGAGAGTCTCTTGACTGTGCTACTTCCCTTCATGAACTGATAAATATGGGAGTTGAAAATATTATCACTTTCGACGCACATGACCCACAGATTCAGAATGCCACCCCACTTCATGGATTTGAGACTGTTCAGCCTTCTTATCAATTTATCAAGGCTCTTCTTAACCATGAGCAGGGACTTCACATTGACAATGAGCATTTTATGATCATCAGCCCGGATGAGGGCAGCATGAGCCGTGCGATCTATCTTGCAAACATCCTGGGTGTTGATATGGGCATGTATTACAAACGCCTTGACTACTCCAAGAATGTAGGAGGAAGACATCCGATTGCAGCCTATGAGTTCCTTGGTCCAAATGTAGCAGGCAAGGATATGATCCTGATTGATGACATGATCTCTTCTGGTGACACTATCCTGAAGATTGCTTCTCTTCTTAAGGACAGGGGTGCCGGCAGAATTTACCTTTGCTCCACTTTCGGTCTGTTTACAGACAACCTTAAGAAATTCGATGAAGCACATGCTGCTGGCGTGTTTGACAAGCTTCTCACTACCAATATGGTATATCAGTCTGAGGAACTTCTTGCAAAACCATATTACATTTCCTGTGATATGAGCAAATACATTGCACTGATCATTGATACACTGAATCATGATATGTCTGTAAGCCATCTGCTGAATCCAGTTGACAGGATTAAACGCTGTGTAAACAAATATATGGCACAGTATGAGAAATAAATAAAATAATTTGAGGCTGACCCTTCCAGGTGTCAGCCTCTTGTTTTGTTATCATTTATTTGTAACTGTTCAGTACTTTCACAGTTACATGCTTCGTGATCACTTAACATTCACTGTAACAGTTTTCTAAAAAATGTCAGCCATATCCTTATTATTGGTAAAAAGCAGCACCTGTCTGGGCTGTTTTTTCAGCCACCTGAAAACTGCTATAAGCTTATCCTGATTCTTCCCATGGAAAATATCATCCAAAATAACTGGAAAAACAGTTTCATTCGTGAACAACTCAGCAGCAGCCATCTGAATAGAAAAATACAGCATTTCAAGGTTTTCCTTTTCCAGATTTTCTGCCAAAACAGTTCCCTCTTCCAGACACAGTTCCAAACTCTGTCCCTCATCTCCATAGAACTCTATATACTTTCCATCTGTAAGTTCCCTGAAAATTTGGGATGCTCGTATCCGAATCTTTCTGCCTTTCTCAAGATAAATACTGCGTGACAGCTCTTTAATGGTATCCATAGCCAGGTTCAAGGACTGTGTTTCCAGATCTTCAGAAGTAGGAAGTGACATTTCCAGCTCAAATTCCTGATATTCGCTCTGCAAATTCGTAAAAGCAGTCAGTTTCTCACCGTAAATTCCATCAATATCTTCTTTACTAGATTTCAGCTTTTCCTGCTGTGACTGCAAATACACTTTTTTCTTCTTTAGCTTTACAAACTCCATATGCAGCTTTCTTCGTGCAGTAAGTGTATAAACCATTGCCACAACAGCAGCAATGATGCATACATCCATTCCTATTTTAGACATCTCATCAGTTAACTGAAATCTTCCAACAATACCAATAATTCCCACAATAACGGCCAGAATACCTGCTATCACCATTCCCAGATTCTTTTTCTCTATAGTCTGCAGCTGTTCTTCAATCACAGTGGCTTCTTCTTTCCCTGCTGCCGAATAGATTTTTGCCTGCGCCTGAACCACCTGGCCCTTCTGGTCTCGAAGTCCATCCAGATCATTCTGCAGACTTTCCAGTTTCTCGCTCAGTTTTTCCTGTTCTCTCTGAACTGCTTTCCTGCCACGTTCTTTCTGGGTGAGATATCCCTTGCGCCACATCTTCAACATCTGCTCCGCTCTTCCAAGATCCACCAGGCCATCTCCGCTTTTGCTGAGAACAGCCAGTTTATTCTGTAGTTCCTTTGCCATTTCCCTGGAAGAACTACCGCCAAGTGCTTCTACCATAACAGTATTGTCGAACAGATTCTCACTAAATCCACCAAGGATCCTCTCAAGGGCTCCATTTTCCCCATTTAAAATTTCTCTGGTATCTTCACAGAACAACTCACAATTATGGATTCCTGCCCCTGTTTCCCGCGTCAGGCGGTAATCTTTTCCATTGTGCTGAAACCATATAGTTCCACCATATTTTTCCCGGGAAGCTTCAGTTTCTGCTTTTTCATAAATTCCATTCTTTTCCTGCATTTCCTCAGGCACTCCAAAGAACATGCTCTTCACAAAGATAAACACAATGTTCATTTCTGTTTCTTTCAGTCCATAGAGCACATTTACTCCAGAGGTCAGTTCTATGTCTTTTTCCCGAAGTCCGCCAAAATTATTTATTAATATGCGTTTAAAAATCATATAACCTTATTCCCTCGCACATACATCTCAATTTTACACTGCAATACATATTTTCTGTTACTATCCGCTCTATGTCAGCTGGAATGTCTTGTCTCCAGCAGTGCCTGCAAACCATAGTACAGGGCCTTATCTTCCACTGTATTTCTGTTTTTTTCCATAAAAAAGCAGATATAATCACCTATCAAAGTTCCGGCATATTTTTTCTGCAATTCTTCCAGATCATAAGCAGGTCTGGTCTCATCCAGTACTTCTGTAATATTTCCAAAGGATTTCAGTTTTTCCGGAATCAGAAAAAGCTCTGGTTTTCTTTTCCCTTGAAGAATTACACGATATATATTCAGTCCGCCTTTTTTAAATATCTCATCCTTCAAAGCTTCTTCAATAGATAGCTGGGTGCTTTCTTCATTTACATTGAGAAGAAGCTGACTATAGGTTCGAATAGAAAACGGCACAAATCTGGTTTTCACTTTTCCATTTTCAATCCTTCCCTCAATGTAGCCATGTGCTCCCAGATCATTGCTTTCAATTGGCTCAAGAGCTCCGCTGTAAGCAGCCACATCTCTTATTACGTTCTGGGGAGTATGGAAATGACCCAATGCAATATAATCAAAACCTGCTCCTGCAAGCGCAGCTGTATTTAATGGGCAATGGCTTTCATCACCGCCATGAGCTATAAGAATATGCACTCCATCATTTTTCACAGGGCGTACGCCATCATACAAGGGCTGTCTGATCTGTGAATGTTCATAGCTCATTCCATAAACATATACCCCGAATTGCGTATCTTTCACACAGGTTACCTTCTCTTCCGGAAAAAAAGTCACATTCGGTGCCCAGGTGAAAGTTCTGTAAAAAGAATTTTCTTTCAGATAATCCCTTTCTCCTGCCATTAAATATACCCTTGTTTCCGGTATTCTGGAAAATAAATTGTTTACTTCTTTCAATTCATATGGAAGTGGCTGACGATGGAACAAATCTCCGGCTATAAATAACAAATCCACCGGATTTTCGCGGATACCCGCAATAACCCGGCGGAATGTTTCCCAGATTTCATTCTCCCGCTTGTCACTCCATGGGCAGCCTCTGTCGGGCACTGCACCAAGATGTACATCTGCAAGATGAATAAATCTCATTCTTTTACCTCGTTTTATAAATCGCAGTTGTTAACTGTTCTCGGGAATGGAATTACGTCACGGATATTGCCCATTCCTGTGAGATACATTACACAGCGCTCAAATCCAAGACCAAATCCTGAATGACGTGTAGAACCATATTTACGCAAATCAAGATAGAAGTCATAGTCTTCTTCCTTCAGCCCAAGCTCTTCCATACGAGCTTTCAACTTACCATAGTCATCCTCTCTCTGGCTTCCACCGATAATCTCACCAATTCCAGGAACCAGGCAGTCCATAGCTGCAACGGTCTTGCCATCCTCGTTTGCTTTCATATAGAATGCTTTAATTTCCTTTGGATAGTCTGTAACAAAAATAGGTTTCTTAAAAATCTGTTCTGTCAGATAACGCTCATGCTCTGTCTGCAGATCGCATCCCCAGGATACTTTATAATCAAACTTGTCATTATTCTTCTCAAGAAGCTCAATTGCTTCTGTATAAGTAACACGACCGAACTCAGAGTTTGCCACATGGTTCAATCTGTCAAGAAGTCCTTTGTCCACAAAAGAATTGAAGAAGTTCATTTCCTCCGGAGCATTCTCAAGAACGTATCTGATCACATATTTCAGCATCGCTTCTGCAAGATTCATGTTATCTTCAAGATCAGCAAATGCACACTCAGGCTCGATCATCCAGAACTCAGCTGCATGACGTGTGGTGTTGGAGTTCTCGGCGCGGAAAGTTGGTCCAAATGTATATACATTACGGAATGCCTGTGCAAATGTCTCACAGTTCAACTGACCGCTTACAGTCAGGTTTGTCTCTTTCCCAAAGAAATCCTGAGAGTAATCAATATTTCCCTTATCATCTGTAGGAATATTATTCAGATCCATGGTTGTAACCTGGAACATCTCACCTGCACCCTCGCAGTCACTTCCTGTGATCAGCGGAGTGTGTACATAAACAAAACCTCTCTCCTGAAAGAATTTGTGTATTGCATATGCACAGAGGGAACGTACACGGAAAACAGCCTGGAAGGTATTTGTTCTGGAACGAAGATGTGTGATCGTTCTTAAATACTCAAGGCTGTGACGTTTCTTCTGAAGTGGATAATCTGGTGCGGATGTTCCCTCTACAGAAATTTCTGCAGCCTGGATCTCAAATGGCTGTTTCGCCTGTGGAGTCGCTACCAGAGTTCCCTTTACAATAATCGCTGCGCCTACATTCAGTTTGGAAATCTCAGCAAAATTGTCCATTGTATCATGGTAAACGATCTGAAGGGTCTCAAAATATGTTCCATCATGGAGAACAACAAATCCAAAGGTCTTGGAATCACGAACGCTTCGTACCCAGCCGCCTACGGTGATCTCCTGATCCAGGTATTTATCCCGTTCTCTGTAAATCTCTTTTACTGTTGTAAGTTTCATAATTAGTTCCTCTTTCTCCTCATTTTTCCAAACACTCATTTCTCTATAGTATAGACTATTCCTCTTATTCGCGCAAGGATATTTTTCCAGGGAATAAAAGAAGATCCTGTCTGTTAAGCTTCGACACTTTTGGACAAAGATCTTCTCTTCTGTAAGTATTTTCCTATTGCAAAGTTGCCGCATTCTCAGTATTTCTCTGAACGTTTAATGCAATATAAGATAATCCAGACAATACTTAAAAATTCGTTTGTAAGTCTTAGTGGTGTAATGAAGTCCATCATCGTCCGGCATGTCAACTCCAGTTCCACTAATATTGGTACCATATCCATTCTCCATCAGATAAGAATACGTATCAATATATTCGAAAGTGCTGCCAAGAGCACTACTCACAACAGAATTGAATTTGCGGATTACTTCTTCTTTTCGGATTGCATTCTTACCAAGATATTCGATTGTCTTACTGTTTACCGGATTCACCGACATAAAGAACAGCTTGCAGTTCTTTTTCTGTAAGCTCTCAGCAATCTCCTGATAATAAGAAATATAATCATACATATTTCCAGGATCGTTTACTCCCAGATTAAAAATAACCGCAGTTGGTTTCAGAACGGAATAATTCTCTTCTGCAATAGAAAGAATCGTATTCATTCCCTGAGACTTCAGCCATTCAAGACCTTTTCCCTCTTCGTATACAAAATCAATATCACGCAGCAGATTCGACTCATAATACCCTGAATTTAATTTTTGCAGCGTTCTCTGCATACGATTAGTTCGGGAGTCTCCTACAAAAATAATGTGATTGTACCCCCGGCTGCTGCCATTTCCAATCTTCCAGCTGCTTGCGGATTGCAGAAGCTCTGAAAGAGTCAAGTCTTCCTCAGCTGAACGGTTAAACACAACTGCATACAGCTTTATGTTGCTGTTTACTGTAATAGTATCACCAGCTTCATAACGCGGTGCTGCTTTTTTTTCCCAACTGGATATCCCATCCCATAAAGGTGTATCCAGATGCATTTCTTACAGACGGCAATGTATAAGAATTTCCAGATGCTACATTCTCTGTCTTGTAAACAGTTCCATCATTCTTGCACAAAGCCACTGTAAATGTTGTATCAGACTCGTAAACAGCATATAATTTTATACTTTTTTTGATTCGAATCTTCTGTCCCTCTGTATACGCCGCTTGGGAAGCATTCTTTTTAGTACTCCATCCAACTGCCTTATAGCCGCTTTTTTGTGGAAGCTCTGGCAAGGTAAGATATCCGTTTTTTGTAACAGCTTTGTTTAGTTTCTTAAATACTGTACTGGTGCTTCCGGTATTATCATAGAAATAAACTTTATATATACCAACTTTTTTACGCACCGCGTACAGATTTATATTCTTTTTCAGACGTATTTTTTTTCCCCGCGGCATATACCGCTTTGGTATCGTTTTTCTGAGTGGACCAGCCAAGATTTTTTGTATCCGGTAATTGCAGGAACTGCCGGAAGCTTAATTTTTTTGCCCGGCACTTACCTTTATACGCAGCTTGGAATAAGATGTTTTTCCACTTTGATTCCAGAATCTGACAACTACGTTCTTAGTGGCCGCCTGTACAGACTGAACACCACTAATCCCAATTTTTCCATCATTTCTAAATGAAACTCCGAACAAAATCAACATTGTGGCCAACAGAACCCGGAAAATCCTATTTTTTCTTTTTGTTTTATTTTTCATAGGCACTCCTCTGCTTTTTAATGTCTCTCCTGCTTTCATCATCTGCACAGAAAATAAATAGTTCTTATTTCATCTTCTGTACTGTCTTCAGTATAATCAAACGGACACATTCTTTCAACCCCAAAAGATTGTCTTTATGATTTGGTTACAAATTTTCAATAAAACGCATAAATGCAGCTCTGCCCTCTCCTGTACATTTGTAAACACCAGCATCTTCCAGCACGTGAACAAACACATTTCCAACTTCTTTATGAAGAACCTCTTCAATATTGTCTTTATCAAGATGATCGTACTTCGGAAGGAATTCTTTTACCCACTGCGCATGTTTTTCAATCTTCTCATTAGAAGCAACATCCTTGCCATCCAGAATATATTCTTCCAAAAGCTCCAGTTCTTCTTTTAGTCGCGCAGGGAGAACTGCCAAGCCCATAACCTCGATCAGACCGATATTCTCCTTCTTAATATGATGGTACTGTGCATGCGGATGATATACGCCAAGAGGAATTTTCTTCTGTGGTAATATTGTTTCGTAGAGTCAGATCCAACTCATACATATCACCGTTTTTTTACGTGCGATCGGAGTGATCGTATTATGAGGTTCACCATCCGTTTCTGCAAAAATGAATGCAGCCTCATCTGTATAGCCTCTCCAAACCTCCAGCACATGAGTTGCCAGATCAATCAGGCGCTTCTCATTTTATGACGGATACGAAGTACAGACAGCGGCCATTTTACAATACCACCTCCACATCCTCATAGCCCGGAATAGTTACATATTTCTCTAATTTCAGCCTTTGCCATAGCAAACGTATAATGGCCGCCCTCGGAAATGATCGTGACTGAGAATAGAACCTCCCACAATCGGTAAGTCTGCATTTGACCCCAGAAAATAATGTGGAAACAGCTTCACGAAATCAAACAGCTTGATAAATGTATTTCTCTCGATCTTCATAGGTGTGTGCTGGAAATTAAATACAATACAATGCTCATTATAATAAACATAAGGAGAGTACTGCATTCCCCACGGACTGTCATTGATTGTGATCGGAATGATTCTGTGATTCTCTCTTGCAGGATGATTTGCGCGGCCTGCATATCCCTCATTTTCCGGACAAAGCAGACATTTGGGATAGCTGCTTGATTTGATAAGCTTTGCCGCAGCAATAGCTTTCGGATCTTTCTCTGGCTTAGAAAGGTTGATTGTAATATCAATTGCTCCATAAGGAGAATCCACAGTCCATTTCTGGTCTTTCTTTACACGATAACGACGAATATAATCACTGTCCTGGCTTAATTTATAGAAATAATCTGTTGCTTCTTCCGGAGATTTCTCATATTTTTCCCAGAAAGACTTCTGTACCTGAGCCGGGCGGGGCATAAGACAGTTCATTAATCTTGTATCAAACAGATCTCTGTAAACCACACTGTCCTGAATCAGACCACGTTCTACAGCTTCGTCTAACAGTTCTTTCAGAACTTCTTCCAGATTAATATCAGAATATTCCTCTGCCGGTTCTGTGTATTCATCTTCTTTAAAAACATCAAGAAGAAGATTTGTTGTATAGTTTTTCTCACAGGCAGGAGTCAGCCCTGTCTCAATTCCATACTGTACCAGTTTTTTAATACTTTCGCTTAGCATTTTTCTGTCCTTTCCTGTTGCTTTATTTTTAACAGTCTGTCCTCCACCACAGACAGACTGTTAACCACCACTTTGCTGCATCTTTCACATCCAGCATTTTTTGCATACATGTTCAATATCGGACTGTACCGGCTTTCCCAACAGCCACTTTAAAGCTTCAGTTTCTCAACATAACTTATAAAAATATTGCCTGCCTTTTCAAACAGCTCCGTACTGTCATTCATACCGTAAGGATAAGTTTCCCCTTTCTGCGGATCGTACAGATATGTGTTATATTCATCATATCCAATGATCACAACACTGGTATTATCCCCGGTCTTGGCAATTACCGGACGCTGGGCGCTGACCTCATATAAGACACTGTCTAATGTACAACCAGACAAATCAATGATAGTACCCTCATCCCCAAGAGCCTCCTGCAGTGCTGTAACATCCAGGGATGCACTCTTCATTGCTTCCGGCACATCCTCCAGATTAAGAGTCAGCTTTGTCTTCTTATTTCCACGCTCCCATACATACTGCTGAGCACGATTCAGCACAACACCAGTCTGATCATCTGCTCTTTGAAGCGCAAGTGCAGGATCTGTGAATGTACTGTCCAATCCTCCTTTTGCATAAACATAGTAAATATCTTCCTCAGGAATCTGCGTATCCAGAATAATACGGTCATCACCTATATTTTTCATTTTTGCATAAACAACTAACGGTTCCTGAATTTCAGGCGTTTCAGTGAGAGCCAGTCGTATCTGAGTTCCGGTTCTGGAATTTGTCACAAGTTCCACGGATACAGTATTGGTCGAGGCTTTGGAATTATTCAGAATATTATCCTTGCTTACTGCTTTGTATCCTTTTTTTGTCTTCTTGGACAACTGAAATTCCATCATAGTGTTTCCCATGGTAATATCAGTTACATACAATCCATCCTGATGATATTCTTTTTTCAAAGTTCCATCAAATCCTTCAATACGGACCGTATGAATCCCCGTAGTCTCATGACCATTATCGTCTGCGATCACATCTCCATCAACTACGATTCCATAAACAAGATCTTCATTCATAAATCCATTCAGCACTAAAGACTGTCCTGAAGATGGTGCAAGACTCCTGGTTTCTAATGTTTCAAAATCTATTTCTTTTATATTTCCGGCGCTTTCACCTTCCTGAATGATCCATGCAGCATGTGCACCTGTATCCGAAACAGCAAAGTCATCTATTTTAATTCCTTCCTCAAGAACCTCACTGGTACCATCTGAAATGTTTATCTTATAAAGCTTATTTGCAAATAAAAGATAAAGAGCATTTTCTGTACTGACATAGGATAATGTTCCAAGATCCTCTTTCAGGAATTCGTAGGATTCTGTAGACGGAATAAATACTTTTTCTTCCACCACATTCTGATCATTGCTGTAATGATATACACAAACACCACAGTATCCTTCCCGAACGCCTCTGTTCATATATCCATAAAGAACAAAGTCCACATCTCCGTTATCTTCCACACGGATGATCTTTATATTATGCTGGTATCTGGAATCCCTGAAATCTCCATCCGTTTCTTTGCGGAAACTGAAAATTCTGGAAAATTTTCCATCATCAGGAGAATAAGACCATAAATCTCCTTCCTGAACAAACGCAAGCACTCCTGCTTTTTCATTCATCATGTATTCTACATTTTTGTCTCTGACACCAAGCAAAAGCCCCTTGTCGGAAATGCTGATGAAGCTTTCCTCAAACACCTGTGATGCGCTTCGTTTAAAATCCAGAAGCATGATTCTGGTTTCAGTATAACGCATCCGGTAAAATTCTGTCACATCATAGATTTCCTGGTTTCCATCTTCATCCAGTGCCGCAATCTGATATTCAACAGAAAGACTGGCTGTGGTTTCATTAATATCCTTCACTACAGGAATTCCCTTTCTGTAAATCTGAGGGTTCAGATTGCCCCAGCTGATCTGGGCAAATGTAGAATTGATATTAATGTCTGTATAGTTGGTAGATGTACTGGATGTGTCTGATTCCAGGTAAGCAGTCAGATCCTCGGCGGACGCTTTATCCAGACATTTTTCATAAAAGCTCGCAACAAACTTCACGTACTGAGCAGCATTCACATTGGATCTGGAAACTACTCTTGTATAGTAATAAGCTGTTCCCTTATTTGTCTCAAGAGATAATTGCAAAGAATACTCCTGGTTCATCAGAAGATCACTGCTCAGCTTAATCGTTGTTGTCAGATAGCTGTCCTGTTTATCCAGACTTTTAATCTTACGATTTTCCAGTACCTTACTGCCATCAGAGGTACGTATCTCATAGGAAAGGCTTTTCACCTTTGTATCATAGGCATTTATAACAAAGGACAGTTCCTTGGATGTATCAATAGGCGTCACACTGTCCCTGGTAAAATCAGACTGCATAGGCTGTGCATAACCATACATCCTGTTTGCATAATTTCCATCAAAATCAACCATTACCTCCGGAAAAACCGGATCATTCATATCAGAGCGGTCATCCGTAGTCTCACTATTCAGCAGGAACGAACTTCCTGCCACGCCGAGAACAAAAACAAACAGGAGAATCACTGCTCTGCGTAAAAATTTTAATCATTTTTTCTCCTCTTAACTCTCTGATTGTACCTCCCCTTCACGGTACAGAAGTCTTTCCAGTGTAGGATTTATATGCAGTTCCTTCATAAGCTGCACTGTACTCTTCATATCTTTTGGTTTGCCTGTCTTTACAGCACGGATCAGCAAATTCTTGGGTGTATGCTCCATATCAATAAATTCCAGAATCTGAGTTTCGTACCCCATACTTTCCAGCAGATTGGCTCGAATTCCATCTGTCATCAAAGCAGCCATTCTCTCCTTAAGAATGCCATATTTCAGTACAGGCTCCAACACTTCATTTTTTATCTGTCTATTTACCTCATGCTGACAGCAGGGTACAGACAAAATAACTTTCGCTCCCCATTCCACAGCCTTCGCAAGAGCATAATCTGTAGCTGTGTCACAGGCATGCAAGGTTACTACCATATCAACAGAAGAAACACCTTCATAATCAGCAATATCTCCCTGATAAAAATGCAGTTTTTCATATCCATACTTTACTGCAAGATGATTACATTTTTCTATTACATCTGTTTTCAGATCCAGTCCAATAATATTTACATCATAACCTTTCAGTTCTCTCAGATAGTAATACATGGCAAATGTAAGATAGGACTTTCCGCATCCAAAATCAAGAATGGTCACTTCCCGCTGTTGATCCAGTCTTGGAAGAATGTCCTGAATAAATTCCAGAAATCGATTGATCTGTCGGAAACTTATCGTATTTTTGGGTAATAATCCTGCCTTCCTTATTCATAACACCAAGATCAACAAGAAAGGGGACTGGAATATTTTCCTTAAGTATGTACTGCTTTACACGATTGTGGGCCAATATCTGCGTGCCCTTGCTGAAAAGTCTTGTCCTTTCCGAAAAGCCAGACCTTTTCCATTTTCGGGATGACGTCTGGTCTTTGATGGCATCTTTCCTTTTTTTGCTACCTAGAATAGTTCCATCCAGCGCCATCCCACTTGCCTGAAGCTGAGAAAAAATCATGCTGCAGCCCCGC